>JAEEGK010000411.1_pt1 | contig 107472 bp, 93 predicted proteins | sample 8958771 | NCBI WGS metagenome assembly JAEEGK01 (sample SAMN16246547, study PRJNA631951) | gut metagenome | biome: gut microbiome; feature: rumen; material: SC-attached | host: Bos | place: Iran: Karaj | collected 2018-10 | reverse complement strand
CTATAAATATTTGATGGCAATGTCATGCGGTATCGCCATGTTATGCGGTTTTAGCAGTCGTTTCCAACTGTTATCCCCCTGTGTGAGGTAGGTTACCCACGCGTTACTCACCCGTCCGCCACTAAGTATATAATCAACGTAAGTTTCATATATACTCCGTTCGACTTGCATGTGTTAAGCACGCCGCCAGCGTTCATCCTGAGCCAGGATCAAACTCTCATGTTTGAATGTTTTTTCCTTTTTCAGAACAAAACACCGGCTTATTTTCTAAAGAATTAAGCTAAGGTTATTGTTCCGTTAATCTTTACTGTTCTTAAGGTTGTCCTTAAGTTTGAAAATCAATGTTAATTGAATTTTCAGGGTTGTTTAGCTGTTTAATTATCAAGGTTCTTTTTGCGTCCTGCGTTTCGTTTCCTTCTCGCAAAGCGCTCGATTACTTTATCACCGTTTTGGAAGTTTGTCAACAACTTTTTTTTATTTTTTTTAAAGAAGTTGTTTACCGTTCCTTATAAAACCAACTCGTCTCTGCTTTCTTGCTCGTTTCTGTTGTTTTCGTCACTCACGGTGCGAGCGATATATTACTCCCTAAAAAAGCTTTTGTCAAGAAGAAAATCAATGTTTTTCTGAAGTTGCAAAATTGTGCTAATTGTATGTACAACTCTTTATATAATGAAAAAGAGCAGACCATACAGTCTGCTCATAATTTGCTAACGGAGAAAGAGGGATTTGAACCCTCGCGCCGGTTGCCCGACCTACACCCTTAGCAGGGGCGCCTCTTCGGCCTCTTGAGTATTTCTCCAAAAGCCTGAAAATCGCTACCAAAGGTATTCGGTTTTCAATTGCATTTTCTCAAACGCAAGCGATAGTTTAACAAAGAAAATCGCTTCTGTCAAGATTTTTCAGTAATAAAGATAGGTTTTAATATTAATTCGTGTACAGATCCTTTCCTTTATCGTCGATCACCACCACTGCGGGGAAATCTTCCACTTCAAGCCTGTATATGGCTTCTGCTCCCAGATCTTCGTAAGCCACCACATCCGCCTTCTTAATGCATTTTGAGAGCAGTGCACCGGCTCCGCCCACAGCCGCAAAATAGACAGCGTGGTTTTTCTTTATGGAAGCTTTTACCTCCTCGGTTCTTCTTCCCTTTCCTATCATTCCCACCATTCCCAGGTCCAAAAGCCTCGGAGTGTATTTATCCATACGTCCGGAGGTGGTGGGTCCGGCGGATCCTATTACCTGATCCGGTCTTGCGGGAGAAGGGCCGAGATAGTATATGGTCTGATCCTTTATATCTATAGGTAGATCTTCTCCTTTATCCAGACTTTCCGTCATTCTTTTATGGGCGGCGTCCCTTGCGGAGTACATTACCCCCGTAAGATAAACGTAATCCCCCGCATTAAGAGAAGATGCGGTTTCTTTATTTAAAGGAAGTTTAATGTTTTTTATTTCCATATTATATCACCCTCGTTACATGACGGTTTACATGACAGCATATATTTACCGCTACGGGAAGTCCCGCTATATGTGTGGGATAGGTCTCTATGCTTATCCCGAGAGCCGTGGTCTTTCCCCCGAGTCCGCCGGGTCCCAGATTCAGCTCGTTCAATCTTCCCAACATCTCTTCCTCCATTGCTTTTATATGAGGAAGAGGAGAGTGTTCTCCCAAAGGCCTCAGTAAGGCTTTTTTAGCCAGAAGTGCACACATTTCGAAGGTTCCGCCTATTCCCACTCCCACTACTACGGGAGGGCAGGCATTGGGTCCCGCATTTTTAACCGCGTCGATTATGGCATTTTTAACGCCCTCTTCTCCGTCAGCCGGCTTAAGCATATATATTCTCGACATATTTTCGCTGCCAAAGCCTTTAGGTGCCACAGTTATTTTTATGTTTTCTCCGGGAACTATCTTCGTATGGATAATAGCGGGAGTATTATCTCCCGTATTTTTCCTTATAAGAGGATCTCCGACAACGGATTTTCTTAAATATCCGTCCCGGTAACCCTGTCTTACACCCTCATTTATCGCTTCCGTCAGATCTGCTCCTTCAATATGAACATCCTGTCCGATTTCCAGAAAAACCACTGCCATTCCCGTATCCTGACAGATGGGGATCTTTTCATCGGCTGCTATCTTCATATTGGTCACAAGCTGCTCCAGTATCTTCTTTCCCAGCTCTGATCCTTCGTTTTTTGATGCATAAATAATTCTTGAGCTGACATCATCTGTCAGCTCAAGATTTGCTTCTATGCACATTTCTTTTAAATTTTGGATTAAAAGGTCTGTGTGAATATTACGCATTTTCGTTTGATCCTTCCGTATCGGTAACTGTTTCGAGGCTGTCATCTCCCGGTTCTTCCTCAGATCCTTCTTCGATTTCTTCTTCGGACTCAACTTTACTGATACTTGAAACATAAGTATCGGGATTCTTAATGTTTATAAGCTTAACACCGGAGGTGTTTCTTCCAATAACAGAAATATCACTGACACGGATCCTTATCATGATACCTTCGTTGGTGATCATAAGTATCTCTTCATCAAGTTCTGTAGCCATAACACCCATGACATTACCGGTCTTTTCCGCTATCTTATAGCACTTAAGGCCCTTACCGCCACGATGATGTGTATCAAACTCTTTAAGAGAAGTAAGTTTTCCGTATCCCTTTTCAGATGCGATGAGCAGATAACTTCCGTCGGAATCCAGGTTCATGGAAATGATCTCATCATCCTCTGCCAGCTTCATGGCTGTAACACCTGTAGCTGTTCTTCCCAGAACACGAAGCTCTTCTTCATTGAATCTTGTGCACATACCCTTTTTGGTTACCAGCAATATATCATTGTTACCGTTTGAAAGCTTAACATCCACGATATCATCATCATCTCTTAAGTTGATGGCGATAATACCTTTCTTTAAAATGTTACTGTAATCCGATAAAGCAGTTCTCTTAATTACACCCTTTCTGGTAACGAAGATGATACTGTTTTCTTCATCAATGGTCCTTACGGGAAGCATGGCAACTATTCTTTCCTCAGGCATGAGCTGCATAAGGTTGACCATTGCCGTACCGCGGGAGGTCCTTCCGGACTCAGGTATCTCGTAGGCCTTCATCTTGTATACTCTTCCCTTATTGGTGAAGAAGAGGATAGTCTGATGAGTGGTGCAGGTAAACATGATCTCAACGTTATCATTGTCTATGGTCTGCATACCCTTGATACCCTTACCGCCGCGATTCTGACTCTGGAAGTTGTCCGGAGCCATACGCTTTATATACCCCATTCTGGTCTTTGCAATGATCTCGTTTTCATCGGGGATAAGATCCTCATCCACAAAATCATCCACATCAAGACCGATCTTAGTCTTTCTTTCATCTCCGAATTTATCGCGGATCACGGTTATCTCATTCTTGATAACTCCGAGAAGGAGTTTTTCGTCTCCGAGAATAGCCTTAAACTCGCTGATCTTTCTCATGAGCTCTGCATATTCCTGCTCGATTTTTTCTCTTTCGAGACCTGTAAGAGCTCTGAGTCTCATGTCCACGATTGCCTGAGCCTGAACATCATCAAGACCAAAGCGGGAAATGAGTTCTTCCTTTGCAAGAGCAACGTTTTTTGATCCTCTGATTATACGGATCACTTCATCGATATTATCAAGCGCTATGAGTAAGCCCTTTAAAATGTGAGCACGTTCCTCAGCCTTTTTAAGTTCGTATTTGGTTCTTCTGGTAACTACTTCTTCCTGATGTTCCAGATAAACATTTAAAAGCTCATAAAGATTCAATACCTTGGGCTCGTTATTTACCAGGGCAAGCATGATAACACCGAAGGTATCCTGTAATTGAGTATGCTTGTAAAGCTGATTAAGGATCAGCTGGGGATTAACATCCTTACGAAGCTCGATGCAGATCCTCATTCCTTCACGGCTGGATTCATCACGGATCTCGGTGATACCGTCGATCCTTTTGTCTCTGTGAAGCTGTCCGATGAGTTCAACCAGCTTTGCTTTATTAACAAGATAAGGAAGTTCCGTTACAACAATACGGTTTTTACCGTTAGCCATGGGCTCGATATCCGTAACCGCACGAACCTTGATCTTACCGCGTCCTGTACGATAAGCTTCGTTTATTCCCCTTGTTCCGAGGATCGTGGCACCCGTAGGGAAATCAGGACCTTTGATTATGGTCATAAGGTCTTCTATTGTGGTTTCATGACCCTCGATCTTATCATCAATAAGCTTGATAACAGCATTAATAGACTCCGTCATATTGTGAGGAGGGATATTGGTAGCCATACCAACAGCTATACCTGTGGTACCGTTTACAAGAAGATTGGGATAACGTGCGGGAAGAACCAGAGGTTCTTTTTCTGTCTCATCAAAGTTGGGAACAAAATCCACCGTATCCTTTTCAATATCCGCCAGCATCTGAACGGAGATCTTTGAAAGACGGGCTTCTGTATATCGCATTGCTGCGGCTCCGTCTCCGTCGACAGATCCGAAGTTTCCGTGTCCGTCTATCAAAGGATAGTGCGTAGACCAATCCTGAGCCAGATAAACTAGGGCTCCGTAAATGGAAGAATCGCCGTGGGGATGGTATTTACCCATCGTATCACCGACAATACGCGCACATTTTCTGTGAGGCTTGTCGGGATCGTTTCCCAGCTCATTCATTGCATGAAGTATTCTTCTTTGTACAGGCTTCAAACCGTCCCTTGCATCGGGTAATGCACGGGCAACAATTACGGACATGGCGTAATTGACATAGGAAGTCTCCATAGTTTTTTTCAGGTCTACTTCCTGTACTTTATCAAATGTGTTATCAATGTTATTGTTATCCATTATTGTCTCCAATTACCGAAAGCTGTTCTCTTTCGGATCAACGGGTCCTAAACTCTCTGTAAGCCGATAGATCATAAATTAAGCATTATAATCAAGATTTTCAACATATCTGGCGTTTTCTTCGATAAACTTTCTTCTGGGTTCTACCTCATCGCCCATAAGAGTGGTGAAGGTTACATCCAGATCACTTGTATTTTCTTCGTTAACGCCAACTTTAAGAAGGATTCTTCTTTCCGGATCCATGGTAGTTTCCCAAAGCTGTTCCGCATCCATTTCACCGAGACCTTTGTATCTTTGAACTTTATTATTGGAATCACGACCTATCTTCATCATGATACCGTTAAGTTCATCATCCGAATAGGCATACCACACCTGTTTGTTTTTCTCCACCTTGTAAAGAGGAGGCTGTGCCAGGTAAACATATCCCTGCTTTATAAGTTCAGGCATGAACCTGTATAAGAAAGTAAGCATCAAGGTATCGATATGAGCACCGTCCACATCGGCATCCGTCATGATGATGATCTTGTGATAGCGAAGCTTTGAAATATCAAAATCTTCTCCTATACCTGTTCCAAAGGCCGTGATCATGGTCCTGATCTCAGCATTGCTTAAGATCCTGTCCAGTCTTGCCTTTTCCACGTTAAGTATCTTACCTCTTAAAGGAAGGATAGCCTGAGTAGCACGGGAACGGGCAGTTTTTGCGGAACCACCGGCGGAATCTCCCTCTACGATATATATTTCACAATGTTCGGGATTCTTATCGGAACAATCTGCCAGTTTTCCGGGAAGTCCTCCTGCATCAAGAACGGACTTTCTTGCAGTTTCCTTTGCTCTTCTTGCCGCTTCTCTGGCTTTCTGAGCAAGAGCAGCCTTTTCACAGATGATCTTTCCCACATCCGGATTCTGCTCCAGATATATTTCAAATGCTTCAGTAACAACGCCTTCAACAGCACTTCTTGCCACGGAGTTTCCAAGCTTCTGCTTGGTCTGTCCTTCAAATTGAGGTTCTGCGATCTTAATACTGATGATGGCCGTCAAACCTTCGCGGATATCGTCTCCGATCAGCTTTTCATCGTCCTTTTTGATGAATTTCATCTTTTGGGCATATGCATTGCAGACATTTACAAGAGCATTTTTAAATCCGTTAAAATGAGTACCGCCTTCAGGTGTTGTAATGTTGTTTACAAAACTGTAGCATCCTTCTGAATAACCATCGTTGTGCTGCATAGCAACTTCAACATAAACATCCTTCTTGGTACCTTCACAATAGATAACATCCGGATAAAGAGGAGTTTTACCTTTGTTCAGGTATTCCACATATTCCTTGATGCCTCCCTCATAGTGGAAGGTTTCGGATCTGGGTCTTTCTTCTCTTTCATCACTGAAGATGATCTTAATACCCTTTGTAAGAAAAGCCATTTCACGAAGACGCTGTTTCAATGTATCATAATCAAAAACAGTTTCTTCGAAAATCTCTTTATCAGGGAAAAAGGTTACGGTAGTTCCCGTTCTGTCGGAAGTCCCGATCTCGCGTACCGCTTCCTTGGATTTACCTCTTTCATATCTTTGGAAATACTTCTTTCCGTCAAGCTCTACCGTTACTTCCAGCCATTCGGAAAGTGCATTTACTACAGATGCACCTACACCGTGAAGTCCGCCGGATACCTTGTAGCCTCCACCGCCAAATTTACCGCCGGCATGAAGAATAGTAAATACAACTTCCAGTGAGGAAATACCCTTCTTTTTATTTACTGCCACGGGAATACCACGACCGTTATCAACTACCGTAACAGAATTATCTTTGTTAATGGTAACCCTGATCTCTGTACAATAACCTGCAAGAGCTTCATCAATGGCGTTATCCACTATTTCATACACCAGGTGATGAAGTCCGCGCAGCGAGGTGCTTCCTATGTACATTCCGGGACGTTTTCTTACCGCTTCCAGTCCTTCAAGTATTTGGATTTGGTCTGCTCCGTATTCGGTGCTCATCGTTGCCTCCGTTAAATTCTTTCTATGACCCCATCAGTTACTTTATAAAGAGTATTCAGACCGCTTCTGTATCCTACAAACTCCTCAAGTCCCGTACATGTGATCACTGTTTGTATACCGTCTATAAAATTTAAAAGTGCCTGTTGCCTGTTTCTGTCAAGTTCTGACAACACATCATCCAACAGCAGGATAGGGTTTTCTCCTATTTTTCTTTTAACAAGCTCTATCTCGGACAGTTTTAAAGAAAGAGCCACAGTTCTCTGTTGTCCCTGGGATCCGAATAATTTTATATTCTTTTCTCCGGTAAAGAAACTGATATCATCTCTGTGAGGTCCTGTTCCTGTGGTCTTTGAATAAAGATCCTTATCAAGTCCCGCTCTTAATGTATCTTTAAATCTGTCTGAAGTCGTGTTCGGTTCATAAATGACAGTGAGTTTTTCACATCCTCCCGATATCCTTGGGTGGATCTCATGAACCAATTCATTTATATCTTCTACAAATTTCTTTCTTTCATTTATTATAAATCTGCCGCATTCTACCAGCTGTTCATCCCAGATCTCAAGTGTTTCTTTAAGGTCCGGTTTGAATGATATCTGTTTAAGAAGATCATTTCTTTGATCCAGGATCTTATTGTATTTTGCCAGATATTGAAGATACAGTTTATTCAACTGACACAGCTCAGCATCCATAAATCTGCGTCTTTCTGCAGGCGCATTTTTTATCATACTGAGATCTTCCGGAGAAAAAAGCACCACATTGGCCAAACCGTAAAGATCCGATGCTTTTTTTATTGGAATACCGTCAACCGCCACACTTTTTTTTCCTGCCCGTCTTAGCTGCATATCTATCTTGTGATTGATACCGTTCTTGGTAATAAACAATCTGAGATGTGCTTCATCCTCACCTATCTTAACCATGTCCTTGTCTTTACTTCCTTTGTGGGACTTGGTTGTGGAACAGAGATAGACAGCTTCAAGCACATTGGTCTTACCCTGGGCATTATTACCGTAAAGGATATTAACGTTTTCCGAAAGATCCAAAACAAGATCCTTATAATTTCTGAAATTTGTCAGTTCCAGTTTTTCTACTGTCATTTTACTATTTTAAGTTCCTGACCCTTAAAAGAAACAATGTCTCCGTCGTAAAGTTTTTTTCCTCTTTGTGTTTCAATTTCACCGTTTACCAAAACTTCACCGTTTTGTATAACTATCTTGGCTTCAACTCCCGAACCGACAAATCCAACAGCCTTTATAGCCTGTCCAAGTTTAATATATTCTTCTCTTAAAATCAGTTCTTCCATTTTATCTCACCGCATTAAAGTTAATAGGCAATACAAGATAAATATAATTTTCTTCAGCATTTTTTATAAAGCAAGGTGCTTTCGAGTTGGTCATATATATGCTTATTTCTTCATCATCAATGACTCTCAAAACTTCGAGCATGAATTTGGGATTAAATCCTATAAGGATATCCTTACCTTCTTTTTTTATCTCGATATCTTCATTCATGGCACCTATCTGGGAATTAACCTTAAGATTCATATTGAAATCTTTGATGTCAAGAATGATGGGCTTTTTATCTGTTTCCTTTACAAGAAGAGTTGAACGGTCAATGGCATCCGCAAATTCTCTTCTGTTTATCATCAACTTTGTCTCGTAATCCCCTGCAAGCATCTGATTGATCTTATAGTATTCACCTTCAATGAGACGGGAGAGTACTATGGTATTCTCAAATTCAAACATTACATGGGTTTTTGTAAAGTAAATAGCAACGTCATTATCTACTTCTCCGGAAAGGATCTTTGAGATCTCATTCAATGTCTTTCCGGGAATGATCACCTTTGTAGGCTTATATTCATTCTTAAGTTCTATACTTCTGATAGCGATCCTGTGTCCATCCAGGGCTACTACTCTGAGATTATTTCCTTCGATCTCAAATAACTCACCGGTCATTATCTTCTGACTTTCGTTATCGGAAATGCAAAAAACCGTCTGTCTGAGGATTTCTTTTAAAGAAAACTGAGACATAACAAGAGCTTCTTTCTTTTCGACTGTGGGAAGATCGGGAAACTCTTCATCACTTTTACTTACAAGACTGAATTCCAGCTTTTCGCAGGTAATAGTAGTCATATAGTAATTATTTGTCTCAATGGTTATATCATTATCCGGAAGTTTCCTTACAATATCGGAAAAAAGTTTTGCATTGATAGCTATACTTCCGTCACTTATTATCTCACCCGGTACTACGGTTTCTATTGCTATTTCCATATCATTGGTAATAAACTTTATATTATTCCCATTAGCTCTGATAACAATACAATCAAGAATAGGCATTGTTGTTTTGCTTTGTACTGCTCTGAGAGAAATATTTACGCCGTTCATGATATCCGACTTTTTGCAAATGATCTTCATGCTGTTTGTCTCCTCGTTATTATTATTTATTTAAAAGTAATAGTATTAGGTGATGTTGATTTGTTGAAAAGTGTTCCTTTACCTTTGAAATCAATAAAATCTCATGTTAATAAGGCTCTTAATAAAAAGTTTATAAGTATTAATAATTGTGAATAATTTATAAACAACCTCTGTGGATAAAATAAAAATCTAAAATCTAAAATTATATCAACAAGTTATAAACACTATATATCAACATACTGTGGATAAACTGGTATGAGTTTCTTCCTATTATATATGTGTCTGTACAAAAAATTATCAACCACTAAATGTTGATTTGTGCATAACAGGATCATGAAGGATTTAACTTCTTTACGATCATGTTAATGTTCTCTTCAAGAAGTGGATCAGTCTTAATATCTTTTTCAATTCTGGTGATACTGTTTATAACTGTGGTATGATCGCGACCGCCGAAAGACTTGCCTATTTCGGTAAGGGACATATCCAGATATTTCTTGCAAAGATATATGGCTATATGTCTGGGATAAGCGATCCTGGCAGTCCTGTTTTTGGATAACAGTTCCTGAGAGGTGAGTTCATAGTGTTCCGCAACCACGTCAACTATGAATGAAAGGGTAAGTGTCTTTTTATTGGAATCCGAATCTGCCACATAATCATGTATGGCTTCAAGAGCAAGATCCATATTTATATCTTTGTGCTTTAAACGGGAAAGTGCTATTACTTTATCCAAAGCTGCAGCAAGGATCCTGACATTCGAAGTTACTTTTTCCGCAATAACCTGCAGGATGTTGTAATCAATTTTAATGGCATTATCTTCAACACGCTTTGTGAGAATGGAAAGTCGTGTTTCATAATCGGGAGAACTGATATCTACAGTAAGTCCCATCTGGAATCTGGAACTCAGTCTTTCATCCAGAATATCCATTTCCTTGGGAGGACGATCGGAGGAAATAATGATCTGCTTCTTAGACTCATATAAAGCATTAAAAGTAAAGAAGAATTCTTCCTGAGTAGATTTTTTGTTTATGATAAACTGGATATCGTCGATCAAAAGAACATCCGCGTTTCTGTATTTCTGACGGAATGAATCATTTGTGTTGTTACGGATGGACTGGATCAATTCGTTGGTAAACTCTTCACTGGTTATATAAACAACCTTTTTATCTTTTTGTGTTTCAAGAATGTGATGAGCTATCGACTGCATAAGGTGAGTTTTACCCAGACCTACACCACCGTAAATAAAAAGAGGGTTATAAACTTCGGCCGGATTTTCCGAAACGGCAACTGCCGCAGCATGGGCAAGAGAGTTGTTGGATCCGATAACGAAGGTCTCGAAGGTATATTTGGGATTTAATGTACCGTAAAGATTGTGAGAAGGTTCATTTATAGCAGCCTTTGTGCTTTCACTGATCCTGCTCTTAAGCTCAAAAGTAATCTCATAGTCTTTACCTGTAACTTCGGCAATGGCGGTACGTAAAAATGTTTCGTATTTGTTTTTGATAAAATCAAGACTTGCGGCTCCGATCTTAAAGTCGTCCACACAGATGATGATATTATTTCCTGTAATACTGTAAACAGAAAGAGGAAGAAGCCATGTACGATAAGCCACGTCCGTAATGGAATATTCTTCCTTCATATAAGATAATATTTCATTCCATTTTTCTTTGATTACGTTTTCCATTGATTCACCGCATGTAGTAGTTAAATTTTTTTATCCTGTGCCTTAAAAACCTCAAAAAAGGGCAAAATAATGCGCAGGGCATAGCTCATTTATTATATCAGAAAAAGGCTTTGATTTCAATTAAAGTTAAAAGTTTTTTGACTGTGTTGTAAAAAATAACTTGACGAAAATAAGCTTTTTGATTATAATTACTTTCGCTTTATTTTGCGATATTTATTTTCGGTAAATATAAATTTTGTACAACTGTTGTAAGGAGGTGCATTTCAATGGCAAAAATGACATTTCAGCCTAAGAAGAGACAGAGAGCTGTTGTTCACGGTTTCCGTTCAAGAATGAGCAGCGCAGGCGGAAGAAAGGTTTTATCAGCAAGAAGAGCAAAGGGCAGACATAAGATTTCAGCTTAATATATAATTTGCCGGGTCGCAGTAAATGTGACCTTTTCTTCTATTTCCACATTTTTTGGAGCCAACCGTAAAGTGACGGTTTGGAAAGGGAATATTTGTTTATTTGAACAGCACCGGTTGTGGGTGTTCAGGGCAGAAAAAAGGTAATTATCTTGGCGGAGTCTATTAAGAAAAATTCGGATTTTCAACTTGTTTATAAAACAGGAAAAAGTTTTGCTAACAAGTATTTGATCATGTATGCATTAAAAAATGATTTAAATCGTAACCGACTTGGCATCTCCGCCGGCAAAAAAGTCGGAAACAGCGTGGTACGACACAGGATCGCCAGACTGTTAAGAGAAAGCTTTCGTTTAAATGATGAGACGTTCCATAGTGGTTGGGACATGGTTGTGGTGGCAAGACCACTTGCCCGGGGAAAAAGCTTCTGTGACATTGAAAGTGCGTTTTTGCATTTGGCAAAGCTGCACGGTATAATAAATAATGAAAAAGCTAATTATTAAACTTATTATTATATATCGCAAGTATCTTTCTCCATTAAAAGGGAGGCCTTCGTGTATTTTTGTGCCTACCTGTTCTCAATATGCGATCGAAGCCTATGAAAAGTATGGCGTGGTAAAGGGTTCTTACCTGACGGTAAAAAGGATTCTTCGTTGTAATCCTTTGAGCAAAGGCGGGTATGATCCGGTGCCTTAGCTTTACTTTTCTTTTTTATTATTTTTGGTTATGGGAGGTAATACATTGAACTATATCATTCTTACCCAGGTAGGCGGTATTTTAAAGCCCTTTGCCTGGATATTCGGAGTAATTTTTAACTGGCTGTATGAGTTACTTGCTCTTATCGGCATTGAAAACATTGCGGTCACTCTTGTTCTCTTTACCGTTATCACTAAGATGATGATGCTTCCTCTTACTGTTAAGCAGCAGAGGTTCTCAAAACTCTCGGCTAAAATGCAGCCTGAATTGAATGCTATTACCGAGAAGTATAAAGGAAGAAAGGATGAAACAACGCAGAGGCTCATGACCATGGAGCAGCAGCGTGTTTATGAGAAGTACGGAACAAGTCCCACTTCAGGATGTTTGCCTCTTCTCATCACTCTTCCCATCATCTTTGCAATGTATAGGATCATATATGCTATTCCTGCATATGTTGATAATATCAATGATCTTTATACAACTATCGCAACCGCAGCTATGGCTCAGGATGGTTATTTTGAATTCTTCAAGAGCAGCGCTGAAACCCTTTCTGTCAGCATCAAGAAATGGGATGAAGTCGGTTCAAATGTATTCAGTCAGGTTCATATCATTGATATCCTGACCAAGTATGGTACGGATGACTGGAACAGTCTTCTTTCTACCTTCCCTGCCTTAAATACTGTTGAGATCACAGGAACTATCGATAAGATAAATTCTGTTTTCTCGGTTTTCGGTCTTAACATTTTGAACTCTCCTTCTTACTATGCTAAGTTAAACGGATTTTTCAATGTTGCTCTCTGGGTACCTGTACTTGCTGTTGTTACTCAGCTTGGAAGTTCACTTCTTCAGAAGGCTCAGAACAAGACCGGCAACAACAAGAAGAAAGATGACAACCCTATGGCACAGAGCATGAATTCCATGCTTTATGTAATGCCTTTCATGTCAGGTTTCTTCTGTTACGGATTTTCTCTTGTAATCGGTATATACTGGATAATCAATACTGTAGTTTCATTGTTACAGCAGATATTCATTAATATTTATCTTGATCATACGGATATGGATGCCTATATCGCCAAGAATTCCGAAAAGATGGCCAAGAAGAGGGAAAAGCTTGGAGTTCTTCAGAATTCAAGCGATGTTTCAAATTTAGCAAAATATCAGACCAAGTCAATTGACTATTCACAACCTGCACGTCCAAAGACTACCTCTTCTTATGCAAATATGAGTAATTCAGGCACTAATTCTAAGAAGAAACAAAATCAGGTTAAAACCGATGATGTAAATGATAATTCCGGAAATGATGAAGTTCAGGTGAAAGCACCGGAAAAGAAATCTGTTTCCGCTTATGCAAATTTACTTAAAAGAGATTAGAGGAGAATAGATATGAGAAATTGGATCGAAGTAACGGGTAAAACCGTAGAAGAAGCTTTATTGGAAGCTTCAATTACACTTAAGACCACAGAAGAGAACCTGGATTATGAAGTGATCGACGAAGGCAATTCCGGATTTCTCGGCCTTAACAAAAAGCCTGCAGTTATAAAGGCAGCTGTAAAGGAAACCAAGCTGGACAAGGCAGCAAACTTTATCTCTGATGTTCTTAATGTTATGGGCATCAAGAATGAGGTTAAGAGTTCCTATGATGAAGCAGAAATGACCATGAATTTTGAGATCATCGGAGAAGATATGGGTGTTCTTATCGGTAAGAGAGGTCAGACACTTGATTCTTTACAGTATCTTGTAAGCCTTGTAGTAAATAAGGAGTCTGATGATTATATCAAGGTTAAGCTTGATACCGAGAATTACAGAGAGAGACGTAAGCAGACACTTGAAAATCTCGCAAAGAACATCGGCAGCAAGGTTAAGAAGAGCGGAAAGCCTGTTGCTCTTGAACCCATGAATCCTTATGAAAGAAGGATCATTCACTCTGCTCTTCAGGATGATAAGTACGTTGAAACCCATTCCGAAGGTGAGGAACCTTTCCGTAAGGTTGTTATCAGTCTCAAGAAGGGTGTAAGACCTTATAATAAGTTCCATAACAATCGCGGAGGATATGGTAATAACCGCGGAGGTTACGGTAACAAAAAGGGCGGATACGGCAGAAATTCTTTCAACAAAAAGAGTAATAAGCCCCGTGAGCCTTATCGTTACGGTAATATCGAAGAAGGCGAAGTTTACGAAGGTGTTACGGCAACAATTGATCCCAGTGAACAGATTTGATTCGTGATACTCTTTAAAAAGCTAAAATTTCTAAAATAAAAAGGGTGTCTGTGACACCCTTTATTTATTCGGATGAGATGAAGAACGATACCATTTGTGCAATAGCAACAGGCGCGACCAACGCCGGAATAAGTATAATCAGGATCAGCGGTGATGATGCATTCACAGTGGCTGATAAGATTTTTGTTGCTAAAAAACCGGGGAAGAAGCTTTCGGAAAGGAAGACCCACACCTTAACTTACGGAAATATCATCTATGATGATAAAGTCATAGATGAGGTTCTTGTTTCCGTAATGCGAGGACCCAACAGTTACACTGCCGAAAACATTGCAGAGATCAACTGTCATGGCGGATATGCTGTTACGAAAAAGGTGCTTGAATGCTGTATCAGATCGGGTGCCAGACTGGCAGAGCCGGGTGAGTTCACAAAGCGCGCATTTTTAAATGGTCGTATAGATCTTTCTCAGGCGGAAGCAGTTATAGATCTTATCTCTGCTTCCAATGACGATGCCATTAAAAACTCTGTGGCTCAGCTTAGCGGTAGATTAAAGGAAAAGATAATCTCTTTAAGAGAAAAGATCATTACAGATACAGCCTATATCGAAGCTGCGTTGGATGATCCGGAACACATCGATCTTTCAGGCTTCAAGGATAAGCTTTTTGAACATGTCAGGTCTTGGGAAGCGGAGATCTCATCTCTTATTTCCGGCTTTGAAAACGGTAAGATAATTCAAAACGGTATCAGAACTGTGATCCTCGGAAAACCTAATGCCGGTAAATCTACTCTTTTAAATGCTTTGACGGGTACTCATCGTGCTATTGTTACCGATATACCGGGAACAACCAGAGATATACTTGAAGACAGGATCGTAGTTGACGGTATTACACTTAATATTGTTGATACTGCCGGTATACATGATACTGATGATGTAGTGGAAAAAATGGGAGTCGAAAGGGCTGTTGAGGAGATCAAAAGCGCAGACCTATGCCTTTTCCTCGCAGATGCTTCCAGAGCTTTGGATGATGATGACAGAAACATCATTTCTCTTTTAAAAGATAAGAATGCTATTGTACTTTTAAATAAATCAGACCTTTCTCCTGTTTTGACTCAGGATGAACTAAAAAAAGCCACGGGTCGTGATGTTATTTCCATTTCTGCCAAAGATGAAACAGGAATAGATGTGTTTATATCTGAAATAAAGAGAATGTTCGATCTTGGTAATCTGGATAAAAAAGAGGATATTTATATTACCAAACTCAGACATAAAGAGCTTTTGGATAAAGCAGAACTTTCCTTAAAAGAAGTAATAAGATCTATAGAGAATGATATGCCCGAAGACTTTTTAACCATTGATCTTATGGATGCATATACTTCTCTGGGTAAGATCATCGGTGAAGAGATAGAGGATGATCTGGCAGATAAGATATTCAAAGAATTCTGTATGGGTAAGTAAAGTTTTACCTATCCTGCTTACTATAAAAGAGGTTTTAAAATGGATCATATTTATGAAACATATGATGTTGCGGTCATCGGAGCCGGACATGCGGGCTGTGAAGCTGCCCTTGCAAGTGCCAGACTGGGAATGAATACTATCGTATTTGTTGTCAGTACGGATTCTATTGCTCTCATGCCTTGTAATCCCAATGTGGGCGGAACTTCCAAGGGACATTTGGTGAGAGAACTGGATGCTCTGGGCGGTGAGATGGGAAAAAATATCGACAGGACTTTTATTCAGTCAAAGATGTTGAACATTTCCAAAGGACCTGCTGTTCATTCACTGAGAGCTCAAGCCGATAAACAGGAATATTCCCGTTCCATGCGTCATGTTCTTGAAAATCAGGAAAATCTTACTTTGAAACAGGCTGAAGTATCCGATATCCTTGTGGAGGATGGTCATGTTACGGGTGTCCGTACCTATTCCGGCGGAGTTTATCCCTGCCGTGCCGCTATCATCTGCACCGGTACCTATCTGAATGCCCGTTGTGTTTATGGAGATACCTACACTTACACAGGTCCCAACGGTCTTCCGGCGGCCAATCATCTAACGGATTCTTTAAAAAAGCTGGGTATTGAGATCTATAGATTTAAAACAGGTACACCTGCCAGGATCGATAAGCGTTCCATTGACTTTTCCAAAATGGAAGAGCAGACGGGTGATGAAAGGATCGTTCCTTTTTCTTTTGAAAATAAGGAAGAGGATATTAAGAGAGAGCAGGCTCTTTGCTGGCTTACTTACACAAATGAGACGACTCATGAGATAATCCGGAAGAACATTGACAGAAGTCCTTTGTATTCCGGTAATATCAAAGGAACAGGTCCCAGATATTGTCCTTCCATTGAAGATAAAGTAATGAAATTCCCTGACAAGGATCGTCATCAGGTGTTTATCGAGCCTGAGGGGAATTATACCAATGAAATGTATATATCCGGAATGAGCAGTTCATTGCCGGAAGATGTTCAGGTTCAGATGTATCGTTCTGTTCCCGGACTTGAAAATGCCAAGATCGTCAGGAATGCATATGCCATTGAGTACGATTGCTTAAATCCCATGCAGCTTAAACCCAGTCTGGAGCTTAAGGCTATTTCCGGCCTTTTCAGTGCAGGTCAGATGAACGGAAGTTCAGGCTACGAGGAAGCAGCAGCCCAGGGTATTATTGCCGGTATCAATGCTGCCAGGCTTCTTAAGGGACTGGATCCTCTCATCCTTGACAGATCTCAGGCTTACATCGGAGTACTTATCGATGATCTTTGCACAAAAGAAACCCATGAGCCCTACAGAATGATGACTTCCCGTGCGGAATACAGACTCATCCTCCGTCAGGACAATGCGGATCTTCGCCTTACAGAGATCGGCCATAGCATAGGTCTTATCGACGATGAAAGATATTCCGGATTTTTAAAGAAGAAGCAGATGATCGAGGATGAGATCCAAAGGCTGAAGTCCACTATGGTTGGAGGTAAGGCTTATATTCAGGAATTTTTAACTTCCCATGGAAGTACTCCTCTTAAAACTGCTGTTTCTCTCGGGGATCTGATCACCCGCCCGGAGTTTGATTATTATTCCATTGCCGAGATAGATCCTGACAGACCGGAACTTCCGGTTGAAGTTTGTGAACAGGCAGAGATCGAACTAAAGTATGAAGGCTATATTTCCAAACAACTTTTACAGATAGAGGCATTTAAGAAGACAGAAAGTAAAATGATCCCTGAGAATCTTGATTATGATGATGTTCCTTCTCTTCGCATTGAAGCAAGACAGAAGCTTAAGGCCATCAAACCTTTAAGTATAGGACAAGCTTCCAGGATCTCGGGTGTTTCACCTGCTGACATCAGTGTTCTTCTGGTTTATATGTCAAGGTTTGGTTCTGTAAATAATTGACGGGAGTTTTATGAGAGATTATTCATTTTTTATAAAAGGACTTGAAGAACTGAATATTGAACTTTCGGACTCTCAACTGGTGCAGTTTGATCAATATTATGAAATGCTCATTGAGAAAAATAAAGTAATGAATCTTACTGCCATTACCGAGTACGAGGATGTGGTGGTCAAGCATTTTCTTGACAGCCTTTCTCTTGTCAGGTCCGAAAAGGTAAAGGGTCTTTTATATAAGGGCTGTGATCTTATAGATATCGGTACCGGAGCAGGTTTCCCGGGAGTTCCTTTAAAGATCGCATTTCCTTCCGTAAAGGTAACTCTTATGGATGCTTTAAATAAAAGGATCACATTTTTAAATGAAGTGATCTTAAGTCTCCGACTTTCGGATATTTATCCCATTCATGCCAGAGGTGAGGAAGTGGCAAGAAAAGAACAGTTCAGAGAGAGATTCGATCTTTGTGTTTCAAGAGCTGTTGCCAAACTTAATTCTCTTTCAGAACTTTGTCTTCCCTTTGTAAAGGTGGGCGGATTTTTCGTTTCTTATAAATCCGGAAATATTGATGAGGAACTTGAGGAAGGTAAGAACGCCATTTATAAATTGGGAAAAAGTTCTACAAGTGTAGAGAGATTTACCGTCCCTTTAAGTGACTATGAAAGATCCTTGATAGTGATGGAAAAAAAGTGTAATTCTCCCACACAATATCCCAGAGCAGGCGGAAAAATATTTAGTAAACCCCTTTAATTTCTGATAATTAATCTGTAATCGTTTTTTAGGAGTCGTTAGGTACAAATATCTGTTTTGGGTGTCCAAAATCGCATCAGAGAGCCATTTCTATTTAACCTTTTTTTATAGTTTAGTGAGGTGTTTTATGTATATTACAGGCAAATATATTTTAGGTGGTATAGGAGATCTTACCGAAGTTTTTGCAATCCGTGATAAAGTTTTTTGTGAAGAGCAGGGAGTTTCTCCGGAACTTGAAAGAGATGGAAAAGATATTGAGGCTATCTTTGCTCTTGCTTATGAAGAAGGAGAAGATTTTAAAAAACCGGTAGCAACAGGTCGTCTGCTTTTTCTCGGAGATGAGTTTAAACTCGGAAAGATCGCTACCTTAAAGGAATATCGAAAAAAAGGATATGGAGATTTTGTTGTCAGGATGCTGATAGACAAGGCTTTTACCATGGGAGCAAAGGAGATCTTCGTTGATGCTCAGGTTACTGCTATAGATTTTTATAAGACAATTGGCTTCAGAACTTTGGGGGATGTTTTTACAGAGGATGGTATTGATCGCCAAAAGATGGTGGTTGAACCTCACACTTGCAGCAGACAGTGCGGCTGTCATTGAGGTTCTTTTTTGACGGGTTAAGAGTCCTATCTCTTTGTCGGAATATAGTTTACAAATAGTTTTAACTGTTATAAAATGATTATAAACTTTATTTTATGGTGTTGTTATGCATGGTTTGGATATATCTTCAACTAAATATCTTGAAATGACCTATTTTTTGGATTCTCTGATAGCTGACAGTGAAACCAGGCTTGTTTATTTCGAAAATAAGTTTAAAGAATTGGGAGTTGATATCAATTCTTTAGAGGATCCTTGCTTTTCGTCTTCTTCCTATTCTGATCCTAAAGCTGTTGATTATTACATAGACCAGAGAAAGCATGAGCTGGAAGTAATTGATAACCTTCACAGACTAAAGACTTATTATACAAATCTTTTGAGTATTTCAGAATTTACTTTATTTAACTCCGTTGATAAACCACATAATGATGTAAATTCAGAAATTCAGGGTAAGAGCTTAAAGAAATTAAAACTCAGAGAACTGGAAAGAAGCAAGCTATCCTCGGATCTGCACGACACCGTTATCCAGATACTTACCGGTCTTGTTCACAGATGTGAGTTTATCTTACGGATTACGGATATAGATAGTACAAGAGCAAAAATGGAGGTTTCTTCAACCATAGATGAATTGAAGAATTCTATTTCTGATCTGAGGAGTATTATTTTTAATCTGAGGGCTCCTTCTCTTTCTGATTTCTCATTGATAGAATCTATTGAGGATTATTGCAATTATAAGAATAGAGACAGAAGTTTGGTTTTTAATTTTATTACCAAAGGGGATGAAACAGGCATTGATCCTGTTGTTAAATCAAATATCTACAGGATCTGTCAGGAAGCAGTAAATAATATATTTCTTCATGCCCATGCTAAAGATGTTGAGATCAGGATTAGTTACACAGATGATTCTGTTTTTCTTTCTATTAAAGATAATGGTATCGGTATTCCCGATTCTGTTTTTTCAGATATTTCCACTGGACAAAAACACTTTGGACTTCTTATAATGAAGGAAAGGTCGGAAATAATCGGGGGGAGCTTTATGATAGGTTCATTGGAAACCGGTGGTACAGAGATCAAGGTTTCTTTACCTAAAGTTCCGGAGGATTCAATATGAAAAAAATAAGGGTCTTTCTTGCGGATGATCATGTGATCATCAGAGATGGTTTAAAAAAATTATTGGAATTTGAAGACGATATCGAGATCGTTGGTGAGGCAGGGGACGGAATTGAATGTTTAAATAAGGTTGTATCCATTGTTCCTGATGTTTTGCTTTTGGATCTAAGCATGCCAAAGATGCATGGCATCGATGTTATTACAGAATTAAAGAAGCGTAAAGTTCCCACTAAGATCCTTGTTGTTACAGTACATGATGAATTTTCTTATTTCAAGAAAGTTATGTCTTTAAATACTCTGGGTTATATATTAAAGGATTCGGATTTTAATTCTTTTCTTATTGCCATTCATAATGTTTATAACAATAAGGTTTTTGTAGATAATAAACTATTGCCTGATTATAACGAGTTTTTAAGTGACGGTGTTCTTTCTGACATTAAGTTTACCAAAAGAGAAACAGAAATCCTTATTCTTATAGCCAAAGGTTTCAGCAATAAAGAAATCGGAGAACAGCTTTTTATCAGTGAGAAAACCGTTAAAAATCATATTACCGGTATATTCGATAAGATTCATGTTAAGGATAGAACGCAGGCTGCACTATATGCAATAAAGAATAATTACGTAAGTATTTAATGTTCCACGTGGAACATGAGGAGTGACATGGGTAAAACAATAGCTATCGCAAATCAAAAAGGCGGAGTGGGAAAAACCACTACTTCTATAAATCTTTCAGCCTGCCTGGCTGAAATGGGTAACAGAGTCCTTGTTATCGATATCGATCCTCAGGGTAACACCACCTCCGGCCTTGGTTTAAACAAAAGAAAGTTACAGTCTACAGTATATAATCTTCTTCTTGGTCAGGTAAAGACAGAGGATGTGTTAACAAAAAGTGTGGTAGATCGTGTTACGGTCATTCCCTCGCATGTGGATCTGGCAGCTGCCGAGATCGAACTGATAGGTATAGATGAAAAGGAATTTCTTCTTAAAAAGATCGTTGATCCCCTAAGAGATAAATATGATTTCATTATAATAGACTGTCCCCCTTCTTTAAACATCCTGACAGTCAATGCAATGACTACCGCTGATACCATTATTGTTCCCATCCAATGTGAATACTATGCACTTGAAGGATTATCACAGCTTGTTCATACCATTGATCTTGTGCAGAGAAGACTCAATCCTGAATTGGAGATCGAAGGTATAGTATTTACTATGTATGATTCACGTACCAATCTTTCGATCCAAGTTGTTGAAAATGTTCAAAAGAATCTTAAACAATATATTTATAAAACCATGATACCCAGAAATGTGCGACTTGCGGAAGCACCCAGCCATGGATTGCCAATTACTCTTTATGATCCTAAATCTACAGGTGCGGAGAGCTACAGAAATCTGGCAAAAGAAGTTGTAGAACATAATCAGAGAAAATGGTATTAATACTCCGGCACAAGTCTAAAATGTTCCACGTGGAACATTTTGGTTTATAAAGATTTAAGGAAAACTTCTCAGGGTAAACATTTACCAAATATAAAAAATATGTTAAATGTTTCAAATGGGACTACTTGAAAGGACGAAGAAAATGGCAGTAAAAAGAGGATTGGGATCGGGGCTTGACAGCCTTATTACGGATGATTATATAACCGAGGGAAAGATACCCGGAAAATACAGTCAGCAGGAAACCAAGATTTCCATTAACGATATTGAACCCAACAGAGGACAGCCTAGAACTCGTTTTGACGAGGAATCTCTTGATGAATTGGCAGATTCCATAAAGCAATATGGTATCATAGAACCTCTTGTTGTCCAGAAAAAAGGCAAGAGATACGAGATCATCGCAGGTGAAAGAAGATTCAGAGCTGCCAGAAAAGCAGGTCTTAAGGAAGTTCCCGTTGTGATCAGGGAATTTGCGGATGCAGATGTTTTTGTTATCGCACTTTTGGAAAACATTCAAAGAGAAGATCTGAATCCTATTGAAGAAGCTCAAGCCTATCAGAGATTAATAGAGGAATTGAACCTTAAACAGGAGGATGTGGCAAAAAAGCTTTCAAAGAAAAGAACTACTATAACCAATTCCATGCGTCTTTTGAAATTGGCAAATGAAGTAAAAGAGATGCTGGCAAACGGTCTTATAAGCGAAGGTCACGGTAAAGTACTTCTGGGGATAGATGATGAAAAAGAACAGCTGACACTTGCAAAAAGGATCGCAGAAGAAAACTTAAGTGTAAGAGAAACAGAAAAAATATTAAGTGACCTTAAAGCTAAAAAGGAAAAAAATCAGGAAAAGCCCAAAAAGACCGAAAATAAGAACAGGGCTTACAAGGCTGCGGAAGATAAGCTTAAAGAAGCTTTGGGGACCAAGGTCGAGATAAGGAAAAAGAACGAGACCGAAGGAAAGATAGAGATCAATTACTATTCTATCGACGAACTGGAAAGAATCATAGAATTAATAGAAAAATCCGGAAAGGACATCTGATATGGTGGAACAAACGGATAAAAATATAATATTAATAACGATTTTTGTCCTGGTTGTGGTAGTGATCGCTTTTGTTGCTCTGTCTATTGTGCTTTTATGTAAGGTGATAGATCTTAAAAAGAAATATGAAGCCTTTATGAAAGGAGCTGACGGAGCGACATTGGAAAGCTCCATGCTTACAAAGTACAAGGAAATCGAAAAGATAAAGAAAGAGAACAAACTGAACGCAGAGAAACTGGATGTTACCTGTGAGACGCTGATCAATGCCTTCCAAAAGATGGGTCTGGTTAAATATGATGCCTTTTCCGAAATGGGAGGAAAACTCAGCTATTCCCTGTGTCTGTTGGACGATAAGGACAACGGATTTATTATTACTTCGATACATTCAAGAGAATCATGTAATTCGTATATAAAGGAGATCATAAGAGGAAAATCCTATGTGATCATGTCTACAGAAGAGAGACAGGCATTAGAGGCAGCCCAGAGAGGTACTAAATACGCTGATATCTAACCAAACAGAAATCCGGAAAGAAAAGACCGGAAGCGAGGTAAATTGATGAGACGGATCCAGACTGAACAGATAAAAGGAAACGAGATCGTTGCCAAGGATATATACAGCAGTAACGGCGTTATCATTGTTGCTGAAGGCACCAAGCTAAAGCTTGAATACAAGCATAAACTCCTGGAAATGAAAGTCTATGATATTTTTATCGAAGATGAGATTTCCAAGGACATTGACAGTGAAGAATTCACTGATGAAGTGGTAAAAGATCTCTGTTCAAATACTTTAAAGAATACGATCGAAAGCTTTGCTTATACCACATCGGAAGAAACGGTGCAGCTGTGTGACATTGCTGAAGGTTTGATGCAAAGTGTCCTGAGCAAGAAGGAAGTATTGTACAATGTTTCCAGAGTCAGGAGATATGACAGGACCTTAAGCGATCATTGCTTAAGCGTAGCAGCTTTGTCTGTTCTTACAGCTTTGAATTCGGGCATATCAGTTGAAAGCACAAAAGAGATAGCCATAGGTGCTCTTCTTCATGACATAGGATACCTGAGTATGAAGATAGATTACCAGAAGATAGAATTGGCCAAACTCAGCGAAGATGAGTTAAAAGAGGTCCGCAGACATGTGGTTTACGGATATATGTTGGTGGAAAAACAGGATTGGCTGAGTCCTATAGCAAAAGATATAATCCTGTACCATCACGAAAGGATCGACGGAACGGGATATCCCTTTAAATTATCGGGTGACAGAGTAAAGCCGGAAGTAAGACTGGTTTCTATCTGTGACGCATTTGACAATATGATTTATGGCACGCTTGAGCCCAGAAAGAAGGTTTATGAGGCCATGGAATTCATAATGGGAAATGCAGGATCCAAGTTTGACAGAGAATTTGCAATGAAGTTTAATTCATCCGTAGCTGCCTATCCTGTAGGCACTTTGGTAAAGACCAATACGGATGAAGTGTGCATAGTTATAAGACAAAACAACCAGGCTCCCACAAGACCTGTAATGAGAAAACTCAGAGTGGGTGATGACGGAGACTGGGAAACAACATATACGGAATATGATCTTACCAAGGAGTTGACGATCTTTATTGTTGATACTGTGGGAGATTAATGTTCTTATGAGGGAAATAAATGAATTGTATGTTACATACAGTCGGGTTCAGTGAAGTTGAGGGCGTTGAAGCTGAAAGACGCCTGAGAGACGATCTGATCTACGGCATTTCTATTAAAAAAACAAAAACTGCCAAGATCAATGAGAGCCGGACGGCGGTGGAGATCATGTGTGAAATAGCACATAATACCGGCGTTATATACCGGGGAGAATATGACAGACAGGGAGTGTTCCTTTCGGACTGCTTTTTCCCGGCTCATATATCTGAAAAGATAAGCCTTAACGAGCCTATAATAGTGAGCAAGAGAATGGACAGTAATGCATTTACGGCAATGGCCTATGATTTTGCTCATAAGATACCTGTTGTATTTTATCTGCAAAACGAAATTGATATGTACCTGAATCTTGAACCGGAAGAAAAGGAGAAAAGCTGCGAGGTCTATCTTTCAGGTCTGGCAGATAACGGAAAGATACTTCTTCCTGTGGAAGTCGCAAGGGTTGAAAGTAAGCAGATCGATAATTATAAAAATATAATTGAGACCGATTTCATGGAAGATGAGTACGAAGATGAAGTAGATAAACAGATACGTGAATTGGCAGAGAAAGAGATGAATGAATATCTCAATATGAGTTCCAGGATAAAAGATGAAGACCTTTACTCTATCGTGGAAACAACTTTTATGCCCTGCGGTACGGAAGTAGATACCTATACTGTCATAGGAAAGATAAGATCTGTAGACAGCGTGGAAAATTTCAGGACCAGAGAAGAAATGTATATTCTTGGGGTTGAAAGTAACGGTATAGTAATGGATATATGCATCAACAAAAAAAAGTTGATGGGCGAACCTGAGGTGGGCAGACGCTTTAAAGGTAACATCTGGCTTCAGGGTTATGTAAATTGGAATACGGAGAGTAAAAAATAATGATAAAGCATGTACAGTATAAACCAAAGGGAGTATGTTCCAGCGAGATCAATTTTGATATTGAAGACGGTATAGTTAAAAATATCGTGTTTGTGGGCGGTTGCAGAGGCAATACTCAAGGAGTGGCCAGACTTGCCGAAGGAATGACCACAGATGAGATAATAAAGAGATTAAAAGGCATTAATTGCCGTGGGGACAATTCCTGCCCCAATCAGTTTGCACTGGCAGTAGAAGCTGCTGTGGAAAACTCAGCGGAATAAAACAGGATCTGTGGATATTAAAGAAAAATGGGAAAGATAGAATTTAAACCGGGAAACATGTTGTTTCCCGTTCCTGCTGTTTTGGTAAGCTGCCAAAGACCGGGAGAAAAAGCAAATTTAATAACCCTTGCCTGGGCAGGAACCGTTAACAGTGATCCGCCCATGGTTTCCGTTTCCGTAAGGGGAGAAAGATACTCCCATGATATCATTTCGGAAACAGGTGAATTTGTCATTAATCTGGTGAATAAGGAGCTGACATTTGCCACTGACTGGTGCGGAGTCAGATCCGGAAGAGATCATGATAAGTTTAAGGAAATGAAGCTGACAGAACAAAAGTCTCTTAAGGTAAATGCACCGGGAGTAAAAGAAAGTCCGGTAAACATTGAATGTAAAGTGACAGAACAAAAGGATCTGGGAAGTCACACCATGTATCTGGCAGAAGTGGTCGCTGTAACGGTGGATGATAAATACCTTGATAAAAACGGCAGGTTCAGACTGAACGATGCTGATCTCACAGCCTATGTCCACGGAGCTTACAGAAGCCTGGGAGAAACAATAGGAACTTTTGGTTATTCGGTTAAAAAGAACAATAAGAAAAAGAAATAAAAAATTGCTCATCTTGTAAGGTGAGCAATTTTTGTTTTGTCATCAAAGGATTTCTGCATTTTCCAGCAGGAAGGAATAAACCTTGTCTATAAGAGCTTCAGTACGAAGGTATTCCTGACTGTATTTTTCAAGAAGCACAGACAGATCTTCGCAGTTAAAGGCTGAAAGATTTTCGTTTGCCCATTTGAAGAACTCCTCATCGGAAAGGGATATATCTTCATATACAGAGATCGCTTTACAGCAATTTTTAAAATGAAGATTGTGCTCAGCAGCCACATTTGAAACTAAACGCAGATCATTGGCGGAAGGAACACCATAGTAAACCTGAATGACCATATCCACATCCACACCGAGGAACTGAGCATAGGCATAGGCATCATTGTAATAGAAATCATACATTTCATCAGCCTCAGCCTTTATCTCTTTGGCATTGGGATCATCGATCCGGATATTCTTATAAAGATAATCGGTGATCTGAGATTTATAAGCATTAAGATTCATCTCGTTTCTTACGGATGAAAAATAATCGGAAACTGTATCAAAGCCAAAAGCAGTCTTTGCAAAATCGTCATTAAGGACAGGGAAGATATATTCACTGACCTGATTAAGAGTTATTTTAAAATCTACATCCTTGTCACGCATATTTTCGTCAGGATAGTCCGAAGGCATATGCAAAGTAAATGATACTCTGTCTCCGGCGGAAGCACCGACCAAATGTTCTTCGAAGCCTTCCATAAATACCCCTGATCCAAGAAGAAGATCAAAACCTCCGTCTTTCAGATAGGAAAAGTCGGTATAGGGAAGATTATTAATGTAAGCCATGTAATAGATCAAAACACTGTCGCCAAGTTCAGCGGGTCTGTCCACTTTTTCAAGCTTTATATAGTCCTGCATGACCGTAAGGACCTTTTCATTAACAGCCTCATCAGAGACAGAAGTTAAAGGAATGCCCTTATATTCGGATAGATACACTACAGTATTGGCAGTCTTATCAGTAACCACCTGAGGTAAGGGCGAAGGAGTGGGCGTAGGTGTATTTGTGGGAGTGGGTGTATCAGTGGCTGTAGGTGTAGGGGTGGGAGTGTATGTGGGAAGATCCACAAGCATGGGATCATCTTCAGGAAGATCTTCGGGAGCAGGTGTTTTATCACCGCACGCAGTAACAGCCAAAACCATAAATAAGATGGATAAAATTGTAACAAGTCTTTTTTTCATACAGCTATGTGCTCTCTTATCTTTATTTATTAAAGGTAAAATGATCAAATTCAGCAATAGGTCCATCTTTTAAAGAAGTGAACCGAAAATAAACAGCATGTTTACCGGAAAAGCAGGTGTATAAGGGGATAGAAACCTTTATAGCTTCTTTACTTTCTTTTATTTCGGAACGGGCGATCACATCACCGTTATACCTATCGATTATAACTTCAAGCACCAGATCGGTCAATGGTTTTATAAGTAATGAAACAGATGAATAACGATGGCCAAAGGCATTGATATACCTGAAACCGACGGTGGTTCCGGAGGTAATGTTTACAATGGGCGAAGAAAGGTCATCGACTTTGTCATAAACAGGTTTAACATAGGGACGTTCTGTTTTGGGTGTGGCAGCTATGTCCTTACCGTTATAAATGTGGCAGGCTCTTCCGGCGCTGATGATCTTAAAAGCATCCAGCCCTTCCGTATAAGCTCCCTGGGAGGTCATTTCCACAGGATCTGAAGCCACAGGTTCGTTATCTACGTATTTAATGTTACCTATTAAAAGCTTTCCGTTCTTGTCAAGAGCTATATCAACGGGCTCAAGCATAGCTTGTCTCGAGAATTCATCCAGACCGGTCTGACGATGATAAAAAATGTACCACTTACCGTTTATCTCCACCAGACCGCCGTGGTTATTCCCCCATTGGTAGGTCATGCGTTTGGATCGATCCGGAAGAGTAATAATCTCACCGCCGTTAAAGGAAATGTCTCCGCCGTAAACGTAACCTGAAAGAGGAGAATCACTGTAGGCATAGGAAAGAAAACCGTTGTTATTGGGAATGACACCCAAAGAGTCAACAGGTACATTATAGTTTTTGGAATAGACCAAAACGTATTTTCCAAGGATCTTTCTCGGGCTGGAGGCTTCAAAAAATCCGGTATGAAGATCGATGCAGCCATCATCCGGAGCCCATGAAGCGTCACAATGACCGATGGGGTTTTTATGTATAGTTTCCGGTATTATAGTAGCCATGTCATCCTCAAGCATGGCACAGTTGGAAGAGCAGAATCCCCAAAAGGCATAGGCCTTCCCGTCATCGTCCACTAAAACTCCCGGATCGAAACCGATCTTGGTATCCATCGGATCTGTGAAAGGGCCTGCAGGATTTTTTGAAGCAGCTACTGAACATTTACTTCCTCTTGCCTCTGATACATACATATAAAAGGTATCTCCCTTTTGAACCACATCGGGAGCAAAAAGAGGTTCACCGTCCCGGGATGTGAAGCACACACCGTGACAAGTCCAGTCATTCAAGTCGTCTATGGGAGCGGACCAGGAAACATAATCCAAACCGCAATATTCATTCCGCAGAGTGTCATGGGATCCGTAAACATAAACTCTCTTTTTACCCTTATATTCAAATACTCTTGGCTCTCCGTCGGGAACATGTTCCCAGAGGGGCATATAGGGATTGGCACCTTTTAAGAATTCTTTTTTCATGGCAGTTCTCCTTATCCGATCTTATAAAAACATAATACAAAAAAACAGCCCTTCGGACAATAGTCTGAAGGGCTAAATTATTATCAGTTGAATACACGGATGTTCTTTTCAAGAATATCTGCGGCCTGATCGATATCATTGGTCTTATCCTTAACATGATTGATAGTGTTGGCGATATTTGAAATACTGGCACTGCATTCCTGGCAGGATGCAGCATTTTCTTCAGCAATGGCACTGAGATCGGAAATAGCGGAGATAACAGTAGTCTTGGCTGCATTAAGGGAATCAGTATCTTTGGAAATGCTGGAGATTTGAGCTACAGAGGCATCGACCTGTTCCTTAAGAAGCTTAAAGGATTCCTGTGTCAGGGTGACTTTTTCCTGCTCAGCCTTAATGATACCGCCGATCTCTCCTATAACCTTTGAGGACTCGGAAGAGAGATTAATGATGTCTTCCACGATCTCATTGATCTGTTTAACGGATTCAGCGGAGTTGGCGGCAAGTGCACCTATCTCATCCGCAACAACAGCAAAGCCCTTACCTGATTCTCCTGCTCTTGCGGCTTCTATTGACGCATTAAGGGAAAGGAGCCTTGTTTTGTTGGCGATACCCGAGATCATGTCTGTAGCGGCCGTAACACGAACGATGGCTTCGTTCAGTTTATTCATATGCTCGGAAATATTGGAAGCGGATTCCACGGACTGAAGGGAAGCTTTATAAACATCGGAAAGGTCTTTGGATGAATTCTCGGAGATCTCGTTCATCATCCTGGAGGATTCACTGAGCGCATATACACTCTTCACAACGGAATCTATATTGTTGCCGATACCTATGACCTGTTCGTTAATGGTTGAAATGGTACTGTCAAGAGAGCAGGCGGTGTTGGAAAGTTCGGTGACTACGGTATCGATAACATCAGCGCCGCTGGCAGCATCGGTACAGAGGGTCTTGGTCTCAACCACGGTATCTTTTAAGGTTACGGAACTGCTCTTAATGTCATTTACAATATGGTTCAGGCTGTCACGAAGTTTGGTGGCAGAATCGATAATGGCAGAGGTTTCTTTTATCTTGGAAGAAACGGAGATATTATCGGAGATCTTTGCTTCCGCCAGCCGTTCGGTGGCTGCCGAAACCTTCTGTAAAGGAGCGGTAACATAGGCCGCGATTATAACCACGATAACTGCAAAAACAACAATGATCAGGACTGCGACGATGATCAACTGATTCATAAGCTTATTAACAGCCTTTTGAATATTTTCATCGGGCTTTCCGGCAAAAACCATTCCCACGCGAACATTGTTTTCATCATAGAGAGGCTTATAACACACGGTGTAGGACTTGTTATAGATCGTAACTCCCTCTTTAAAAACAGTCTTTCCGCTGCCGAAAACATCCTTTGTGATCTGCTCGTCAGCGGAGGTGCCAAAAGCACGTTTGCCCTGATCATCCTTAATAGAGGAGATATATCTGGTAACAGATCCGTCGGAATAGGCCTTGAAGATGGTCATTTCAACATCTTTTGACTTACCGGAATCAATATATTCATAGTCACTGTCCACTACTTCCAAAGAAGTAGAGGCTGTCCAGTCCGCACCAAAGTATCTGGCAAGGGAGTCTGTGTAGATATCCAGAACATCATTGGTCTCCGCTATAAGTTCCTTTTTGATCGTTGAAACGCTGACTGCTGTGGAAAGCACGATTGCAATGATCAAAGGAAAGAAACCGATAAAAAGAAGGATGGACCTCATTTTCAAACGTTTTTTCATAACTTTACCTCCAAACCACACATATAACTTTTTTGTTTATTTTAAATCATATTATATCACTTTGAAAATAAATGTTAGTATATAAATACAAAAAAAACTAAAGTAGTTATATAAAATTCAGCTTTTGGTCGAGAAAACAAGGGAAAATGGCAAATTTGTTATAAATATTTAGTTAAGTGAATAATAAAACATTGACAGGTTGATTTTGTTGCATTATTATGAAAATTGTATAAGTAGCTGTAATCGTGGGAATAAAAGGAAATGGAGGGAACGGATGAGAAAGATCACCGTCATAAATAAGGAATTCATTCAATTCCTGCAAAATCGTGACAGTGCGTTTGTTGATTATCTTACCCAGCTTCCCAACCGCCGGGGAATGTATGATTATTACAACAACCTGAAAAAAGATACAAATGTTTCAGTATTCTTTATTGATATAGATAATTTTAAGCAGGTGAATGATGTTTACGGGCATTCCGTAGGTGATGAACTGCTTAAGACGCTGGCAGGGTATCTCAGGACGAAATTTCCCAAATCAGGCATATTCAGAATGGGCGGCGATGAGTTCGTGGCCATCACGGAAGGAAAAAAGTCCGAGACAGAAGCCATAGCTATAGCAACCGATGTACTTAACGGACTGCAAAGCGTGGATTTCAGAACGGATGTACGATCACAGTTAACACTGTCGGTGGGTATAATCGCAGATCAGAGCGCTTCCGCAAATCTGGATGAGATCCTTAAGAAATGCGACAGCGCAATGTATAAAGCAAAACAAAAGGGAAAAAACTCCTGCGTGATCTTTAATTCACTTGAGGATGAAATGAAAAAGACCACGGAGATCGAGGAAGAGATGGAGGCAGCCTACACTCATAATGAGTTCGTGCCCTATCTTTTACCCAAGATAAACATGCTGACAAAGCAGGTTTACGGAGCTGAACTTCTTGTGAGATGGGTCCATTGGCTGGACGGAGTCAGAAGACCGGAAAGCTTCATCCATGTATTTGAAAAAAACGGAACGGTTTCCAGGCTGGATTTTTATATGTTCGAAGCGGCATGTAAGATGATGGAAGCATGGAAGTGTACACCATTGGAAAATATGGTGCTGTCCGTTAATTTTTCTCCCGTTAGTTTCTATATAGGTAATTTCAGGGAAAGACTGGTATCCATCGCGGATAGATATGATATAAAGCATGACAGGCTGGAGATCGAGCTGCCGGGCAAAACCTATTCCAATCTGTCGGAAAAAACCACGAAACTAATAAAAGAGTTAAAGGAAGAGGGATTTAAGGTCTCACTGGATCATTTCGGCGGGATGTACTCCCCTCTTACGGCTATCAAGGAACTGCCGGTGGATACGGTTAAGTTTGATCGAAGGTTTATAAAGTCCACAACAACGGATCCCAGAGGCAAGAAGATCCTGAGAAACCTGTTTACTCTTTGTAAGGATCTGAAGGTTGATCTTGTGTCGGTGGGGGTGGAAAGCGAAGAAGAAAGTGCCACTGTCCTCATGTGCGGCTGCTATAATGCCCAGGGCTACTATTTTTCCGAACCCATAACCGAGGAGGAATTTATAAAGTATGCCCTAAGCAACAGCGAACCGGCCATTAAGCCCGTTCATTTCAGTTTTAACGGAACCTTGATCTCGGAAGACGGGAAACATGTGGCGGAAACCATACCTGCGGCTTTTAACGGAAAAATGGAATACAGTACGGGACCGAGGGATGACCTGGGATCCGTGCATTTTCCGGGAAGCAGAAGGATACAGGACAATATACTTAAATTACCGAATGAAGTGCTTCAGACCGAAAGCTGGACCATATGCTTTTGGATGAGGCCCGAAACAGTGCATACATGGACAGCGCTTCTTTATATCAAATGTGAGATGGGATTTATCGCTTTTGTTCCCAAAAACAGTGAAGAAGTGAGCTGTTACAGGATCAGAGACTCCAGAGATGCTTCGGAATGGTACGATACCAAAGGGGCGAAGCTATCTCTTAAGAAATGGTATCATGTGGCATTGAGCTATAACTCCGCCACTGAAGAGACTGCTCTCTACATTAACGGAAAAACGGAAGCCATCAAGAAAAATGTTCCGACACAAAGATATGTTTACAATTTTTGGCTGGGTGGCGATCCATATAAACCTTCGTTTAAGGGAAAACTGTCGGAACTCATGATCTATCCGGAGGTAAAAACCCCCTTGGAGATCAAAAAAATCTATGAATCTTATGGGGAGGTGGATTGAAATGTTGTATTTTAAATCCATAGCTGAAGCGGAGACAGTATTTAAGGCGTTGAGTACGCCTATGCGTCTCAGAATAATGGAAATGATATATAAAGATGAAAACATGAGCATGAACGACCTGGCGGAAGCCCTGGGACTGACCAACGGAGCCATATCCATGCATGTGGGAAAGCTGGAGGAAGCGGGACTTATTAAGATCCGGACCACATCGGGAAAAAGAGGCACCATGAAGATCGTGAGACCCAGATACAACAGGCTGATGATCGACTTTGCACCGGAAGAAGAGGAAAGAAAATGCTACCTGGATGACGTTAAGGTGGGCCATTACATAAAAGCCGCTGTGACGCCTACCTGCGGAATTGCTACGGCGAACACCATTATCGGTTCCTTTGATGACCCGAGAGTCTTTTCTTTTTCGGAAAGGTTTAACGCGGGGATATTATGGTTTGGAACCGGATATCTGGAATACAATCTGCCCAACCATCTTCAGGCCGGACAAAAGATCACGGAGCTTCAGATCTCCTTTGAGATCTCGTCGGAAGCGCCCGGATACATAGAGGATTATCCCTCGGACATATATTTCAGCGTCAACGGCAAAAGAGTCGGCATGTGGGTAAGCCCGGGCGATTACGGAGCAAGAAAGGGGCTGGTGTCTCCCGCCTGGTGGCCTGAAGTGCTGAATCAATACGGATTGTTGAAAACATTGATCATTAATTCCGACGGAACATATATTGACGGTAACAACAGGATATCCAATGTGACGGTGGATGAACTGGGAATCAATTACAATTCCTATATTACCTTTAAGATCGAAGTACCCAAGGATACAAAAAATGCCGGAGGATGTACATTGTTCGGAGAAAACTTCGGGGATTATAATCAGGCGATAAGAATCAAGACTTATTACGAAGAAGAAAAAAGCAACCCCACCAAATGATGTGATTGCTCTTAACAGCGTTCCCTGCGGGAATCGAACCCACAACTGATCCTTAGGAGGGACCTGTTATATCCATTTAACTAAGAGAACGAACATATGTGATTATAGACTTAAATCGGAAAAAAGGCAAGAACAATTATAAGGGAGATTTTTATGAATAGTAAGGACAAGAAGGACAAAGACTTCAAAATGCAGAAAAACGGAAAAGGCAAAAAAACCGGCAACAGCGGAAAAAAGGTGCTTTCAGGCATGCTTTTCGCAGCGGCTTGTTTTGTGGCGATCTTTGTGTTATTGGAATTTCATAAAGTTTACTGGGTTGTGGCTATAGCCTGCGTGTTCCTTATGGCAGCTGCCTTCTGGTTCCTGGATAATATGTTTGAAGGAAAAGATGACATCTTCGATGAACTGGCAAAAGCTCAGGAAGAACAGGAAAAAGCAAGTGAGAAAGCAAAAGCGGAAGCAAAAGAAGAAGATAAAAGAAAAGCAGATGAGGAATTCAGACGCAAGATAGAAGAACAGGTGGCAAGCCTGGACAAGACCAGCAGGGCCATGTTCGCGGCGATGAAAAGAACCGCCGATGCCCAGGAAGAGCACATGACCAAGATGCAGTTTAAGATCGACAAGGTCATAATCGAGCAAAACGCGGGCGTCAAGACCATGATCAAGTTCAATAAGGAAAATGCCCGTCAGATGGCCTTAAGTGAAAAGGCAACTCTGGAAGAGATCGCCACCAGAATACCCGTGGCCGGAAGAAACGTGGTGATGGCTCCCGAAGTACCGGATGTCTACGTTTCCGAGGAAGAGGCAACGGATACACCTGTGGATCTTGCAAGCGAGATCGATGCCATGGCAGCGGAAGAGGCGGTAGAGGATATTATTTCTGATATTGTGATACCGGAAGAGGTGGTGACTGAAGAGCCTGCGGCAGAAGTAGTTATAGATGAGCCTGTGGTAGAGGAAACTCCGGTTGAAGAGGCAGTTTCAGATATAGTTATTCCGGAGGATATCGTGGCTGAAGAGCCGGTGATCGAAGAAGCTAAAGTTGAAGATGTGGTTACTGAAGAAGTAATACCGGAAGACCTGTTTTCACAGGAATCGGTTTCCGAGGAAGTTATCCCGGACATTGTGATCCCCGAGGACATCGCAACTGAAGAGCCTGCGGCAGAAGTAGTTATAGATGAGCCTGTGATAGAGGAAGCAGCTGCAGAGGAAGCTGTTGATACCGAACTGCCTTCTCTTGATGATCTTTTGGCGGCGGAATCTGCAGCAGAAGAACCTACAACGGAAGAAGCTGCAGCAGAAGAAGCCGGCGGCCATGGCTTTAATGAGCAGATAGATCCCTTGGCAGAGATCCTGGCAGGAATGCCTAAGGATGAACCTATCCCAGCAGATGAACCGGAAAGCTTCCCTATACCTGAACCTGCATCGGAGCCTGTCCCTGAGCCTGCTCCTGCACCGGCAGCTGAGACTGCACCTGCGCCTGCTCCTGCACCCGAGCCGGAGAAAAAGGCTGAAGAAAAGCCTTCAGGAGGAATAGACCTAAGCGCATCCGGCGTGGATCTTTCCGATCCCAATGCAAACCTTTCCGCGGAAGATATCGCAAAGCTGTTTGCAGCTATAAATAATTAGAGAGTGAAGAAAAAGAAAAGCCCACCTTTTCCCTTGTCAGGGATAAGGTGGGCTTTTTGGGGGGCGTGTGATAAAGCTGATACTATAAAACACGTCGGAAGCAGGTCAGAATCCCACTGAAGATTGTTTGAGTTCATCGGAAGTCGTCAGTAGGGCATCTAAATCCGGTGAAAGCCCTTCCGAATCTGCCGGAAGCTTGTCTAAACTTGTGGAAAGTCCTTCTGAGTCTGCTGAAAGCGGGTCTAAACCTTTGGAAAGTCCTTCTGAGTCTGCTGAAAATAGGGCTAAACCTGTGGAAATTGACTCTCTTATGAATTCATAGCCTTTGAGTCACCAATTTTTTAAGGCTAAATTGACTCATATCGGAAAATCTGTTATTTGGGTCACTGTGTCGCCGAGGGCACTTTGACCCATATTGAAGAATTCCTCGGTAGAGTCAATGTGTTAAGGGGGTTGTTCCGGGAAATATTGACTCAAGCAGGAAAAATCTTCACTGGAGTCATTTTGTTAAGAAGATTGTTCCGGGAAATCATTGACTCATAAAGGAAAAAGTTTCAATAGGGTCACAGAGTCGCCAAAATCCCATAGGCTCAAATAAAAAAAATTCCTCATGGGGTCAAATTTTATAAAAATGGTGATCCAGATTTCGTTTCATGGATCGGCTTGAACAATTTTTCAACCTAAAACAACAATGTTCCCCGAAACATCAAATCTTTCTTTGACTATCTTAAAGGAAATGCACCTCAAAATGATCTTTGCAAGAAGATTGATGATTCTGTGGTAAAAGCGATCAAACATGAAGAATGGAGGGCTGATTACATATATCTACAATGATGCCCGAGAAGAGGGCTTGGCAGAAGGCCGCGCTGAGGGTCGTGCGGAAGGTCGTGCAGAAGGCCGTGCGGAAGGTGAAAGCAAACTCAGCGCTTTGATCCTTCTCCTTCAAAAAGACGGACGCATTTCAGAAATCAACAAAGTTGCTTCCGACGAAGTTTACCGTGCAAAGCTATATAAAGAATTCAATTTGGAAGAATAGCCGAATAACAATTTAAGACCAATATCAAACAGGTCCTGACCGTACCGGTCAGGACCTGTTCAACAGTGGCTTCTATGATTTAGCCACAGCCTATCAGTCTGTGCACGTCAACTATTGAAAGCGCCGTATACCGAACGGTAAGTGCGGTGCTGTGAGAGGACGGGAGCTAATCACCAATGCCATTAAATTAAGGATTTTTGAGTCTGATTTACCTCCTGAAATCCGAAATGTGCATTGCTGTCTTTGTTGCACGGAGTACAAAAATCGGAACCGTCAATGGCGAAGACTCTTAAGTTCTTAAGGTTCTTAAAGGACTGGAACATATCATTAAAAGCGAAGAGCAAGTCTTTAAGTGCCTCCGGCTTTAGATTGGCTTTCTGCTGAACAAAAGCAGAGGCTGTCATTCGTTCTTCTTTGACGGGGAAACTGTTGAAAATCTCAGAATTAAGAGTGTTCCCTTCCATATTAAGAATGAATTTAATAAGCATATCTATCGGAAGTTTGCGATTTCGGGAGAAATCACATGAAGGGTGCACTGAATAATTTTGAGAACAACAAAAAGTGATGTCAATCGCATCACTCAATAAATTCTTAATATCATTTGTCTAATAAATGCTTTTAGTCGTAATGTTTATCCACCTCAACCGATAAAGTATCGTGAATGTGGTAGTTAAACATAAACGAGGACTAATTGTCCCCGTTCTACGCCAATATATGAGTTGCAACCTACGGGCGGTGGTCTTAAAATTACCACTTACCAAGTTAAGGCGCTTTCCGTAGGATTTACCCTCAACTCAATTGTATTATAACAATATTGTGCCAAAAGTCAATAGCTTTTATACGAAATAATTAAAATCTTCGGGATTAGGAATATAGCGGTTTTCTAATGGAAACTCAAAAACACATTTTATTCTTCCTAAACGTTTAAGTTCTTTAATATCTTCGCTAAATTCACCATTAAAAAGGGACCCATAAAAAATATTTGAAAACACATCAGTTATCTGAATTAGTCTATTTGCCTTTGAATCAAAATATTCAGCGACAAAAGTCCCCTTATAATTGATCTCACCCACTAATTCAGTATTTATATATTCATCTAACTGCATTTTTGAATCTGTTTTCAAATTCCTGTTATCTAAATTTAATCGGCAATCTTCATTAGGCATAAATCCCTTACGAATAAAATAGCACAACGCTGTCTTAAGAGGATAATTGAATGCACGTTCCTTGTTTTTACAAAATGTATCAGTGAGCCTGTTGTTGATCAATTTTATATAATAAATTTCATAACTCGCACTATTTTTGAAAAAGTCAATAAAATCATGCCTCAACTGATCATCAAAATAAAAGCCCTTTAATTCAAGTAGTTTATCTCCAATAAACATTTTATTATCAACATCTAACTCTTTTAGCCTATTCTTGTATTTGTTGCAAAATTTTTGATATTTACCCTTTAATGTACCTTTACCTAAAACTCGTACTAAAGTAATCACGAAGTAGGGGTGATGCTCATTATGATTATTTACAGAGCCTGATTCGTCAATACATATCAACATTTTTTAAAGTATCTCCTTACGTAAGCGCTAACAGAGGTATTCTAACATAATAAAGTGCCTATGTCTATTTTCTCATTAAAAAAAGACCCATACTTGTTTCTGGGAAAAGTAGGGGCCCTCATATTATTTAAAATTCCCTTAACCTAATGACATTGTGTGTGAACTGTAACCAAGCATTTCATGCGCTTTCGACCATGCCAAAACAAACTTGATTATTACTTCCCGTTGCTATATAATCAGTTAAATACTATGGAATTGTAGTAATTGAATGAGATCGCTATTAAATAACTCAGATTTTGTAGTTAAAACGGTGTCCTATTCTTGAAAAAAAAAAATAGAGATTAGCACTCAAATATAATCATGTAACATTCAATAGGCGTTGTATGGCAGATGTCAATACAGAAATTAAACTATTGATCAACTTTGAGATTTTTTCATCCAGCCAAGTTTTTCAATCATCAGATATAAATTCGTACGTGTGAATAGAATGAAAAGAGAGAAATTGTTCAATTCAACAAGGCGAACGCTTTGCTAATAGAAGGTTTCTATTATTAATGATTATTCTTCAGTATGCATAGTTATGGTCGGACACAAAAAATATGGAGGTTAAGAAGCAGTATAGCTTAAAGTTTATCTGCGGCGCTAGTTTTCATGGAGAGAACGTCAAGTAGGATATAAGGCTAGGGAGGAAGTTCTCAGGTGAGTATAGAGAGTTTCTAATTGTGTAAAGGAAGAATGACGTGAATAACAATAACGAGAATAACAATAACGAGAATAACAATAACGAGAATAACAATAACGGAAATGTATATTGGATAACAGGCTTATCCGGTGCGGGCAAAACAACCATCGGAATAAAACTGTATAACTATCTTAAATCGAAGAAGGATAATGTTATCCGTTTAGACGGAGACATCATGAGAGAGGTATTCCAAAATAAAGATTATTCCGCTGAAGGAAGGAAAGCTTTGGGATACCAGTATGCCCGTCTTTGCAGAATGCTCTCTTCACAGGGAATCGATGTTGTAATATGCTGCATTGTAATGTTCGATGAAGTGCGTGAGTGGAATAGGGAGAACATACCAAATTATCACGAAATCTTTCTTGACGTAACAATGGACGAGCTTATAAAACGTAACCAGAAAGGTATTTATACCAACGCAATGAACGATAAGACTCAGAGTGTCTATGGAATAAGTATCAATGCAGAGCTACCAACGACTCCCGATTTAGTTATAAAAAACTATGGGAGTATCTCGGCTGATAATGCTTTTGATATAATAGTGGAGGCTTTCGAACTGTAAATGAACGAGAAGACGGTATATGCATGCTTTTGCACAGATATAATACATGAGGGCCATCTGAACATCATTCGTGAAGCAAATAAGCTTGGAAAGCTCACAATAGGAGTGCTGTGTGATGCCGAAATGGTTAGGTACACACGTTATTTGACCAAGAATACTGAAGAGCGGGTAAGGATGGTTGAGCATCTGGACGGAGTTGAAAATGTAATCGTTCAGAATTCGCTTTTATATGATGATGTGATTTCTTCATTAAAACCAGATTACGTTATTCACGGTAGTAACTGGCAGATAGGTCCGATGTCGAAGATACGAGACCATCTGATAAAACTGCTTGATATATATGGCGGTGAACTAATAGAAATCCCTTATACACATAATCCGTCTGTTCAAAAAATTGACAAGAGAATGAAGGAAGTAATGGCGATGCCGGAGTTTAGACGGCATCAACTTAGAAGAATTCTTAATATCGTTCCTATTGTCAAAACCATAGAAGTGCATAGCGGACTGACTGGTCTAATTGCTGAGAAAACAATAGTTTCTACTGATACTGGCATTGATCAGTTCGATGCAATGTGGATATCGTCTTTATGTGACAGTACTGAGAAAGGCAAACCAGATATTGAGCTTGTTGATATGACTAGTCGTTTTCGTACTATCAATGATGTAATGGAAGTGACAACAAAGCCTATTATTTTTGATGGAGATACAGGTGGCCTTACTGAGCACTTTGTTTACAATGTAAGAAGCCTTGAGCGCATGGGAGTTAGTGCGGTAATCATTGAAGATAAGATAGGATTGAAGAAGAATAGTCTGTTCGGTACTGAGGTAGACCAGACACAGGATAGCATCGAGCATTTCTGTGAGAAGATTACAGCAGGCAAAGAAGCTCAACTGTCTGATGATTTTATGATTATTGCAAGGATTGAAAGCCTAATTTTGGAAGCAGGTATGGATGATGCTATAGCAAGGGCAGAAGCATATGTTACTGCAGGGGCTGATGGTATCATGATCCACAGTAGGAAGAAAGAGCCTGCCGAAATACTCGAATTCTGCGATAAGTTCAGAAAACTTGACAAGAAGACACCTATTGTTGTAGTGCCGACCAGTTTCAATACCGTCACAGAGGATGAGTTAGCTTTGCATGGCGTGAACATTGTGATATATGCCAATCAATTGCTTAGAGCGGCATATCCGGCGATGCAGTCGGTAGCGGAAAGCATTTTAGTTAACCACAGGGCTAAAGAGGCAGATGACAGCTTGATGCCAATAAAGCAGATCATTACATTGATTGATGAGATATAAGAATCGAGAGAGTCGAGGAAATCAGGTCGGAATTAAAAGGAGATACCTAAAATGAGTGAAACGGGAAACAAGGTTTATGATTATGACAAAATGGGGAAGGATGTGGACCTTGCAGAGCGTGTCAGGCTAAAAAAGGCAAATAGAGATAATCTCTATTCTTTAGAACCGCCATTTCCAAGATCGAATTTCCTGATCGAGTTATCTAACGCATGTAATCATGCCTGCATATTCTGTACGCATCAAAAAATGCGTAGAAAGATAGGGCGTATCAACAGAGATCTGTGTTATGACATTCTTCAGCAGGCATACGATCTGGGAACTAGAGAGGTCGGGTTTTATGCAACAGGTGAGCCATTTATCATCACGGATCTTCATGAGTATATAAAAAAAGCGAAAGAAATCGGATATACATATGTGTACTTGACATCTAATGGTGCTTTAGCTACACCGGATCGAATCAGACAGGTTATAGATGCGGGGCTTGATAGCATCAAGTTTTCCATAAATGCGCCGCAGAGGAAACTTTATAAGTTTATCCATGGTCATGACGACTTTGACACCGTGATGAATAATTTAAAGTATCTGAATAGCTATCGCAAGGAATCCGGGAAGAATTATAAGATTTATGTTACTGGAATACTTACAAAGTTCACAGAAAACCTACAACACAAGTATCACGAAGTATTTGCTGACCTTTGCGATCAGGTAGTATTTAAATATGTTTATAATCAAGGCGGTTATATGCCGGAGATTGATTCGTTGCTACGCTGCAATTGCGATAAAGAAACATATAGGCGTTGTAACCTCCCGTTCGATGCAATATCAGTGACATATGAGGGATATCTTTCCATAGAGAATGCAGACTATGAAAATATGCTGGTTGTGGCAGATCTTAACAAAGTTTCTCTAAAAGAAGGTTGGTATGGGGAAAAAATGAAGGAGATGCGTCGAAAGTTTATGGAGGATAATCTGGGAGGAACGCTTTGTGACGGATGTGTACATCATGAGTGCAGACCTGCAACTGCAATAACTCCTGAGTGTTCAGATGTGGAGGGAGAATATAACTTCTTTGACGAACCGGTTAGAAAAAGGATTGAGGATACTGAACTTACAGTTTATGTTCCTATGGCTGCTGATATTATTCATCCGGGGCATATGAACATCATCAAAACTGCCGCAGGATATGGGAAAGTTATTGTAGGACTGTTCACTGATGATGCAATCGCCTCGTATAAGCGTGTTCCATATATGTCTTATGAGCAACGCGAACAAGTTATTGAGAATATAAAGGGTGTATGGAAAGTAGTGCCACAGTTGACCAAGGACTATGAATCAAACTTAAGAGAGTATAAACCGGATTTTATGGTTCATGGAACAGACTGGCGAGAAGGACCACTTGCTGAAGTAAGGCAGAAAGCAATTGATACAATGGCAGAATGGGGCGGTCAGGTAATAGAGCCTGAGTACACGAAAGGTATATCATCAACAGAAATCCAGAAGAAGATTGCGGAGAGAGCTAAAGAGAGTGAAAAGGTAGCGAGGACATGAAAGTAGAAGACTTTGTAAAGATTATAGATTCTGACTTTTATATAGGGGTGCCGGACAGCCAATTAAGATCGCTCTGTGATTATCTCTATAACGCTTATGGCATTGATGGAAAGCATCATATTATTGCAGCAAATGAAGGAAATGCAGTAGGTATTGCAGCAGGATATCATCTTGCAACCGGGAAGATTCCTGTTGTGTATATGCAGAATAGTGGTGAAGGCAATGCTATCAATCCAATGGCAAGCCTTCTAAATGAGAAAGTTTACGGTATTCCGGTTGTGTTCGTCGTAGGTTGGCGTGGAGAACCTGGTGTGCATGATGAACCACAACACATTTATCAAGGACAGATAACCACAAAACTTCTTGATCTTATGGGTGTAGAATGGATGGCGGTAGGATCTGATACGACTGAAGACGAGGTGTCAGAGCGTATGCAAGATTATAGAAAGAAGCTGAATGATGGACACAGTGTAGCTTTTGTAATTCGCAAGGGTGCTTTGGTATATGATCAGAAGGTTAAGTACGCAGGCTGTGATGGAATTAGTCGTGAAGAGGCAATTGAACATATTGTTGAGGTAGCTGGTGATGATTTAATTGTTTGTACGACTGGAAAAGCGAGTCGTGAACTGTTTGAAATCCGTGAAAGAAGACATGAAGGACATGAGAGGGATTTCCTTACAGTAGGATCCATGGGACATGCAAGTTCTATAGCATTGGGTATAGCATTGAATACGGATAAGAGAGTGTGGTGTATTGATGGTGATGGTGCGCTTCTTATGCATATGGGGGCTATGGGAACAATTGGTAGTTTGAAACCGCAGAATTTTGTTCATGTCGTTTTAAATAATGGTTCTCATGAATCTGTCGGTGGGATGCCGACAGTGGCTAAAGGTATTAAAGCTGGAAGGTTGGGAAGTATAGCTGAGGCGTTAGGGTATGAGGATGTTTTTTGGGTGAAGACACTCGAGAGATTGGATATAAGACTGAAAGAAGTAAATAAGAAGAGAGAATTAAGTTATATTGAGATTGAGTGTAAATCCGAATCAAGGAAAAATCTGGGACGTCCTACGATTAGCGCTATAAACAACAAAATGAACTTTATGAATAATCTTTCGTAATGCTTTAGGAACCGAAACAAGAAGGGTATTCATGTAAATCCAATACAATAAAAGATAAGGAGTAAAACAATGATTATACGTGCAAAGACTAAATATTTGTTTGAAGGACGTACGCTATCGGAAATAAAGAATAATAATAGTAAATTGAATTTAAGTGAAATTGATAATAATAAGATAGTTTTAAATTCCTACCCAAGAAGACTGGTTTTGGAATTGACTAATGCTTGCAATCTTAATTGTGTTATGTGTGGCAGAAATGTTGCAGAGTTTAAGCCGATGTTTTTTGATATGGAGACGTTTCGCAGTCTAGAGCCGGTGATGGATAAAGTTGAAGAAGTTACGTTGATGGGATGGGGAGAGCCAACTATACATCCGAATTTCATTGAAATGTTAGAGACTATAAATAAACATGGGGCAAGAATATACTTTTGCTCAAACGGAATGAATTTAAAGAAGATTAGAAAAGCAATCTTTGATAATCATGTAGATGTATTTGCTGTATCACTAGACGGAGCTACCGACGAGACAAACAGTAGGATAAGAAGAGGATCAAAGATTAATCAGATCACAGATGATTTAAGAAGCATTGTAAAAGAGAAAAAGGAAAGAGGGCTTAAATACCCATGGATTAATTTTGTGTTTTGTGCAATGAATTCTAATATCCATGAACTTCCAATGCTAGTTGAACTTGCCGATGAAATTGGGATAGAAGAAGTCAAAGTGGTATATTTGACGGTATTTGATAAATCTCTTGAGAATGAAACCCTTTGGGGAAAAAATGATATGATTCGAGAGTATTTTCAAAAGGCAGTGGAGATAGCAGAGAAAAAAGGTATTATAATGAAACTACCTTATATTCCCGGCGAAGATATTGCAGAAGATAAATTTCACAAAGATTGTTATGACCCTTGGCGAGATTTCTTTTTAGGGTCGGATGGGTATGTCAGACCATGTATGTCTACGCCTGTAAAGTTATTTAAATATGATCCCAATAAGGATTTTATGGAAATGTGGAATGATAAGGAATATCAAAGGTATAGAAGATATGTAAACGATCAAAATAACATGGATGAGCCTTGTAGATTATGCTATCAGTCATCTTTCTGCAATTGGAACAGGGAATCATCGTTTATTAGGTATGGGAGCGCATTTTCTCCTGAGTGGAAGGAATAAAAAAATGAAAGTTGTTATTTTAGCGGGGGGACTAGGGACACGAATTAGCGAAGAATCACAGATTCGACCAAAGCCTATGGTTGAAATCGGCGGAAAACCTATTTTGTGGCATATCATGAAATACTATTCCTTTTATGGATACAATGAATTTATTGTTTGCTGTGGGTATAAAGGGAATATGATTAAGGATTATTTTACAAATTATTATGTACGGTCTGCTGATGTGACATTTGATTTTGCATCACAAAATAGAGTAACAATTCATAACAGCATTGTGGAGCCATGGAAAGTAACATTGGCAGATACTGGTGAAGCAAATATGACGGGTTCCAGAATCAAGCAGATTCAAAAATATATTCCAGAAGGTGAGCGTTTTTTCCTCACTTATGGTGATGGTGTTTCAGACGTTAATATTAATGATTTGGTAAAGTATCATAATGATAATAACAAAATGATGACGGTCACAGCAGTTCAACCGGGGAGCCGGTTTGGAATCATGAATTTTGGGGATAATCATATTGTGAAGAGTTTCGAAGAAAAGCCGAAGGAGGACGGTAATTGGATTAGTGGGGGATTCTTTGTTCTGGATTATTCTGTTTTTAACTACCTATCCGAAAAGGTTGATTTTGTATTCGAAGAGGATGCTATGCCTAAAATAGCGGCAGATGGGGAAATGGTTGCATACTTACATCGAGGTTTTTGGCAACCAATGGATACGCTGCGAGACCGTAATCTTTTAGAAGAACTTTGGAAGAGTGGAAAAGCGCCATGGAAAAAATGGGATTAGACAAATGAAAAAATTCTTTGATGGTAAAAGAGTACTCATAACGGGGCATACTGGGTTTAAAGGAACTTGGTTGGTGGCACTTCTTAAATATCTTGGTTCTGACATTAGTGGGTTTTCATTGCCAAATAGCAAGACGAGGTTTTATGAAAGTGTTCAAAGCCATATAAGAGATTACTATGGAGATATTAGAGATAAAAAAGAGCTAACTAAAATAGTGAAAATGGAAAAGCCGGAAATAATCATTCATCTTGCTTCTCACTCTACCGTAAATCAAGGGAAGGATTTGACGCATTATATCTTTGAAACTAATGCAATGGGTGTTGTAAACTTGTTCGAAGCAGTCAGAGAGGTGCCTTCGGTCCGCACTGTGTTGATTGTTACAAGTGATAAGTGCTATAGAAACTTGGAGATGGATAGAGGATACACGGAGGATTATGGCTTTGGAGCGCAGGATCCCTATTCTGCAAGTAAGGCGATACAGGAACTAATAACAGAATGCTATAGAAATTTGATTTGTAGAGATGAAGGTAGGGATGTGAAAATCGCTTCAGCAAGGGCAAGTAATGTGATTGGTGGGGGCGATTTCAATCGATCAAGATTATTTCCATATTTAATTGATTGCGGTTTGAAGAATAAAACTGCAATTATCAGAAATCCAAACGCAATAAGGCCGTGGCAAAGTGTTATAGATGTATTGTCAGGATACCTTAAATTAGTGATGAAAGCATCAGAAGGGGAATACTTAAATAGATATTGCTCTGCATTCAATTTTGGACCAGAGCCTAATTCATTTGTGTCAGTACGTGAAATTGTAGAGATGATACAAGAGGAGTTCCCTGACTTGAGTTATCAGATTTCTGGAGAAAACTCTGTGACAGAGACAAAAGTGCTTAAACTTGACAGTTCAAAAGCAAAAAAATTGTTGGATTGGCAGCCAAAGTTTTCCCTAAATGACACCATATCCATGACATGTGAGTTTGAAAAGCAGTTTAATAGTGGGTGTTCCGCTAAAGATATATGCAAACGATACATCACTAATTATTTTGAGAGGTAATATGGGAAAGTTTAACGAAAGTAAAACAAGGGAATTTGCAAGACGGGCGAGGATAGAGGTTGCTAAAGTCTTAAATAGAACAAAGGACTCACATATAGGAGGCGGATATTCGTCAATGGATATTCTTGCTGTTATGTACACGTCTATTATTGATAAAGAGTTCTTAGATGATCCGAATAGAAATGTTTTTTTATTAAGCAAAGGACATATTGCAGCAAGCTATTATACAGTACTTGCACTGGCAGGTATCATTCCAGAAGAAGATTTAAACAAACATATTGCAGACGGCGAGTTCTATGCAGGACATACTCGAAAGTATCGAACGAATGGAGTCAGAGGTGTTGAAATGTCAGCAGGGTCTCTTGGACATGGTGCTAATATTGGCTTGGGTATGGCTTATGCTAAAAGACTGCAGCATTTAGATGGAACTGTCTACGTACTTCTAGGCGATGGGGAATGTAACGAAGGGTCTGTTTGGGAAGCGGCTATGTTTGCTTCAAAATTAAAGCTTGGGAATTTGATTTTTATAATTGATCGAAATAGGCTTCAGTCATATGGAAGCGATGTGGAAGTGTGTGATATGGGGGACATGGGATCAAAATTCAAAGCCTTTGGATGTAATGTGATTGAAATAGATGGACATGATTATAAGCAAATATATCGTGCATTATCTACGGGTTCTGGTAGGAATCAATCGTCTCCCACAGTAGTAATCGCAAATACTATAAAAGGATGCGGTTGCTCGTTTATGGAAAACAGACTGGAATGGCATTTTAAGTCGCCCAATGATGATCAACTGATACTCCTTATGAAGGAATTGGAAGAAATATGAGAAAAACATTTGTAAATGTACTAACTGAGTTATCCAGAGTAGACGATAAGGTAATGTGTGTTATCGGAGACACTGGATTTTCGGTTTTCGAGGATTATGAAAAGGAATTTAATGGTCGCTTTATAAATGTTGGGATAGCTGAACAAAACTTTATTAGTTTTGGAGCAGGACTTGCGGCTATGGGAATGAAGCCTTTTTTATACAATGTTGTTAGTTTTATGTGGTATCGCGCCTTTGAACAAATAGAATTAGATATTTGTTATCAGGAAAATCCAGTAGTTTTAGTTGGTGTAGGTGGAGGCCATGCGTATGGTCCAGCAGGACCTACACACCACGGCTATTTTGATTTGGCACTATCTACACAGTTGCCAAATATGAAGGTATATTGTCCGGCTGATCCTGTTGAAATGAAGGCAGTGATGTATGAAGCATACAGGGATAACGGGCCATCGTATATAAGAATAGGGAGAAGCGTGGATCCGGTTATACACGATAAGCCTATAGAGTATATTACGGGAAAACCGATAATAGTCAGATATGGTGTTGATACTGTAATTATTGCGACAGGAACAATGGTAAAGGATGCTATTAAAGCACATGAAATTCTGAAGGAGTATGGAATCTCTTGTGCAGTCTATAGTTTGCCATCTATTAAACCTATTGAGGAAGAGTGGGTAATGAATCTTTGTGAAGAGTATTCCTGTATTTTTACGTTAGAGGAACATAGTGAAAGAGGTGGATTGGGGGACGCAATTTTAAATATACTCTATAGGAACGGGGAGACATCGAGGCTTCATAAATTTGGATTTCCGGATACATTCGCGCCAGTAACAGGAAGTAGAGATTATCTTAATAGCATATATGGAATTGACGCAAATAGTGTTGCTAAAAGAATAAAAGAGAAACTGTGATGGTAAGTGAGGAAGAAACCATACACAGACAAATCCTAATGGTCAAGGCAAAAGGAGAATATTCGATTGGCAGATATGAAGAGAGACTATCTTTGAATTAAACAGCGTATTCAAAGCGGTATGTAAACAGCAAATGATTTTTGACAGAGTGAGGAATAAATGAGCGTAATAACAGAAATATTTGAAGAATTTCATAAAGTAAGAAATACAATTGAGGTTCCCATTGATGTAATGCAACAAGAACTGGAAAAGTATAAGGGGAAGGTATGTCTCTACGGTGCCGGAAGTGCCGGGATTGCTTTTTTGTATTATTTAAGAAGAATTGATGTTGAGCCGTGTTGTTTCATTGATGGAAATCCCAAACGGTGTGGTGAATACTGTGAGGGTATAAAAATTGTTGGTGCTAAAGAAGCTTACGAAAGCATAGGTGGCGAAGCACTTGTTATAGTAACAATCAATACAGATGGGAAAAGATATTGTAAAAGCTTTTCGGAAGAACTTAGGAGGGGCGGACATACTGCGGTTCATAAATCTCTTAGGGATGTAGGATTTGAGAATGTTATTGATTATACATATTTCAGGCGTTGCCACGAATTATTTCAGGGGGATCCGTATAACTTACCGTCATGCTCAGATGTGAATATTATGGAGCAAAACCAGAATAAGATTGAGAAAGTATACGGATACTTGGCAGATGACCTATCAAGAGAAGTATATGAAAAAATACTTTACTTCAGATTGATTGATGATTCGATTGCTGTTCCGACGATATCGCAAAATGAACAATATTTTGAAAGGGATATATATAAGCCCTCGAAAGAGGAAGTATTTGTGGACTGCGGAGCATTTAATGGTATTAGTCTACAGACATTTCTGAAAAAAAATAAAGGCGTTTTTAGTTATTATTATGGATTTGAACCAGATAAGACTAATTTTGTAGAACTAAAAAGTTATGTGGATGGATTACCATTAGATATAAGGAATAAGATTAGTATCTATAATAAAGCGGTATATGATTCAGAAGGTGGAGTAAATCTTTATGAACTTCAGGGTCCGGGAAGCTTTGTGGCTGATATAGGGAAGACAAAGGCAGAGACTGTAACTATAGATAAGGTGATAGGAGGTAGTAAGGTTTCGCTTATCAAGATGAATATTGAAGGATCTGAACTAAAAGCTCTGGACGGTGCAAGGGGTTCAATTATAAATGATAAGCCCAAGTTGGCTATAGCAGGATATCATAAAACATGGGATTTATGGGAAATACCTCTTAAAATATTAAGAATAAGAGGAGACTATAGATTTTATTTAAGATCATATATGAATCACATATCTTTTGTATATTATGGAGTATGACTTATGAGATATATTTCATGGAATGGATTAGGGAGAATATCTCAAATAGGCTTAGGAACAGCAAGATTTGGCACTGTTATTGATGAGGATTTATCCTTTGAACTGATGGATTATTATTTCGAGCATGGCGGTAATATAATTGATACTGCGCGGAATTATTATGAGTGGACGGAAAATGGAAGAGGGAAAAGCGAAAAGACAGTCGGAAAATGGGTTTCAGATCGGAATGTAAGAAATAGTATATTGATAAGTACAAAGGGCGGCGTGCGAAATGAAAAATCGGTTTTTATTTCGGATTTGTCCAAAGCTAATTTGCTAAATGAGGCGATGGAGAGCATGGATTCTCTTTGTACGGATTATATAGATACTTATTTCTTACATAGAGATGAACCAACAAGGGAAGTTTCGGAGATTATGTATACGCTTGCAGAGGTTAAAGACGTTACAAAATGCAAGTTACTTGGAGTTTCAAATTGGAGAATTGAAAGAATAATTGAAGCAAACGAATACGCAAATGAGCATGGATTACCGAGAATAGAAACAATTCAAACATGGTGGTCGATTGCTGATCCTATATATGAGATGTGGAAAGATCCAACAGTAACATGGATGGATGAAGATACATATCAATATGTTAATGCTAAAGGTTTGTTAACATTTGCATATACATCACAGGCAAAAGGCTTTTTTCAAAAAGCAATAAAAGAAGGTTATGATAATATACCTGAATTGTTAAAGGAACGTATTGTGTCAGGCGAGAATCTGAGAAGACTAAAAAAAATAGAGGGATACTGTAAAGAACACAAAGTTGATCCTACATCTGTGGTTAATGGATATATTACGCAGAATCGCATACCAGCTGTGGCTTTAATCAGTTGTTCTTCGATAGCTCATCTAAAAGAGATTATTGATTCTACTGACGACTGTGTTGATCCATTGTGGCTTAGTCAGTTTGATCCTATTGAAAGCGTATAATAATGATGGAATATATAATATATGGTGCAGGATATTACGGTTTACACTTTTGTGATTTGTTGATAAAAAATGGAATAAAGGCGACAGCTATTTTGGATAAAGACAAATCCCTATGGGGGAAAAGATGGAAGGGCGTACCCATTAAGAGTCCAAAAACAGAAGAGGGAAAGCAAATGAAGGTGATTATATGTAACGCGGACATCAAAATATGCGATGCTATAAGAACCGAATTATTAAAAGATGGATTTGCAGAAGTCGAGAGTGTTTATCAATTTGCTCAACACGAGAAGAACATTGGAATATTTAAATCACAAAGAATAATTATTTGTGTTGATGAAAAAGAGCTTGAAGAAAACATAGATCATATAGAGGAAGTCCGTAATCTGCTTCAAGATGAGGAATCAAAGAGAACATATATACAAATAATAGAATCCTTAAAAAGTAAGTCATTTGATGGAATTAGCAACAGACCATTATGCGATCAATATTTTCCGGAAGATCTATGTATGCATAAAAATGATGAGGTTTTTATTGACATAGGTGGAGGACCAGATGGAGATGTATTGAAAGAATATCTTAAGCGATATGGTGATAATTTTGCGCATTATTATCTCTATGATTGTTGTGACTATATCAACAAATTATATCATTACAGATCAGAAAAAATCACGATTGAGAGAAAGGCGATTGGTGATATTGATAGCGAGGTATATGTGGAGGACTTCATGGGAAAGAATGCACTGATTAGCAGTGATGGGAATCAAGCTGTGAATATGTTTCGTTTGGATGACCTGGACTACATGGAAAAGGTTAGTTTTTTGAAGATTGATGTTGAGGGAGATGAATGTAAAGTAATAGATGGGGCATGGAATATGATAAAAAAGAGCAGACCAACGATTGCAATAGCTCTATACCATAGATTGAAAGACTTTTGGGACATACCAATATATTTAAATAGCAGGTTATCGGGGTATAGTTTTTTCTTGAGAAGCTATATGGGAGTTAGTGAAACAATTTTATATTGTATTCCCAACAATAAGCAAAATATGAAGAGAAGGGATGTTCAAGTTTATGCATAAAAAAATAGCATTAGCAGGACCATACATTACAAAAAAAGAAGAGGATTATGTCCTTGATGCAGTCAAGAATGGTTGGTATGAAACATACGATATGCATATCCGCAGACTAGAAAAAAAGTTTGCTGAATTAGTTGGTTCAAGGTTTGCAATAGCAACTTTTTGTGGCACACATGCACTTCATCTTGCTGTGATAGCCCTAGGTTTGAAACCCGGAGACGAGGTCATTTGTGCGGATCAGAGTTATATAGCTACTGCTCAGGCAATTTCATATGTTGGAGCGGTTCCGGTATTTGTAGATATAAAGCCAGACACGCTTTGCCTAGACCCTAAAAAAATTGAAGAGGCAATTACAGATAGAACTAAAGCTATTATGGTTGTTCATCTGGCTGGATTTGCTTCAGATATGGATAGAATAGTAGAAATAGCCAGAGCTAATAATTTAAGAATTATAGAAGATGCCTGTCAGGCGGTCGGTGTAAAATATAAAGGGAAGTATTGTGGAACTATAGGGGATATAGGGGCATATAGCTTTCAGGGATCAAAAATTGCGGTTGGCGGAGAAGGAGGTATGCTTGTTACCGATAATGAAGATTTTTATAACAAAGCACGTCACTATGGTACTTTTTGCAGAAATGATTCAATAGATTATTTGTGGTCTGACGACATAGGATATAATTATCGTATATCAAATGTGACAGCTGCTTTAATCTTAGCTCAGATAGAAAGAATTGATGAGTTAATACAAAGAAAAAGGGAAATCTTCGAATGGTACAGAAAATATTTAAAACCAATTTCAAAAATTAGAATGTTGTTTCACCCAGACGATACTGAGTCAAATTATGCATATGTTGTAGGTTATTTAGATGAAAAAGACACAATAGAAAGAGATTTGTTAATATCCAAGATGATAGAGAATAATATTTATCTCCGCCCTGGATATCCATCAATGAGTCTAATGCTAAATTATGAAAGGCGGTTTTCGGTTTCAAATTCAGAGCATTATCATAGGCACGGTCTGGTATTTCCAACCGCGATGAATCTTGAGGAAGATGATATAAAATATGTATGTGAAATGATGAATAAACTGCTTTGAGATATGAGTTTCTAGATTAGATATAACACAAGAATGTGTTTATTACTATGAGGAGGGTGCGGATGAATTGCAGAATATGTGGCAGCACGATTGCTGCCAAAGAAAAGTTTCCAATAAAGATTACACCAGAAAAACTGTTTTCAGCATTTATAGTTCAAGAGGTAGAAAAAAGAGATTTTTATTACTGCTCAAAGTGCAAACATGGACAGATCGAATCCATATTTGATGAAGCATACTTTGATAGTTATAGCTTACGGGAAGTAGTTGATGTAGAAAAAGATGAGGAAGATCTGTTTAAAAATTCAGTTTCTTCGAAAAAATTGGGGGGGGGTACTGGTGGTCGCTATGATATGATTTTAAGGAGAATAAAGGAAATACGTCCTACTGCAAATAAATTCTTAGATATAGGATGTGGTGTGGGGGACCTGTTACTTGATGCCAAGAAGTTTTTTTCTTATGTAGAAGGGATAGAACCATCAAAAGCACAATGTGAAATAGGACGTAAACGCGGGCTGAATGTAAAGAACGGATATTTTGATAGTACTTTTTGTGGAAGAGAATACGATGTTGTGGTTTCCACTCAGGTATTGGGATATATTGATGATTTGACATCACACATAAAATTGCTGAAATCCGTATGTGCTGATTATGGAGTTGGATATATAGAAGTACCGAATGGAATGAAAATAGTTAGAGGGAAGATATTTTGATGTATTTGCAGAACAACTAAACTATTTCAGTGTTTATAGCCTTACAAAATTGCTGACAGATAATGGGTTTACTATTTTGAGCATTGAAGAAACTCGTAATGGAAATCATTTTAATGTCGTGTTCCAAAAGCTACCGGAAATCACAACTTTTAATATAACTATTGAGAATGACCAAGCTAACATAGAAAAAATAATGAATCATAATGCGAAAGTTGGAATATGGGGGGCGGGCATTAAAGGTAGAATCTGGCTTCAATTGAATGTTGGATTGAAGGGATTCAAAGAAAAAGTAGTAAACATATTTGACAGTGACCCTGATCTTCAAGGTTTGTATGTAGCCAACTGCAATAAAACCATTTGCGTTCCAAATGAAAAAAGTGTAAATCGGTGCGACTGTATAATAGTTACAGCGATAGAATATGAAGGCGAGATAGTAAATATGATACGAAATAACTTAGGTTTTCAAGGTGTAATCTATTCGATCAGGGATTTACAGAGACCTTTATAGATTCATTGTAAAGCAGATCAAAGATGTGACATATGGCGTATAATAATCGGGAGAAAGTATGGATAAAGTAAATGTTGCATATACGATAGATGAAGAGTACATATCTATTCTAGGAGTGGTTCTCCTTTCGTTAAGAGATAATAACGAGGATGTAGACATAGATGTATATGTTGTAATGCCTATAGATACAATTAATGATGAAAATAATAATCCTTACAGCAATTTAGAGACAGATCATTTCAAGGTTTACATTATTAGAATAGATGAAAAAAAATACTTCTCCGGTTATAAATATAAAAAAATAGCACATATTTCAAAAGCTACAATTTTTAGACTATTTATTGATAAGGTGATTCCCCATAATATTAATAGAATCATCTATATGGATGCAGACACTTTAAATGTTGGGGAAATTTCTTCGCTATATCATTACAATATGTGTGAAAAGGTTGTTGGGGCAGTCGTAGAAGTAGCTGAAGAGGATATTGTATTTATTGATTCAAATCAACGATACCTATACGGATATTATGAAAGTAAGGACGAGTTGCTTAGTAAGTATTTTAATGCTGGGGTGCTTTTGATTGACTTGCAAAAATATAGGGCAAATGAAATCGGCGATAAGTGTATTGAACTTCTTAAAAACCACGCAGAATTTGTTTGTGCTGATCAAGATGCATTGAATATTGTATTAAAGGACAATGTATGTTATTTGAATCCTAGATGGAACAGAATCTGGAGAAGGGAACTTGCTGATGGAAGCATAGGAACTGGATGCTTATCAGAAACGTTGGATGATATTAGAATAGTTCATTATTGTACTGGCTGGAAGCCTTGGCGAGACCCAGAGTATAAGTTGTCGGATTATTTTTGGAAAAAAGCATATAATAGCCCATGGTATCCTGAGTTAATTAAACGTATGAAGGCGCGTTTGGAAGAGGACTCTGATACATGGCAATACAGATTTCCCTGGGAGAAAGTGAATGCTGGAAAGAGTATTGTCATATATGGTGCAGGAAAGGTAGGGCATGCTTTCTACACTCAAATGATGCGAACTAAGTACTGTGAGGTATTGTATTTTGTTGATAGAGAAAAAACTTCTATAGAAGAAAACAAAGCAAGAGTAATTGGGTTAAGTGAGCTTGCAGATGTTTATGTTGGAGAACAAATAGTTGTTGCAATTGGTGATGCAACCATTAGAAAGAAGGCCGCAGAGGAGCTTAGTTCTACTATTAACATAAATCAGAACCTTATAATATACAATTATAAAATATGATTCGGATAGAATAATCACATTTGGGTGTATATAATGATTGATTATAATGCAAAAATAGAAGAAATAGTTAGGAAGTATGATTTAGATAGGCATTATCCAAAGTATAGGTCATGCTCTGATGCAATACAAATACTAAGACGGTACTTTCAGGCAGTAATATCAAAGGTACTTATTGTAGGAAATGACACAGTTGCATTAAAGTATGTGGAATCGTTTCTGAAACCACATGCAGAATGCGATATGTTAAGAGTTGTTAATCCACTGGATTTAAAGAATGATTTCGTTATAAATAAGTATAATAGTAGTGAGAAGATTTATTTGGTATCTTATGAATCCGCCGATGAAATCATGTCTATTATTCGAAACTCCGGAAGGGAAGTGATTTGGGTATTTGATATTTTAAGGAATAACGGAATTAATATTGAGGGGGAATTCTATCAGTTCTATGATCCAGCATTTGATAAACCCTGTTTCAATGAGAATGGAAATGATGAGGAGTATATAGATAGTGTTGAATTTATGCGATTGAGAAAAAAGTACAAGGAATCAGCTGATGCTGACGAAAAAGAAGTACTAATAGAAAAAATGTTTTTTATTGCTTTGCGCATGAGAAACTTTATTATGCTTAATGAATTATCAACAAGGATAAATGGCAGGTTAAAAGATTGTTATAGAGAGATTGAAATATTGATAGATATGCTAAAAAAGTCTATCAAGTCACGAAACATGAGAGATGTTATAATCTATTGGCTAGATGCAATCCCGGTAAATGAGGTTTGTAATATGAGTTATCTGGAATCGAGAAAAGATAACGCATATTGCTTTGATAATGCATATACAGTAATGCATTATACACAAGCAACCTTAAAAACAATATTAACTGGTAAGCGACCGGTCAAGGATGGCATGATCCTGTTAAACAAAATTGGAAAAGATCAGTCAGAAATATTAAGATATCTTGAAAAGAGAGGATATGATTTTAAGGTCATAGGGTCATATTTACAAAGATACTTGGACGATGAGTATTATACAAAATATGTAAGAGAGGCTTCAGCTTGTTCAAAAGTATTCTGGGAGGGTATGCTTTCTCTTGTTGATAGTAAAAGACCAACAGTTTTTATTTTCCATGCCGTGCCAGAGGGGCACGGCCCTTTCTTAAGCATATTAAATGATGAAGTAAGTGGAGATGAAAAGTACAAAACAAATGCAAGAAATGATTTAGATACGCAGCTATCATATTATGATTCTTTTGTCAATGAGTCGACAGCTCGTATATACATGAGTGACCATGGAAGAACCAGTCCAAAATACTATTTTCAGCCTTTTCTTATGGTGTGGAGAAAGAGATGGACTGAAAGACATATATACGACATTTTTTCATACCTTGACTTCTCTGAAATCATTAAACAAGTCGTTGAGGGAGAGGAAATCAATATAGAAAACTATAAGAGAGAATGGGCGCCTATTGAGGGATGTGATAGATATAATATTAATCATATTGAGGATATGCTATTAAGTGAATCTTTCGATGAATTCTTATATCTTGGATATATGGGGGTAATAGACAAGGAAAACATATATATAAAGTATAGGAATGGATTGGAGTTTTATTCAAGACGGGAAGATCTGCCGGATAAGGGCAGAGATGTTGATATATATACGAAGTCCAGAGATGATATATTAAAAATTAAAGAATATAGAGAAATAGTTGATTCATTTCCTTATGAATTACTTCACAAAAAAAAGTTTGAACTTTCATATGTGATAGATGAAATAGGGACAAACATAGTAGAATACAGAAAGCGTTGTAAATATGTATTTAATAAATTGTTAGAAGTAATGCCACTCGGAAAAATTGCACTTCGTACGGGAGGTGAGTCCTCATTAGTTTTTTTGGGGTGGATATCTGAAGCTAATCGAAAGAAAATCGGAGGTATTATTGATAGAGATGATAATTGTCTTTGTGCGACTTTGGAAGTTCCTATCTGGCATAGCCCAGACAATATCCCGTCAAATATAGAATATATTATTATTACAAGTAGGGATATTTGGGAAAAAGAATTGTATAATTATCCAAATAGATGTGTGATATGTTTGAATAAGATTCTTGAACAGAGTGGGATTCATTGCAATAATCATTTTTATTATGGAGATCATGACTGCTATAGAGTTTCGTATAAGATAAGGGATTTTAGATGATGACAAGAATAAATAAGAGAGCCTATTTTATAAAATGCAAGATTATAGATAATACGTTATGGTTTGTTGACTGGGATCTGAGGTATTTATGTGCATTAAATCTAGAGAGTGGAAAGGTAATTAAAAATAGCCTGATTCCGACAGGATCATCACTAGCATTGCAAAGTTACATACACATAGATTCATACAAAGATAGATTGGCGATTTTTCCTTTCAATGCGTTGCAATCATCAATGATGATTTATGATATTGCTAGTGAAGAATTTGAACAATGTAAAATGAAGACTTCTAAAGAAGAGAACATACGATTTCTTTCATCTTATGATGTTGATGGTGTTATTTATAGCTTTGGTTACTCATTGTCACATAAATATAGTCCCGTCATATGTAAGCTGGATGTGGAGGACGGTTCATTAAACACTATTAATGAATTGAATAAAGTAATACAGTGCGATGCTAACGGTGGAATTAATTTTGGAAGAACAAATGCAGAGAGTGATGGTTGTGTATATGTTCCACAAATTGAAGATAACTGGGCGATCACAGTTAATGTACGAAACGGAGAATTAAAAAGAGTTGAAAACACAAAGATAGACAGAATACTTGCAATTGATAAGTTGGATAAAGAATTGTTTTTAGCTGATCATAAGGGGCTTTTAAGAGGGACGACGTTTGCAAAACTAGAACGGGTGATGGAAAACTCAGAATTTGAAACATTTAACACAGAAATGATTAGATATGGAGATAATCTAATAACATCAGTCGTAAATTTACCTGAAATAAAATGTGTTAATCTTAATAATGGGGAAATAAAGTCAGTACAATTTCAAATAACAAAAGAGTGCAGAAGTGACTATCCGCCGATAGTTGTTCCAATTGGTATATGGAAAGACTATTGTATAGTTTTCTCATTTGCAGATGGAAGAATTCACTTTTTGAATAATGCTTTGGAAGTGGTTAGATCGATAGATGTTTTAATTGATGCGATGATTGGATATAACGATTTAAAAGGAATGCAATTGAGAGAAGATGGCTTGACAATTAACTCCTTCATACAAGGCTTGATATCGTAAAGTTGGTAAAGAATTATCATGAAAAAACAAGAAAAATACTATTGGGAATACCAAAAAATTAAACTAAAGTATGATGTTCTATATAAATGGATGCTTCTTGATTTATATAATAGAAGAACTTCGGTTTTTTTGAATGAGGTGCTCGAGGCAAAAACGATTGCTATTTACGGGGCATCGGATTTGGGGGTGATACTATATAGAAAACTATATAAATCAATTGTCAACGTAGAATGTTTTATTGAGTCTAATGATAAACGGGATTTCTACGATAACGAGGATATTAGGATTATTCGCCCAAATGAAATTAACAAGATTGAGAATAAGGTGGATTTAATCGTTATTAGTGCCATAAACAGTATTGATGAGATAAACAATTTGTTAAAGGAATTAGGGTGCACTATACCCACTATTTCACTGGAAGAAGTCATCATGGAGATGAGATGATGAGGAATGATATTAAGCTAAGCATATGTATTCCGCTCTATAATGGCGGTAATAGGGTGATTAAAAACATAAAAAGGATTTTGACTAGTAGTAATACGGAATTCGAGATTATTGTTAATGATAATTGTTCTGATGATAACGTAATTGAAAACTTGAGAACTATTAAAGATGAAAGATTAAAGATTTTTTGCAATAGTAAGAATGTTGGGCCTATTAGAAATTCTATTTGCGCTCTCCGTAGAGGCTCTGGTGAGTATTTAATGCTTTTATTAGACCGGGATATTTTACAAATTGATTATTTGAATAGATACATACATTTCATTATCGATTCTAAGTCTCCTGTTATTTTAAATCTACCATTTGTTTCTGAAAAGTGCGACGGTAAACTAAATGATCCGTCTGCAATATACTGGGAGTTTTTTTGTCCGCATCCGAGTTTTTTTGTTTATCGTAGGAATGAATTTGAGAAAATAAATATATCTGAAGATATACTTAGTAATGGTTACTATCCTGCTTTAATTGCTTATTTATGCGGAAAAGACAATATCATTTATTTAAACTCTAAAATTCCAATAGTATTTGAAGCCGCAAGGGAGTATATTGCATTAAATCCGTCAAGAACCGGAATGTTCATTGGAAAGGACAAAAAAGATGATTTTGAATTTGAGCATTATTTTGTAAGGTTTAATAGATATCTCAAGTTCTTCCAAGATAATAATGCGATAGATATGAAAGTGATAGAAATATTATGGCGTATTACTTTGGATGGAGGCGTTAGAGGTTATTATACAATTAGTACGGATACAATTAACAGACATAGATATGCAGTATGTAATCCCAACATGGATCTTCAACAATATAGCAGGTTGTACTTTTTGGGCTTTAGGTATGGGCTAGATGTATTAAAAGAAAGAGGGCTATACAGAAAAGCTATTATACACAAGATGAGGCTGATGACAATTGCTTTTTGGCTCAGGTTTGAAAATGATTTTTTTGTACAATCAAATATATCACGTTTGATAAAGGAATTTATAGTGAAACGACTTGTAAGTCATTGTAAGCTTATGCGGTTCGATTTTTGATTGTAGTCATTAACCCCTGTAGACAGGTTATTTGGTTATGAGAATGAGAGGTGATTTAGGTGACGGTATCAGATTATATTTTTGATTTTATAAAAAATATCGGGTGTAAGCGCGTTTTTATGGTATCTGGAAGCTCAGCTATGTGGCTTACGGACTCGTTGTATAGGGCTGAGAATTTAGAAGCAATATGCTGTCACCATGAACAGGCTGCAGCAATGGCTGCAGATGGTTACGCCAGAGTCAATCGAGTACCGGGAGCGTGCCTTGTGACTATAGGTCCTGGAGTAACAAATGCTATAACCGGTGTCGCGCAGGCTTATTTTGACTCGACACCAATGTTCGTGATTTCAGGGCAGGGTAATTCGAGATTGTTAAGCTATGCAATAGAATCTGGGATTCGTCAGAATGCATGCCAGAGTATGATTATTGAGCCGGTTGTCTCAAGTATTACTAAGTATTGCACAACCGTTATGAATCCAGATGATATACGTTATGTTATGGAAAGAGCTTATTACGAAGCTACAAATGGTAGACAGGGACCGGTATGGATAGATGTCCCTGTGGACATACAGAATCGTCAGGTATCGGATCAGATGGATGGATTTGAAGCTGATAATTGTGTTTCCTATGATGAAGTAGATTATAAAAAAATAACGGAATTGCTTGAGGCTTCAAAAAAACCTCTTATATTTGCTGGCTTTGGTGTGCGCAATGCCAATGCATTAGAAGAGCTTGAGAATTTATCAAGAGAATATCATATACCGATTGTTACATCAAGAGGAGGACTCGATGTAGTTGATTCGTCGTATGAGTACTTTATTGGTCGACCTGGAGGATATGGGGACAGGGCATCTCACTTTGCGGTACAGGGTTGTGACTTTATGCTTATTCTAGGATGTCGGCTTTCTGTATCCACAATTGGCTATTATCCGGACAGACTAGCAAAAAACGCTATCAAGATTATGGTAGATATAGATGAAAAAGAGTTAGAGCGAGATGTAGTCCCTATTCAATATAAGTATAATATCGATGTTAAGGTGTTTTTGCAGGGTATAATTGATGCATTAAAGACAGCTGGCTTTAGAAGAGATTTTTCGAATTGGGTATCTGTTTGCAGAGCCAATAAGGAGAAATACCCAGTTCTGCTTCCGGAATATGAAGATAGAAGACCATTGAATGCATATTATTTTATATCCGTCCTTTCGGATATGGTTTCATCGGATACCAATATAATAGTAGATACCGGTAGTGTGTATTGCATGACATCTCAAAGCTGGAAAATCAAGAAGGGACAAAGGTATATTGCATCAGGTGGCTTTTCCTGCATGGGATCGTGGGCAACGGCCATAGGAGCTTACCAGAAAGGAAGAAATCTAATAGCAATTTCCGGCGATGGGGCCACTCAAATGAATATACAGGAATTTGCTACGCTTCAGTATACCAAGATACCTATTAAACTATTTGTGATGAACAACAATGGATATATGCTAATACGGCATAATCAGCACAATTATATGAATGATAGGTTTTTGGGAGTTGGTCCTGATAGCGGTCTTCAGACTCCTAATTATGTAAAAGTGGCGACTGCTTATGGATTAAAAGCGGTGAGGATTACAGCTGAAGATGATATCAAGACGAGGATTTTGGAAGTTATTGAAGCAGATGAACCTGTAGTCTGTGAGGTCATATTGGAGGAATTTGCGGAGATCATTCCTAAGATTGCATCAAGGGTAATGCCGGATGGCTCGCTGAAGGCAGCAGAATTTGATGATTTGTATCCATTTTTGAAGTGATCTATTGTATTCATATAGTGATGGTGTATAGATATTAATAGTATGATAGTAAATGATTTTCCGCTATTATCAGGTATTGTTCCGGTTTTTAATTGTGAGTGATATATTGAATACTGTGTAGATTGTATATTTAATTGTCTTTCATTAATGGTATATATGGTTTTAACAAATGCCTCAAAAAGAATTTTCATTTATGGCATGCAATAACTAAGTATCCAGAAAAAGATATATTAAATCTAGAAAGTTTTTGCATGGATTATTAGAATTTTTTGATTGGAGAAATCAATTATGCAAAACAAAATAAGCATTGTTATTCCAATATATAATTCAGCAGAATTCTTAAATAGATGTTTGGATAGTGTGATATCACAAACACTGAAGGGAATAGAAATAATCCTTGTTGACGATGGTTCTACGGATTCTTCAAGTATAATTTGTGAAGAGTATGCAAATAAGTATGAGAACATAAAATTGATTCATCAAGAAAAAGCTGGGCAGATTGCAGCAAGAAAAAGGGGAGTTGAAGAAGCCGAGACTGATTGGGTAGGGTTTGTAGACAGCGATGATTATATAGAACCGGAGATGTATAAAGAGTTATATCAAGTTTGTCAAAAATACAATTGTGAACTGATATCATCTGGAATAGTAAAGGAATACCATGACGGTAAGAATAATGAAATCATATATGATAATTTTTCAGAAGGACTATATGGTGATCTGGCAAAAGATATATATCCATCCATGATATACGATTTTAAGAAAAATGATTTTGGATTATATTGTAATGTTGTTAATAAACTTTTCAAAAAAGACATAATAAAAAAGGTATTAAGTGAAATAAACGAGAATATAGTATACGGAGAAGACGCTGCGATGGTTTATTCTTATTGTTTGGAGTGTAAAAGTATCTATATTTTAGGCAAGGCTTTTTACCATTATTGTATCAGAAAGGGGTCAATGTGCTCTTTTCAAGGAGAGAAATTAATACTCAACTCGTTTGGATTATATAATTATTTGAAAGAAAAATTCACTGATAGTCCACAGAAACATGTTTTGATGCATCAATTAAAAAGGTATGTATTGGATTTAGAAGCACACACACTGGAATTCATGTACGGAATCAAACACGGGATATTAAACAAATGGTGTTTTTCTTATGAAGGATATTTATTTGAGAAGAAATTCATTATTTATGGGGCATCTGCGTGTGGTCAAGCTTTGTATCATCAAGTTAGAAGAAATCATAAAGAAAATAATTTGGTTGCTTGGGTTGACAGAAATCATGTTGAGATGTCAGATCTATGCGATTATGACATTGATGCGGTAGAAACAGGCTTAAAGAAAAAACATGATATTGTAATAATCGCAGTTAAAGACATTCATTTGGCGGATACGATACGAAAAGATCTTGTAGAAAAGTATAAAGAAGCTGAAAACAATATTGTATGGAGAGAGATTCAAGAGGAGTCTTTCTTCTCAGAAGCATTGTATTGAGAATAGGATAGAAAATGTATAACAAAGATGTAATAAATAAATGCCAAAAAATAACAGAATATTTATCAACCGGGAAAAAAATAGCATTATTTGGATGCGGAAAAATCGGAACAGAATTTTACGAGGTTCTTAAAAAATATGATATTTTTGATGCATTTGTTGATAATGATGAAAACAAGCAAAAAAACGGATACAATGATGAGGTAGTGTGGTCGCTGAGCGAGTATTTAAGTAAACACCCTCAAGTGTATATTGTGATTACTGTAGGAAAGGAGAAACTTGTAGAAATTGAAGAGGAGTTAAAAAGATATGGGTTGACACAGGAAAGGGATTTCATTTTTATAGATGATTTCTTAAGCGATATTTTTCCTTATGTTTCCTATCATCTCTATCATAAGCTATTTGTCGGACTTGCACAAATCTGTGTAACAGAAAGATGCACATTGAAATGTAAAAAATGTGCACATGCATGTAACTTAGTTCCTCATGATAAAGAAGATATGCTTATAGATGAAGTTAAAAAAAGTGCGGATTGTTTTTTTTCAAACGTTGACATCATAAATGAATTTGTCTTAATAGGGGGGGAACCCTTACTTTATAAGAATCTAGATGAAGCGATAGAATATATTGGGAGCAGGTACCGAGATAAAATGATAAGATTTTGTATTACAACAAATGGTACAGTCATGCCCGGTGATGGTTTGCTTCAGTTGCTAAAAAAATATAATATGACATTAAGAGTGTCTGATTATTCGAGTTCTATACCAAATTTGAGAAAAACGTATGAGGCATTATACAAAAAACTGGAAGGGTATAGTATTATTATACAAGATTCAGCGATAGGATTTTGGTTTGACTATGGTTTTGGTCAGGTCAATAATGGGTGGGATGAGAGTATTTTACGAAAAGTATTTAGTACTTGTAAGACTCCTTGCAGAGAAATAAGAGGAGAAAAATACTATTATTGTGTAATGGCTAGGTCTGTATCTGAAAATATGGGGCTAAACATTGGGTTGGACGAGTATTATGATTTATCAGGGAATGTTAACAAAGAGGAATTATTGGCATTCGAAATGGGTTATATAAAAAAAGGCTATTTAAGTATGTGTAGAATCTGTAGAGGAGCTGATTCGTGGAATCATCAAATACCCATAGCAGAGCAACAAAAGAGGGAACCAAAACTATGAGTAAAGTATATATCTTTGGAAGAGGTTTAGGCTATACTTACGTGAAAAAATGTTTAAGATCATCTGTTGAAATCGTGGGGTATATTGATAATTATGCTGTCTCTGATACTGCTGATGATGGAAAACTGATAAAGAAACAATCGGATGATTTAGGTATATATGATTACATAATTGTCAGTATAATGAAATACAAGGAAATTGTAAAAGGGCTGATAAACTGTGGAATTGATTCAAATAAGATAATATGCTTTTTTGCTTTTGAAGATGCAGAAAACGAACAGTACACAGGCATCTTTGATCAATTGATATGGAAAGCAGAGCTGGCATGGAAACATGATAGAGAGGTGGTATGGCCTGCGATTGATAATCTATTCTATGAATTATACACAACAGAATTGGAAGAAAAAAAACAAATACCTAATATAGTGTGTGCGGAAGAAACCATAGAGTTGCTCGTAAAGACAAAGAGTAGTTTGGTTAGATTTGGCGATGGTGAGTTTGAGATGATATTAAACCGATTAAGGTTAAGATATCAAAATGTAGATGAAAATCTTTCGACAAGGTTAAAGGAGATACTTCAAAGTAATATTCCAAATCTTATGGTCGCTATAGCAGATAACTATGGGAAGCTGGACAAATACACGGACGAAGCGGCTCAGGGTATCAGAAGTTATTTGACTCCAAGTGTGAGAAAAGAACACATATCATTGTTGGATATGGATAGGGTATATTATGATGCTTATCTGTCCAGACCATATTTAATTTATCGAGATAAATCCGAAAGTCTGATGAAAAGAAAATTCGATTTATTAAAAAGGATTTGGCAATGTGAGAATGTCTTGATTATTGAAGGAGAACACACTCGAATTGGAGTAGCAAATGATTTGATGGATAACGCCAAGAGGATTGAAAGGATTCTCGTTCCAGATAAAAATGCTTATTCAGTATATAACGAAATTCTAAAAAGGGCATTGGAATATGGAAATAATAAGCTTGTCTTATGTTGCGTAGGACCAACTGCAACAGTTTTGTCTTATGATCTTGCATTAAGAGGATATCGTGCGGTTGATATTGGACAGATAGATACAGAATACGAGTGGTTTAAAAGAAAAGCAGAAAACAGATGTGACATTCCCTATAAAACAGTAAGTGAGTATGTTGATAAAAAAATATACGATGAGCTTAATGATAAGGATAAAGAAAAGTATAACAATGAGATAGTATGTATCATAAGACAGTAGAAAGATGATAATGGAACAGATAATTCTTTTTGGAACAGGAACATTTGGTAAAAGATCACTAAAAAAAATGAAGTCTGAAGGCATTTGTCCTATTTATTGTGTAGATAACGATCAAACAAAATGGGGAAAGTCTATTGAAGGAATACAGATTTTAAACCCAAGTATGCTAAGAAAAGATGAGTTTGATGCAGTGGTTATATGTGTAAATGATACAATTTATGATCAGATATATGTTCAATTGGTTGAAGAATACGGGATTCCAGCTGAGAAAATAAGACACTGGAGCTATTGGCTTCGAAATGATTTTTTAAGTTATTATAAAAAGAGGGAATATAATAATTCTGATGAGATAAAGAGCATTGTAAGATACGCTGAAGGAAAAGATCGCTTATGTGCATTTAACTATCCCTTTGCAGATTGTTATGTTGAAGAAGCAAAATGTTATTTTGATGACTCAATAGGTTTATATTATTCGATTTATAAAGGAAAAAAACTATATTTAAGCAGTAAATATAAAGAAAAAAAACAAGCAGAAACTTATGTACGCGGATTAATGATCGAACAAGATCCCAAGTCACCACATCGCTATTTAGATAAAAATTTTAATTTCGATGGCGGCTGTTTATTGGATGCAGGGACAGCAGAAGGCAATTTTGCTCTGGATGTGGTTGAAAAAGCGGATAGGTTAATCCTTGTGGAGGGAGATGAAAGTTGGAACGAAGCATTAAAGAAAACATTTGAACCGTGGAGGGAAAAAGTAGTAATAATCAACAAGTATTTATCTGATGTTGAAGGGGAACGAGCTGTTACAATTGATTCAATTTCAAAGGATTACAAAATTGATTTCATTAAGATGGATATTGAAGGTGCTGAGGTGGCAGCTTTAAGAGGTGGCCATGAGTTTTTTTGTAATACAAAAAAGTTGAAAATGGCAATTTGTGCATATCATAATCTTGATGACGAAAATAAAATAAGAGATGTGTTAAGTGAATTTAATTTTGAAGTGAATGCTGTACCGGGGCTTATGGTTTTTCCTGACAATATATTTCAGTCACCAAGATTAGTGAGGGGTGTATTAAGGGTACAAAGATAGGAAATACAATGAATAATCAAGAGTTGTTGAATAAGATAGAAGGAAAGAAAATAATTCTTCGAGGCTATGGAGTAATAGGAGAATATTTGTATCGATTGATCAGACAAGTTAAGAATGCTGATCTTTTGGTGTGCGAAAAGAATTCAAAAAAAGAAAAATGGCTGAAAGAAGTTGAAAAAATAGATACAATTTCTTTTGAAGATGCTGTTAAAATGAATACAGAATATGTGTTTGTTGTTGCAAGCTTTTATAACAAAGACGTTATAACTTCAGAATTGAAAAAAGAAGGTATTCCCTATGATAGAATAATATATGGTGTTACGGATGAAGCGTGGAGATATTATTTAAAAGAGGAAGAAGCAAAAAAAAGAATACCGCTTAAAGAGTTACAGTTTGAGATAGATGTTGCCATGCATTGTAATTTGGATTGCAATTGTTGCTCTCAGTTTGGTCCTATCGCTAAAAAAGAGTTTGTTAATATTTCCTCCATGGAAAAAGATTTTAAACGCCTTAATGAGCTATTTGACGGAAAAGCAAAGAGAATTTATTTGATAGGCGGAGAACCTCTATTAAATAAAGAAATAAATCGATGTGTTGAAATAGCAAGAAACAATTTTAAAACTGCTAAGATCGATATTTTTACAAATGGTCTGTTATTATTTAAAATAGCCGATTCTTTTTGGGAATCTTGTAGGCAGTATAAAATAGGGATTATTGTTACAAAATATCCTGTTAATGTAAATTATGATAAAATGAAAAAATTAGTAGAGGATCATGGATTAAATTTTGAATTTTTTGGTGCCTCAGAAGATTTTAAATATATGACACCGCTTGGACTTGATGTAAAAGGAAAACAAAAAGCAGAAGAAAGCTTTGCGCTTTGTTCTGAAGCAAACAATTGTATAAAACTAAGAGACGGAAGACTATATACGTGTACGAGACCGGTGGCTATTTATAAATTTAATGAATTTTTTAAAACAGATCTTCAGGTTTCAGATTCGGATTCAATTGATATATATGAGGCAAAAAATGCTAAAGAGATATTAGATTTTTTGAGTCACCCCATTCCTTTTTGCAGGTATTGTGATAACAGATCACATAAAGAAGCAAGAGAATGGTGTCATTCAAAGAAAGTGATGGAAGAATGGACGTAGAAAAGAAAATAGCCATATTTGGAGCCGGGTTTTATGGAAAACTGGCATTTGGGCAGATGGACTCAGATAAGGTGATATGCTTTCTGGACAATAATCCCGAGAAACAGGGTACTACTTTTTGCGGAAAACCTATAATCAGTCCTAAAGAGTTACCTAAAGAAGGAATTCATGTAATTATCGCTGCCCTCAGCCAAAATGTCATGGAACAGGATCTGATAAGGCTTGGGATTACTGATTATTCATTCTATCTTGGTGAATTACACGGCTATTTTGAAAATGAGGAGCTTATTGTCAATCCATATGAAGTGAATAAAGAAGTTAAGGATGAAGAAGAATGGAATAATAAGCTGAAAAATGGTACGTTAAGAGAAGAGGTTAATTCTCTTACGGAAAAACTGTATCAGAATCAACCTTTGTTTAATCATATAGAGATTGAAACAATAAACAGGTGTAACGGCAATTGCTCTTTTTGTCCGGTGAATAAAAACTCGGATCCGAGAGAATATGCTGTTATGAAAGAAGAATTGTTTTACAACATAGTTGATCAATTGGCTGAAATGCAGTATGCCGGCCGCTTTACAACATTTTCCAATAATGAGCCTTTTTTAGATGACAGGATAATAGAATTTAATAGATATGCCAGAAAAAAATTGCCTAAAGCAAGGATACATCTCTATACTAACGGTACATTGCTCACAATGGATAAATTCATAGCAATAGTAGAGCTGCTGGATGAGCTGATAATTGATAATTATCAAAAAGATCTTAAGCTTATAAAACCATGCAGAGATATCCGAGATTATGTTGAAATGCATCCTGAGCTAAAGAAAAAAGTTACGATAGTTCTTCGTGACCCAAATGAGATATTGACGAGCAGAGGTGGTAATGCACCAAACAGAAAAGATATTCCGGATTATTCAAATGACAGATGTGTATTGCCTTTTAAGCAGATGATAATAAGACCTACCGGTAAAGTGTCATTGTGTTGTAATGATGCGTTGGGAAAGTATACGCTCGGAGATGTAAATAAAGAATCTTTACTTGAAATTTGGAATGGACCAAGGTTTGCCATGGTCAGAAAATGCTTGTATGAAGGCAGGAAGAATTGGGGAGATTGTCGTTTTTGTGATAATTTTTCAATAGGATAAAATTATGATCAGTATTATTGTTCCGGTTTACAATGTTGAGCCATATATCAGACAATGCCTGAAGAGTATTTGTCAACAGACTTTTAAGGAATTGGAAATCATAGTTATTGATGATGGATCGGATGATAAAAGTGGAAACATATGTGACGAATATGCTAGAAAAGACAACCGAATACAAGTCATTCATAAGAAAAATGAAGGCTTAGTAAAGGCTCGCAAGGAAGGACTTGCACTAGCAAGAGGTGAATACGTTACTTATGTGGATGGAGATGATTGGATTGAGCCTAATATGGTCAAAAGACTTGTTGAGATACTAGAGAAAGAAAAAGTTGATGTGATAATCCATGGAAGGTATTATGACATCGGTGAGACAAGTACTAAGTGCTTTCAGGGATTCGAAGCCGGAAGATATGACAGGAAAAGATTGGAAAAAGATATTTTTCCCGGAATGATCGTAAATCATGGACTTATGAAGTGGGGAATATATCCAAATGTTTGGGATAAGTTGTACAGAAAATCTCTTTTGTGGGAGTATCAAATGCAAGTAGAAGATACTTTGACTATGGGAGAAGATGCGGCTTGTGTGTACCCTTGTTTGCTGGAGGCAAATTCCATCTACATTCTGAATGAATGCTTTTATCATTACAGACAACGTAGTATATCTATGGTTAGAAGCAGAAGAACAACTTTTAACGAAAAAGATATGTATCGGTGTTTATATGATTCGGTATCTGAACGTCTGAAAAAATTTGATCTTCCCGATAATCTTCAAGAACAATGGAAAGATTATTTGCTTTTTTTAATGATACCAAGATCTGATATTTTGTATAATAACTATGAAAAGCTTGACTATCTTTTTCCGTATCCCAATGTGAAGCGCGGAGACAGTGTCGTTATATATGGCGCCGGCGTTTACGGAATGAAATTGTATGAATATCTTAAAGAATCAGGTTTCTGTGAGGTAAAGGGAATTGCTGATAGGGATTATAAGAATCTCAATACTGACACTATTTCCGTTATGGCACCGGAAAAAGTAGCTGAAATAGAAGCTGATCATATTTTAATAGCCATAATATTTGAAAACACAAGAAATGCAGTAATAAATAGACTTAAAACAATAGTTAAAGCGCAAAAAATAGAAACCATTGATGTTGAATTGGCCAGAAGCAGTGTTTCATGGGAAGCATATGGAATGAAATAAAGGAGAATTAACGATGCGATCACCACAAGACATGCAGATCATATTGATCGATATTACAAACGCCTGCAATGAAAGGTGTTCAAATTGTACGAGAATGTGCGGAAACCATAAGAAGAATTTCTTTATGTCCTACGAAACGTTTAAAAGGGCTGTGGATTCCATGCAGGGATTCGAAGGACTTGTGGCTTTGATCGGAGGAGAACCGACCCTGCATCCGCAATTCCCTCAATTTGCCGAGTATCTTCAGAAGGTTTATGGAAAGAATCCCGAAGGAGATCGTCTTGCTTATCCGCAGAAGGAGTTCATTAAAGAGCTTCTTCATCAGGAATTCGACGATCATAAGCTTCATGAGTATCCGGACGGACATAAAACATTTGAACGCACAGGCCCTGGGCTATATTCAAACATGAGCGGTACCTACCGCAAATATCAGGAGTTATGCGGAGATACTTTTCATGTTCAGTTTTTGAACGATCATAAAAAGCCCTCTTTTCACCAACCTGCACTGATAGCAAGAAAAGATCTGGGAATTTCAGATGAAGAATGGATTCCTATGAGGGATGCCTGTTGGCTTCAGGGGGCATGGAGCGCTACTATTACACCCAAGGGGGCATTCTTCTGCGAAGTTGCGGCGGCGCTTGATATGCTGTTTGATGGCCCCGGCGGATGGCCGATTGAACCCGGATGGTGGAAGAGAAAGCCGGAAGAATTTGGAGACCAGTTAAAGTGGTGCGAATTTTGCGGGTTTGCACTTAATACATTTATGAGAGAATCTGCAGATGAGATAGATGATGTATCTCCCAGCATGTATAAAAAATTGGAAGAAGTTGGTAGTCCGCGATTAAAGGCCGGCAGGGTTCATGTTGTGGAAATCAAGGACGGGAAGATCGCCCAAAGCAGTCGGGCAGACGGTAAGAGGTTTTCGGCAACACAGAAATATGTGGAGCATTATGAAGACAGGTTCTGCGCAGATCTTTCTATACTGTTTGAACGTGAATACTATGAGTGCGTGATAAAAGACGGAAAAGAATACGGAAGGCAGCTGAATAAAGCACTTGCTGAAACAAAAAATTGGGTGCTTGTACTTCGGACGGATGATGAAGAGGAGAAGAATAGGATTCGCACGGATGTTGAGAAATTGATGAAAGAATGTATTTTGAATCCGGGAACGCTTCACATCGGAAAAGATTTCATATTACTTCACAAAAATGCATCTTCTGTAAAGATCATAGGCTTTGACCGTATAGCGGGTATCGAAAGCACATCTCGGCTTTGTGCCATGTGGAATAAGGATAAGGTTATAGATCTAAACGAATTGGATAAACTGCCGGTGTGGACAAGAAAATCCATACAAAAAGGAAAACGTTATGCAATCTGGGGCATGGGTGTTGCAGGAAGTTTTCTTGCTGATGCTGTAAACTGCTCTGGTGGTAAGCTTTCTCTTGTTGTGGATCACGATAGCGTAAAATGGGACACAGATTTCTATGGCGCTACCGCGCATGGACCGGAGTATCTTTTAGAGCATCAGGATGAATATGACTATCTTTTGATCGGGCATTATTCACGCTTTGATGAGATTTATGCCGAGGCGGTCGGAATGGGTCTGGATGAGTCAAAAATCATTATGCCATATGAAGTATAGGCTTTGAGAAGCTTTTTGAGGAGGAAAAATACTTGGTTTTAGATGAACTGAAACTATATGACTCTTATATAATATACGGAGCCCAGGTGATCGCATATGGTGCATATAAAGCAATTGCGGAATTGAGCGGACGAAAACCGCTCTGTTTTGCTGTTGGAAAGCCACAGGGACTTACGAAGTTTCCTACGGAGAATCCGGATGAAATAGAAGGAATAAGAGTTAAGCCAATTGAAAGTGTTTCGAAAGAGACATTTATTATAGTCGCGGTAACTGAGCTTGTGCAAAGAGAAGTATTGCCTTATCTTAAGGAGCATGGATATGAGCATGTTTTTCCGCTTACTCAACATGAAGAGCATCTCCTGATGTCAACGTATTATAGGAAAATAGAGATGTTTCCGGAGGTTCAGGCGGAAGGTAGCAAGCAGAAGAATGTTACTGACTTTAAGATATACGAAGTTATGAATGATAGGGATAAACCGCTTTCCTATCATCCGGACCTTTACTCATATGAGCAACCTATCCAGGCGGGTGCGGCACTTGCTGAAAAAATGATAGCTGATGTAAAGGATAATACAGGCATCAATATATCTGAGAAAAACCGAATGTATTGTGAGATGTCTGCGGTTTATTGGGTTTGGAAGAATGCAAAACATGATTGGGTCGGAATCGAGCATTATCGAAGACATCTGTTGATAAAACCTGAAATGCTTACGGATGATATAGATGTGATCCTTCCTTTACCTTACATATGCTATCCCAATGAAGTCGCTCAATTTAGGAGGTTTATTTCTGAAGATGTTTTGAATGCCCTCATAAAGGCATTGAAGGATCTGCATCCGGCTGAATTTGAAGAATATCGTTCTATTCTTTACGGACAATATCAATATACGTATAATATGCAATGTTCACGTTGGGACGTATTTGATCGTTATTGCAGTTGGTTCTTTGAAATTACAGAATATATGGAGACTATGTCGGACAAAGTACCTGAGATCAAGACCACACGCGCTTTGTCATATGTGGCAGAGGTACTGACAAATATCTATTTTATGTCACATCAAAAAGAGCTTAGGATCAGACATGTTGAAAAGGAGATTTATACCTGATTATGAAAAGGATACTTGTTACAGGAGGTGCCGGGTTTATAGGCTCTCATCTATGTAAAAGATTGGTTGAAGAAGGCAACGACGTTATATGTGCGGATAATTTTTTTACCGGATCGAAAAAAAATATAGAAGCCTTGTTTGATCGGCATAATTTTGAACTTATAAGGCACGATGTTACTAAGGAGTTATTGGTTGAGGTGGATCAGATTTATAATCTGGCTTGCCCGGCTTCACCGGTGCATTATCAATATGATCCTGTTAAAACTATTAATACATCTGTTATGGGTGCCATTAATATGTTGGAACTGGCAAAAGCTGTTAAGGCACGGGTGCTTCAGGCTTCAACGAGTGAAGTATATGGAAACCCTACGGTTCATCCGCAGCCGGAATCTTATTGGGGAAATGTAAATCCCATAGGAATCAGATCATGCTATGATGAAGGAAAAAGAGTTGCTGAGACACTTTTCTTCGATTATCACAGACAGTATGGCGTTGATATAAAGGTAATCCGTATTTTTAATACATATGGACCGAATATGAATACGAATGACGGGCGTGTTGTATCCAACTTTATTGTTCAGGCCCTTAAAGGGGAAGATATCACGATTTACGGCGATGGTTCCCAGACAAGAAGCTTTTGCTTTGTTTCGGATCTGGTGGAAGGTATGATCAGAATGATGAACAGCAGGGATGGTTTCACGGGACCTGTTAATCTTGGAAATCCCGGGGAATTCAGTATGCTGCAGCTGGCTGAGAAAGTTATCGCGCTGACCGGAAGCAAATCCAAGATCATATACAGGCCACTTCCGCAGGACGACCCTACGCAGAGAAAGCCTATAATAGACCTTGCTAAGAAAGAACTTGACTGGGCTCCGACTATAGCACTGGATGAGGGACTTGTTAGGACTATAGAGTATTTTAAGGGGGAGATATAGCCCCCTCTTCACACCCAACCGCTCATATACAGCGGCAGGGACACAATCCCATCTTCGCTTTGGCCGATATTTCCGTCAACAAATTTGTAACCGAAAGAAATATCAGGCTTATTTTTGATGACGGACGTCAGGGATGTTGCCTTATTGTTATTGCTTTTAACTTCAATAGGGATTACTTGGCCGTTTTTTTGGATCAAAAAATCCAGTTCCTTTCTGGCTGTATCATTTTTGTAGAAATAGAGCTTGTCTCACATTTCATGAAATTTGTGCGGTAAGTGCCACTCTGTACTTTTGTAATCGTTTTTCTGCGTTTTTTATCGCATGCTCAAATTTTTTGTTCCCTGATAGTATTGATATGATTTCCTCAGGTGTATAAGAGGGAATATCAAAAGCCGAGAAATCTTTTTTATTTCGTGTTATTATCCCGTCGCAATTGTTTGATCTTGCACATGTGGCAAGGAGACAGTCTTCAAAATCGTGAGCTTTTTGTAAAAAAGCCGAAGTGATATCATTGTTGGTTACTGTTAATACTCTTGTAATGTTAAGGATATGCCCGAGAGCCGAGTATGCCGCGTCGGTACTCTTGAGCGCTTTTCGAACAAGATAGAAGATATCGGTCGCTGTGGAAGAGGAAATAAAGCCGTGGATCATTGAGTCTTCACATAGCTGAAGGACGATCCTGGATCGTTCACTGAATTCCTTACGATCGAGCATAACATCGAGAATAATGTTTGTGTCAATCATGTAATTCATGTTGGCTGATCCTTTCTTCTCTTAATGAGTGACGGTCGGTTTCTTCAGGAACGCTACCTTTTAACAGGCCGGAGATAGCATCTACGGCTGATACATTTGGATTTATAAGTTTGGCTATTGATTTGCCGTTTTTAGTGATCCAAATATCTTCGCTGCTGACCAGGTCAAGGTAGTGTCCGTCTGAACTTCCTGTAGAAAGTTCCACTCAATCTTGAGTTGAACTGAACGAAAGCGGCTCAAAACCTTGAAAATACTGAATAAATCGAAGAAAAAGCCTTGCATTTCCGGCGAGAAAATGGTACAATAATGAGTGGAAAGTACCACTCAAAAAAAGGAGAAGAAAATGTACCTTGATTTTCTCGTCGAAGTACCAAAAGTAGCCGGAAAGATAACAAGAAAAACAAAGAACGGGATCACATACATCAACTATGAATACGGAAGAGAGTATGATCCTGAAAGAAGGTTCAATATCCCGAAACGTGTTACCATCGGGAAGGAATCCAAGGCGGATCCTGCTAAAATGCAGCCTAATCAGAACTACCTGACTTACTTCCCAGAGGTTGAGCTTCCGAGCGTCAGATATGAAGATAAGAGAAGCTGTTGCCTAAGAACAGGTGCCTATCTCGTGCTCAATAAGATCGCGGAAGATATGAAGCTTCCCGATATTCTTGGACATCACTTTGATCAGGACGATAAGGAACTTTTGTTGGATCTCATGTATTACAGCATCATTTGTGAGAATAATGCTGCCCAGTACTATCCGGACTATGGCTACAATCACCCGCTTGTGAACAGCAGGATGCACATATACAGTGATTCGAAGGTATCCGATTTTCTGAAAAGCATCACCATTGATCAGCGTGTCGGATTCTTAAATGAGTGGAATGAATCAAGAGATCATAGGGAAAAGATCTATATATCCTATGATTCAACAAACAAGAACTCCCAGGCGGGAGATCTGAGACTTGTAGAATACGGATATGCCAAGGATGATAAGGGACTTCCCATAATCAACTACTCCATGGCGTATGATACTCAGAACAGAGAACCGCTGTTTTATGAAGAATATCCCGGAAGTATCGTGGATATATCACAGCTCCAATATATGCTTGAAAAGGCTCAGGGCTATGGATATAAGCAGGTCGGCTTCATCCTTGACAGGGGATATTTCTGTAAAGAAAACATAGAATTCATGGATAAATGTGGCTATGATTTCGTGATGATGGTCAAAGGAATGTCAGATCTTGTTAATGAGCTTATCATGATCAACAAGGGGCGTTTCGAGAATAAACGGGAATGTAACATCAGAAAGTACGGGGTATATGGTACCACAGTAAAGAGAAAACTATATGTCACGGATGATCGGGACAGATACTTCCACATCTATCACAGCAGAGGAAAGATGGCTTCAGAAGCCGAGGCAGTTGAGGATAAGATAGAAAGATTGTCTGCCTATCTGGACAGAAAGAAGGGCGAGATATATGAGCCGACAGAAAGCGTAAAGGAATACTTTGATACCTTCTGTGATAACGGGACCTTCCTCTTTGCAAGAGAAAAGAAGGATGTAATAGAAAGAGAGATAGCTCTTTGCGGATACTTCTGCATAGTTACATCAAAGAAGATGACCGCTAAAGAAGCAATAGAATTATACAAGAGCAGAGATGCCTCCGAAAAGCTGTTCAGAGGAGATAAATCTTATCTCGGAAACAATAGCTACAGAGTCTATACTGATGAAGCGGTATCGGCAAAGATCTTTATCGAGTTTGTTGCCCTGATCTTAAGGAGCAAGATGTATACCTTGCTAAAAGATGAAGAAGAAAAACTTGATTCAAGACCGAATTATATGACCGTACCTGCAGCTATCAGGGAACTTGAAAAGATAGAGATGATCAGAGGGCTGGACAGAAAATATCGGCTTGATCACGCGATCACTGCAACCCAGAAGACCATCCTCGGCGCATTCAACATGGATAGCCGGTACATAAAGGATAGGGTGGCAAGACTGAGCGAGCGGATCAGGATAGCTGATGAGATGAGGGAGGCAGAATAAGATGACAAGCGGAAATATAGACGAAAGAATTGCAAAAGCCGAAGAGGAAGTAGTCAAGGCTAAGGCAAGATATGATGAAGCGGTTAAAGCATTAGAGGCTTTAATGGCAAAGAAAAAAGCCCTTCAGACAGAAGAACTCATGAGGCTGTTTGCGAACAGCAATAAAACTTATGAAGAAGTGGCGGAGTTTCTGAAGTCAGGAATGACCGAAGAGGACATTGCAAAAGTTGCGCGGAAAAAACCGGGCAGAAAACCCAAGCCGAAGGTTTGAGTGGAACTTTTGGAGGAAGTTAAGAGTCCGAGATTCAGTTTCAGTTCGGTGGCTGTAATTTGCATGGTTTATCCTCCTTACAAGGAGATATTAATCGATTTTGCGTAATAATGCAAGAAAATCGTACGAATAATTGATAAAGACCATTTGAACCATTTGGACTCAGATAAATGTACTCATATATAGCGGCAATTTTAGGTCTAAAATATATATCGATAAAATATATTTGTGTAAAGCTCAAGAAAAGCAGATGATAAAAAATGGTTATTTTTGAGCAATGATTGTGTTGACGCCGAAAATGTAGTAAGATATTATGTACGCGACAAAAATTTAGTCTGTTTATATGAGAGCACAGGAAAAGAGCGACATCAGAGAGCTCTCGAGCCGCTATATGCGTGGCAGACGATACATATGCATAAAATAAAAGTCTTAGGAGGACAAAAGAAATGAAATTCTTTATCGACACAGCTAACGTAGATGAGATCAGGAAAGCAAATGACATGGGTGTTATTTGCGGAGTTACCACTAACCCTTCTCTTATCGCAAAGGAAGGAAGAGACTTCAACGAAGTTATCAAGGAGATCACAAGCATCGTTGACGGACCTATCAGTGGCGAAGTTAAGGCTACAACCGTTGATGCTGAAGGCATGATCGCAGAGGGAAGAGAGATCGCCAAGATCCATCCCAACATGGTAGTTAAGATCCCTATGACAGTTGAAGGACTTAAGGCAGTTAAGGTTCTGAGCAAGGAAGGCGTTAAGACAAACGTAACACTTATCTTCTCCGCTAACCAGGCACTTCTTGCAGCTCGTGCAGGTGCTACTTACGTTTCTCCTTTCCTTGGAAGACTTGATGACATCTCCATGCCCGGTATCGATCTTGTAAGAACCATTTCCGAGATCTTCGAGATCTATGACATTAAGACAGAGATCATCGCTGCATCCGTTAGAAATCCTATCCATGTTACAGATTGCGCACTTGCAGGTGCTGACATCGCTACAGTTCCTTACAAGGTTATCGAGCAGATGACCAAGCATCCTCTTACAGCTGAAGGTATCGTTAAGTTCCAGAACGACTACAGAGCAGTTTTTGGTGATAAGTAATGCGCTGTTCTGAAGGCGAGCCTGTCGAGCCTTCAAGCGGATTACAATACCCACTTTTATATAAAGGAGAACAACAAATGGCTAATAAAATCGATCAGATGTCTGCAAATGCCATCCGTGTACTTGCGGCAGACGCAGTTCAGAAAGCTAAATCAGGACATCCCGGACTTCCTCTCGGATGCGCTGACATTGCCTATGAGCTTTGGTCCAAGAAGTTAAAGCACAATCCCGCAGATCCCGATTGGGCTGACAGAGACCGTTTCATCCTTTCCGGCGGACACGGTTCAACACTTCTTTATTCCCTTCTTCACCTGTTCGGCTACGGACTTAAGAAGGAAGACCTTATGCAGTTCAGACAGTTGGATTCCCTTACGCCCGGACATCCCGAGTATCGTCACACCAAAGGTGTTGAAGCTACTACAGGACCTCTCGGAGCAGGTATGGGCATGGCTGTGGGAATGGCGATCGCAGAGGCTCATCTCGCAGCAAAGTTCAACAAGCCCGGCTATCCGGTAGTTGATCACTATACATATGCTCTCGGCGGAGACGGATGTATGATGGAGGGTATTTCCCACGAAGCATTCTCTCTTGCGGGAACCTTAAAGCTTTCAAAACTTATCATCATCTATGATTCAAACAAGATCTCCATCGAGGGAAGCACAGACATCGCTTTCACCGAGGATGTTGCCAAGAGAATGGAAGCATATGGTTTCCAGGTGATCGTAGTTGATAACGGAAATGATATGGATGCCATCGGAAAGGCTATCGACGAAGCTAAGGCTGACAAGGATCGTCCTTCCTGCATCATTGCAAAGACTCAGATCGGTTTCGGATGCCCCGCTAAGCAGGGTAAGGCTTCAGCTCACGGCGAGCCTCTCGGTGACGAGAATGTGGCTGCTCTCAAGGAAAACCTTGGCTGGCCTTCACAGGAGCCTTTCTTCGTACCTCAGGAGGTTTACGATAACTATGCTTCCATCGTTAAGGGACTTGCTCCCGCAGAGGACGAGTGGAAGAAGATGTTCGCGGATTACTGCGCTAAGTTCCCTGAGATGAAGAAGGCATGGGATGAAGAGTTCGATCTCGACATTGCTAAGCCCCTCATTGACGATGCTGATTTCTGGGCATTCGAGGACAAGCCGGAAGCTACAAGAAACCTTTCCGGAACAGTCATCAACAGACTCAAGAACAAGGTTCCCGGCCTTATCGGCGGTGCGGCAGACCTTTCTCCTTCCACAAAGACCTATATGAAGGAAATGGGCGACTTCTCCGCAGAGGACAGAACCGGCAGAAACATGCACTTCGGCGTACGTGAGATCGCTATGACCGCTATCGGTAACGGTATCACACTTCACGGACTCCGTGGTTTTGTATCCACCTTCTTCGTATTCTCGGACTACACAAAGCCCATGGCAAGACTTTCTTCCATCATGAGAATACCTACAACCTATGTATTTACACATGACTCCATCGGTGTCGGCGAAGACGGACCTACCCATGAGCCCATTGAGCAGCTTGCTATGCTCCGTGCGCTTCCCAACTTCCATGTATTCCGTCCCGCAGATGCTACAGAGACCATCGCGGCATGGTATGCAGCTGTTACTTCCAAGGAAACACCTACAGCTCTCGTGCTTACCCGTCAGAATCTTCCTCAGCTTAAGGGCTCTTCCAAGGAAGCACTTAAGGGCGGATACATTCTTCAGGATTCCGAGAAGGCTACTCCCGATGCTATCATCATCGCTACCGGTTCCGAAGTACAGTGGGCAGTTAATGCCAAGGCAGAGCTCATTAAGGACGGCATCGACGTAAGAGTCGTTTCCATGCCTTCCACAGATGTATTCGAGGAGCAGTCCGATGAGTACAAGGAGAAGGTTCTTCCCAAGACCGTTCGTGCAAGAGTTGCCGTGGAAGCACTTTCCGATTTCGGTTGGGGCAAGTATGTGGGCCTTGACGGCGAAACCGTTACAATGAAGGGCTTCGGCGCTTCAGCTCCTTACTCCGTTCTCTTCCCTAAGTTCGGTTTCACAACTGAGAATGTTGTTAATACCGTAAAGAAGACCCTCGGAAAGTAAAAGGATTACGTTTGCAATTGCAAAACGGGATAAATTATAGTATATTTAGGTGGTGTCCAAGGACACCACCTTTTGTTAAAAGGACAGCAAAAAACTGTCATAAATGAACAGCTATTGGGATCATCCCTTATGACAGATTGTGAGGAGACTTAAAAAATGAAAAACGAGTTATTTAAGATCGGTTCTTTGACTATACACGGTTATGGTTTGATGATCGCCATTGGTATCATTACAGCATATATTGTTTTGGAAAAGAGAGCCAAAAGAAAAGGATTCGATCCCGATAATGCCTTTGACATGGCCATGTGGGCAGCACTTGGCGGTGCACTGGGTGCAAAGCTTCTCTATTACATCGTTGAGATCAGATCCATAATCGAGAATCCCAAGCTTCTTTTGAACGTGGCCAACGGATTTGTGGTTTACGGCGGTATCATCGGCGGTTCCATCTGCTGCATCATCTATTGCAGAGTTAAGAAGCTTAATACTTTACAGTGGTTTGATCTGGTCCTTCCCGAGATAGCCATTGCACAGGGCTTCGGACGTATCGGATGTCTCCTTGCGGGCTGCTGCTACGGTGCACCCACAACAGGCTCCATTCACATCACCTTTACCGAATCCCTTTTTGCTCCCAATAATGTATGGCTTTATCCTACTCAGATAATGTCATCCGCAGCAAATTTCCTGAATTTCCTTGTACTGGTGTTTGTTATCCCCGGATTTTTCAAGAAACCCGGTCAGGTATCGGCCTTCTATCTCATTTTCTACAGCGTGGGACGTTTCATCATCGAGATATTCCGCGGAGACATTGAGAGAGGCGCGGTAGGAGCACTTTCCACCTCACAGTTCATTTCAATTTTCATTTTTGCAGCGGGAGTTGCGTTATTTATCTTATGCACGAGATTCAGTGTTATTCCTGTCCCCGAAAGTGCGGAGCAGACAGAAGCGGCAGAACAGGCGGAGACCACAGATACGAAGGAAGTCGACGAGTAGGCTACTGCGGCGTATCAAACAAAATAATGATTTCAAGGGCGGCTCTTCACTTTTGGGAAGAGCCGTGTTTGTCAGGCAAAGAAGGTTCCGGTACCGTCTTCTTTTCGGGCTGTAATCTAAGATGCGTGTATTGTCAGAACAAGGAGATTTCCCGGGCCGCTGCAGGTCACGAGGTGAGCGCAGAAGAACTGGCGGGAGAATTCCTGCGTTTGCAGGATCTGGGCGCCAATAATATAAACCTGGTAACTCCCTCCCATTACTATCTTCAGATAAAAGAAAGCCTCCTTCTTGTGAAGGACAAGCTTCACATCCCCGTGATCGCCAACACGTCATCCTACGACGATCCGGAGGTCCTTAAGGAAATGGAAGGTCTGATAAGCATATATCTTGCCGACTATAAATATGCCTCGGAGGAACTTGCAAAGAAATATTCCAATGCCGCGGACTACCCGAAGGTGGCAAGGACAGCCATTGCAGAGATGTTCCGCCAGGTGGGAGAACCGGAGTTTGACGAGCGGGGGATGATGAAGAAGGGGATCATAGTGCGGAACCTCTTACTTCCCGGGCATGTGAAGGAATCCAAGGAGTGCATTAAGTACATTTACGAGACCTATGGGGATAAGGTCTACATTTCCCTTATGAGCCAGTACACCCCCTATAAGATACCGGAGGAGTATAAGGAGCTTGACCGGAAATGTACCAAAAGAGAATACGAACGGCTGGTGGACTATGCGCTGGAACTGGGCATTACCAACGCTTTTATACAGGAGGGGGATGTGGCGAAGGAAAGCTTCATTCCGGAATTCGAAAAATAAAACCTCACATACAGGTTACCGATAAGATGATCTGTATATGAGGTCTTTTTGATCTTATGGATGCATCGATGGGCTTTATTAAGCCATCTGAGCCATGCAAAGATCGTAATATTCTCCCTTCTTTGCCATCAGCTCGTTGTGAGAACCGGATTCCACAATGTTTCCGTGATCTACGACAAAGATACGGTCCGCATTTTTGATGGTGGAAAGACGGTGAGCGATAACAAAAGAAGTTCTTCCCTTGAGTAGTTGGGCTATGCCCTTTTGAACCATTATCTCGCTCTGAGTGTCGATAGAGGAGGTGGCTTCGTCCAGGATCAGTATCTTGGGCATGGAAACCATGGTTCTTGCGAAGGCCAGAAGCTGACGCTGCCCTACGGAGAGGCCGGCACCTCTTTCCTTAAGTTCAGTATCATAGCCTTTTTCCAGATTCATGATGAATTCATGGGCGTTAACAGCCTTGGCAGCGGCTTCGATCTCTTCCTGAGTGGCATCCGGCTTACCGTAACGGATGTTGTCGGCAATGGTGCCTGTGAAAAGGAAGTTGTCCTGGGTCATGACGCCCATCTGTTTACGAAGGCTTTCCACGGTCACGGAAGTAAGATCATGTCCGTCGATCAGGATGTTGCCCTGCTTTATATCGTAGAATCGGCTTATAAGGTTTGCGATAGTGGATTTTCCGGCACCTGTGGGACCTACGAGAGCGATGGTCTCGCCGGGAGTTACCTTGAAGCTTACATTTTCAAGTACACCCTTTTTGTCGTCATAGGAGAAGGAAACATTCTTGAATTCTACGGATCCCTTGATCTCCGGAAGTTCTGAAGCGCCCTCGCGGTCGAAAACCTCGGGCGCGGTGTCTATAACTTCGAAGATCCTGTTAGCTCTTGCCACGTTTCTTACCAGGTTCGTATATAGATTACCCAGCTGAGAAATGGGGTTCCAGATCATGCCTGCATATGTTGAGAAGGCGATGAGAGTACCCACAGGGGCTTTTTCGATACCGATGAGCTTAACTGCAACGAAATACATGCAGATGGTGGAAAGCATGGTGGTAAATTCGATGATGGAGTTGAAAAGGTCTCCGATCCTGACTGCATCACGGAAGGAATCCTGATGTTCATCCACCGCATGCTGAAAGGAAACAGCGGTTTCATCCTCAGCCGCAAAGCCCTGGATAATGCGCATTCCGGAGATATCCTCATGGATGATACCGGAAAGGTTGGAGGACTTTTTGCTGTGAATGTGCCAAAGGTTGGAGCACTTGATCCTGATGAACAACAGTCCTGCGATGAGGATGGGAGTTGAGATCAGGGTGGCAGCAGCCAGAGGCGGGTTCTTAATGAACATGATCACCACTACTGCGGTTAAGGTGATGAACTGAGGGAGCAGGGTTACTACCAGATCCTGGAGGACACCCTTTAAAGAGTTGACATCTTCTATGACTCGGGAAAGGATCTTTCCTGCCGGGAGACTGTCATAAAACTTGAGTCCCAGTGTCTGAAGATGAGTGTACAGTTCATCACGGATGGTAACAAGTATCTTGTTGGAAACCTTTGCCATCAGGTACATACGGCCCTTGACTGCGGCAAAGAGAATGATGTTCAGCACAATGGCAACAACCACCAGTTTATAAAGGGAATCAAAGTCTTTCTCTGCGATACACACGTTTACGGCGTGTTCGATGATAAGAGGATTGACCAGCGTAATGGTGGTAGCCACCGCGATGATGCAAAGTACCAATGCAATGGTACCTTTATAGTTTAAAAGATATTTTGCAAGACGGAGGATCGTCCTTGTCTTATCGGCAAGAGCGGTATTCTCGTCTTTTTTTACTGAATTGACAGCCATGATTAAGCCACCTCCCCGTATTGAGCACAGTAAGTTTCATAGTATAAGCCGCGGAGAGCAAGAAGTTCGTCGTGAGTACCACGTTCCGCAACGGCACCGTCTTTAAGGACGATGATCTCGTCTGCATTACGAACGGCGGAAATACGATGTCCGATAATGATCTTCGTGGTGTCTTTTAAGTCTTTCAGTACACCCTGGATCTCAAGTTCGGTTTCGGTATCAAGAGCGGAGGTGGAGTCATCCAGTACCAGAACGGGTGCATTCTTTGCAAGAGCTCTTGCAATGCTGATCCTCTGCTTCTGGCCACCGGAGAGACCTACACCTCTTTCGCCGATCACGGTTTCTTCTCCTTCGGATAAGTTATCGACAAATTCGGTAGCACGAGCCATTTCAAGGCATTTGTGGACCAGTTCGTCCGAGGTACCTTCGTGTTTTCCGAAGCGAACGTTTTCTTTTATGGTATCCGAGAAAAGGAAAACATCCTGAGAGACCTGGGCTATGCTCTGTCTGAGCTGTGCCAGGGACAGATCCTTAATATTCACTCCGTCCAGCTTTACGGTACCTGTATTGGCATCGTAGAAACGGAAGAGCAGTGTAAGGATGGAGGTTTTTCCGGATCCTGTGGCACCCATGATACCAAGGGTCTTGCCCGCAGGAAGATTAAAGGAAATGTTTTTCAAAATGTCCTTATTGTCAAGAGTGAAGGACACATCCTTAAATTCAATGGAACCATTTACCTTGTCCAGAACAACGGGATGCTCCGGATCTTTGATCATAGGATTTTCGGCAGCCACCTTTTTAAGCTTCTTATAGGAAGCAAAGGCAGAAGCTACTTCGTTGCTGACCCAACCTATGGTCTCCATGGGCCATACCAGATAATCGCAATAGAGTACGAAGGCAGCCAGGGTACCCAGAGAAAGCTCTCCGGAGATCACCATGCGTCCTCCGATAAGGATGGCGCCGATGGGCAAAAGTCTGGTGATAAGGTCGAAAAGAGGCTCGTATCTTACCAGCACCTTTGAAAGGTCCATGCTGAGGTTATAATATTTTTTGTTGTGACGGCGGAACTTGTCCAGCTCGTACTTTTCGCGGGAGAAAGCCTTTACGGTGCGGACTCCGGCTATGTTTTCCTGAGCTACCGTGTTCATATCCGCATTGGCTTCACTAAGGTTGTCATACACTTTATCCAGCTTCTTTTCCAACACGACGGCAAGAGCTATGCCTATAGGCAAAATGCACATGGGGAAGATGGAAAGCTTGGGGGAAAGGGAAAACATGCAGTAAATGACTATGCTTGTATGAAGCACGATCTCGATTGCCAGCATTATAATGAAGCCCACTCCTCCGAAGGCTATGGCGTCTATATCATTTTTCATTCGAGCCAGGAGTTCTCCGGTATTGGTCTTATCGAAGAAGTTGAGGGACAGCTTCTGAAGATGCCTGAAAAGGTCGAAGCGCACCTCGTTTCCGACTTTAACTCCGGTAACGTCGAATGTAAATTCCTTAAAGTATTGTGTGAAGGTTCTTATGAGTCCGATAGCTGCTATTCCCAGCAAAAGGCGGGGCAGAAGATCGACTTTTCCGTTGTCGATGACTTCGTCCACAATGTCCTTGATGAGCCTGGGTTTTACGTTGTCCACCACAACACCGATCACAAGACAGGATATGGCAAAAAGGTACTTGTACCAGTGCTTGAGAACGTATTTAGTTAATTTTTTCATGGGTGACCCCTTTTTAAGTAGAAATGTTTAGCCTATAAAGTTACAGCGCCACGGGATTTGGAAGAAAAAAGATAAAAAAATACCGTGGCAAGCTTACCACGGTAAAAGATTCATTTTTATGATTAAAATGAAAGATGTACCGAGGTAAGGGTTTTGTTTGTATCAAAATAATTTTTAAAGAACTCTCGAATCATTGTCATTGCTGCTTACCTCTCTTTCTTTAATATTTGTGCCCGATCCGTTAAGCACTTCGATGAAAATAGCATAGAAAACTCCATTTGTCAACACATTTCTGAAGAAAGAATAAAGGAAACATTAAGAAATAGGAGATTTCAAAGTTTGTTAACAAATTTTGGGTACTATATAACTGCGTTACAAAAACGCGAAAAAAGCGTGATGAAGATAAGAGAGAATATAAAAAAGAGAGCCGTAAGCTTAAAACTTACGGCTCTTTTGGTTTTTATCATTAGTTGGACCAGTCTGTTCGGTGGAAGAAGATGTGACGGTTTGTGCCCTCCTTACCAACTATGCAGAAATCATCAAAGTGAAGGAGCGGGCAATCATATGCACCGTTTGTTGTGGTCTTCCTAAGAGCACTGCTCTCGGTCCTGAAGAAGTAGTAATCTCCGATGTTGTTGATGCCGTTGCAGGCGTCACGCGCTACCTGGTAGTAAATGGGGTTACGTTCCAGCACTCCGGAGGACTGGACCTTATTTACCAGATGGTCGCTGGCTCCGTCGAACTGACCCTTTGCATATATAACGTCGTGGAGAACGCTGGTTTCCGGATTCCTGTCATCCCACCAGCCGAGTTCCATGCGGTTTATGATGACATTGGCCACAGCCAGCATTCCGTCATAATCCTGATCACCTGCCTCAGTAGCGATGAGGGTGGCAAACAGATAGAAATCCGCATCCGTCATGTTGGTGGTGTGTCCGCGGTCCGTAGTGGTGCCCTGGACATGTCCTATCTCGCCTGCAGAAGTCTCAATGTAAGGAATCTGCTTGTTTGCATATGCAGACCTGACTTTATTGTCCAGAGTCAGATCGGCTATTTCATCGAAGGTCAATCCCGTATCATAGAAATAGAGCATGGAAACATATTGGGCACTTACATAACAGCTTCTGGGCTTCTTTTCTATGGTGGTAACATAGAGCCATCCGGTCTGTCCGGAGCCCATACTCTTGGTAAAGTCTATATAGACATTGGTATTCTTGGCAATGGTACCATCAGACTCCGCATTATCTGCGGGAGTGAGCCTGCATTTAACAGCTGTCATTATCTTGCCGACCACTTTTCTTTCGCCATTTTCGTCCCGGTCAAGATCCAGGATCTTGGCGGCTTCATAGCCTGTAATGGTAAAGTCTTTGTATATGAATGCTTCTTTAATGGTTCCTGTAGAGATCCTGAGCCAGTCTCCCTCATCCGAAAGGATATTGGAATAGCTGCCGTAATACAGTTTACCGATAATGTTCGAGTTATCCTCCAAACTCTTGGATGAACGGATGTGTAATGCAGATGAAGCATATACATCCGTGAGAGCTATATTCGGATAGTAGAATATAGGTGTGGGAGTAGGAGTGGGGGTGTTGGTGGGCGTCGGCGTGTTGGTCGGTGTAGGAGTGTTAGTGGGTGTGGGCGTCGGCGTGCTCGTATTCGTCGGTGTAGGTGTATTGGTGGGTGTGGGAGTGTAAGTGGGTGTGGGAGTAAAGGTCGGCGTAGGTGTGTAGTAAGGCGTCGGTGTCGGTGTAGGACCTATGCCGGTGAAGGCCTTCTTTATGGTGATGCCTTCCACGTACTCTGTAACTCCGCCAATAAGCATAACAAAACAGAATATGGCTATTCCTATTAAGCTGTAAATGATTTTACGTTCTATCTTATTCATTGAAGATTTGCTTTCCGATTCAAAAATATAAAGGTTAACCCCATCGGTTAACCGTAAAGTCTTGCAAAGCAAGATATAATAGTCGTTTAAAATGACCCCGGTATATGAGACATACCTTATCAGGAACATTATACCACACAAGTAGTAAAATGTGAAGAAGGTAGCCGGGAATCTATTTATAAAAGAATATTATAATTGTACAAAAGTACATAAAACAATTGTATGGGACTTTTGTACTAATTATCTGTGAAAAGGGAGTTACTGTTCACAGATATACAACATGATGAAGCTCTGAAAGTTTGATTTTAAAGAGGGTAATCGTTTTGTTTATTTTGCGTAGAAGTAACGAAAATACCCGTTTTAGACAGTTTCCCTGATGGAAAGTCTGTAAGGGAGCAATGTGACCGGAGCCACCTTTTTGCCGTCGATCATATCGAGCAGAACGTTTGCGGCGGTTTCTCCCAGTTTCTTCACATCAAAATCCAGAGAAGTAACAGAAGGCACACTTGCATCCAGCAGCCTGGAATTGTAGAAAGAAGCCACCTTGACCTTGCCGGGAACGGAAACCCTGTCCTTATTCAATTTTTGCAGGACTCTGGAACAGATCATATCGTCCATACAGACTATGCATTCCGCGTCCTTTAAAAGCAGGTCTTCCGTGATGTCGTCGATGGACTCCGGGGATTCTGCGTTCAGGTAGATAAGATCCGGGCGCAGAGGGAGATCCTCTGCTTTAAATGCATCGGTGAAACCAAGGTAACGGAGTCGAGTAACCATATGCGTGTTATTTCCGCCTATCAGTGCCACGCGGCTGCGACAGCTCTGAAGGATGAAGGAAGTAAGTTCGCGGCAGGCGCTTCTGTGGTCGTGGTCCACGCGCACGATGGATTCATTTTCCGTTGCTCCGATGGCAACAAAGGGGATATTGCGCTTTTGGACTTCCTTGATGAGTTCGTCGTCCACGCGGGTACGGCTCAAAATGACGCCGTCGATCTTGTTGTTGATAAGGATCCGCTCGAGATTTTTGGTCTCGTTGCCCATGGTGTAGACCGCGAGCACGTCGTAATCCCGGGCGGCAGCGGTTTCACACACCGCATACATACAGCTCTGGAAAAACGGGAGCTCCGAGAGATTGCAGTCGGCGGGCAGGATCATTGCTATGTTGAAGGTTTTGGACTGGGCAAGACCCTTTGCGATAACATTGGGTTTGTAGTCGTTGACCTCGATATACTCTTTTACGCGTTTCACCGTTTCGGCGCTGATCCTTCCTTTTCCGGAGATCGCACGGGATACGGTGGTTTTGGAAATGCCGAGGGCTTCCGCCACGTCGGCAATAGTGATTCTGGGCATATGTTACCTCAATAAATGTATTGATTGACGAAGAACTGTACTGATGATATTATTGTAAAGCCTTTAAGGAAAAAGGTTTAGGGTATGTACGGTCTTACGTGTGCGCAATATTATCAAAAAAGTTGCGCAAAGTCAAGACAGGAAAAGTTAACGATCTGTAACAAAAGGTGAGTGAGAGGCCGGGATGTGTAAAGGGCCGGGACGAGATATGCCCGGGGGCAAAACTCAAGGGCGAAAAGTGTTTGGGAATGAATAAAACAGGATTATTGTTTTAAAACAAAATTCTTGACATAAAAACTTGCCTGTGTTAAAGTCAGAATCGCAAAACAAAAATCAGAGGAGGCAGTAGTATGCGTATATTAGTAACCGGAGGCGCGGGATATATCGGAAGTCACACATGTGTGGAGCTGCTTAATGCGGGACACGACGTTGTGATCGTGGATAACCTCAGCAATTCAAGCGAGATCGCAGTGGAGAGGATCGGAAAGATAACGGGAAAGATACCTAAGTTTTACAAGGCCGATATACTCGACAAAGATGCATTAAACAAGATATTTGACAACGAAAAAGTAGATGCGGTCATACATTTCGCCGGCCTTAAGGCTGTAGGCGAGTCCGTACGCAAGCCTCTTGAATATTATCATAATAACATTACAGGCACTCTTAATCTCTGTGCAGTCATGCGAGATCACAATGTTAAGAACATCATCTTCTCATCATCCGCTACGGTTTACGGATGTCCCGAGAAAGTGCCTGTAACCGAGGATACACCCAAGGGACAGTGCACCAATCCTTACGGGTGGACGAAAAGTATGCTTGAACAGATATTGACCGACCTTCACACCGCTGATGCAGAGTGGAATGTGGTGCTCTTAAGGTACTTTAATCCCATCGGAGCTCACGAGAGCGGGCTTATCGGCGAGGATCCCAAGGGCATTCCCAACAACCTGGTGCCTTATGTTGCGCAGGTGGCTGTGGGCAAGCTTGAGAAGATCAAGATCTGCGGCGACGATTACGACACGCCCGACGGAACAGGCGTGCGCGACTACATCCACGTGGTTGACCTGGCGAAGGGCCATGTGATGGCGCTGAAGAAGTTTGAGATGAAGCCCGAGGTGTCCATCTACAACCTGGGAACCGGCAACGGCTACAGCGTTAAGCAGGTTGTGGCTGCGTTCTCCAAGGCCTGTGGGAAGGACCTTCCGTTCGAGATCGTGGAGCGTCGGCCCGGAGACATCGCAACCAACTACTCCAATCCCGATAAGGCGTGGAGAGAGCTGGGCTGGAAGGCTGAGAAGAACATTGACGACATGTGCGCCGACACCTGGAAATGGCAGAGTATGAACCCTGACGGGTACAAGGCGGAATAAAGGTGTTAGGCCGGTTTTTGACGGGAAACGGGCGGAATAGAAGCTATTATGCTGGGTTCTGAAGGAAATCGGGTGAAATAGAAGCTATTAAGAGGGTTTCTGACAGGAAACGGACGGAGTAGAAGCTATTAAGAGGATTTCTGAAAGGAAGCCGGCTTTGAAATTTGGAAGAAAACATATAATTCTTGATTTATTTGATTTTTTGTACTAAAATAAAAAGTTGAAGAACAAACCCCCTCATGAATAAGGAGGGGGATTTTTTGAGAAATAAATCGGGAAAAGCCCATAAAGTCACGGGCGTGTGTGTTTTGAAGCCTCGAAAAACGGGGCAGGAAAGGAAGTTTTTGAATGGCAGCATACGAAATATTTTTAAGTCTTGCTATAATAATCTTGTTCAGTAAGATCTTCGGTCTTTTGGCAAAAAGGATAAAGGCGCCTGAGGTTGTGGGCGAGATCCTTGCGGGAATTATAATCGGACCCAGCCTTTTGGGCCTGGTTTCACTTAACGATTTCATATCCCAGATGGCCGAGATCGGCGTTGTGTTGCTCATGTTTTCCGCAGGGCTTGGAACAAACCTTAAGGAACTGATGCGTACGGGTGTTAAAGCATTACTTATCGCATGTTGCGGCGTTTTCGTTCCTTTGGTGGGCGGTGCACTTCTTTATATGGCGTTCTACGGATCAGCCCCCTGGGGATCCACCAAGTTCTACGAGGCTGTATTTATCGGCGTTATCATGACTGCCACATCCGTATCCATTACCGTACAGACTCTTCGTGAACTTGGAAAACTCAAGACTACAGTGGGAACAACTGTACTTTCTGCAGCAATAATTGACGATGTTATCGGTATTATCGTTCTTACATTTGTCATTGGCTTCAAGAGCGGAGATTCCAACGTTGGTCAGGTTATACTTTCAACAGTTCTTTTCTTCGTATTCTCCATCATAGTCGGCTTTTTGGTTTACCTGCTCTTCAAATGGATGGACAAGCGTTGGCCTCACACCAGAAGACTTCCCATCTGGTCGCTGGCACTTTGCTTTATAATGGCTTATTCCGCCGAAAAATTCTTCGGAATTGCCGACATCACAGGTGCCTATGTGGCAGGTATCATCCTTTGCTCGATCCAGGATCATGACTACATCGCCCAGAAGATGGACATCAATTCCTACATGATCTTCGGACCTGTATTCTTCGCAAGCATCGGTCTCAGGACCGACGTCAGCAACTTTAATAAAGAGATACTTTTGTTCAGCGTCGGTTTCGTTATTGTAGCGCTGTTATGCAAGATCATCGGCTGTGGCCTGATCTCCAGAGCCCTGAAGTTCAGCTGGTCCGACTCCTTAAAGATCGGTGTTGGCATGATGACCCGAGGCGAAGTGGCCCTCATCGTTGCACAAAAGGGCTTGTCGGTGGGCCTGGTCTCCTCCGAGTACTTCACCGCCGTCATCCTTTTGATCGTCGCATCCTCGATCCTCACCCCTATCATCTTGAAGCTCCTGTATGCACAGGAGTCTTCCAAGGTCCATGATGTAGAATAATTTTGAACCCCGGGGACGGGGTTAAGGGTTCATATTTGTGGCTCAGACGCAGGTTTTCTCTGCTTGGGCCACTTTTTTGACACCCGGGGACGGGGTTAGTGGTTCATTTTTGTGACCCAGGCATATGTTTTCTCTGTCTGGGCCACTTTTTTGACACCCGGGGACGGGGTTAGTGGTTCATTTTTGTGACCCAGGCATATGTTTTCTCTGCTTGGGCCACAAATATAGCTTCTGGGGCATTATCGTACCGGGAAGCTTTTGACTCAGTGAACATTTTTGGCTGATAGAGTCACAGAAAATCCCGATTGACGAGCTGTTACTTCCGGATCGTTGTGGCTCAGAGAAATTTTTTGCCGGAATGGGTCACTTTTTTGAACCTATAACCCCGTCCCCGGGGTTCATTTTTGTGGCTCAATGGTAAAAATTTGAATCGTGAGTCAATCGGAAACCTTTTACCAAGCGGGTTTGAGGCACTTTTTCGGCATTTTTATTTTTGGGCACTTTGTACATTTTGAGCCCCGATTTTTGTGCTATTTCATCAATAGATAAGGCGGGAATTTCATGTTAATATAAGATAGTCACGTAAGAAACAAACATGGGGGAAATAATGGTATACAAAATATGTTTCAGCAGCTTTAAGGGCATAGGCCTTGCGGAAAAAAGGCGTATCCTTAAGGAAACGGGAAGCTTTGAAGAAGCCTGTTATTATATAAAAAACAACAAACGGGACATAGCTTCCGATATGGAGCAGGCAAAAAAGATTCTGGAAAGCTGTTATCAAAAAGGGATTTTTATAAAAACATATAAAGAATACGGTATCCCGGACAATCCGGAGCTTCCGCCGATCCTTTATTGCAGAGGCAACTGGCGGGATTTCGGAGAAACAATCGGGATCGTAGGGACCAGAAGATGCACCGAATACGGCCGTAAGATCACGTCGGAAACCGCAGGAAAGCTTGCGAGAGAAGGCGTTACAGTGATCAGCGGAATGGCCCGGGGCGTGGATGGATATGCCCATTCAGCGGCGCTTAAAGCCGGGGGCTACACCATTGCGGTTCTGGGGAACGGTCCGGACATTTGTTTCCCTTCCGAACATCGCCCTTTGATGGAAGCAATCTTAAAAACAGGTCTTGTTATATCTGAATACCCTCCCGGTTTTCACGGGAACATTTCCACATTTCCACAACGAAACAGAATAATCGCCGCATTTTCGGACAGGCTCCTGGTGGTCGAATCCGGCAAAAAAGGCGGGGCGCTTATCACAGCGGAGAAAGCGAAAGCCTACGGGAAAAAGGTCTATGCTGTTCCGGGGCGTCTTGATTCACCGGAAAGCGAGGGCACCAACGGGCTCATTGCGGGTAAAAAGGCCGAGCTTTGGCTGCCTGAGTATTGTAAGGCTGAGGACACCCAGCTCTCATTTTCATTTCCTGAAAACCATGAGGAGGACCGGCAGTCAGCGGAAAATTGCAGTAAAAATGCAAACGACCTTGATCGGTCGAGCATATATATGCGCGACATTTTAAGATATCTTAAATCCGCAGGAGGCTGTATGACCACGGATGAACTCATGAAAGAATTAAAGATCGAGAGAGATTCTCTTTTGCGCGAGCTGACTGATCTTGAAATAGATGATCTGATAAGAACGGAGGGAGATATTATATGGCTACGGTAGTGAAAAGCTTTTCGATAGCAGGGATCGAGGGGTATCCCGTGGATATTGAGGCGAGTTTATTGAACACGGAATCCCAGTCCATCAACATAATCGGTATGGGGGACACAGCAGTTAAGGAGTCGGGGGAGCGGATCCGGTCTGCGCTTACAGACAGCGGCTATTATATTCCGGCCAAAAAGATAGTGCTGAGCCTTGCCCCTGCCGACATAAGAAAAAAAGGTTCCCATTATGATCTGGCACTGGCTGTGGCGCTTTTGACGCAGGCAGGCCAGATCTCTCCTGTTGAGCTTTCAAAATACGGGTTTCTGGGAGAACTTTCCCTTAGCGGTGATCTGCGACCTTGCACAGGTATCCTTCCCATGATCCTTGCGGCGAAGGAGGCGGGGATCGCACATATGGTAGTTCCGGCCGAAAACTATGCGGAAGCAAGGCTTGTAAGCGGGATGCAGATCTACCCTTTCACCGGTTTGAGGGAGGTTACGGCATTCCTTGAGGGCAATGGCGGAGTTGCAGATGTTTCCTGCCGGTCGAGAACAGATATGCCTGAAAAAAGCAAGGCAGAACCTGACTTTTCCGAAGTGAGGGGGCAGAATTCGCTGATCGATGCCATCATCCTGGCTGCGGCAGGCGGGCACAATCTTCTGATGATCGGAAACCCGGGATGCGGCAAGACCATGATCGCCAGACGCATTCCCACCATTTTGCCGACCATGACCGAGGAGGAGGCTCTGGAGGTTACCAAGATCCACAGTATTTCAGGCCTTGTCCCTCCCGGAGGCGGGCTCATGAACGCACGCCCTTTTCGCGCACCTCACCATAACGTTTCCGTCAATGCCCTTATCGGCGGTGGGCGAAACGCCATGCCCGGGGAGATTTCACTGGCCCACAACGGTGTGCTGTTCCTGGATGAGCTGGGAGAATTTTCCTCAGTAGCACTGGATGCGCTGAGGCAGCCGTTGGAGGACAAGCGCGTGGTCATATCCAGAGTCAACTTTACAAATACTTATCCCGCAAGTTTTATGTTCATTGCGGCCATGAATCCCTGCCCTTGCGGCTATTATCCCGGAAACAAATGCAGATGCTCGGATTACGAGATCATGAAATATCGCAACAAGATCTCGGGACCGATACTGGATCGTATAGACATCCAAAAGCAGGTTATGCCGGTTGATCTCTTTGAACCGGAACTGTCCGCCCCGGCGCCTTCTTCGGCGGAACTTAAGGCACGGGTGGAAAAAGCGAGAAAAATACAGCAGCGGAGATTTGCCGATATTCCGAACGTTTCATGCAATGCGCAGATGAATAACAGGATGATAAATGAATTTTGTGAGATAGATACCGAAACAACAGCTTTCCTGCGGAAGGCATGCGACAAATTCGGTTATTCCGCAAGAGTGGTCCACAAGCTTCTTCGCATGTCCAGAACCGCGGCCGACATGGCAGGTGAGGCGAAGATCCGAAAGGAAGATGTGGCATTTGCGCTCCACTGCAGGGATCTGGACAAAAGCAACGGAAAAATGATGGTGGTATAAAAGTATTTGGGAGAAGGCGGATGATAGGATTTATTGATGATATATTGCAAAGGATAAATATGCTGACAACAGCAATTAAAAAAGCGGAACAGGACGAGAAGACATTTCCCGAAGGTGTATTAAGAGTATCTACGAGCTACGGGAATTGCCGTTATTACAAGGTAACAAGCGGATCAGGTCATCTTGGGGAATATATCCCAAAAAGCGAAATGGACCTGATCAGTTTACTTGCTCAGAAAACTTACAATAAGGATTTCCTGAAAAGTGCGCGAACAGAATTAAAGCTGCTGAAAAAGATCTATTTGTATTTAACAAATTCAAGGGTTGAGAATATATATGCCAGGCAGATTGCGGGACGAAGAAGCCTTATCAAGCCATATGTTGTTCCTGATGAAATTAATATCCGGGAATGGAAAAAGAAACACGTCCAAAAAAGTGATTTTATGCTTGAAAACAAGGTATACTCGACCAGACGCGGAGATCAGGTGAGGTCCAAGTCGGAAGTGATATTGGCGGATCTGCTGTTCGAGCTGGAAATACCGTACATTTACGAGGCGGCTTTATATTTGAAAAATGGTCATGTGAAGTATCCGGATTTTACGTTACTCAACAAAAAAACAATGGAAGAGATCTACCTGGAACACTTTGGCCTATTGGATGATAAAGATTATATGCGGAATGCATTAAAAAAAATAGACGAATACGGGTCGGAAGGGATCTTTCTTGGGAAAAATCTGCTGATCACATATGAATCAGAGGATTTCCCATTAAATATCAATAAAATCAGAAATATGCTTAAGGAAGTACTGTGTTAGTGACTCTTTTGGGAAAAATCCTTCCCTGAGTCACAGTTTCCCGGAGAAAAAAGGGCTCCGGGATTTTTTTTGTGGCCCAGACAGCGAAAACCTGCGCCTGAGTCATAAAAATGAACCTCGGGGACGGGGTTATAGGTTCAAAATAGTGACCCATTCCGGCAAAATATTTCTCTGAGTCACAACGATCCGGAAGTAACAGCTCGACAATTAGGTTTTTCTGTGACTCTATAAGCAAAAAATGTTCACTGAGTCAAAAGCTTCCCGGAACGATAACACCCCGGAAGCTATATTTATGGCCCAGGTAGCGAAAACCTGCGCCTGAGCCACAAAAATGAACCACTAACCCCGTCCCCAGGGTTCAAAAAATGGCCCAGACAGCGAAAACCTGCGCCTGAGCCACAAAAATGACCCCATAACCCCGTCCCCGGGGTTCATAATACAGTTCTTGCTTTTGAAAATGCGGGATGATATAATAAATCAGATTATACGCTTATTATGGATAACTATATTTAAAGGACGAAAGAAATGTGGATAGCTGACAATTGGAAAGATTATGAAGTGCTGGATTGCACTGAGGGAGAAAAGCTTGAAAGATGGGGAGATTACGTGCTTTTGAGGCCGGATCCCCAGGTTATATGGAAGACTCCGAAGAAGGCAGCGGAGTGGAAGAAACTGAACGGACATTACCATAGGTCCTCCAAGGGGGGCGGTGAATGGGAGATGTTCGACCTGCCGGAAAAGTGGACCATAGGATACAAGGAATTGAAGTTTAACCTGCAGCCTTTTGCATTCAAGCACACGGGGCTGTTTCCGGAGCAGGCGGCAAACTGGGACTGGTTTTCGGAGCTGATAGCGAAGAAGAAGGCGAAGGATCCGCAGTCGGAAGTGAAGGTGCTGAACCTGTTTGCCTATACCGGAGGAGCAACTTTGGCGGCGGCGAAGGCCGGTGCTGCGGTGACGCATGTGGATGCATCAAAAGGAATGGTAGGCTGGGCCAAGGAAAATGCGGCAGCGTCCGGACTTGAGAATGCGCCTATAAGATATATTGTGGATGATTGTAATAAGTTTGTTGAGAGAGAGATCAGAAGAGGAAATCTCTACGATGCGATCATCATGGATCCGCCCTCTTACGGAAGAGGACCTAAGGGGGAGATCTGGAAGATAGAGGATTCCATACATGACTTCGTTAAGCTCTGCACAGGCGTTTTAAAGCCGGAACCTTTGTTCTTCCTTATCAATTCATATACTACCGGGCTTCAGCCCGCGGTGCTTTCCTACCTCATCGGAAGCGAGGTAAAGCCGAAGTTTGGCGGAAAAGTCACAGCGGATGAGATCGGTCTTCCGGTTAAAAGTTCGGGACTGATACTTCCCTGCGGAGCAAGCGGACGTTGGCAGAATAATTAAAAGGGGTAAAAAAACATGATAAAGTTTATTTTGGACATTTTAAGAGGCGTGGTTATTGGGGTAGCCAATGTTATTCCCGGTGTTTCCGGCGGAACTATGATGGTTTCCATGGGCATATATGATGACATCATCAGCAGCATCAACAACCTTTTCAAGAATTTCAAGAAAAGTCTGCTGACGTTGCTGCCTTACGGAATAGGAATGGTGGCGGGGATTGTTGGCTTCGCCTTTGCCATTGAGTGGCTCTTCGGAAAATTTCCCATTCCCACGGCATTGTTGTTTATCGGCTTGATCTTCGGCGGTATCCCCATGCTTTGGAAAAAAGTCAAGGGAAAGACCGATGCGGGCGCAGTGATCCTGTTCATCCTTTTCTTTGCACTCATTATCGGGCTTGAGATCCTGGGTCAGAGAACAGGTATAGAAAGAGAATTAAACCTCACTCCCGTAGGCATCATCATTTCAGTCATAGTGGGCTGTATAGCGGCCGCAACCATGATAATCCCCGGAGTTTCCGGATCCATGGTAATGATGATCCTGGGATATTATAATTCCATCATAGGCACAGTTACCGGCCTTATCACAGCTTTAAAGGAAACGGATTTCAAGAGCTTTTTCGGACTTTTGGGAGCCCTGATCCCTTTCATCATCGGTGTGGTGATCGGTCTCTTCGGAGTGGCGAAGCTCATACGTTATCTCCTGGATAAACACGAAAGCAAAACCTATGCGGCTATCCTGGGTCTGATCGCGGCATCGCCCTACCCGGTGTATGTACATTCCGGAGCAACTTCGATCTCAACAGCCGCAGTCCTTTTCGGAATCCTGACTTTTGCGGTCGGATTTGTAGCGGCACTTAAACTTGGAAAAGAATAAAATGGATAATAACGAAAAGAAAAATAAAATAATCGCGCTTACGGCAGCGGGAGCAGTGATCCTTCTTCTGTTGGCTTTTCTGATCTTCGGAAAGGGCAGGCAGGAGAAGAGCAATGATGTGACAGTGGTCTGTTCCTTCTATCCCGTGTATGTGCTGGCCCAGAATCTATTGGATGGTACCGGCTGCAACGTGGTGAACATGACGGAAAATCTCACCGGCTGTATCCACGATTATCAGATGACCACCAAGGACATGAAGGCTCTGGACGGCGCTTCGATCCTGATGGTGAACGGCGGTGGAATGGAAAGCTTTCTGGACAAAGTGAAGCAAAACTATCCCAAGCTTCACGTGATCGAGGTCAGTGCAGCCCATCCCGAGCAGGAAAATCCCCACATCTGGATGAGTACGGATTTTGAAATGGATTGCATAGATTTCGTCAGCACCGCACTCTGCGACGCCCTTCCGGATCAGAAGGACAAGATACGAAAGAATGCGGAAACCTACGGAAACAAGATCTTCGAAGGACCTTATAAGGAAAGGCTGGACCTTTCGGACAAGATAGAAGAATCCGGAAGGAATATACGGGTTATATGCTTTAATGAGGCTTTTGAAGTATTTACGGATTCCATCGGACTTTACAATATCGCGGTATTTTCCCTGGATGAGAATGAAACTCCTTCCGCAGCGGATATAGCAAAGGCGATAGAAACGGCAAAAAGATGTGATGAAGTGGTGATCCTCATAGAAGAGGAACTGGCAATTAATGCGGATAAGATAGTGGAGGAAACGGGGGCAAAGCTCATATACATCGATCCCCTCACTTCCGGAAACGGCGCGGATTCTTATATTAAAGGAATGACAAAGAATCTTGAGGCCATGGAAGATTATCTTAAATAAGAGGTCCGTCGGTGAAGAAAAACAAGTATCTTCAAAAGAATAAGGAACTGGACGAGATCATTGACGACGAAAGAGCGGCGCTGTACAGAACCGGAAAAATGAAGTGGGGCGGCAGGGCAGCCTGCGGTTTTCACAGGATCGAGATAAACGATCTTTCGGTAAAAAGCGGCAATACCGTGATCCTGGACAAGGTATCTCTCTCCATTTATTGCGGCAAGCTTACGGTGATCATAGGCAAAAACGGCGGCGGAAAATCCACTTTGATAAAGAGCATCCTTGGAGAGCGGGCATATGACGGCTCGATCATTTTCAGGGATATCAAAAACAACACGGTGTCTAGGCTCAAGGTGGGATATGTTCCACAAAAGCTGGACCTTGAGCCCAATATGCCCGTGTCGGTCTATGATATGGCTGCGGGGTATTTAAGCAGGATACCTGTATTCCTAAGAAAAGACAAAAAGCTTTACGATAGGATAAAGACCAGGCTTGAGCTGTTTGATGCGGGAAACCTGATAGACAAGCGGGTTTGCGACCTTTCGGGAGGAGAGTTGCAGCGAGTGCTCCTTACCATAGCCTGCACCCCCGTGCCCAATCTCCTGCTTCTGGACGAACCTGTTTCGGGCATAGATAAAAACGGCCGGGAACTGTTTTACAAGATACTGGCAGATCTAAAGAAAAGCTATGACCTGTCCATAATCCTGGTTTCCCACGATCTGGACCTTATGGCACAGTACGCGGACGATGTGGTTTTGATAGACAAAACTGTAACAGCCATAGGAACTCCCGAGGAGGTCATGGCAAGCGAAGCTTTCAAACAGACCTTCCTGGTCAATTCACTTAAAGGATAGGCGGCAAAATGGGACTTCTTGATTATGCCTTTATGAAAAATGCGCTTATCGCCATATTGCTGATCACGCCTATGTTTGGCATCATGGGAACCATGGTGGTGAACAACAGGATGGCATTTTTCTCAGATGCGCTGGGACATTCGGCATTTACGGGAATGGCCATAGGCCTCCTTTTGGGGATCAGCGACAAGGACCTGTCAATGGTGATATTTGCCATAGTTTTTGCACTTTTACTTAATTATATCAAGTATAAAAATGTGGCCTCGGCAGATACGGTGATATCGGTTTTTTCATCACTTTCCGTGGCCCTGGGACTGGCTATCCTGTCACGAAACGGCAATTTTTCCAGGTATTCGGTAATGCTGGTGGGAGATATACTGAACGTGACGCTCTCCGACATCCTGAAGCTGGCCCTGGCTCTGGCAGCGACCCTCATCGTTTGGCTCCTTTGCTACAACGGGCTTTCGGGCATAGGAATAAACAAGAGCATCGCCAAAAGTAAAGGGATCCCGATCATTTTATACGAGAATATTTTTGCCTGTCTGGTAGCGATAGTTGTAATGCTGACAGTACGTATGGCAGGCATATTAATAATCAACGCCTTATTGATCCTTCCCGCGGCGGCGGCAAGGAACATTTCGGGAAATGCAAGGGAATATCATCTTTTCTCTTGTGTGGGCTCGGTTTTTTCGGGCCTTACGGGTCTGATCCTGTCATTCTATCTTGATGTGGCAGCGGGTCCGATGATAGCTATAGTGGCATCAATGTTGTTCTTTTTAACCTTTGCCGTTAAAGAGGTCGGCAGAAAGTAGAGGGTACACCTTGGGAAATGACGAGTTTACAAAAGAAGAGATAAAGGACGCCAAAAACGGGGGATCGTCTGAAACAAGATCCGAAGCAAAGACCGAAACGAAGTCCGAAGCAAAGACCGAAACCGGGACCGGGACGAAGGCAAAAGCCGAAACAAAGTCCGGATCGGAGTCCGAAGAAAAGCCTGTAAAGAAAACGGCGAAGAAGGCTGAGGAAAGCCTTGAGGAACCTGTAGCAGCAAAGTCTAAGGGAAAGGCTAAGGGGAAACTTAAGGAAAATACAATAGAAAAAGAGCCTTCAAAGGTGAGTACCGTTAAGGAACGCATCAAGCAGGGCGGAAGATTCTTTCAGAAAACAGCCAGCATGATCAAAGAGGCTACGGAGCAGTTCCGTCTGGATGCGGAATATGAAAATCCGGACAGACCCGAAGATGTGCGATATGACGATATCGTAACACCTATTGCGAAGCTGAATGAAGAATATAAGGCTGCGGAAGAAGAGGAAAACCCCGAAAAGGCTAAGGAAAATACGGAAAAAGTCGAAGGTGACGGTGAAAAGAGTCAGGGAGAAAAATCCAAACACAAGTATTCCACCGACGTTAAAGACATAGTCATTGTTCTCCGTATTCTGGCTAACCTTGCACTTACCATAGTGGCTTTGATCCTGGCCATTATATTTATACCGAGACTGTTCAAGTTCTTCCTGCCCTTCATAATCGCAGGAGTTCTTGCGGCTATAGCAACTCCTCTGGTTAAGCTGATCAGAAAGAAACTTAAGCTCACACAGAAGCTGGGATCCGCTATAGTCATCATTCTGGTTATAGCAGCGGTAGTGGGAGCTTTGTACGGCATATTGTATTTCCTCATAGCTCAGGTCAATAATCTCATTAATGACAGAGAAGCCATTGTGGATTCGGTAAGAACTGCCATGAAGCGAATGGGGGACAGCATGTCCGGTTTATATGCCATCATGCCTTCAAGTATCCAGAAATTCATTTCCGGAACATCCGAAGACGTGATCCAGGTAGTTCAGGAATTTACCGAAACCCTTAAATTGCCCACCCTTTCCGATGCCTCCAGTTTCCTGAATGCAGGCGTGGATGTGGTGTTCAGCGTGATCATATGCTTTATCGCCGCTTACTTTTTTACATCCCAGCAGGCGGAGATCGCAAACTGGTTCCAGACTCATACTCCGGAATCCACAATGTCCTACTTTAAGCTTATCAAGGACAACTTTAAAAAGGCCATCGGCGGTTATTTTAAAGCCCAGTTTAAGATAATGCTGATCATGTTCGTGATCATGTTCATATGGTTCGAGATCATGGACATAAACTACTCGGCCCTTGTGGCCTTTGGCGTGGCTTTCCTTGATTTCCTGCCGGTTTTGGGAATGGGAGCGGTGCTCTGGCCTTGGATCATCGTTGATATCATAGGTGCAAATTATACCGAAGCCATTCTGCTTGGAGTTCTGTATGGCATATGTCAGCTCATCAGGCAGGTACTGCAGCCCAAGCTGGTAAGCGATGCTGTGGAGATGAATCCGTTACTTACCCTGTTCTTCATGTATGTGGGTTACAAGATCAACGGTATCTGGGGCTTGATCATAGGAATCCCGGTAGGTATGGTGCTTGTGAGCCTGATCAGGATCGGTGCCTTTGACCGTTTGACCAAGGGAATTAAGATAATTGTAAAGATCGTTAATGATTTCAGGAAATACTGATGGAAGATACAAAAGAACAACTTGTTCAGATAATGGAACAATATAACATCGGTAAAAAGCCGCTTTCAAAGCTTTTGGGCTGGGGAGAGACCACGGTCATAAACCAGCTTAAAGGTGCTCTTCCCGGACGGGAGTTTGCGGAAAAGATAAATGATATCTGGGAGAATCCCTATCTTTTTTCCGAGATCCTGGAAAAAAACAAGGACAAGATCACCGAGGTGGCATATAAAAAGGCCAGGAGAGCATTGGATGACAGGCTTTTCAGAGATAAAGCGGCCAATATAATACTGTATCTGGCAGAATACAGTAACTGTGACACCGCGCCCTATCAGATGGTGGCAACTTTGTTTTATTCCCAGGCCGCAAGTCTGCTTTTGTACGGAAAGCCTTTGATAGATGAGGATATAGTGTACAAGCCGAGAAATTATATGCCTTATCCCGAGGTCTATTCCTCAATGTTAAAAAAAGGGATAAGGGCCGTGAAAGGCAGTGAGAATGGGTTGAGCCAGGAAGAGATAAACCTGGTATCATCCATGCACAAGCTTCTTAACGGATACAGCCCCAATGCGGTCAAAACCCTGCTTAAGGACGACAGGAATGCGCTGATAATGAGGCACAGAGCCTCCGGCGGCAGCGATGAAGAAAGGACGGAGGGGATAACCATATCTCTTTCGGAGTTTCAGGAATATTGTCTGAACGAGAATCCGGATCTTAAGGTGGCGGATATAAAGATAATCCGGAAGTATTTTGACGAAAAGCTGAAGAAGAGCAGGAACAAGGAAAAAAAGAATGGAAATTGAACGTAAATATTTAATAGAAAAGCTTCCGGATCTTTCGGAGGCTTTTGATGTCTGGAAGATAGAACAGGCCTATCTGGCTGACGTGCCCACTCTTCGGATCAGGAAAAAGAACGATGAGTACATTATGACCTATAAAAATAAAAAGAAGAGCGATGATTCCGGGGTGAAAACCGTTGCGGCGGTAAATGAGGAGATAGAGATCCCCATCCCCGAGAGTATATATGCCCATTTATTGCTCAAAAAGATCGGGCATACGGTTAAAAAGACCAGGTACCTGTTTCATCTTGACGAGAACCACAAGATCGAACTGGACGTGTTCGAGGGAAGGCTAAAAGGCCTTGTAATGGCGGAAGTGGAGTTTACGGATGTGGCGGATGCCAACAGTTTTGTGCCGCCTGAGTGGTTCGGAAAAGAGGTTTCGGCGGATAAGAGATACACGAACAAAAGCCTGTCGAAACTTGACAAATTCGTGGGATAAGAGCAAAATCCAATAGGAAAACTAAGAGCCTGTCGAAAATGAGCCTTTGGGGACGGGGTTAGGGGTTCATTTTTTGAACCTTTGGGGACGGGGTCAGAGGTTCATTTTTTAAAAAGGGAGATGTTAATGAGACGGTATATAAAGCAACAGATGATAAAAGCCATAGCAGCGCTGGTCGATGTACATCGGCAGGTGGAGGAACTGGCTCAAAAGGACTTGAAAGAGCAGGCCATGCAGCTGCTGGAACAGTGTCAGCAGAATGCCATCGATATGGGAGGCCTTATCGACAGTACGGAAGGGGAAAATACTCAGGAAGTCCACCTTCTGGAGGAATATTGCGAATTATTGTATCAGATACATGTGAAGCTGGAAGAGGGAGACAAGTGCAGCAATCTTGATATGATTGAAATGCTGAATGAGCCGCTCAGGAAGGTGGCTTATGGGGTCGTTAACAATTTTCAGACCCAGCTGGAAGTGGTTTTTCTTCCCTATAAAGCCAGCATGTGGGATTCTCTTGAATCCGTGTGGAAGGAAATGAAGGACGATCCCAATGTCAATGCGTTTGTCGTTCCTATTCCTTACTATGACAGGCTGCAGGGAGGAAAATTCGGACAGGTGCATTATGAGGCAAATCTTTATCCCAAGTATGTGCCGGTGCTGGAGTTTGACAAGTACAATTTTGAAGAACGCCATCCGGATGTGATCTATTATCATAATCCTTATGATGGGAACAACTTTGTTACTAGCGTTCATCCTTTTTTCTATTCTTCAAACCTAAAAAAATTTACCGATGAACTGGTGTATATACCCTATTTTGTTTTGGAGGAGATCAATAACTTTGATGATGAAACGTTAAGAAGAGTTGAGAGCTTTGTGCTCCAAGCAGGAGTTATAAATGCAAACAGAGTAATAGTTCAGTCGGAAAACTGGAAAAAGGCCTATGTTGAGCTTTTATCAAGATATACGACAGAGACCGATAAAGGTTTTTGGGAAAACAGAATAGAGGTATCCAAATCCCCAAAACTCGTGAAGGTTGCCAACATGAAAGCGGAAGATTTTGAAATACCCGAGGAATGGCAGCAGCTTATAGGAACAGGGGACAATAAGAAAAAAGTGATCTTCTATAATGTATCCGTATCCACCCTCATAAATGCCAGAGAAAAGGAGATAGACAAGATCAAAAGGGTATTGGATACCTTTAAAGAAAACAGGGATAAGGTGGTGCTCCTCTGGAGACCCCATCCTTTGGCCCAGACAACCCTGACTTCCATGGTACCTCAGCTCCTACAGCCTTATAATGAAATAGTGGATAATTACCGAAAAGAAGGCTGGGGCATATATGACGACACACCGGATGTGGACAGGGCGATAGCCGTAAGCGACGCTTACTACGGAGATCCCAGCTCGCTGGTCACAATGTATAAAGAAACCGGTAAACCCATCATGATACAAAATTGCGATGTTTAAATGCAGAAAGGGAGATCATGAAAAATATAAATTTTGAACTTATGGCATCTATGATGTGTGCAGATTACAGGAATCTGGAGAAAGAGGTCAGGGAGCTTGACGAAAGCGGCATTGACTCCTTTCACATTGATATCATGGACGGTAGATATGTCAATAATTTTGCCATGTCCTTAAATGATCTTAAGTGCATACGTTCCCTCACGGATAAGCCGCTGGACGTGCATCTGATGGTGGAGCATCCCCTTAATACCATCGAGCTTTTCACCAAGGCCCTTAACCCCGGAGATACGGTTTACATCCATCCGGAGGCTGAGTATCATCCTTCCACCACCCTGCAGAAGATAATCGAAGCGGACATGATCCCCGGGATCGCAATTAATCCCGGAACCAGCGTGGAAAACGTGAGCATGATGCTGAGGATCGTAAAAAAGGTGCTGGTAATGTCCGTAAATCCGGGCAATGCGGGACAGATGTTCCTGCCCTATGTCCGTGACAAGTATGACGAACTTATCGCCTTTAAGAAAAAGACAAACTTTGACATATATTGGGACGGAGCCTGCGGTGCTGACAAGATCAAGGAGTTTGCGCCCTTGGGCGTCAAAGGGTTTGTTCTGGGAACCACGTTGCTGTTCGGTAAAAACAAGCCCTATGCGGAGATCATTTCAAATATCAGAGAAATGAAGTTTGATTAAATCAGGCCGAGTAGCAATTTATTGAGGAGAAGAGCCGTGAATCGTGTGATAATTTTGGCGGGCGGAATAGGCAGCAGGATAAATTCGGATGTTCCGAAGCAATTTGTGAAAGTCGGGAAATCCATGATGATCACCTATGCCTTAAAGACCCTGATCAAAAGCGAATATGTGGAAAGCATATGCATTGTCTGCAACGAAATGTGGAAAACTCCCATTTTGGAAGATCTTAAAGAGGCGGGGATAGCTGCTGATAAGATCAGGCATTTTGCACTTCCCGGTAAAAACAACAGGCAGGAGTCCATATTAAGCGGAATGAGGGCCTTTGTAAAAGAGGATGAAGATGCTGGAAAGAAGGGTTTTGATCCTTCTGACACAGTGCTGATCCACGATGCGGCGAGGCCTTTTTTGACGGAAGAGCTGCTTGAAGGTGTTTACAAAGCATATGCCGGGCATGAAGGCGTAATGCCGGTGCTTCCCATGAAGGATACGGTATATGTAAGTGATGACGGCAGAAGTGTGACCGGGCTTCTGGACAGGAGCAGGATCTACGCGGGTCAGGCGCCGGAGCTGTTTTCCTTCGGGACTTATTTTAAAGCGAATACGGATCTTTTGCCGGACAGGATCCTTAAGGTCAACGGGTCCTCGGAGCCTGCCATAATGGCGGGAATGGACATTGCCATGATACCCGGGGATGAAAAGAATTTTAAGGTGACCACGGACGAGGATCTTAAGAAATGCAGGCAGATCCTGGAAGCGGGAGAAGAAGGCTGACTTAAAAAGACAGGATGACGGGAGACAGAAGATGAAAGCATGGGTATTGGAAAAGATCGGTTCTATAGGCCTTAAGGACGTGGAAGTGCCTGCCCCCAAGGCGGGGGAAGTGCTGATAAAGGTAAAGGCAGCGGGCATATGCGGATCCGACATACCAAGGATATATGAAACCGGAGCACACAGGATGCCCCTGATCCCGGGACACGAGTTTTCGGGAATCGTGTGCGAGGCGGGTAAAGGCATTTCGGACAGCCTTAAGGGCAAGAGAGTGGCGGTTTTCCCTAAGATCGCCTGCGGAAAATGCGCCCAGTGCAAAAGCGGACATACGGAATTGTGTAAGGACTACGATTACACAGGTTCCAGAAGGGACGGAGCTTTTGCGGAGTATGTTGCAGTGCCGGCTTCAAATCTGATCGAATTACCTGAAAACACCGATTTTGAAACGGCGGCCATGACAGAACCCATGGCTGTGGCGGCCAATGCCGTCAGGACCGGATGCTTCGGTATGGGAGAAAGGATCGCAAAGGACAAGGTCATCGCAGTCTGCGGACTGGGTACCATCGGTCTCATGACAGTCATGTTCCTCAAAGAAGCGGGATATGACAGGATCTTCGTCATCGGAAACAGGGAAGAGCAGAAGGAAAAGGCGAAAGCCCTTGGAATAAAGGAAGAATGTTTTTGCAACAGTAAAAAAGAAGACCCCGTGAAGGGGTTGAGGAAGTATATGCAGGAGGATGCGGCTGTCTACTTTGAATGCGTGGGAAGTAACGACAGCATCAATTACGGCATAGGCTGCACAGCGCCTGCGGGAAGGCTGATCCTGGTGGGAAATCCCTACTCGGACATGCAGTTTTCCAGAGATGTATACTGGAAGATATTGAGAGACCAGATCACGGTCCGGGGCATATGGAATTCGGTGTTCCGCGGGGAAGAGGCATCGGGGGAGATCGAAACGCCCGAAGATGCTCTCGATGACTGGCACTACGTGATGAAAAAGCTGGGGGAGGGGAAAATTGCTCCCGAGAAGCTGATCACCCACCGCCTGCCCATAGAGAGGCTGGGGGAGGGATTTCTTATAATGAAGGATAAGACCGAAGCATACACCAAGGTGATGATGGTGGACTAAAATGAGCCATTGGGGACGGGGATAGGGGTTCAGTTTTTGACACCCGGGGACGGGGTTATGGGTTCACTTTTTGAGCCTTTGGGGACGGGGTTATGGGTTCACTTTTTGACCCTTTGGGGACGGGGTTAGAGGTTCATTTTTCGGCGCAAAGCGCCAAAATGAACCTCTAACCCCGTCCCCAAAG
>JAEEGK010000404.1_pt1 | contig 107878 bp, 82 predicted proteins | sample 8958771 | NCBI WGS metagenome assembly JAEEGK01 (sample SAMN16246547, study PRJNA631951) | gut metagenome | biome: gut microbiome; feature: rumen; material: SC-attached | host: Bos | place: Iran: Karaj | collected 2018-10 | reverse complement strand
GGTTTTTTAAGACCGGGGCACAAAATGCCGCGGAAAACGTGTCCACGGTTCGGATTTTGCACAAGGAACGGTGCAAAATACCGCCTAATTGGTCAAATGCCGTGTCCACTTCCTGGGGTTCATTTTAGAGATATCAGGCATGGCGAAGGCTCCTTCGTGAAGACTTTTAGTGGGCGTAGCTTGTGCCTCGAAAAACAAAGGCAAAGAACCATGTAGATCAAGCAGCTTCCGTGGCCTCGGAGGCTGCTTGATCTGTTTTCGAAAAAATATACATCCTCCTGGGACGTTTTTATTGTTTTCGGCGTCTAATGGTTGAAGGGGTAAAACCCCGACATGCGCGCAGAAAAATGAGGTAGACGGAATGGACAAAGCATTGGAACAATTGGTTCAAAGGGCTAAGGAGAGAGATCCGAACGCCTTTACGGAACTGATGGAATCGCAAAAACACGCATTATATAAAGTCGCCAGATCGATCCTCAGAAATGACGAGGACGCGGCGGACGCCATTCAGGACACGATCCTTACCTGTTGGGAAAAGCTGGAAATGCTTAAGGAAAATTCTTTTTTCCGAAGTTGGATCACCAGGATTTTGATCAATAAGTGTTATGACCTGATGAATTCCCAAAAGAAAGTGGTGTATTTGGAAGAATATCCTGAAGTGCCCGCGAAGGAAGCAGGATCAGATGCGGAGTGGAAAGAGATTTTGTCAGTTTTGGAGGAAGACGAAAGGCTGACGGTGACACTCTATTACGTCCAGGGATTTCGGACAAGAGAGATTGCAAGGATCCTTAGGATCACGGATTCCGCAGTGCGAACGCGGCTGGCCCGGGCGAGGGAAAAGCTGCGGAAGTTTTATCAGGAGGCTGGAAGATGACGAAGGAACATGAAGCAAAAGCAAAGAAGGCTTTTTTGACAAAAGATTTTTTGCCAGAGTGCGTTGAAATGAAAATGCAGGAAGCATATGAGGCCATTTACGCACAGGCAAGGAAGGAAACGGTAACGGAAACAAGTAGGAGTGCGGGACAAGCAACGCAGGCGAATGCGGGCAGGACGAAGGCATTTCCGAAGCGCTTTGCGGGCACGCTGAAGGTGGCAGGGTTTCTCGCAATCTGCATGGTGGCGCTCGGCGCCTCAGCCATGGCCGTGGGAGCCATCCTGAACCGCTATCAGCGCATGAAAGCCATGAGCGAAGAAGAGAAAACGACAGTATACGAGGACATACAAAAGAGCGGTGTCGTGGACTTTTTATTTAACAGGGAATTCACGGAGAAAGAACTCTCGCGATATCAAGATCTGGAGAATGCATATCAGGCCGATGAACGCTTTCCGGAAAGGAGCATTCGAAGGCTCGAAGCGGGAGAGGAATATGCCGGCGTTGGCGTGTGCATTATGATCACGGAGCAGGGGGAAGAGAACTATATGTATTTCCCCGACCGTGAGCTCACGGATGAGGAACTCCTCGAGATCATTGAGTATCGACAGAAAGTGGAGTACGTATGGAAGGAAAAGGGACAAAAGGAGAAGTTTGGCGAGAAGCTTTGGGAAGAGCGGCTTTCCGTACTTACTGACGAGGAAGTGGATCGGTATTACCTGGCATATTGCGGCGCCAGCTTTTCTGAGCTTGCGGGCGGTTTTTGCAGGGACGGCAGGAGCACGCGAAAGGGGGACAAGGTGCTCAGCCAGACGGAAGAGCGACGCTATCAGGACATGGCGAAGGCATATCGCGAAAGCAATCGCATTCCTGCGGGAGAGCTGCAGATCATGGACGATCCGAATGAATATGACGGCATGAGCGTTGCGTATTGCAGGTGGGAGAGCCTGTTCTATCTGCCAGTCGGTGAACTCACGGAAGAGGATTTCCTCGAGATCATAGACTTCGAGACGAAGGGGAAGTACTGCATGGAGCGCATCACGGAGGAGGTGCGCCTTGGGAAGCGTAGTGATTTCCCGAAGGAAGAGGTGGTTTTGCAGGAGCCGGAAGAATTGATCTTGGAAGAGAAGGCTTTTGCGACGAAGCAAGGTACGAAAAAAGAACTGGAGAATGCAGGCATTGGAGATATTGTTACCTACGGCAGCTATGAACAGGACGGAGATTTGGCAAACGGCGGCGAACCCATAGAATGGTATGTGCTCGACGAGACGGAGGACGCCAGAATGCTGTTATCCGTCATGGTTTTGGACGGTCATAAGTATAGTGAAGAGCAAAAGCTTGTGGGCTGGAAGGACAGTGACTTAAGAGCGTGGCTGAACGATGTGTTTATCGAGGAAGCCTTTACGGAAAAGGAGCGTGGGGAAATCTTGCTTAAGAAGGTCGCAAATAACTACGGAGGCGACTGCGCAGACCGCGTAACGCTTCTTTCCACCAAGGAATGTATGGAATATTTTGGGATCAGCCTGGATGAGAAGGGTGCGGATCCATATCATTTCGACGAGGGGATCTACCAGGTTGGGCTGACCAAAAAAGAGAAAGGCGAGATCCTGAAAGCCTTTTTGGATGTGGCAGACCCAAGAAGGTTTGGCAAGGCAACGCAGGCCAAGCTTTGGGATGGCGTTCACATGAATGCAGTGCTTTGGACGATCGGAGATGGCCACATTGAAAACATGATGGTGGATACGGGCGTGGACATTAGTGACATGTTTGGATATTGCGAGTGGTGGGTGCGTGACATTGATCTACACAATCCTGCCGGCGCCGCGCGCAAGGTCTGCACGGAAACCTATTGGATGACGTCTTATGTGAACTCAAGCTGCGGCATCCGTCCCGTGATCTGGGTGAAGAAATAACATTGTTTTAAACCGAATTCGCCTCCTGGTTGAAAAAATTCTCGGAAGAAGGATGGCGCAAGTGTCCTTGGGTGTGATATAGTAACTACATCAGATGAAAGGGATGCGCGCATGATCCATTCATACGAGATACAACTAGGAGGTGAATTGCGTATGAACGAAATGAGATTGAGAATAGCGGAGCTTCGCCGTGCGAAGCGACTGACGCAGGGCCAGCTGGCCGAGATTGTGGGCGTTTCTTTTCAAACGATCAGTAAATGGGAAAACGGCAGCGCCATGCCGGACATTACGTACCTGCCAGTGCTTGCGGACTTTTTTGAGGTTTCCGTGGATCAGCTTATGGGGCTGGTGCCCCTTCCCAACGAGGAGTATCATCCCGCCACCACAGAATCTGAAAAGTTTTGGGAGCAGAAATTGGAATACCTTGTGCGCTCCAGAAAGAATTCCTTTAACGATGATTATGCAGAGTTTTTGGTAAAGAACGTTTGGAAGATCGATCGGCCCGTCAACGTGTTGGATTGTGGCTGTGGCCTTGGTTTTCTTGGCTCGTTATTCCTGCCATACTTGCCCAAGGGAAGCACCTATACCGGAATAGACAAGACGGAGAAGCTGATCGAGGAAGCAAAACGGATTTTTGAAAATTCGGAATATGATACCAGGTTTTTTGCCAAGGACGCGATGGAATATCACGGTGCGAAGAAATTCGATATCGTATTTTGCAAGGCAGTCCTTAGGCACCTAAATGACCCGAAAGCCTTTCTGAAAAAGATCATGGAATTTGCGAAAAAGGATGGGTATGTGATCTGCATCGACTCCAATCGTGAATTTGAGTGCGACGGCCTTTACGTGGACGGCATGGACTATTTCACGCTTTGTCGTCACGACGGCATGGACAAGCATTGGCGCACTGAATTGGAGCAGCAGGGCCGCGATTATGCCATCGCCATGCGGACCGCGCACATGATGCGTGAGCTGGGGCTTCGCGAGGTGGACGTGCGCATGAACGACAAGGTCAGCTTTGTCACGCCGCAGAATCCGGAATATGAACAGATCAAGCAGGACTTCCTGCAGTATAACGACTGGTTTAGTAACTTAAGTGCCGAGGAGCGGGAGCGCACCATTGCCTTCTTTGAGTCTCACGGCATGACGCGCCAGGAAGCAGAATGGTTCTGCGATCGAAACAATGTCATCAAAGAGTTTTTTGACAAACATCCGGAGGCAGGATATACTTTCGCCAAGGGAACCATGATCTCATATGGCAAGAAATGAGTTTACAAGACTAGGAGGAAGGACGTCATGTTAACACAGGAAGAAATCAATAACACAAACTGGAGTCAGTCGGTGGCTGGCGTGTGCATCAAGGACGGCAAGGTGTTGCTGGCAAGGCATACTTATGGAAATGGCACCGGGAAGCTGATCATTCCGGGAGGATATGCGAAATTTGGCGAGCTGCCGGAGGAAGTGGTGGTTCGGGAATATCAGGAAGAAACCGGGATTACGGTGAAGCCGGAAAACCTTCTCGGCATTCGCTTTAATGAGAAGGATTGGTATGTCGTGTTTGCCGTGAGCTATGTGGAAGGCGAGGCAAGGTCGGATGGCGATGAGAACAGCGAAGTGGTCTGGAAGGATGTGCAGGAGGCCCTTGTGGATGATACCGTTCCGGATCTTACGAAGATGATGATCAAATGCGCGCTGAACACGGAAGGAATGGGGCTGACGCCTTACCAGACGACCAGGCCGCGCAATGAACTTTATACCGGGCTGAAGGCGTGAGAATTCCAGTTTGCAAAGGGGTAGAAGGAATATGATACTGATCTTTGATCTGTTCGAGACATTGGTAGAAGACTTGGTCCTGGATTTTAACGTTGGACTGAAGGCGTTTTGGGAAGAGCATTATAAGGACAAGTGCACGTTTGAGGAGATCAAGGATTTTGGCGAGGAACAGTTCCTGCATATGCGTGAGCTCCATGCGAAAGGGCTGGAATTTCCCTTTGTCACGGAGGAGGTTCCGCTGTATGCTGAAAGGTTCGGCGGTGAAGTGATCGACGTGAGCATTGAGGAGGAAGCGGAATTCCTCATGAAGTGCAACATCGTGCGGGCTTATGACGGGCTCGCTGAAATGCTGGAGCTTTTTCGGAGAGAGAATATACCGATGTACGTGCTTTCCAACAGTGGGTTTCGGGCCGGCGCGCTTCAGATTCTCCTTGACAAGGCAGGGCTGGAAGGCTATTTTAAAGAGGTGTGGTCCAGCGCAGATTTCGGCGAAGTCAAACCAAGTGCCAACTTCTTTGAGATGGCGGTAAGCAGCGTGCTGAAAGATAACCCTGACTGTAGCCGAAGCGACATTCTGTTTACGGGCGACACCTATGCTACCGATGTCGCGGGGGCGCATCGGGCCGGGCTGAAGGTGGCCTGGATCAACAGAAGAGGGGAAGAGGATGCGGAAGGCTACGCGACCTATCAGATCAAGGAGGTCACGGAGCTTCGGGCCATATGCATCCCGGAAAGGAAAGAAAATGAAACGTTTTAGGAATTTGGTTGCAGCAGGTTTTGTGGGCATCATGCTCCTTGCGCTTGCAGGGTGCGACGGCAACGGTGGGGCAAGTACGAAGTCATCGACTTCCGGTGAAGAATCGAAGGCGACGGTGTCAGAGCAGGCTTCTCAATCCAGTGAGGTGGCGTCCTCAAGCGAAGAAACTTCTTCCAGTGAGACGGGTTCTTCCAGCGAAACCGCTTCTACAAGCGAGCAGGCAGACCCTGCTCACGTGGAAGTGACGACTCAGCTGGAGATGATGCTGACGGACGATAACGGAAATGAGTTTCGCATGATCATTCCTAAGCTCATCGTGGATGGGAAGGAAGCAACCGCCATCAATGCGGCACTCAAGGAATTCGTTGAGCAAAATCACCCCTTGGAAAAGACAAGCTACATGGATGGGGACACCGAGAAATGGTCTGTTGACGGGGAAGAGACCAGCTATGAATGGGGCGTTAAGGGAAACATAGTATCCATCGTCATTCAGGCGGATGAAACCTTCACCGACGGATTTTGCTATGATATCTTCAATTACAACGTGGACACCCTTGAGGCGGCAAGCAATGAAGAGGTGATGGGGGCCTTCGGAATGACCGTGGACGAGTTCAACGGGAAGGTCGCAGATGCTTACAGGGCTTACTGGAACAGCGTGACTTATATGCAGGAGTATATGGCAGATCTTGATAAATCCATTGACGCGATCCCTACGAACGTCACTCCTTTTGTTACGTCGGATGGAGGCGCTGGGGCAGCAGGCCTGATCTACAATAGCGGTTCTCAGTTTTCGGAGAGGATCAAGTGCTTTGACCTGGAAGCGCTTGAGACGGTGCAGTAATAAGCACGAAATTCCGTGTTGACGAGTAAATCAAAGAAGCAGCATACCTTGGTTGGGGTGGCTGCTTTTTTGATTGCTACTTGCTGTCGTTATCCCGATGCATTGAAACTAAGATTGCATAAACCCATTGACTTGATAGGCGAATAAATGATAAGATAATCCGAAGAACTGGCAGAATTGAACCATGGAGCGTGGAAAGAAGCAAGGCTTTAAGCAGAGAGGCAAACGGATGGAACGGAAATCAATTTTGATCAAGGATACCACAAAAGAAGAGCGGGAAGCCATTATAAAGAGTTCCATGGACTGCGGCGGAGGTTGTGAAAATTGTTCCTCTTGTTGGCTTGGTGGAGGATCTCCCTGGGACATTTATCAGGATTACATCGATGGAAAGCGCGAGATCAGGGAGATCAACGAGCAGTACATGGAGCGATATCATCAAAACAGGAACGTGAAATAGGGTCATATGAAAGAAGTAACATACGAAGAAATCAGAATATGGTCAGAGGATTCCTATGTGCTGATCGACATTAGGGACGAGGGGCTTCGGGCGTATGGAATGATGCCGGGAGCCATTTTTGTTGACCAGGAGAAATTAGGAAGCGATGCGGAGCAAGAGTTAAAGGGCATTGCAAACGATAAAAAACTGATCTTTTATTGCGAGATTGGACGAAGGTCCAGGGAACTTCAGGATGAAATAGCTTTTCTGCAAGAATGGGACTGCTACAGTCTGAAGGACGGTTATGTGGGATATGTAAGGCTTTGTCTTGCCGAGAAAGAAAAGGAACTGCAGCATAAGGCCGAAGAGAGCATCCGCAAGAAATTCCACAAACAATTGTTTTCTCCCTTCGCAAAGGCATGTAAGACCTATCAGCTGATCAAGGAGGGAGACCGGATCGCGGTGTGCATCTCCGGCGGAAAAGATTCCATGCTCATGGCAAAGCTTTTTCAGGAGATCAAGACCCACAGGCAGGTATCGTTTGAACTTATATTCTTAGTGATGGATCCAGGGTACAATCTGGAAAACAGGGCACTCATCGAAAGCAATGCAAAAGCACTGGGGATTCCGATCACGATCTTTGAAAGTGATATTTTTGACGCCGTAGATACCATCGAAAAGAACCCTTGTTATCTCTGCGCGAGGATGCGCCGAGGGTACCTTTATTCCAAGGCGAAGGAATTAGGATGCAATAAGATCGCGCTCGGTCATCATTACGATGACGTGATTGAAACCATTTTGATGGGAATGCTTCACGGCGGTCAGGTGCAGACCATGATGCCAAAGCTCCACAGCACAAACTTCGAAGGGATGGAGCTGATCAGGCCGATGTATCTCATTCGCGAGAGCGATATTTGTGCATGGCGTGATTATAATGGTCTTCACTTCCTGCAGTGTGCATGCCACTTTACGGACACTTGCACGACCTGCCATGAGGATGGCACGACATCATCCAAACGCCTGGAGACAAAAAAGCTGATCGCGCAACTAAAGAAGGAGAATCCCTTTGTCGAGGCAAACATTTTTAAGAGTGTGGAGAACGTGAATCTGGATACGGTCATCGCCTATAAAAAGAATGGCGTGCGAACCAGTTTTCTGGATGAGTATGATGAGGAGAAGAAATAATTGATTTACTTAGATAATGCGGCGACAACAAAGATGGCACCGGAAGTATTTCAAGCGATGACGCCATATTTTATGGAGCATTTCGGTAATCCGGGTGCAGTCTACTCCCATGGAACGGAAGCAAAAAAAGCGGTAGCGAAGGCGAGGGAAAGCGTGGCATCCCTGATCGGGGCCAAACGAGACGAAATCTATTTTACGTCCGGTGGAACGGAAGCAGATAACTGGGCGCTTTGCGCGGTTGCGGAGGCTTATGGCGTAAAAGGAAAACATGTGATTACGACGAAAATTGAACATCATGCCATTTTAAATACCTGCGCGTATTTGGAAGGCAGGGGATGTGAAGTTACGTATCTAAACGTCGACGAACATGGCATGATTTCACTTGAAGAGCTCACTCGCTCCATAAGGCCGGATACCATCCTTGTAAGCGTCATGACGGCGAATAATGAGGTGGGAACCATTCAGCCTATTCGGGAGATTGGTGCAATCGCGCGTGAGAATGGCATTTTGTTTCATACGGATGCCGTGCAGGCTTTTGGGCAAATTCCGCTAGACATGCGAGAATTAGGGGTGGATCTGCTCAGTGCCAGCGCTCATAAATTAAATGGACCTAAGGGGGTAGGGTGCCTGTATGTCAGGGAAGGCGTATCGTTAGGAGCTTACCTGCATGGCGGTGCGCAGGAGAGAAGTCACCGTGCGGGAACGGAGAACGTTCCGGGAATTGTAGGTTTTGGAGCTGCTGCGGATCGCGCAAAAAATCATTTGTCCGAAAAAGTGAAAAAGGAAATCGCGCTGCGTGATCATTTCCTTAACAAACTGACTTCGGAGATACCGGATTGCAAACTGAATGGACATCCAGATAAGCGCCTTCCAGGGAACTTAAACATCACCTTTTTAGACGTGGAGGCAGTATCTCTATTGCTTAGATTGGACAGCCTTGGCGTTTGCGCGTCAGCGGGATCGGCGTGCACGTCAGGGTCTGCAAAGCCGTCTCACGTGCTCACGGCGATGGGGCTAGCGGATTCGGATGCGAGAAGCACGATAAGACTCACGCTCAGTGATGAAAATACCATGGAAGAAATCGATAAGGCAGCAGACCTGATCAGAGACAGCGTTATGCTTCTTCGTAAAAAGAAGCTGGAAGTTATGGCCTGACGGAACAAAATATTTTGCAAACGCGAGAAATTATTTTGTTCATGATGGGGAAGCGTTGACAATCGGTTGTTCGAAAAGTAAGGTAATCCTATGGCGTGCCATAAGCAAAGGGCATAAAGGAGGACAACATGAGTCAGGTAAAGAGAAGCGCTTTGGATTTGATCGGAAAGACGCCCATCATTGAACTGGGAAGATATGCGAAGGTTGCCGGAATTAAGAACGTAAATCTTTGGGGAAAACTGGAATACTTAAACCCTGCAGGCAGCGTCAAGGACCGCATTGCGCTGGCCATGATCGAGGATGCAGAAAAGAAAGGCTTGCTTAAGCCTGGCGCGACCATTATCGAACCGACCTCTGGAAACACTGGCATTGGACTGGCTGCCGTGGCAGCAGTAAAGGGATACCGGGCACTGTTTACCTTGCCAGATACCATGAGCGTAGAGAGAAGAAATCTACTGAAGGCTTATGGTGCTGAACTTGTGCTCACTGATGGAGCGAAGGGTATGAACGGGGCCATCGCCAAGGCAAATGAACTGAATCGGGAAATCGAAGATTCCGTGATACTTGGCCAGTTTGTAAACCCTGCAAATCCTGCGATCCATAAGGCAACTACGGGGCCGGAGATCTGGGAGCAGACGGAAGGAAAAGTAGACATCTTTGTAGCAGGCGTAGGAACCGGAGGAACCATTACCGGAGTAGGCGAATACTTAAAGGAACAAAACCCTGACGTGAAAATTGTTGCCGTCGAACCAGCGGCCAGCCCCGTGCTGTCCAAGGGAATTCCTGGTCCTCATAAGATTCAGGGAATCGGTGCCGGATTCGTTCCAGACGTACTGAACACAAAAATCTATGACGAAGTTTTGACCATAGAAAACGATGATGCATTTAATGAGGGAAAGAGATTTGCCGTGAATGAAGGCATTTTGGTGGGAATCTCATCGGGCGCAGCCCTTAAGGCTGCAACGATTCTTGCCCAAAGGCCTGAGAATACGGGAAAGAACATCGTCGTACTGTTACCGGATTCCGGTGACAGATACCTGTCAACACCTTTGTTTGTTGCAGATTAGAACGTAAAATAGAAAAGCCGTGAAGGAGTCAGATGACTCTTTCACGGCTTTATTTTTTGAACGAATGATCAGATGGAGTAGTTTACGTATTGTCCTTCGTTTCTGATATATTCTGAAACGGATTTCCCAATCACGTCCTGAAACAGTTTCAAGAAATAGCGCAAGTCTTTATATCCCAAACGCAAGGAGATGTCCTCAATGGGTTCTTCGGTATAATTGATAAGGCATTCTGCCCTGTGCATTTTCACAAGTGTGATCAGCTGGGAATAATGTAGGGTGGATTTTCTGCCGTAGAGATTGCTGAGGTAAGTGTGGTTCAAATAAAACTTCGAAGAGATCGTGGCAAGTCGCAGATCTTCTTCCGGATGAGAGAGTACGTATAGCTGGATCTGGGCTAACGTCTTATCGTCGAATGCCGGATTCAGCACGCGATACTTCTCAAATAGGAACTTAAACTTACGCAGGTAAAAAGCAACAAAATCTTCTGATTTCTCCAGCTCCAGATAATCGATCTGCTCGTGAAAGCTCTGCGGTACGTAGTACTGTATCCAAGGATTTCTTTCATAGATTCCTTCGATCAATGCTAGGTATAGCTTGCTGATCAACATGTCTGGATTATGGATTCTCGCGTCAGACATTCCATAAATGGAACGCGTCATGTTTTTGAATTTATTGATCACGTTTTCATCGCGTTGATCAAAATCGTAAAGCATTCTTTTGATCTGATCCGGAGAAAAATGATAATTCACGGGATGAGATACGGTAAAGCTTTGTTTTTGCAATCTCTTTAACTCTTCATCAGCGCGTTCGAATAGTTTTTCCATGTCTGTCGAGGAAACAGGTTTTGGCAAGTAATCAAAAACGCCGTAGATGAAACCTTCTCTTGCATAGGCGAATGTTACGATATCGCTGATGAAAACGACAAGAGGAGGGTGGTTGCTTTTACGTACCTGTTTCAAAACCTGTAGACCATCCCTTAAGGGAAGATTGATCTCGGTCAGGATAAGGTCAAAGTCGTTTTTTTCTGCCAGATCGATCGCTTCCTGGCCGTTTTTTGCAACTGCGATGCATTCGAACCCGTCACAACAGGCAGTCTTCACCTTCCATACAGGTAAACTAAGTAAAGCATTCACGGAAAATTCCTGTGGTTCAACAATCAAAACTTTGTACACCTATCCTCACCTCCTTGTTTTTTTGGCTTTTGAAATACATATTTCTCTTATTTTAAATCAAGGTGGGAAATAATCAAGAGAAAAAATTTTTTTATCAAATGAGAAATTTTGTTTTTTTAGATTTTAAAGGGGAAAATCATAATAAGTTTGCAATTTTAGTGGGAATATTTTGCTGATCGTCCGAAAAGATTGATTTTTGCGCGGCGAGCGATGATAATGCACCTAAAATAAAAACGGCTTGGAAGAGCCAGTAAAAGAAAAGGAGAAAAAATCATGGCACTTACAAATGAACAGCTTGAAACCTACTTAAAGGAAACCAAGAGAATCCTTCTGTCCACCGTGACGGAAGAGAACAAGTCGGACATTCGCATTCTTGGCGCATTTGCAACGGATGGAGTAAAGACGTACTTCTCCACTGCAAGTAATGCGAGAAAGGTTGGGCAGATTGAGAAGAATCCCAACGTAGCGATTTATTTTGAGGCACCTGGTCAGGAATTCCCTAATTACGTTAACGTGACGGTTTACGGAAAGGCAAAGCAGGTTACCTGCGACAAGGGGATCGATAAGGCAAAGGCACTGATCAAGGAGAAGCTTCCGAAATTTGAGCTTACGGAGGACAAGAGCATCTTTGTCGTTGAGCCGGAGCAGATCAAAATCTTCAATTCCGCAGCGGAGCTGGTTCAGGATAAGATACAGATCATCACTTTTTAGTTGAAACAAGTAAACGTAAATGATTGTGGAGGATATAAAGAATGGGTGATTTTATTGAACGCTCCAAGTTCTCTTGTGCGTTAGGTGGTGCGTTGTCAACGATCGCAGCCATCCCCAAAGCAGTTCCGATCGTACATGCGTCTGGTGGATGTGCAGCGGCCCTGTCTGGTACGTATAACCTTTCGGCAGGATATCGCGGCGTGGGTTACTGCGGCGGAAACATGATTCCGACGTCAAACATCTCTCAAAGCCACATTGTATTTGGCGGCGAAGAGAAATTGGTTGGCCAGATCGAATCAACGCTGAAGTATATCAAGGGTGACATTTACATTGTGGTTACGGGATGTCAGACGGAGATGATCGGCGATGATGCCGTGAGCATTGCTGCCAGATATCAGGACCGTAACGTGATCGGCGTCAGCGCGCCGGGATTTTTAGGTAATACGCTTCGCGGTTACGATGCAATCCTCAGTGCGCTAGTTAAGAATTTCATTGAGAAGAAAGAGGAAAAGGATGTAAGAACGATCAATCTGTTAGGCATCGTACCCGGACATGACGTGTTTTATCGTGGAAACATTGCCGCATTAACGGAGTTGCTTGGAAAGATTGGCGTTAAGGTGAACAGCTTTTTTGGGGATGCGGAAAGCGTTGAAAAGATCAAGGGATACGGAAATGCAAGCTTAAGTGTTGTTCTTTCAGAGGCGGCAGGACAGATCACGGCGAAGCAGTTTGAAACAACGCATGGCATACCCTACGTGACAACGGATCTGCCCATTGGTCCGAAAGCATCGGAAAGATTCCTTCGTTTGATCGCAGAGAAGCTAGGCATTGAAAAGGATGTCGTGGACGACGTTGTGGCAGCTGAAACAAAGTATTTTTATTCCTACCTGGAGCGTATCGTTGACGTCGCGGCAGACCTGGATTTCCAAAGATACGTTGTTGCCTTTACCGATAGCTACTACGCATTTCCGCTGATCGATTTTGTATCAGAAGAGCTGGGATGGATCCCGCATTTTGTCTCCATCAACGATCTGCATGACAAGAAAAAGCAGGAAGAGTACAGTAAGAAATTTGAAACGCTGACTTCCAAGACAAAGCCGCAGGTCATCTATGAGGACAAAGAAGGTTTGGCAAAGAAAAAGCTTAGGGCAAGCTGGCCATATAATAATAACCAGAAGTATTACAATGCCCTCAGTCCTCTCTATCTGATCGGCAGCGTGGTGGAGAGAGATCTCGCCAATGATTATGGAGCAGGTTTCCTTTCCGTGGCATTCCCCGTAAGTAACAGGGCGGTGCTGAATAAGGGATATGCAGGTTTTAGAGGAGCATTGTCACTGACGGAAGATCTTTTGTCCAATTTGGTAAGTGCAAGATAGAAAGGTGGGTAAAGACATGCCAGTAAAGTTGAACGAAAATTTAAAATACAATTATTTGGCTGCTGATGAACCACCCGTACGTGATGAGCGCGTCGGCGGCTGTATTGCATACTGTGGCACCTGTTCCTGCCTGCAGGGAGATTTTAAGAGCGGATGCGCGCAGGCGCAGAACAGAGTGTTCTCCCAAAGCGGAGGCTGTCAGCTGGGTTTGGCAGTAGGCATCATCAATTCCTTGACGAGAGCAGTGACGATCATTCATTCGCCCCTTGGCTGTTGTTCAGGTATGGCGGGCATGGCGGGCGTTCGTAATACAAGCAGAATTTCGAGAGGACTTCCCGCTGAGGAACAGGTATTCATTCATACGAACATGGATGAATTAGACGTTGTAAGCGGCGGTGTGGAGAAACTAAAGAGAGCCATTTTTTATGCGGAGGAGGAATATCATCCAGAGGTGATCTCCATTGTCAATGGTTGTGTTCCCGGCATCATCGGTGCTGACATTGACGCCGTGGTAAGGGAACTGGAACCACAGATCTCGGCGAGACTTGTGCCCATCCATTGTGAAGGCTTTAAGAGTCGTTTCGTATCTTCCGGTTATGATGCGGCGAATCACGGAATTTTGAGATATCTGATCAGGGATCCGCAGGAATATCCTCAGCTTACGGAAGAAAAGCAGATCAAATATGATTTCCAAAAGAAATATCGAACCAGCAGAACGGTTAATATATTCAACGTGGGTTCCAACAGTAACGGTGATGAAGTGGAACTTTCCAGATTGGTCAGCGCGTTGGGATTGATTCCCCGAGTGGTTCCGCTGAACTCCACGGTGGATGATCTGGATCATCTTGGTGAGGCGGCATTGAACGTCAGCATTTGTGCAACGCATGACGATTATCTCTTAGGACACCTGAAGGAGCGATATGGCACGGAATATCTGCTGGACGTTCTGCCCATAGGCATCAATTGCACGAATACCTGGATCAGAAAAATCGCAGCCCATTTCCATCTTGAAAATGAGGCGGAAAGATTGATCAAGCAGGAAAATGAAGAGCTCCTGGAGGCAATTGCACCCTTCGTGGAGCAACTCAAGGGAAAGAAGATCTTTGTCGGCGGAGGAGAAACCAGAATCCTGACAACGGCGGAATTCTATAAGAGCATTGGCATGGAGCTGGTAGGCGTGAAGGCGCACAACTTAGATCGATTTGTGGAAAACCTGCTTAATGACATTCAGGATCCCAACTTAACGATCGAAGTGGCGGCAGGACAACCTGCAGAGGAACTTAACACGCTTAATCGCTTAAAGCCCGACATCTATATTGGTCATGCGGGAGCAAACGGCTGGGTTACCAAGCTTGGCATACCGAACATTCCGTTATTTGGCGCTCCTATAAACTACATGGGATATTCAGGCGCATTTGAGCTCGCAAGACGCGCGGCGAGGGCTCTGAAGAATACGAATTTCTCAAAGAACATCAGCAGACACGTGGGTTATCCCCTGACGGAAGAATGGATGAAGCTTGATCCCAATGACAACATCATTCAGGGAGCCAGATTCTAAACGGCGTCTGAGAAAGGAAAATGAAATGGCACTTAGAATAGTTGACAATTTAACGGAACTAGTCGGCGAAACGCCCCTCCTTCGGCCACATAAGATCGAAGCACTGGCTGGATTAAAGGAGGATACGCGACTACTTCTGAAGCTGGAATACTTTAACCCCTTAAGCAGCATTAAGGATCGCATTGCGCTTGCAATGGTGGAGGATGCGGAAAAAAGGGGTATCCTAAACGAGAAATCCGTGATCATAGAGCCCACCAGCGGAAATACGGGCGTAGGACTGGCATTTGTCGCAGCGGCAAAGGGCTATCGGATTTTGATCACGATGCCTGATTCCATGAGCATTGAAAGACGCACCCTCCTGACCGCGCTTGGTGCGGAGTTGGTACTTACGCCTGGCGCACAGGGCATGAAGGGAGCGGTAAGAAAGGCGGAGGAATTACAGGTACAGATTCCCGGCGGCATTATCCTGCAGCAGTTTAACAATCCTGCGAACCCCGCCATCCATCAGACAAAGACCGCTGAGGAAATCTGGCAGGCAACGGAAGGCAAGGTTGACGTAGTCGTGGCTGGCGTAGGTACTGGCGGTACCATCACTGGCGTTGCAAGATACCTGAAGGAAAAGAATCCAAAGATCAAGATCGTCGCAGTAGAACCTTACGGATCCCCCGTACTTTCCGGCGGCGTGCCTGGACCGCATAAAATCCAGGGTATTGGAGCCGGATTTGTGCCTAAGGTATTCGACTTTAGCGTAGTTGATGAAATCTACAAGGTAAAGGATGAGCAGGCGTTTGACACTTCCAGAACGCTGGCAAGAGAAGAAGGACTCTTTGTCGGAATCTCTTCGGGAGCAGCTGCCTATGCAGCCGCACAGGTTGCAAGACGCACTGAAAACAAGGGCAAGACGGTGGTCGCCATTCTTCCGGACACTGGAGAACGCTATCTTTCCACGCCTTTGTGGACGGACATCCCGGTAGAAAAGAGCAAGTATTGGTATAGCATCAAACAGTAGGGAGGCATGCAGTTATGGCATCTTATCGCATTGCCGTGGGAACCTTGGACGGTCAAAACATTACGGAGCATTTTGGCCGATCCAAGGGGTTCCGGATCATTGAGATCGACCAGGACACGGATGAGGAAAAGAATATTGCAGACATAGAAGTGGTGCATTCCGAAGACTGCAGTCACGGACATGATCAGGCAATGCTCGAAGAGAAAATCCAGGCCTTGCTTGACTTTCGCGTGACGGCCATTTTGGTTGCACAGATTGGGCCGGGATCGGAGCGCCTAGTCACGAAAAACGGCATTCAGGTGCTTGTGGCTGAGGGCGAATTGGCGAAAGCCATGGAACGGATCAAGAAATATTTTAAGAGACATCATTTTGACAACTGACAGAGGTAACACAATGAAGGTAGCAGTGGCCAGCAGCGACGGGATCATGGTAAATCAGCATTTCGGACGCGCGGATTCTTTTTACGTATATGAGATCCTAAATGGCGTTAGGTTCCTTGAAAAGCGCAGGGGAGTACCTTTTTGCCACGGAGGAACGCATGATGACGGAGAGCTTTTGGATGCCGTCACGCTGCTTGGAGACTGCGCATTGGTTTTTGTACTGGATATCGGATGGGGAGCGGAGGAGGCTCTTGCAAAGCAAGGGATCAAGGCCGTCGTAAGCAGGGGCTTTATTGAAGAGGTTCTTGAAGGATGCGATGACTTACGACTCCATCCGAAAGAATGTATTGTATAACGCGGAAGAAAGAAGGACGAGCCATGCCAAATGGAATCATTCAAGAACACGTCAGAGCAAATCATCCATGCTTTGGTCATGCCAGAAACAAGGGGCGCATTCATTTGCCCGTCTGTCCGGCATGTAACATTGAATGTAATTTTTGCGACAGAAAAATAAATACATATGAGGACAGGCCAGGCGTGACCGGAGAACTTCTTTCACCGCAAGAAGCATTGGATGCACTTGCCAGGGCTTTGGAGATTTGCCCGGACATAACCGTTGCCGGGATCGCCGGACCCGGGGATACCCTTGCGACGGACGGAGCCGTAAATACCTTTCGGCTGGTCAAGGAGCATTATCCGGGCATCCTTAAGTGCATGAGTACCAATGGGTTGCTTTTGAAGGAAAGGGCGCAGGAACTGATCGACTTGGGAATCGATACTTTGACCGTGACCGTGAATGCCGTAGACCCGGTCATTCAGGCAAAGATCATCTCCGGAATTTACTATCACGGAAAGAGATACGAAGGCGAGGAAGCAGCGAAAATCCTGATAGAGAATCAGCTGGCTGGGATCCGCGCGATGTCCGAGGCTGGAGTGACCGTGAAGGTGAACACGGTACTGATCATGGAGATCAACAGAAACCACGTCAGGGACATCGCCAAGGCCGTCAGTGAGGCGGGAGCCACCATGTATAATATCATTCCGCTGATCCCGCAGCATAAATTCAAGGATTTTCAGGAGCCAACTTGTCCTGACATAGACGGTGCCAGAAGGGAAGCGGAAGAGTTTATTGACGTGTTTCGGCATTGTCAAAGATGCCGTGCGGACGCCGTCGGCATACCGGGACAAAAAGACTACGGTGACCAGATTTACCTAAAACGACTGAATTCAAAAGAAACTTTTTCACATGGTTAAACCATGCACAAAATAAGGAAACGGAGAGAAAAAGAAATGGCAGAGAAAGAAACAAGACAAATTGCAATTTATGGAAAGGGAGGCATTGGAAAGTCAACGACGACGCAAAACCTGACGGCCAGCTTGGCTGAGATGGGGAAAAAAGTATTCGTCGTTGGATGTGATCCCAAGGCAGATTCTACGAGACTGCTTCTTGGAGGCCTGCATCAAAAGACCACGCTGGACACCCTGCGTGAAAAGGGTGAGAACGTGGAGCTTGACGACATCATGAAAATCGGTTTCAAGGGAACCAAGTGCGTTGAGTCCGGCGGACCGGAACCTGGCGTTGGATGCGCTGGGCGCGGCATTATCACGGCAGTGGGCCTGTTGGAGCAATTGGGCGCATTTACGGAGGATTTGGACTACGTATTTTATGACGTATTGGGCGATGTTGTATGTGGCGGTTTTGCCATGCCCATTCGTGAAGGTAAGGCAAAGGAGATTTACATTGTGGCCAGCGGTGAGATGATGTCTCTTTATGCAGCAAACAATATCTCAAAAGGCATTCAGAAATATGCAAAGACCGGTGGCGTGCGACTGGGCGGAATCATCTGTAACAGCCGACTTGTCGACCGAGAAGAAGAGCTTCTTCGCGCTTTCGCAAAGGAATTGAACACGCAGCTGATTTACTTCGTTCCCAGAGACAACATCGTTCAGCATGCGGAGATTCGCAGAAAGACCGTGATCGAATACAGACCGGATGCCAAGCAGGCAAACGAGTATAGGGGTTTGGCCCAGGCCATTGAGCAGAATACCCTGTTTACGATCCCTACGCCCATGACCCAGGAGCGGCTGGAGGAGATCCTTGTGGAATACGGTCTGATGGATGACTTAAAGGATGATTATCGCATCTAAGCATCAGCAGTCTGACGAATGCCATGTCTTTAGGATATGGCATTTTTTCGTGGGAAAGATTTTGAAAATTATTTTGTCTTTTCCAAGAAAAAAATTAGCGTTTATGAGAATTTTTCCCTACGCCGTTAGGAAATTTTGATGATGGCCCTTATTTGTTGACGGCCTTCAGAAAATACCGTATAAAGGTTTCAATCAAAGAAACACGCAGTCAAAAACAATGGAAAAAAGGAGAGCAAACCATGAGTAAAGCATCGGCGTTGACCATACGGGAGAAGGAAGTAGGGACGCATCGCAAAGTCGATTTTCAGGTGCGGACAATCCTGCCAATCTTTGGCGTATCGATCGCACTTGCAACGGATGCACTGATCCCGGCACATGCGAACCTAAAATATGCGAATCTGCCGCACTACAGATATTTTTTGTACGGAGCGCTCGGCGTAACCTTGCTGTTGGCGCTCGTCGCCTTGTTATCGGAAAAGCTGAGAGAGAAGTATAGTTACCGGGGCGCATTCATAGGCGGTACTTTTTTATTCCTTACGCTCTTGAACTTGATCACGGCAAAGTGGTTATTGTTACCGCAACTATACTTCCCAAGCATTGCAAGGATTTTCAACGTCTTTTTTGAAGACAGTAAATTGATCCTAACTTGCATCGAAAGCTCATTGCTTTTGCTGGTCAAGGGAATCCTGATCGGTTTTATCATTGGCCTGTCCTGCGGGATCGCGGTTGGCTGGAGCAAGAAGGCGAATTACTGGATTTATCCGCTGATCCGGATCCTGGGACCGATTCCTTCCTCTACTTGGACGCCACTGGCACTTGTGGTATTTCCTACCGCAAAGGGAGCAGCCATATTCCTGATCGCTTTTGGCGTATGGTTCCAGATCACGATCCTTACCGCTTCCGGAATTCAGAGCGTTAAGAAGGCATATTTCGAGGTGGCTTCGACACTTGGCGCAAATGATCTTCAGAACCTGTTTAAGATCGCCGTGCCGGCCGCTTCGCCTTCCATCTTCTTGGGATTCTTTAATGCGACATGTTCATCGTTTGTTGCGCTTATGGCAGCTGAAATGATCGGTTGCAAATCGGGCCTTGGATGGTACGTCAATTGGCAAAAGACAATGCTGTCGTATCCAAACGTGTATGCAGGACTAATCGTTGTCGCTGTATTCTGTTACCTCTTGGTGACGTTGCAGTTTAAGGTAAGAGATCGCTTACTATCATGGCAGGAGGGTGTTGTAAAGTGGTAGAGAACGTAAAGACGGGAGCCATTTCGGCGAAGAACGTAAGAAAAGAATTTACGGATCCCAATGGGGATACGGTAGTCGCCTTAGAAAGAGTGGACGTGGACATCAAACCAGGAGAGTTCATCTGCCTGATCGGGCCGTCGGGATGCGGAAAATCAACGTTGCTGCGGCTCATCGCGGGACTGACGGAGCCAACGGAAGGCAATCTTTATTTGGATGGTACGGAGATCAAAAAACCCAGTTACGAACGCGGATTGGTTTTTCAGGATCCAACGTTGTTCCCATGGCTCAATATTTATGAAAACGTTGCCTTTGGTCTGAAGACCAGACACGTTTTCAAGGACAAAAAGAAGGATGTGGAAGAATTCATCAAGCTAGTGAAGCTGGAAGGCTTTGAAAAGTCGCTGCCGCATCATCTCTCTGGCGGAATGGCGCAAAGGGCAGGACTGGCAAGGGCGTTGGTGAATCATCCGAAGGTATTGCTTTTGGATGAACCCTTTGGCGCATTGGACGCATTTACGCGCATGAACATGCAGGATGAATTACTTCGGATATGGAAAGAGCGCGGAACGACCATGATCATGGTGACGCATGACGTGGATGAGGCAGTTTATCTAAGTGACAGGATTTTTGTCATGACGCCAAGACCCGCAAAGATAGAGGCCATTGTTAACGTGGAAATCGGACGGAATGAAACCTATGGTCGAAAGAGAGACAGCGGTGACTTCCTGAATCTGCGATCCAAGATCCTTAGAATTTTGGATTACACGGGTAAGGCTGCAGAGATTGAATATACGATTTAGCAAAAATTGGCGAGAGGAGAAAAGACAATGAAAAACAAAAAACTATGGAGATTGGCTGGCCTGGTGATGGCAGCGGCAGTGACCGTGATGGCGGGATGCGGCAATGATGGAGAGAAAAAGGAAGGACAGACGGGAACGAAGGAAAATCAAAACACGGTCCTTTCTGGTGCCGTAACTTACGAGAATTATGATCTGGATGCAGAGTTCGCGAAGGAGACTGGAAATGGAGAACCCATACGCGTTGTTTCCACCTTTGAAGGAACCTGTCAGGTGCAGAGCCAAATCGCTTATCTTCTGGGATTCTATGAAGCGGAGGGCCTGAAGGAAGGAATCGATTACGAATACGTTGATGCAGGCGGTGAAACGGGTGCGGTACTGCTCTCTACGGGCAAGGCTGACGTGGCGATCGGACTGATCTCAGGTATGCTGCAGCCGCTAGACAACGGCTTGGAGGCGAAAGCAATCTCCGGTCTTCATACGGGTTGTATCACGCTGGTAACGCGGGGAGACAGCGACATTCAAAGCGTTAAGGATTTAAAGGGAAAAACCATTGGCGTAAGAGCCCTGTCGGGTTCCGAACATATTGCAACGCTTCGCGCTTTGGGATATGAGGGATTTTCGGGAGATGACGTAGAGTTTGTCGTATATGATGCAGATTCGATCCAGCAGGCACTGTTAAATGGCGCCGTGGATGCCATTGGACTAGGCGATTACAAGGCGGCCATCATGGTGAGGGAGGAAGGTGCAAAGATCATCTTTGACACTACAAAGGATGAGCGGTTAAAGGACGAGAACTGTTGCGTTCTCTATGCAAGCAATTCTGCGATTGGCAGAAAACCGGCAACTCTGGCAAAGATGGTCACGGCGATTCAGAAAGCATCCGTTTGGATTGAAGACAATCCGGAATTGGCTGCACAGATTCAGGCGGCACAAGGCTATACCGTGGGTGACGTAGCCGTGAATACGGAGCTTTTGAAAACTTATCAGTTCCCTACGTCCTTAACGCTGTTAAAAGAGGCCGTATATCGCAATTTCGATGATGCTAAGCAAATTGGACTGTTGAAAGAGGATACGGATAAGGATGTTTTGGCGGAGAGCAGCTATCTGTTTTTGCCTGGCGTTGCGAACGGACTGGATATTACCGAGATCACGCCGCCCAAGGATCCACAGCAGTTCCTGAATGCGAAGGAATAAAAAAGAACAGTTTTAGAGGAGGCAGAGAAATGAAATTAAGTAAAAACGGCATATTGTCAGGCATCATATTTCTTGTTTTGGGTTTGTTAACTGCCATAGGCCCGCACACGATCTTTGCAGTGTGCGCGCCTATGGAGAAAGGATTCATGAAGTGCCACTGGACTGCGCAGGCACAGAGCGGTATTGGAGGAGGCATTGCTCTTTTGGGCATAGTATTGCTGTTCCTTTCCTCTGAGAAGATTCGGATCGGCATTCAGATCGCCATACTGACAATCTTTGTGCAGGGACTTTTGATCACGAATTGGCTCATCGGCGTATGCGGCGGAGAACACATGAAGTGCCATTCGTTGACAAAGCCGGCGTTGAATGTAATTGCGGTTGCGGGGATCGCTTTTGGGATCGTAAATCTGATCTGGCTTTTGAGGAGAAAGGAGCAGGTCTAAATGAAGGAGCATAGGCTGTCTCCCTTTCAACTTGCAATCAGGAACTTAAGACGCGGAATAACGCGTACGACGGGATTGGTCATTCTTGCCACGTTGTTGTCGGCGGTAGTCTTTGGCGGAAGCATACTTACGTTTTGTCTTCAAAACGGCCTGAAAAACATGAAGGAGCGGCTTGGCGCTGACATTATGGTCGTTCCGGTAGAGAATCAGTCAGAACTAGAGGCCATTTTGCTGAAAGGGGAGCCAAGCTGCTTTTATTTCAAGAAATCGCTGGAAGAAAAAGTCAAAAACCTAAAAGGCGTGGAAAAGTGTACTTCGCAATTCTTCCTGACGTCACTTGACGCGGAATGTTGTGACGCGAGGGTGCAGCTGATCGGTTTTGATCCTGATACGGACTTTTCCGTACAACCTTGGATCCAAAAGACATACAAAGAAAGACTTTCAGACGGGGCCGTGATCATCGGAAGCGACATCCACTTAGAACAGGGTAAGAAATTAAAGTTATTTGACATGGAATACGACGTCGCCGCCAAACTCGATAAGACGGGGACGGGACTTGACCAAGCAGTTTATGCCACGACGGACACCATAAAGAAGATGTATGAAGCGGCGTATGCAAAGGGACAGCGTTTTTTGGAGGAAGCAGATCCAGATTTTTATGTTTCGAGCATTTTGATACGAGTAGAGGAAGGGTTTGACGTAAAGGAACTTGTGAAAAGTATTCGAAAGGAATTGGGTGGCGTGCAGGTCGTTGAGTCTCAAAGCATGATCACTGGGACGGCGGAAAACATGAAGCAGGTTGCACTGTTTTTGTATCTGTTCTCAGGGCTGTTTCTCATGACAGCGATCATAGCGCTTGGGCTGGCATTTGTTCTTTCGGCGAACGAGAGAAAAAGGGAATTTGCCATCCTTAGAACATTGGGAGCCACCAGGAAAAAACTAGCTGGGATCATTCTTTGGGAAGCGGGACTGATCTCCTTGATCGGAGGAATCATCGGCATCGTGATCGCTGCCATGATCGTATTTCCGTTTCATGTTTATCTGGGAGACAAGCTGGGAATGCCATACGTGTTGCCGCCTTTGGCGCAAATCCTTGGCACGGGCGTTGTGACGCTGTTGGTGGCAGTGATGATCGGACCGCTTGCGGCGGTAACGGCGGCAATAAAGATCAGCCACGCGGAGACATACCTGATCATGAGGGAAGGAAATTAGCATGCTGGAAATTGAAAATCTGGGAAAGAGATACGGACGGGATGAAAATGAAAGATGGGCGCTTAAGAATGTTCAACTGACCGTGGAAGCAGGTGAATTTATCAGTATTATCGGACGGTCCGGAAGCGGAAAAAGCACTTTACTGAATCTCATCGCAGGTTTGCTAAAGCCAACCATAGGCGAGATTTATTTTCAGGGGAATGCCATCTTGAATCTGAATGACAAGGATGCCTCGCAGTTACGGAATACAAAGATCGGTTACGTTATGCAAGGGTATGGCGCACTCGATCATTTGACCGTTTTGGAAAACCTGTGCCTGCCATTTTGGCTCTTCCCCAGAAAGGGAGAGCCAAGAAAACGGGCGGAGCAATTGCTGAAACAGGTGGGGCTACTGGAATATGCAGATACCTATCCGACAAAGCTTTCAGGAGGAGAATTAAAGCGCGTGGCGATCGCGAGAGCTTTGATGAATGAACCGGCGCTTCTTTTGGCGGACGAACCTACGGGTGATCTTGATGAAAGCAATACAAAGAATATTCTGGCGTTATTTCGAGACATTGCGGATCAGGGTACTTCCGTTTTGATGGTGACGCATGAAATGGATGCTCTCAGTTACGGTGACAAAGTTTACCGCATGGAAGCAGGACAGTTAATTAAATAGTATTGGACGGTGTGGCCGCAGGAAAGGCATAGGTTTGCAAAACTGAAGTTGTTGGTTCGAATCCAACCACCGTTGCGAGATAGGCGTTGGGCGTTGGGCGAAAGCTTAACGCCTATTGACTTGGTAGGCTAAAGGATGATAAGATGATCTGAAGAATCATAAGATGAAAGAGGATGGGCAAATGATCACTAGAGACGAGGCGTTTACGTTATTAAAAGAATACAACAAAGACCCGTTTCATCTGCAGCATGCACTGACTGTGGAGGCTGTCATGAAATGGTATGCAAATGAGCTGGGCTACGAGGAGGAAGCGGAGCATTGGGGCATTGTTGGACTCCTTCATGACATTGATTTTGAACTTTATCCGGAGGAGCATTGCATAAAGGCGCCGGAGCTTTTGCGCAAAGGCGGCGTGAGCGAAGACATCATCCATTCCGTGTGCTCCCATGGATATGGCATTACGGTTCCCTGCGGCGTGACGATCGACGTGGAACCAGTGCATGAAATGGAAAAGGTACTTTTTGCGGCAGATGAACTGACGGGACTCATTTGGGCAGCAGCGCTGATGCGGCCGTCAAAGAGCACAAAGGACATGGAACTGAAATCCTTGAAGAAGAAATATAAGAGCAAGGGCTTTGCGGCTGGATGTTCCAGAGAGGTGATCGAGCGCGGTGCGGAGCAGCTCGGTTGGGAGCTGGACAAACTCCTTGAGATGACGCTTCGGGCCATGGCAGCAACCGAGGATGTCATAAACGAAGAATTATAAATAGTTTAGATTGTGTTTTATTGTCACTTTTAGGAAGGTAGATGCTATAAAATGCAGACGATCACAAAACAGCAGGCTAGACGTTTCATTTTGGCAAAACAAGGGTTAATAGGCGCCTATCGGTTTTGCGGTAAATCAGGTGCATATGATTTCGTTCGTCAGGCAGGATGTATCCAATATGATCCCGTTGACGTATGTGGGAAAAATGCGGAACTTACGCTTCAGTCAAGAGTCAAGGGGTTCTCAAAATCTATGCTTCAGGAACTCTTATACGAAGACCGGAAGTTGGTCGATTATGCCGATAAGGAACTCTCCATATGGCCGTCGGAAGACTGGCCTTATTTCTCTTCCTACAGGGAACGAAGTTTAGAACTGGGCAAAACATTTCAAGGCTTAAAGGAGATGGAGAAAAAGGCACTTTCTTACATCGGGGAGAATGGCCCTGTGTCAAGTGATATGCTTCCAGTCGAAGGTGAGATCTTTTGGCATTCCTCTATGCATTGGAGTGGTAACTGGCAAAAGAAATCCCAGGCGGCTCGTTCCGTGTTGGAACAACTTTATACGGACGGGAAATTGATCATCCATCATAAAAAGGGAAGCAGGAAGTATTACGATCTTGCGGAAAGACACTTGCCAGAGTCGGTTTTAATGGCGAAGAATCCATGCAAAGGAGAAAATGAGTTTAAGACATGGCGTGTGCTTCGCAGGATAGGCGCAGTTGGTCTTCTTTGGGATAAAAACAGTACGGCATTTCTAGGGATAGACATCAATGCAGAAGAACGAAAAAAGATATTGGATTCGCTGTCATCACAAGGAAAGATACGGCCCGTGACGGTTCAGGGGATCAGGCAGACATTCTACTATCGCTCTGAAGATGAGCCACTGATGAAGGCAGTCCTTGAAGGAGAGGCAGATCTAAAGCCGCGGATGTCGTTCATTGCACCATTGGATCCACTAATGTGGGATAAATCGCTGATCAGTGCACTGTGGGATTATCAATATTCCTGGGAGATATACACGCCTGCCGTTAAGCGTAAATATGGTTATTATACGCTTCCAATTCTCTATGGGGACCGTTTTGTCGGAAGAATTGAGGTTGTGCCAGATCGCAAAAATAGAATTCTAGTAGTTAAAGGCCTTTGGTGGGAAGCAGGAGTGAGGCAGACAAAAAAGCTTCAAAAAGCCTTGGACCAGACGCTCAATCGTTTCGCAAAGTTCAATGACTGTGACGGTGTTTCCGCAAGCCAATTGTTGGAGCAATTCGATTTTCGAACCATAAAACAAGAGGAGGCGGATGAGGCTGCTGAAATAGAACGCAACTGCTTTCCGCCGCAGGAAGCATGCACTCCGCAACGCATGAAGGCGCGTATTGGCGTGGCGGCGGATCTGTTTTTGGTGGCAATCGACAGGGAAAGCGGAAAGATGGCCGGCTTTGTAAATGGGATCGCCACGGATGAGACAAAACTGAGAGATGAGTTTTTTGTGGACGCTGGGCTGCATGATCCCAATGGGAAGAACATCATGATCCTGGGAGTCGACATGTTGCCACAGTACAGGGGACGAGGGCTGGCGAGAGAACTGGTATCTCGATATTGCACGAGGGAATTGGAGAGGAGCAGGGAAAAACTGGTTCTGACGTGCCTTTCTGATAAGGTGGCGATGTACGAGAAATTTGGGTTTCAAGATCTAGGAGATTCCATGTCACAGTGGGGAGGGGAAAAGTGGCATGAGATGAACAGAGTTCTTCGTTAGTATATTCTGTATTGACGCGTTGGCAAGGGTGTGATATATTGAACATAGAAAGAGCGCCTGCTGGTAACAGGCGCCCGGCGTAATCAAGAAAACGGTTCGCCAAAGTGATTATGTTAAATCAAAGAAGCAGCATACCTTGGTTGGGGCGGCTGCTTTTTTGATTGCTACTTATTGTCGTTATCCCGATGCATCGAAACCAGGGTTACCACAATGGAGGTAACCGTTACGACGATCGAGATGACCGTAAGAACAGTCATATGTACATTCGTACCCTTTCATTAGATTTCCCACCTCCTTTGCAAATGAAAAGAAATGGTTAGTATGTAACGAAAGGCGAACCGCTTTCCCGTTTGTGATTACGTTAAGAGTAGTATATCATGACAATGTGGGAATGACAAATTAAAAATATATAAAATATACAGATGGTATATAGAAGGGAGTGGGGTAACAACCGCTGCGCGGTGCCATTCGCATGCCTCTTCGAGGCAAGCTTGCATCCGCTACGCGGTGCCCAACCGCCAAATGCTTCGCATTCGTCGGTTGTCGCGCTGTCGCGCTATGCATCCAGTCCGAAATGTGTCCGCTTGTGAGCAAGCTCCCAGCGGACAATTTCGTCCTGTCTGCGCACCGCTCGTAGAAACGCGCAAATCGAACCCGCGAGTCGCTCTTCTCTAAATCGTCTCGCGTTTTCTCATGCAAAAAGGGCATCCATAAAGGATGCCCTTTTTACATGAGAAGAGCGCGAGACGGGAATCGAACCCGCGACCCCCTCCTTGGCAAGGAGGTGCTCCACCGCTGAGCCACTCGCGCATGTCGTAACTGACAAAGAGTAATATACTATACTTTCTCGCAAATGTCAACACTTTAGTTTTACTTCTTTTTACAAAATTGTATACACAATTCCCACTAGACGGGAGAGGGCGAAATTGGTATAATAAAATTGGTATTTTGCATATACAAACAAGGAGGTTTGTGCATGAGGCTTGAGTTTATCGGTGCAGATCACGAGGTGACGGGTAGCTGTCATTATCTGGAGGTTGCCGGAAAAAACATTTTAGTGGATTATGGCATGGAGCAGGGGGCGAACGTATTTGATAACGTAAGTCTCCCCGTGGAAGAAGCAAGGATCGATTACGTATTTTTGACGCACGCGCACGTGGATCACTCGGGAATGCTGCCGCTTCTTTATGCGAAAGGCTTTCGCGGGCACGTATATATGACCGATGCTACGGCAGATCTGTGTAGCATCATGCTTCGTGACTGTGCGCACATTCAAATGATGGAGGCCGAGTGGAAGAACCGCAAGGCAAAGCGAAGCGACTCCGTGGAGGCCGTGGAGCCCATATATACCATGGAAGACGCGCAGGGGCTGATCAAGCGTATCGTGCCTTGTCATTATGACACGGAGATCCAGGTCTGCGACGAGGTGAAGATCCGCTTCACTGACATCGGGCATCTGCTTGGTTCCGCCAGCATCGAAGTTTGGCTGACGGAGGAGGGAAAGACGAAGAAGATCGTCTTTTCCGGAGATATTGGTAACAAGAATCAGCCGCTCATCCGCAATCCGATCTATACGAAGTCGGCGGATTTTGTGGTGATGGAGTCCACTTACGGCGATCGCACGCATCCCGTGAATCAGGTGGACTACAAGGGCGAGCTGACAAAGATATTGAAGGATACCTTTGACCGCGGCGGTAACGTTGTCATTCCTTCCTTTGCCGTGGGGCGCACGCAAGAGCTCCTTTTCTTCCTGCGCAAGATCAAGGTGGAGCGCCTTGTGGAAGGGCATGAGGACTTCCAGGTGTTCGTGGATTCGCCGCTGGCGGTGGAGGCCACGGAAATCTTCCAGGAAAACCGCATGGAATGCTTTGACGGCGAGGCCATGGAGCTTGTGAAGGAAGGGATCAATCCCATTGCATTCGCGGGCCTGAAGCTCTCGATCACGAGTGAGGAATCCAAGGCGATCAACTTTGACGAAAAGCCGAAGGTGATCATTTCGGCCTCCGGCATGTGCGAGGCAGGCCGTATCAGGCATCATCTAAAGCATAATCTGTGGCGCAAGGAATGCACCATTTTGTTCGTAGGTTATCAGGCGATCGGCACCCTTGGCCGCAGCATCATCGAGGGCGCAAAAGAGGTGAAGCTTTTTGGCGAGCCGATCCAGGTGAATGCGAAGATCGTTTCGCTGGCCGGCATGAGCGGTCACGCCGACAAGAATGGCCTGATCGAGTGGCTTTCCGCCTTTGAGGAAAAGCCAAAGAAGGTTTTCGTCGTGCACGGCGAGGATCAGACCTGTATGAATTTTGTGGAGTGCCTGAAGATCGAGCATGGCCAGAGGGCATATGCGCCCTACAGCGGCACGGTGTTCAATCTGCTTTCAAATCAGTTCGAATATGAAGCCGAGCCTATGCCCGCGAAGAAGAAGCAGAAGGTTGCAAGTGGCGTCTTTGCAAGGCTTTTGGCATCTGCGCAGCGCTTGCTCGCTTTGGTACAAAAGAGCGATGGCATGGCGAACAAGGATATGGCGAAGTTCGCAGACCAGATCAACTCACTATGTGATAAGTGGGAATAGGTCCGATAAATGCAACGCATTTTTCGGATCCTGGGCATTTTGATTCTCAACCACCGGTTGAGAAAAACTAAAATTCGCGCCGATTGTGCGCATGCGAAGAATGAGATATGCTGATCATGTAAGAAGTCTCCTTGCAAGGAAATAGAAGTACACGAAAATTGCGAGGGCGCCGCAAAACCGGTGTTGCGGTGAAGAAGCAATTTAATAACATGAAAAATACGGAGGAGAAATCAGATGAACATGATCGGTGAGAACATTAAAAAGCTTCGCAAGGCGAAGGGAATGACGCAGGAGGAATTGGCAGAGGCAGTAAACGTTTCCTATCAGGCAGTGAGCAAGTGGGAAAACGGTGGCTCTCCGGATCTGGAGATGCTTCCCATCCTGGCCAACACCTTCGGCGTGACCATCGACGAATTGATGGGATTCAAGTTAAATGCATATACGAACAAGGAAAAATTCATCCGGCTGATGGCGGATGCGGGCGTGTTAAAGCGCGGGCACTTTGACCTGCACGGGTTTGACGCAGATTACTACGTCGACTCGGAGCACTTTACCACGAACATTCATCTCGCGAAGCTGGGTGAATTCTTTGCGGACTTGATCATGGAAGAGCATCTGGAATTCGACTGCATCGTCGGCATGGCCTACCATGGGATCAGCTTTGCGGCAGCGACTGCGATGGCGCTGGCGAGCAAGTACGGCGTGACGGTGAACTACTGTCATGACAGGAAGGTGCCGGACAGCAGGGGGCGGATTCTTTGCGGACACACCTTGGAGGACGGCGAGCGCATCGTCGTCGTGGATGATCTGATCAACAGCGGCAAGACAGTGACCGAAAGGATTGAGAGGCTTCGCGAGCTTGCAGACGTGAAGGTGGCCGCGGTGGTGGCGATCGTCGACCGATATGAGAAGGGCATGGAGAGCGTTCATGACAGTGGGGCCAAGCTTCTGGCGGAGAAATATGGCGCGAAGATCCTGACGGTGGTCAGCGGCGACGACATCACCCGCGCCATCGGGCAAGGGATCGTATAAGCCGCGACAGACACCAATACTACCGCCTGGCGGGCAAAACCGGCCAGCAAGCCGTAGTGACTAGGCAAGATAGTACTGCCTGAGAGCAACAATAAAGCTCCAGGCAGTATTAGCGGTCAAGAGAGCATCAACTACAAGAATTGTTTTGATAAATCAAGAGAACGGGGAGAGGAACATGAGTTACGCAGACACAATCTTTATCAACATGTGTAAGGACATTTTGGAGAATGGGACGAGTACGGAAGGGGAGAAGGTCCGCCCGCACTGGCCCGACGGCGCGAGCGCATATACGATCAAGAAATTCGGCGTGGTGAATCGCTATGACCTGACCAAGGAGTTTCCCATCATGACGCTTCGCAGGACCGCGCTGAAGTCCGCGACGGACGAAATCCTTTGGATCTGGCAGCAGAAGTCCAACAACATTCATGATCTGCACAGTCACATCTGGGACGAATGGGCGGATGCGGACGGCTCCATCGGCAAGGCCTATGGCTATCAGCTCGGCGTGAAGCATCAGTACAAGGAAGGGATGATGGATCAGGTGGACCGCGTGCTTTTTGACCTGAAAAACAATCCCTTCAGTCGCCGCATCATGACGAACATCTACGTGCACCAGGACCTGCATGAGATGAATTTGTATCCTTGCGCCTACAGCATGACCTTCAACGTGACGCAAAAGCCCGGCGCGGACAGGCTGACGCTGAATGCGATTCTGAATCAGCGCTCGCAGGACGTGCTTGCGGCAAACAACTGGAACGTGGTACAATATGCAGTGTTATTGCATATGATCGCGCAGGTGAGTAACATGGAGGCGGGAGAGCTTGTACACGTCATTGCGGACGCGCACATTTACGACCGCCACGTGCCGATCATCAAGGAACTGATCGCGCGCGAGCCTTATCCGGCGCCGAAATTCTGGATTAACCCGGAAGTAAAGGACTTTTACAAGTTCACGCGCGACGACGTCAAGGTGGAAAACTACGTCACCGGCGAGCAGATCAAGGATATTCCGATAGCCATATGAAGCGCTCAAGGGAAAACCAAGCGGCGCCGAAGGCGACATTTGGTTTTCCTGGCGCTTCAACCTGAAACAAGGCTGCGAAGCAGCCGGAGAAGCCGCGAAGCGGCGAGTTTCAGGTTTGGCTCAATTGGAAACCAAAGAAACCAAGCGGCGCCGAAGGCGACATATATAGGGGGGGACACAAATCATGTACGAGGACAATTACGAGAACATCTTACACAAGAACGACAAAGCGCAGGAAGAAGCCGAAGCGCTCAATGAGGTTCAAGAGCGTTGCTTTTTCCTTGGCGAAAAGATCAAGGGCATCTTTTGGTGCGAACTGATCGCGGGGATCGCATATGCAATCCTTAAAGCCATCATGGACAATGTCTCAATTTATGGTATGAAGGGAGCCCCGCTTTGGCAGACGGCTCCAATCCCGATCGCACTCGCTGCAGTCGTGGCCATATGCTATGTTTTTACTTGTATTTTCATGATCTTGATGGGGAAGTATTATGATTCCTTCCTGAAAGCGGGCGTATTATATGCCATAGCCAATGCGTTGGACATCGTTGAAGAATTCACTACAGGGGGTATTTCCACGATTCTTTCCTTGGTGGCCGCAGTTCTGGCCATCATGCAAATGTATTATTTTATTAACGGCATGACTTCCATGCTGACCGGCATTGACATTGACCTGCAAGACAAGTGGGAAGTTTATTGGAAGGCTTTTTGGATCTTGTTTGGTGCATTCATTGTCTGCACGATGCTTTTATTCATTCCCGGGATCAATGTCATCGCGGCCATCCTTTTGCTTATAGTGACCATTGCCATGTTTGGCTTTGAAATCTGGCGCTTCGTGCTCCTTTGGAAGTCGTCGGGAAGCATGATCGGATATGCGAATTATTACGAATCAAGAGTTTGATCCGGAGGAAGAAGATGAACCTGATCGTAGCCGTAGATAACAACTGGGCCATTGGCAACAAGAACAAGCTTCTTGTGTCGATCCCAAATGACATGAAGCATTTCCGGGAGGAGACCACGGGAAAGGTTGTGGTGCTTGGGCGCAAGACACTCGAGACATTCCCGCAGGGGCAGCCCCTGAAGAACCGCACCAACATTGTGCTCTCGAGGAATGAAAAGCATGAGGTCAAGGGTGCCATCACGGTACATTCCCTGGAAGAACTTCTGGAAGAACTTAAGAAATATGACGATGAAGACATTTACGTGGTCGGCGGAGACAGCGTTTACAAGCAGCTCTTGCCATATTGCAACGTTGCGCACGTAACGAAGATCGACCATGAATTTGAGGCGGACACGTACTTCCCGGATCTGGATGCGGATCCTGCCTGGGAGATCACCGCTGACAGCGATGAGCAGACTTATTTCGACCTGCCCTATCAGTTTTTGAAATACGAGAGGAAATAAGCAATGCTGTTCAATTCGACGGAATTTCTGTTCTTTTTTCCCATAGTGCTTTTAGCATATCTTGCGATGCCAAAGAAAGCCAGGATCCCCTGGCTTTTGCTCGCAAGCTATTTTTTTTATGGGTGCTGGAATTATAAGTATCTGGCGCTCATTCTGTTCACGACGGCTGTCACTTATGTCGTGGGGCTTCTTTTGGGAAAGGCGAAGTCTTCGCGAGGCAAAAAGTGGATCCTCGGCGTCGGGATCGTGTCAAATTTTCTGGTGCTGGTCTTTTTCAAATATCTGGATTTTTTGTTTGTCAATCTAAGTCGACTTTTGCAGCTCGTCCACGTAAATCCGGTGGCAAATCCCTTTGATTTCCTGCTTCCAGTCGGGATTTCCTTCTTTACCTTTCAGGCGGTGGGATATGCGATCGATGTTTATCGCGGCGACATTCCCGCCGAAAAGAATTTCCTTCAGTATGCCCTTTTCGTCAGTTTCTTCCCGCAGCTGGTGGCAGGCCCGATCGAGAGAAGCAAGAATCTGCTCGGCCAGATAAAGGAGCTTCGGGAAAAGAGGCTATGGGATAAGGATGGCCTGATCTCAGGCCTTGGCATGATGCTTTGGGGCCTTTTCATGAAGATGGTGATCGCTGACAGAGTGGCCATTTTTGTGGATGAAGTGTATGCGAATGCATATGCTGCCGGCACCGTCGAAAGAATTGCGGCTGCCATCGGTTTTTCCTTTCAGATCTATGCAGATTTCGCGGGCTATTCCGCCGTTGCGATCGGTGCTGCCAGAATGCTTGGCATTCACCTGATGGAAAACTTTAACACGCCTTGTTTTGCGATGTCTATCGCCGAGTTTTGGAGAAGATGGCACATCTCCCTGAGCACCTGGTTTCGCGATTACGTTTACATTCCCTTGGGAGGCAATCGCAAGGGCAGGCTTCGTAAGTATGTCAATCTGATGATCACCTTTTTGCTCAGTGGTTTTTGGCACGGCGCTGCCTGGAAATTCATCCTTTGGGGCGGTCTGCACGGTGTCTATCAGATTGTCGGCGAACTGACGACGCCGATCCGAAAAAAGGTCAACTCCTTCCTTGAAGTGAATGAAAATACTTTCGGACACAAGCTTGCAAAAATGGCTGGAACCTTCGCCCTTGTTGCGTTCGCGTTGATTTTTTTCCGTGCGGACTCGTCTCGCCTTGCCCTGGATTACATCGTCGGAATGTTCACGAAATGGAACCCGTGGGTGTTGTTTGACGACAGTCTTTATGGCTGGGGGCTGAATCATTTCGAGGTCAGCATTCTCGCTCTTGGCTTGCTGGTTTTGCTTGCGGTCTCCATTGCCCGAAGCAAAAAAGGCATGGATCTTGGGCAGTATCTCCTTACGCAGAACATGCTGTTTCGGTTCGCAGTCCTTTTGTTCCTTGCATTGATGATCCTTGTCTTTGGGGAATATGGCGTCGATTTTGATTCAAACAAGTTCATTTATTTTGATTTCTAAGTGGGGGGCGTGATCATGCAGAAGATAAAAAAACTGATCATCATCATCGTCATGGCCGTCGCCCTTGTGGTCTGCCTGCTTTGGACGTACCGCGTGCTCAGCTGGAAGGATACTTCCGGTTCAAGCCTTTCGTCGCTGACGCAGCTTTACAACACGGATAGGGATCTGATGGATGTTGTGTTTGTGGGCTCAAGCCATTGTTATTGCGGCATTTATCCGCCCTATTTTTGGGAAGACGCGGGGATCGCGGCCTTTGATCTTTCCGTCTCGGGACAGGATCGAAATTCTGCGCTTAGACACCTTCGAGAACTCCTGAAAACGCAGTCGCCAACGATTGTCTTCTTTGACGTCTATGGCATCACCTATTCGGAACAATTGGTCATTGCGAATGAATATCGCAACATGCTTTCCATGCGTCTTAATCCTAACTCCGCGGCGCTGGTAACGGAGGCTGCGACGAAGGACAAATGGCTGGATTACTGGTTCCGCTTCCCCATCATCCACGGGCGATACAAAGAGCTCAAAAAGACAGATTTCGTTTCCTATGCGCCCAATCAGTTCGGCAGGGGAGAGGTGGTGAACTTCCGTTGCAACGAATACGGGACGGGAGAGCTCGTTGACCTTGACGTCTTTGAGCCCGCAACGCTTTCTCCTGAGCAGGAAAAATGGCTGGATGACCTAGTGAAGCTTTCGGAGAAAAAAGGCTTTACGCTTGTTTTCTACAGCGCTCCGTTTTACATTTCCCGCGAGGCGCAGGATCAAATGGATGCCGTTGCAGTATATGCGGAAGAAGCCGGCATTCCCATGCTGGACTTTAACAGGATGCGAGAGGAGCTCGGATTTGATTTTCATTATGACCTGCAGGATCCGGAGCATCTGAATGCAAACGGTGCAAGGAAGATGGCCAATTACTTTGAGGAATGGCTTTCCGAGAACGTCTCTCTTCCCGATCGTCGCGGTGACGAGCGCTATGCACAGTGGGATCTGGACCTGGAGTGGTATTATCACGTGCTTGCGAAGGATGAACTTGATCATGCGACCGATCCCGTGGATTATGCCAGGATCCTTGCGAAGGAAAAGGATTTTAAGGTCATCATCAGCCTGGAGGGCACGGACTATGCAAGCGTTGCCGAGGTGGATTATGTCTCTGTGCTCGCGGAGTTTGGGATTCCTGGCGATGCCGGCGGCAAGTGGCTTTTTGAGGATGGGAAGCTCACGAAGATCATGGACAACCGATTGGACGCGGAGCCTTGCTACGTAAGGCTTAATGACACGGAGACCATGCGCATTCAATACCAGGGGGATTACGTTTTCCCTGAGAACATTATGATCGGCAGGCAAAGCTATTCCCATAACGGCCGCAGACTGGCCATCATCGTCTATGACGAGCTGCTTGAAAAGGTCGTGCACTGCGCGTATTTTTAATATTGACTTTTCGAACAAAAAGGATGATAATTTAACCAAATCTTTTACAGAAAAGAGGGTTTGACTATGGAAAAGAAAAACATTGACTGGGGCAACATTGGCTTTGGGTACATTCAGACGGATTACCGTTACGTATCCTATTTCAAGAATGGCGCGTGGGATGACGGCCAGATCACGACGGACGCAAACATCGTCCTGAACGAGTGCGCAGGCGTCCTTCAGTATGCTCAGACCGTGTTTGAAGGCCTGAAGGCATATACGACAGAGGACGGCCACATCGTCACCTTCCGTCCCGACCTAAACGCAGACAGATTAGAGCAGTCTGCACAGAGACTCGAGATGCCCGTATTCCCCAAGGATCGCTTTATTGACGCAGTAAATCAGGTAGTTGCAGCCAACGAGGCATTTGTACCTCCTTACGGCAGCGGCGCTACCCTGTACATCCGTCCTTATATGTTCGGCAGCAACCCCGTCATCGGCGTTAAGCCCGCTGACGAGTATCAGTTCAGAATTTTGACCACGCCCGTAGGCCCTTACTTCAAGGGCGGCGCAAAGCCCATCACCATCAAGGTAAGTGACTTTGACCGTGCGGCACCTCACGGCACCGGCCACATCAAGGCTGGCCTGAACTATGCAATGAGCCTGCATGCCATTGTTACCGCACACAAGGAAGGCTATGACGAGAACATGTATCTTGATCCCGCAACCCGCACCAAGGTTGAGGAGACCGGCGGCGCAAACTTCCTGTTCGTAACGAAGGACGGCAAGGTGGTTACGCCTAAGTCCAACAGCATCCTTCCTTCCATCACCAGAAGATCTTTGGTTTACGTTGCGAAGGAATATCTTGGACTCGAAGCAGAAGAGAGAGAGGTTACGCTTGCCGAGGTCGCAGACATGGCAGAGTGCGGCCTTTGCGGTACCGCAGCCGTGATTTCGCCCGTTGGCAAGATCGTGGACCATGGCAAGGAGATCTGCCTGCCCAGCGGCATGCAGGAGATGGGTCCTGTCACCAAGAAGCTGTATGACACCCTGACCGGCATCCAGATGGGCCGCATCGAGGCTCCTAAGGGCTGGATCCACGTGATCAAGTAAATTAAGAAACGTACATGAGAAGAAGACGAAGATTACTAAGGCGGTTGATCCGCCTGCTGCCGCTGATCTTGGCGGCACTGGTTTTGATCCTGATCCTCGGTCTGATCATCAAGGGCTGCGGGAAAAGCAAAGAAGGATCAAAGATGGTCTTCACCAAGGCTCTCACGAAGGATGAGGTTTTCCGGATCGGCGATGAAGTCTGCACGGCGCCGGAGATGCGCGCGTTCCTTGCAACGACTCAGAGTGAATATGAACGCGTCTACGGCGTGCAGATCTGGAACACTTCACTTGACGGCGTGACCCTCGAGGAATATGTCAAGGACAAGGTGCTCGAGAAGGCTGCGCAGATCAAGACCATGTACCTTCTTGCAAAGAGCAAGAACATCACCCTGACGGATCAGGAAAAGGATTTTGTCAAGGCAGCCGCGAAGGACTACGTGGGGCAAATGAGCGTCAGCCAAAGAGAGGCGCTGGGCCTTACGGAAGAGATCGCCACGGCAATGTTCCAGGAATATGCCATGGCCAACAAGGTATATCTTGCGATCACCGGAGACGTGAATCCCGAGATCAGCGACGATGAGGCGCGGATCGTTACGGTGCAACAGATCCTCATCCGCACAAGCACAAAGGATGCAGACGGAAATCGCGTGGAGTACATGACGGCGAGGAAGGACGAAGCCTATGAACAGGCGCTTCGGATCCGTGATGAGGCCGTGGAGGGGAAGAAGAGCTTTGAGGAGCTGGCTTCCCGCTACAGTGAAGATCCCACGCTGACCTATTCCTTCGGCAAAGGTGAAGCTGATCCCGCGATCGAGGCCGTGGCCTTCAACATGGAGACGGGTGAGATCAGCGGCGTCGTTGAGAGTAAAGATGGCTATCACGTGCTCAAGTGCATCAGTACCTTTGACGCGCAGGAAACGCAGTCCAACAAGAAAAAGATCCTCGAAGAGCGTCGCAATGAAGTCTTTGGGCAGGAATATGACACATTCGTGAATTCCCTTGCCAGGAAGCTGAATGAATCGGCATGGAGTGAAATCGGACTGATCCGTGACGGAACGCTTCCCACGGCGGATTTCTTCGACGTCTACGACAAGTTTTTCTCGAAGAATTAAGTTTTAATGAAAATTTTAGAAATGCCGGAAGCCTTATGAAATAAGGCATGGCGACGGATTATTAGCACTCGGCGCGTCTGAGTGCTAATTTTTTATTGACTTTTAAAATCGAGAGGACTAAACTAATGTCTAGCGAAGAAATATACGGCGTTTTGGGCCGTAAAAACAGAAAAGAGGTAATGTGACATGGCAATGAAGCAAGGCAGTCTTTCGATCAACAGTGAAAACATTTTCCCGATCATCAAAAAATGGCTGTATTCCGATCATGACATTTTCTACCGAGAGCTCGTCTCCAACGGATGCGACGCAGTGACAAAGCTGAAGAAGCTTGACATGATGGGTGAATACGCACTTCCTGAGGATTACAAGGCCAGGATCGACGTCATCGTGGATCCGGACAAGAAGACGCTCACCTTCAAGGATAACGGACTTGGCATGACGGCGGAGGAAGTGGACGAATACATCAACCAGATCGCCTTCTCCGGCGCGACGGATTTCATCGAGAAGTACAAGGACAAGAGCAGCTCCGACCAGATCATCGGACACTTCGGACTGGGCTTTTATTCCGCATTCATGGTGGCTGACGAGGTGTACATCGACACCTTGTCCTACAAGGAGGGCGCAAAGCCCGTGCACTGGGAGTGCGATGGCGGCACGCAGTTTAGCATGGAGGAGGGCGACCGTAGTGAGGTCGGCACCACCATCACGTTGTTCCTGAACGAGGAGTGCCTGGAGTTTTGCAATGAATATAAGGCCCGCGAGGTTTTGAAGAAATATTGTTCCTTCATGCCTACGGAGATCTATCTTTCCAAGGCGGATACCAAGGAGACGCAGACCGTCAGGGAGAGCGAACTCCTCGCGAGCGATCAGGTGATCGAAGAGATCGCGCCTGAGAAGAAGGAAGGCGAGGACGCTAAGGAAGAAGAGAAGAAATTCAAGATCAAGAAGCGTCCGGAGCTGATCAATGAGACGCAGCCCCTTTGGACGAAGCATGCAAACGACTGCACCAAGGACGATTATCTTGAGTTTTACCGCAAGGTCTTCCACGACTACAAGGAGCCCCTCTTCTGGATCCACCTGAACATGGATTATCCCTTTAACCTAAAGGGCATTCTGTATTTCCCGAAGATCAACATGGAATATGAATCCATCGAGGGCACCATCAAGCTTTACAACAATCAGGTGTTCATCGCGGACAACATCAAGGAGGTCATTCCGGAGTTCTTGTTGCTCCTTAAGGGCGTGATCGACTGCCCTGACCTGCCGCTGAACGTTTCCCGTTCCGCACTGCAAAATGACGGGTTTGTAAAGAAAATCGCGGAGTATATCACCAAGAAGGTTGCGGACAAGCTGGCCGGCATGTGCAAGACCGAGAAGGAAGAATATGACAAGTACTGGGACGACATTGCTCCCTTCATCAAGTACGGTTGCCTTAAGGACGACAAGTTCTGCGAGAAGATGAATGATTACATCCTCTTTAAGAACCTTGACGGCAAGTACCTGACCCTGCCGGAATGCCTTGAGACCAAGCCCATCGACACCGAAGAGGAAGAGGGCGAAAAGAAGGAAGGCACTGCGACGGACGAAAACGGCGAGAAGGTGGAGGCCGAGATCGTAGAGCCCGAGAAGGACGAAGAAGGCGAGGAGGCAGACGAGAAGAAGGAAAAGATCGTCTACTACGTGACTGACGAACAGCAGCAGAGCCAGTATATCAGCATGTTCAAGGCTGCCAAGATGGATGCGGTGATCCTGAATCACACGATCGATCAGCCCTTCATTTCACAGCTCGAGAGCAAGAATGAGGGCGTGAAGTTCCTGCGTATCGATGCGGACGTGACGGATGCCATGAAGGCAAAGACTTCGAAGAAGGCGGAGAAGGAGCTTGAGGAGCAGTCCGAGAGCCTTGCAAAGCTCTTCCGGAAGGTTCTGAAAAAGGACAAGTTTGCCGTGAAGGTGGAGAAGCTTAAGAACAAGAAGGTTTCTTCCGTGATCACCCTTTCTGAGGAAAGTCGCAGAATGGCAGACATGATGAAGATGTACTCCATGCCCGGGATGTCTATGCCTGGCATGGGCGATGAGGGCGAGACGCTGATCCTCAATGCAAATCATCCTCTTGTACAGTACGTGACCGAGCATCAGGACGGCGAGCATGCGGACATGATCTGCGAGCAGCTGTATGACCTCGCAAAGCTTCAACAGGCGCCTCTTAGCGCTGAGCAGATGACCAAATTCATTGCCCGCAGCAATGACATCATGCTGCTCCTCACAAAATAAAGCATATAAAAAGCAGACAAGGCTTGACGAAAAAGCGTCAGGCCTTGTTTTTTTTGCTTGCCTGATCCGCAAAATAATGGTATGATATAATGAGTTATGTGGAAGAGTGGGAAAGACTTGCCACAAAAGGAGCCGCAAGCAAAAAGAAAGCGGCAGGAAAGAGGAAGTTACGACATATGAGTAAGATTATCTTGACGGGGGACAGACCCACAGGAAGATTGCACATCGGACATTACGCGGGTTCCCTTCGCAGACGCGTGGAGCTGCAGAATTCGGGAGAATATGACAAGACCTACATCATGATCGCGGACGCACAGGCGCTCACGGACAACATGGACAATCCCGAGAAGGTGCGCGAGAACATCATCGAGGTGGCGCTGGACTACATGTCCTGCGGACTTGATCCCGAAAAATCCACGCTGTTTATCCAGTCGCAGATCTCCGAACTTTGCGAACTGACCTTTTATTACATGGACCTTGTGACGGTTTCGAGATTGCAGCGCAATCCCACCGTGAAGAGTGAGATCCAGATGAGAAACTTTGAAGCCAGCATTCCCGTGGGCTTCTTTACGTATCCGATCAGCCAGGCAGCGGACATTACCGCTTTCAAGGCGACCACCGTTCCCGTGGGCGGCGATCAGCTTCCCATGATCGAGCAGTGCCGTGAGATCGTGCACAGATTCAATTCGCAATATGCTCCAGACAAGCCCGTTTTGGTAGAGCCGGAAGCACTGCTTCCCCAGAATGAAGCCTGCATGAGACTTCCCGGCACCGACGGCAAGGCGAAGATGAGTAAATCCCTTGGCAACTGCATTTACCTTTCCGATCCCGCGGACGAGGTGAGCAAGAAGATCATGAGCATGTACACCGATCCTTTGCACCTTCAGGTGAGCGATCCCGGACACCTTGAGGGCAACACGGTGTTCACCTATCTGGATGCTTTCTGCAAGCCGGAGCACTTTGAACGCTACATGCCGGATCATGCGAACCTGGACGAACTCAAGGAGCATTATCAAAGGGGCGGACTTGGCGACGTCAAGGTGAAGCGCTTCCTCGACAAGATCATGCAGGAGACGCTGGATCCCATCCGCGCGCGTCGTAAGGAGCTTGAGAAGGATATCCCCGCGATCTACGAGATCTTAAAGAAGGGCAGCGAGGTTGCAAGGCAGGCAGCGGCTCAGACGCTTTCGGACGTAAAGAGTGCCATGAGGATCAACTATTTTGAAGACATGGAAATGATCCGCAGACAGAGCGAAAAATATAACGCCTAAATGGAGAAGGAGGCAGAAATGCCTGATAAAGTAAGAAAAAGAACAGACCACAGAACGGAAATTGATGAAGAGCAGGGAAGCATTTGGTCCATGCTGATCACGTTTGCAGTCATGGTGCTTTTGACCGTGCTGATCTGCACCGTTGTCTGGAAGGTGACGCACAAGGAGCCCAAGGCGGAGCTTGGCAACATGCAGGTGAACGTTAATCCCACCATCGTGGAGACGCTGGTCGCGAGCGACGAGCTTGGAAACGGTGAGGAAGAGGGCGTCACTGAAGTTGAGATCGAGCCTGTCAACGGCGATTCCACCATGTATTTTGAACAGGTGGAAGAGGACGTGACGGCAAAGGACGTAGCCATCATCCGTATCCAGCCCAACACGGAAGGTATCGTGACCGTCGCCGGACAGCTTCGCAACGGCCAATACTTAAAGCGTACCGGTATCAACAAGGAGACCGGTTGGTCCCGCGTGATCTTTGACGGTAAGGAATGCTTTGCGATCACTTACCTTCTGACCACCGACAAGGAATACAAGACCAAGGCACCTGAGAATCCTGACAACCGCATTGTCACTTCGGATGGTTACATTGTGCTGTTTCGCGACTGCGACGATCTCGTGACCGTGTCAACGCAGCAATCCGTCAACCTTCGTACCGAGCCTAGCACGGCGGGGGGCGGCAATACCGTAAAAGCACAGTTGAAGGGCGGCATAACGGCAAAGAGAACAGGTTACAGCATCGATGCAGGCTGGTCCCGCGTGGAGTATGACGGACTGGTGCTTTACGTCGTGACCAACTTTATCAAGGAAGTGTCGGAATAATATGCGAAAGATGGAATTCAAGATGGAGCGTCCCGGTCTTGTTACGGAGGGCCAAAAGGTCACCGTGACGGAAGGAGTGCTTCCGAGCAATTATTACTATACGATCGATCCGTCTCTTGCCATGTCCCCCAACATCCCTTTCAGGGAGCGTCTTAAGTCCAAGGAAGGCGTTGTGGAGAGCGTTGAGGAGAGACCAAGAGGATTTTACGTGACAGTGGCTTTTGACGAGCCCTAAGAAGCGCAGAACGAAAAAAGACGGAGCTTTGTGACCCGTGAAAAAGAACGTCTCTAGGAGAGTATAAACATGAAAAAGATTTCGACTGAAAAAGCACCCGCGGCCATTGGCCCTTATTCCCAGGGAATCATTACCGGCAACCTTTTCTTTGCGTCCGGCCAGATCCCCATTGATCCTGCAAACGGCCAGATCGAAGGCACCACCATCGAGGCACAGGCAGAGCAGGTGATGAAGAACATTGGCGAACTGCTTTCGGCAGCAGGCACGACCTATCAGAAGGTAGTCAAGACGACCTGCTTTTTGGCAGACATGAATGATTTCGCAGCGTTTAATGAAGTCTATGCAAAGTACTTTACCGAAAAGCCCGCGCGCAGCTGCGTGGCAGTCAAGGCACTTCCGAAGAACGTGCTTTGCGAGGTTGAGGTTATTGCGGAAGTAGAATAACGTTTGCGAGGAAACTGGAAATGCTTTGGACTTGGCTTGGCCTGTCTGGAATGCTCCTTTGGCTGGAGCTTATATATCACGTGAGCGGGTTTGGCTTTCATTTTTCCAATCCGCTCTTTACCATTTTTGTGGCACTTACCTGGGGAGCAGTGGAAACACTGATCCTTCTTCCTTTGCGCGGAAAAGTCAAGAAGATCGTGTTTTTTGTTTTCATCTGGTGGTCCACCCTTTGGACCGTGGCGCAGATCACCTATCTGCATATCTTTAAGCAGCCCATGCTCTGGGAGGCAATCTTTACCGGCGGTCAGGACGCGCTGACGAACTACTGGCGTGAGGCCCTCACTGGCTTTTTCCAGGTTTCCCCTTATGTGATCTTATGCATTTTGCCTGCGATCTATTGCGGCGTCATGATCAAGAAAAAGCGCATTCATTTGCCGAAAATGACTTCGCTTCGCTTCATGCGTTGTCTTGTGGCAGTGGTTGCCTGCGTGTTTGCATGCGTGATCGACATGGAGATCGGCAAGGCCACGGATGCAAATTATTACGAGAACTACACGGACTTCTTCGATCCTCTTGCGGTGGCGGAGGAGCTTGGCGTACACCCCACGCTGCAGCGTGACACGGTGCTTGGCATTCGAAATCTCTTTGAGAATGCATCCTACAGCGCAAAGAAAAATCAAAAAGGACAGCCGGGGCAATCTCAGGCAACGCCTGCGCCTTGGAACGTTGCGTCGTCGGCGACGCCGGAAAACACGACGGATCCCGACGTGACCATTGATCCCACCGATGACCCGAATGCAACGCCTGAGCCGGAGATTTTTGTTCCCAAGCCTCACGTCTTTACGATGGACGGAGAGGCCCTGCTTTCCATGGCGGACAACAAGAAGCAGCAATGGCTTGCGGAGTACATCCTGAACGAAATGCCGACGATGACGAATGAATATACTGGCATTTTTGAAGGCTACAACGTGATCTTTCTGACCGCGGAAGGCTTTTCGCCCTATGCAGTGCGGGAGGACCTGACGCCGACGCTTTATCACCTGATCCATACGGGCTTTGTGTTCAACAATTATTACGTGCCGCTGTGGCAGACCAGCACCAGCGATGGCGAGTACGTGAACAACGTGGCGCTGATCCCGGACGGGCAGTTTAGCATGCGTAAGAGCGCGGACGATCTGATGCCGTACACGCTGGCGGGCTTCTTTAACCGGTCAGGCGTACAGAGCAGAGCATTCCACAATAACTCGCTTTCCTATTACGACAGACACAGGACGCACCCCAATCTGGGCTATCTTTTCAAGGCCTGCAAGCTTGGCGACCTTAGCGAGGCTGAGTACGGTCAATATGTCTTCGAGATGGAAGAAGCAAACCGCTGGCCTTCGTCGGATTACAACATGATGGTAGCCACAATGCCGGAATATATCAACGATGACCGTTTCTTTGCATATTACATGACGGTTTCCGGTCACATGAACTACAACTTCAAGGGCAATTCCATGTCGTCGAAGAACAGGGAAGCCGTGAAGGACCTGCCGCTTTCCGAGAACGGTCGGGCTTACATCGCCTGCCACATTGAGCTCGATAAGGCGCTGGAGTACATTCTGCAGCAGCTGGAGGAAGCGGGGAAGCTGGAAAACACAGTGATCGTCATGAGCGCGGATCATTATCCGTATGCGATGACGACGGAGGAATATGAAGAGCTTGCGGGAAAGAGCCTTTCCTATGGCAAGGACGTGTTCCGCAACAACCTGATCCTTTGGAACGTGGCCTTTGAAGATGAGCCCGTGATCGTAAATAAGCCGTGCTGCTCCGTGGACATTCTGCCGACGCTCCTAAACCTCCTTGGCATGGACTATGATTCCAGAATGTACGCAGGCAAGGACATCTTCTGCGATGAGGAAGGTATGGTGATCTTCAACGACAGGAGCTTTGTAACGGACGGCGTGATCTACAACCGAAAGACCAAAGAGACCCTTTGGCAAAAGGACATGACGGGAGAATATGTTGTGCCCGCGGCCCAGCAGGAGGACTACCTGAAGCAAAAGCAGCAGGAGGTCAAGGACATCTACCAGTTCAGCGCGTACGTGCTGCAGGAGAATTACTATACGGACATTGAGGCGGCGAGGGTGAGCCAGTAGATTAAAAAGGCGGATGAGCCAAATGGTTCATCCGCTTTTAATCTTACGCGAACTCGGGCTGGTTAGGGGAAGCCTTTCGACTAACCTTTCGACCTCGAAAGGCTTCCCCAAACCTCCCCTCGGGTCTTCCGCGAGTCTTGTATGGGGCTTTTCAAGCTTTCTCTTGAGGCATTCTCAAGTCTGTCTTGGATCTATAAAATCTCGAACTGGATCCCCTTCATAGCTAAATACTTGGAGATCTGGCGGTCCCAGACGACGTCGGCGGTTTTGTCCATCACGAAGGTCTGGTAGGAAGAACCGGTGGTGAGGATGGCCTTGCCGCTGTCATATTTGATGGTGAGGACCAGGGATTTGAGGGGCACGTCCTTTGCGGAGAGGCGCTCCTTTTCCAGCATCGCCGTCATTTTCTCGGGCTTTAGCTGGAGCACAAACTTGAAATAAAGGGGCGTGTATTTGCCCTTGATGAGGTCGAAGCAAAGGCCCTTCAACTCGCTCCAGGGCTGATATTCATAGGGAATGACCTGGGGCGTCCGATCGCTGATGGGATAGAATTCCACGTTGACGTGCCCGTCGATCGTCACAGTGGTGGCTGTTTGGATGGTGGCCTCCTCGAGAAGGAAGATGTCAAAGGCGTCGCCCGCGAGGAGCGAACTCATAAACTGTTTCATGGACGTGATCTGCAGGGCTATCATTTCGAAGCATTCTCCTTATTGGAACTTAGGTTTGCGAGGATGAGACGGGCGAAATCGTGTGAAGTGTGCGGCAGCAGGAACTTCTTGCCGTCGGACATTTCCGCACCGAAGGCGCCAAGCTTAGTGATATGCAGGCAATTCAAGAGAAAATGCCCTGTGGGCGGAAGGAAGCAATCGTGGCCTGCGGCCCACACGGAATAGAGATTGAAAAGGTCCGTGCGAAGGAGCTTTGTGCGGCCTTGCGTCAGCGCGACTTGAACGGCGCGCCCCTTGGCCGTTGCATAAAGGATCTCGTCCTCCGTCACGTAAATGGTGTCCTCCTCACTCCGAAGTTCGATGAGGCTTGGCGCGGAGGATTTGAGCTCTAGCGCGCGGTCAATGCTTTCGGACAGATCGGCCACTTTGATGGCCTTATCGAGAAAGAAGACGTTTTTAGGGAAGCTTTGCTCCCGATAATTGATCTTGGAACAACAAAGGACGACGGGAGCGGTGCTCCCTTTTTTCGCAAGCGCCTCTACGATTCCCTGCGCGGTCACGCCAGGCGTCTGACACATGTCCACGTAAAAGACATCGTACATGAGGGCATTTGCAAGCAATGCTTCGATGTTTCCGAAGGAATCCACGTAAAGCGTTCCGGAAGTTTGCGCACGCTTGTCAGACTCCCTTTTCAGGAGCCGTTCCATCTGTTTTCTGTCAGCACCATTGTCATCACAGATCGCTACGTGCATATTGTTTTCCCCCGAGTTTTCTTAAGTTCATTATGCGGCAATTCTATCAAAATAGCAAGGGTTTAGAAATGGAAGATTTGTGTTCATCAAAACCAGGCTTCGTGAAAAGAATCTGTGTTTCGCCATCAGACAAACGCGTTTTTGTCTTTTGCAACAATACGTAAGAACGCTGATTTTGCTCATAATCTCGATCGTCTTTTGTGAATATGGAACAGGCTATATAGCTCGAAATCGGTTTTTCCTTGTTTTCACGAATAAGAAAAACATAACGAATTGTGTCAATTTGGCTCGCAATAAGATAATCAGCTTTGATTGAAGTGCTGAAAGAGTAGAAGCGCGGCATATATGAATAAAGGGTAAAATTGTTATCCAGCATGTTTTCAAGCTCGGTTATGGCAAGTAATCTGGGCTTGACCAATTTCTCGTACTGTTGCCCCTTTTCTATTTGTTCTTGAGTGATAGTACCTTCTAGTATTTTTTGAATGATTTTGGAAGGGGTATAACGAGGGAGGTTTAAGTCTTTCAGATACTGGAATCCAGCGAGATGTGGAAAATCATTGGGATAAAAAGAGAGGTGTAAGTCATACAGCTTCATCCTGAAGCCGTAAGTGAAACTGTATCTGTATCGTGACAAGGAAACCCACGCAGATGCAGCCTTGAAAAGTAGAGTTTCTTTCATGCAATATCCATCCTAGATAGAAATAGAGCCTTGCTTGTTTAGCAAGGCTCTTAAGCGTTTTCTTTCAATGCCGGCGGACCGGAATCTAGTCGGTTTGAGGTTACGCATAACCCACGGTCGTGCTCCACAAATGGCTGCCATCCGACCCAGTCACTTGCTTCATCACACACGATAGCTAGTCATTGCTGCTATCTTCTAAGCATATTATAAGAAATTCGGATTGAAAAATCAACACATTTTTTGTAAATTAGCGGTTATAAATGTAATACCACACACAAATTGCTATAATCATCTGCAGGATCAAGATCGCGGGCATGCCGTACTTGAAATACCAATGCTTGGTCTTGTGGCGGAAAACCTGCATGCCGACGATGGCGCCGATGCTACCGCCAAGGATGGCGGAGAGAAAGAGCACCTTTTCAGGAACGCGCCAGGCGCCTGATTTTGCCTTTTTCTTATCCGATGCCATGAGAACGAATGCGAGTAGATTCATGGCGAGAAGATATACTGCGATTGCAAGGATGAACAGTGTTTGGGGCATGGGGTGACCTCCTTTTTCGTACTAACTTCATTATGCGGCAACTTCCGTAAAAAGGCAAGGGAGAGAACAAAAAAATCGCCACGGAAAATGCTCCGTGGCGATGATTGTTTTATGGGTTGTTGATTACAGATCCAACAGGTCTACGCCCTGCTCCTTGAGCTTCATTGCTCGAACCTTGCAGGAGAGGCCAAACAGATTGATGAAGCCTTCTGCATCATGGTGATCATAAAGGTCGCCGGTGGTGAAGGAAGCGATCTTCTCATTGTAAAGCGTGTAAGGAGAAGTGGTGCCGGCCTTGATGATGTTGCCCTTGTAGAGCTTGAACTTCACTTCGCCGGTGACATACTTCTGGGTCTCCTCGATGAATGCCTGCTCTGCCTGACGAAGAGGAGTGAACCACTTGCCTTCGTAAACAAGGCTTGCAAAGCGGCTGCCCATTTCCTTCTTCATTGCGTAGGTGTCGCGGTCAAGGATGAGCTCCTCAAGCTGCTGATGTGCCTCCATCAGGATTGTTCCGCCAGGGGTTTCATAAACGCCACGGCTCTTCATGCCAACCACGCGGTTCTCAACGATGTCGATGATGCCGATGCCGTGCTTGCCGCCCAGCTCGTTGAGCTTGTGGATGATGTCGGAAACCTTCATCTTCTGGCCGTTTACGGAAGTGGGAACACCCTTTTCAAAGGTCATGGTAACGTACTCGCCTTCATCGGGAGCCTTCTCAGGCGTGGTGCCAAGCACCAGAAGGTGATCGTAGTTGGGCTCGTTCGCAGGATCCTCCAGCTCAAGGCCTTCATGGCTGATGTGCCAGATGTTACGGTCGCGGCTGTAAGAGGAATCTGCAGAGAACGGCAGGTTGATGCCATGTGCCTTGCAGTACTCGATCTCGGACTCACGGGAATCCATGGTCCACTTGTCGTTACGCCATGCAGCGATGATCTTAATGTCGGGAGCAAGAGCCTTGATGCCAAGCTCGAAACGAATCTGGTCATTGCCCTTACCGGTTGCACCGTGGCAGATTGCGGAAGCGCCTTCCTTGCGAGCAATCTCAACGAGCTTTTTTGCGATCAGGGGACGAGCCATGGAGGTACCAAGCAGGTACTTGTTCTCGTAGATGGCATTTGCCTGTACGCAGGGAACGATGAAATCATCACAGAACTCATCCACAACGTTCTCAATGTACAGCTTGGAAGCGCCGCAGAACTTAGCTCTCTCCTCAAGTCCGTCAAGCTCCTCTGCCTGTCCGCAGTCAACGCAGACGCAGATCACTTCATAATCAAAATTCTCCTTGAGCCAAGGAATGATGGCGGTGGTGTCAAGTCCGCCGGAATACGCAAGAATGACTTTTTCTTTCATAGTTTCAACCTCCGAAAAGTGATAAAAATTCAAATCTGAAACCACTATACAACAGGTTTTCAAGAAAAGCAAGAATAATATTAACAAAAAACTTGGATTTAATGGATAAATATTCAACAAAAATATAGAATACATGCATATACACTGAATAAAGTGCATAATTATACATCTTAATCTCGGGGGAGAAAATTTAGAACTCTAATATATTTGTTAGAATGCTAAATATTTGTTTACAGATCCATAAAAAAAGGCTATACTAAAATCCAAAGGCGTATTTTTTCGAGAACAGAAACGGAAATGAGACGCCACACGGAAAAAACATAATAAAAACAAGAGAAATATCGAAAACTGGATTGCCGCAAATTTGTGAAAAGCAATCAAATCATTTGAGGGGGAATGGAAATGAGAGGGGGAAAACGGTATTTTTTGCTTGCCGCGCTGCTTGTCCTGCCACTTTGTCTTGGAAGCTGTGACGGGTGCGGGAAGAAGGCGGAACCGACGCAGGAACAGTCGGTGGCCGTGGCAACGCAGGAGAGCACTGTAACGCAGGAGAGCGTGGCAACGCCGGAACCGACGCCCGAGCCGACGCCCGAGCCGACGGCGGAACCGACGCCTGAGCCAGTGATCGACTTTGTCGACCTGGAGGACGTCACGCTGGAGGAGCTTCAGGCGGCGCTGGACGACGAGCAGTACGTGACGGTGAACTTAAACGGGGAAGTGCTCTTTGGCGAAGGCGAAGAGGGCATGGAAAAACTGAAGGAAGCACTTGCGGCCGGGCAGACGGAGAAGGAGATCAAGGTCGACGTCAAGGGCAGGTACGGCAAGGAAAAGGTGGAGGCGACCCTGACGATCCCTAAGGGAAAGACGCTGAACGTGAACGGAAGGATTTCCGTCGGCGCGAAGGGCGCGATCACGTTTGGAGGAACGCTTGTCAACAACGGAGGGATGTTCCTTGGAACCGCGCTGAAGGAAGAAGAGGGCGGCGAGTTCTCGAACGAGGGACTCGTGGTAAAGCCGGAGCACAAGCACGAAGTGGTCAAGGACGCGGCGGTAGCCGCAACCTGCACGCAGGACGGCCTTTCGAAGGGAAGCCACTGCAGCGTCTGCGGAGAGATCCTGGAAGCGCAGCAGGTCATACCTGCCACGGGTCACCAGGAAGTGAAGGACGCTGCGGTCGCGGCGAACTGCCAGAGCGATGGAAAGACGGAGGGGAGCCACTGCGCGAACTGCGGCGAGGTGCTCGTAAAGCAGGAGACGATCCCGAAGACGGGACACACCCCCGTGGCGGTTCCCGATCAAACGGTAGACTGCACGCATGACGGATACACCGGCGTGACAAAGTGTTCGACTTGCGGGGCCGTGCTTTCGGGAACCTATGAAAAGGCATTGGGGCACGATCTAGTGCAGACGAGTGGTATGTCGCCCACTTGCACAACAGAGGGTCAAAAGCCAGCTACATATTGTAAGAGACCGGGATGTGGTTATCTTGTTGGTGGGGAGATAGTGCCGCCTCTGGGACACAATAAAGTGGTCAAAGAGGAGATACCAGAGCAGTGCGAACGGTATTGTGGGACTTGGTGGAAATGCAGCAACCCGGGCTGCAATTGGGAAGATGATTCTGGATTAGTATGGTTTGATCATGACTATGATGAGAACGGTATCTGCAGAAGATGCGGTAAAAAGAGAACTGGTGGATGAGGGGGAATGGAAATGAGAGGGGGAAAACGGTATTTTTTGATTGCCGCGCTGATTGCCCTGCCGCTTTGTCTTGGAAGCTGTGACGGGTGCGGGAAGAAGGCGGAACCGACGCAGGAACAGTCGGTGGCCGTGGCAACGCAGGAGAGCACTGTAACGCAGGAGAGCGTGGCAACGCCGGAACCGACGCCAGAGCCGACGGCGGAACCAACGCCAGAACCGACGCCTGAGCCAGTGATCGACTTTGTCGACCTGGAGGACGTCACGCTGGAGGAGCTTCAGGCGGCGCTGGACGACGAGCAGTACGTGACGGTGAACCTAAACGGGGAAGTGCTCTTTGGCGAAGGCGAAGAGGGCATGGAAAAACTGAAGGAAGCACTTGCGGCCGGACAGACGGAGAAGGAGATCAAGGTCGACGTCAAGGGCAGGTACGGCAAGGAAAAGGTGGAGGCGACCCTGACGATCCCTAAGGGAAAGACGCTGAACGTGAACGGAAGGATTTCCGTCGGCGCGAAGGGCGCGATCACATATGGAGGAACGCTTGTCAACAACGGAGGGATGTTCCTTGGAACCGCGCTGAAGGAAGAAGAGGGCGGCGAGTTCTCGAACGAGGGACTCGTGGTAAAGCCGGAGCACAAGCACGCAGTGGTCACGGACGCGGCGGTAGCCGCAACCTGCACGCAGGACGGCCTTTCGAAGGGAAGCCACTGCAGCGTCTGCGGAGAAATCCTGGAAGCGCAGCAGGTCATACCTGCCACGGGTCACCAGGAAGTAAAGGACGCTGCAGTCGCGGCGAACTGCCAGAGCGAAGGAAGGACGGAGGGAAGCCACTGCGCGAACTGCGGCGAGGTGCTCGTAAAGCAGGAGACGATCCCGAAGACGGGACACACCCCCGTGGCGGTTGCCGATCAAGCGGTAGACTGCACGCATGACGGATACACCGGCGTGACAAAGTGTTCAACCTGTGGAGCCATGCTTTCCGGAAGCGTTGTACCTGCGTTAGGTCATTTGATACAAAATATTGATGCCTTAGAGGCAACATGTACTCGTGACGGGTGGACGGCAGGGCAATGGTGCATGAGGTGTGCAACATGGATTGTTGAGAGCGTGGATATAAAAAAACTGGGACATGAAATGGTGATAGACACGAATTCGGAATTGAATTACCCGCCCACTTGTGGAACGGTTGGTTATGTGACAACAATATGTAACCGTCCTAATTGTGGTTACACGGAAACGACTATGATAGATAAGACAAATGAACATGAATGGAACGAAGAAACCGGGCGGTGTAATAAATGCGGGCAAAAGAAACCTGCAAATTAGTATGCTTCAAGAGAAGTAAAGATATCAGGGGTTGCAGTGAGGAAAAGATGATGAGAAGAGTAAGTAGAAGAAGGTTATTGGAAAGGGTTATCGCAAGTTTTTTGGCATTCGTGATCGTGTTCACCATGTATCCAGATGCATATTCCGTTGTAAGGGCAGATTTGACAAGTATGTCTCACATGCTAAAGGGCGTAGTTACAAACAAAGTAACAGGGGAACCTATTGTGGGCGCATTAGTAACCATTACTAATAAGCAATCACGGTTTTCGGAGTGGAAGGGATACACTAGTCAGACAAATGAGGATGGCGAGTATGCCATTAACGACTTGTATGATACCTATGACTATGTGGTTACGGTTACACATAATGATTATAATATTAACGAGGATTCGGATACCACGTTTGCCATACCTAGCGATAAAGAGGTAGTCGAACGCAATTTCGCATTAACTTCGGATAAGCAGCTCGAGTTTGAAAAGGGCGAGTATGAGTATTTCCTGATTGAAAAGGATGATGATGACTTTAGCTCACCCGAAGCGGAAAAAGGGGACGTTAAGGCGGATAAATACTCAAGCAGTGACACTGATGTCGCAGCTGTAAATGAATCGGATGGAACGCTTACGCTGCTAAAGGCCGGAGAAACGACTATTACTGCCCAGAAAGAGGGATACTTAAGCGTAAGCTATAAGCTGGTCGTGAAAAAGAAAGACCAAGAGATTCAGTGGGCAAATAGTTTGCCTGAAGTGATCACTTGGGAGGATGGAGAAGCAGGGATTGATTGCGCAGTCAATGGCGTGGGCGAAGGGTGTGTGATCAATTACAAAGTAGAAGGGTCGGATGCTACAATTGACCAAAAGACAGGCAAGGTTACGTTTACGGAACTTGGTGACGTTAAGGTTACTGCTTATAGTGAAGGAAACGATTATTACAACGAATCAGAGACGATAGAAACTTCATTTACCGTTAAAAAGGCAAAAAGAAACATTGTCATAAATGTTAAGATCGATGATCCTGACATCGCTTGTTTTGGCAAAGGAGAGTTAAGCGCCGAGATCACGGATGAAGATGAAAAATTCCCTGGTGCAGAGGTTCTGTTTCGCATGAAGCAGGACGGGAATAACGAGCAAAAGGCTAATATAACCGGGAACCAATTTGAGCCGCAGACCTCAGGAAAAATGACGATAGAGGGCTATGTCGAAGCAGATGAGAAATACTTTGAAACAGTAGGCGAGCTTACGCTTAACGTAGGTCATGCAAGCAATGAATTTTATCTTCCGGAAGGAGCTACCGAAAAGGAGAGCCTGGCATATCTGGAAGACTATGAAATCCCATGGCAGGCGAATACTTCCATCAAATACGAGGTGTCGGATGAAGATGGTAAGTATATCGAGATGAAAGATAAGAATACTGTTCATGTGTTAGACTCAGACACAGACCCGGTTACCGTACACGTAAAGTTGAAGGCTGACGGTAATGAACAGTATCAGGCCGCTGAAAATAAAGAAGTCGCTCTTTCCATAGTCAGAGCAAAACAAACCGTAAGTGTTACCAGTCCTTTAAACATGGATTTCGAAAAGGCTGATGACAAGGATTGCATGGAATTCCAGATCACTGCCGAGAGTACCGCGAGTAAAAAGGATTCAGACAAGGACAATAACAAAGTCAGCTTTTCGCTGGCGGAAGAATCCGAGAACGTTACCCTTTCGCCGGATGGTTTGGCAACCATTCAATGCGCATGTACTTTTTCAGTGATCGCACACTATTCCGGTAACAAGCACTATGAGCCTGCTGATTCCGACCCGTTTACGATCAACGTTGGTCTGGCAACGCAGGAGATAGAGTTTAGCGAATCAGAAATAGACTACTATGTTGGCGATCCCAATAATAAGACGGTTAAATTGACGGACGGGATAGGCACGGGAGAGATCACTTATAGTGTTGATGCGAACGAAGTAATTAGTGTTGATAAATCCACGGGAAAAATCAGTATTTTGAAATTAGCTGACGCGGACGATGACGGGGTGATCGGCACGTTTGTTATTCATGCCCAAAAAGCGGCAGATACGCGATATCAGGCTGCGGAAGCTGAATATAAAGTAACGGTGAAATATCATATTCCCGGAGATGATAAACCGTATGAATTCAATTGCGTCGAAAAGGATGGCTGGTATCGCTGTGAATCGTTGGTCATCTCGCCGAAATCAGGGAATACTATGTATGATGGAACGACGAAAAATGAGATTCCCTCTTACCCAATAAACGAAGATGGAGAGCACGCGGTGAAGTTCCTTGTAAAAGAGGAAACAGGCATCGTTTATTATTGTACCTTTTCAATTCAAAAGGATATAACTGCACCCACGATTACTTCTGTTGTATTGAATGGTTCCGTTACTACATGGGAAAGCGCCGAGACTTTCATTGACAAGGCTTTGTATGATAAAGCGGAAATACGTGTTACGGCGCAGGATGCGATAGTGAATAAGGGATTTCCTGTAGTTCAGTATTATATTGATTACGATCCCGATGCCATTAAGACGGAAGCACAGATCGAGCAGATTGCAGATGATGAATGGATTACGGGGAGCAGCTTTTCCGCTGAAGAAAATCACCAATTTGTTGCATATGTGCGCGCGATGGATCAGGCGGGGAACATTGCTTATGCGCATACCAACATTATTGTTTTTGACCGTACGGAGCCAGAAAATCCTTCGGTAGTAAAAGGGGTGAGCCCCATAAAAGCGAAGGATTCAGAAGAAGATAGCGCATATGTTTCGAATCTGCCGCTGACCATTACCGCGAAAGATAAGCTTTCCGGCGTGAAGAAGATCACATGCCAGGTGGTTTATCGGGCAGAGAAGGACAATAATGAGTACGAGGATCCGGTTGCGGTCGTGGTCACTTATACTGATGATTCGAATGAGTCCGTTACTACTGAGAAGCCCATCGTATTCTCCGTAGCGGAGGATCTGGTATATGAATACCCAAAAAAGATTGAGATACCGGCAGGAGATTATAACGGTAAGTTGACGTTGACGGTGACGACCGAGGACGGCTGCGGTAATACAAATACTTTTTATGAAGATTACCTGTTTGATTCTCTTTTGCCTGTAATCGAAGCAGACTTTGATAGTGAAATCAAAGAGGTGGCTACGGATGAAAACAATGTGCATTATTTCAATGAAGAAAGGACATTGCACGTTAACGTTGCCGGGAAGCCCAGTTCCTTTAACTATAAGAATGTACACATCATTGTGAGTAAGAATAAGATCTCTGATATTTCTGCCGAGACCGCTGATCAGATCATGGCTCGTGTCCAGGATGATAAGGATACCTCTGTTGTGTATCCGCATTACTGGTTTTATACTGATAAAAAATTACCTTTTACCATTTCGGAGATTGATGATGACGATCCATATGAGAATGGCCGAAAACCGCACAAGTTTGACATCACCTTCCAGGGAAATTCGCAGTATTATGTTTATATGTTTTATACGGATACTTATAACAGAACCGCTGATCCATTTGACAGCGGAGAATTGTTTGTGGTGGATACGGAAGTGCCTGGCGGTACCATCTACGTGAATGAAAAGGGAAAGAATAATCAGCTCTTATTGTCGAATGAACTCAAGGAAAACGAGGAAACCAAGGAAAATGAAACGGAATTTGAATTGGTAACAAACAAAGAACTTGAGATCAGTTTTGACGCGCATGATTCGTATAGTGCCATTCGTTCCGTGGAGTACTATGTGTCTACTGGGGAAGAAGCACTTGAATATCTGAAGAAGGATAACCTGGCAAAGAAGGAATGGACGCCGCTTCAAGGAACGCGCGACGAAAAGACCTGGAAGAGTTCGGAAACTTATGAGGTAACGGAAGAAAAGAAGTTTGTTTTGTATGCGAAGATCACGGATTATTCCGGGAATGTCTCTTATGTCAGCACCTGCGGCATTGTTGTGGATAAAACTCCTGTCGTGATCAAGGCAAGTGACATGCCGGATGGGGAGAATGGATATCACTGCAAGGATTACGAACTGGCGGTAAGCGTTACGGACAAGGAACTTGAAAAGCAGGATCTTACTTTGCCTTATTCCGGATTTGACAGAGTGGAATATGCGATCGTAGTTGACGCGAGCGAAGAGGAAGCTGAGCAGATCGTCGGATACATGAAAGATGCGGCTTGGAAGTCTGAGGTTGAAGAGCTGCTGAAGGAATCACGGGGCAGAGCTGTTTTTGACAGCTTTGCTAAGAGCGATGAGTTTGAATTCAAACATAGCGAAGACATCCATGTCTCCGGTTTGACGAACAACAGCGATAACGTAAAGGTCTTTCTTCGGGCGTATGACCGCGCCGGCAACGTGACAATCTTCACCCTGAATGATGGGAAGTCATATCTTCCCTTGAAGTTTGCCATGACCGAGCCGAAGGTTAACGTGGTATTTAAGAACGCGGCGACTAAAGAAGATATCAAAAACGCGAGAGCATATTTTAAAGATCAAACCGCTACGATCACCGTAAAGAGCAGATCTACGCTTTTTGATTATGACGAGTTCAAAAAGCTGATAAAAATCTCCGGAAGTAACGTGGATGGGGAAAAGCTTACCCTTAGCGATGATGACGTTGTATTTACTTATGTTCCTCCGACCTCAGAATATCCTTCTGATGAAGATGAACACGTGATCAAGATCGAATTCAAGGCAGATGCCAATTATGATTTCACGTTGTCCTATGTGGATAAGGCCGGGCATGTCTGTGATTACGATGAAGTGACATTCAATGGGGAAAATCATAAAGCCACGGATCGGTATTTTACGGTTGATGCCACTTCTCCTACGGGTTCCATCACGATTGATAAGTATACTTGGACGACTCTCTTAAAGTCCTTGACTTTTGGTCTTTGGGAAAAGGATCCTAAAAAAGCTGTTGTGACGGTGAAGGCGGAGGATGCTACCAGTCCCGTGACCATCGAGTACTATATGTCGGATGGGAAGACTATTTTGACCGCAGATGATCTTGACAAGGTGGTAGATTGGAAACTGTATAACGGCATTGACGTCGGAGAGTATCAGAGATTCGTTATTTATCTCAGAATCACTGACAAGGCCGGAAATTACAAATACCTGTGTTCCGGCGGATACATTGTCGATCCGCTTGCCACTTTGGAGAACAAGATCAAAATCACTTTGAGTGATCCTACCGTCGACCCGCAGTATGACATGAATGGGAAAATGATTTCCCTGCCCATCTACAATGATGACCTGACCGCTAAGATCGAAATAAGCGAACAGCAGGAAGATGGGGACGAGGATTATTCCGGAATCAAGAAGGTGGAATACTGGATCGTGGAAAATGAAGGAGATTCTGATTATCCACAGCTGACGGAAAAAGAACTGGATGCGAAAAAAGAATTGCTGTATTCCTATGAGTTCACAAGGGATACGGTGACGGAAGACGAAAACGGGAATGAAACTACCGATAACATCAATGCAGGAACCCTGATCATTCGTGAAAGGATTTCTGACGATGAAGGAAATGGCGAGACTAAGGAAGAAACGCTGGTTGGAAGCTATCCTGAACAAGAGAGACTGAGGAAAAATTTCACCACTACGATCAAAATCATTGCCAATGAACATAATTGCAGTAACGTTACTCTTCACGTGGGAGTATGGGACAACGCTGGTAACTATACTGAGAACACGATGAAGATGGACATCGACGTGACGGCGCCGACCATTGAAGTGTCTTACGACAACGACAATGCAAAGAAGATGGACAAGGATCGGGGATATTTCCCTGCCGACAGGACGGCGACGATCGTTATCACGGAGAGAACGGATCACTTTGAGCAGCTGATTGCTGACGGCGGCATTACGATCACGGCAGTTAACGCAAAGGGTGAAGGCGTCCCTGTGATCGCGAAGGTGATAGGCAAGGACAAGGGCAAGATTGAAATCGTGCCTGTTGGAAACGCGTCTGAGCCTGGCACCGTGAATCTTACGACGCTTGGCGACATCTGGAAGACGGTGAAGAAGTATGACGAAAGCGGCGATAAGAAAGTGCCGGTTCCTGACGGGGATACCCATACACTGATCATCCATTACGATGCAGACGCCAACTACGAATTCAGTATTAAGTACGCCGACAAGGCGACGAACCCGAATCAGGAAGTGGACTACGGAAAGAGTGTGGCTCCGAATGAGTTCACGGTCGACAGGAAGAATCCGTTTGGAGAGATCACGGCAAAGGAAGTGCTCCATGACGATTCTGCGGCGGCCGCACAGGTGGTTCGTGAGATCCACACCTGGAAGGATCTGATCAAGGTTCTCACCTTTGGCATTTGGACGAAGGTGAACGTTTCCGTTGCGGCGGACTGGAATGACGAGACCAGTAAGACGGAACAGGCAATGTATTATCAGGCTCCCGACAACAAGGCGCTTACGAGCTCCGAGCTGGATAAGGTTACGGAATGGGTTCCGTTTGCGAAGTTTGAGCTTGAACCGAATGCGCAGAGGACTGTTTATCTGCGTGTTACCGACTATGCGGGAAATCGTACTTATATCAGCACGAACGCGATGATCCTTGATAACGTTGCGCCCGGAGCTGACACACTGCAACCGTCCATTGGTGTTGCCGCGACGGCATCTGCGGACATCTATTCCGGCGACGTGCCCGTCAGCGTGACTGTTTCGGACCCTAAAACCGACGAGGCGTTCTCAGGACTCAAAAAGGTGAGCTACATCGTAACCAATATGGGCACGCAGACTCAAAACGGCATTCTGTATGCTGCACCGGAAGTGACGAACAACGGAATTGACAATGAGGCTGAGGTTGGTAAGGATGAGAATGGAAATCCCAGATTCTTTACTTATGAGGAGCTGGAAAAGACGAAATCCTTCAGCGGAAGCCTTACCGTGGAGGCAGCAAAGAACAACAGTAACGACGTTAGGGTCGTAGTGCTGGTAGAGGACAAGGCAGGAAACACGTTCGAGAAGGACATTAGGCTGAAGATCGACATTACCAAGCCGACGATCAAAGTATCTTATGACAATAATGAAGGCGACGTGACGTTTGCAAACCCGACGACGGACGCTTACTTTAAGGCGCCCAGAACGGCGACCGTAGTGATCACGGAACGTAACTTCGATCCGAACAGGGTGAACTTTACGATCCAGAATTCAGACGGAGCAGCGCCCGCCATCAGCGGATGGACAACGGTGGGGAACGGCGATGGAACGACCCACACGGCGACCATCGTTTACAGCGCTGACGGAGATTATGGCTTTGACGTCGGAGTGATCGATCAGGCGGGGAACGGCAATCAGGGCGTTGATTACGGCGGATCCCTTGCACCGCAGAAGTTTACGGTAGACCGCACGATTCCGAAGATCGCGATCCAATATGATAATAATGACGCGAAAAACGGAAATTACTACAAGGAAACTCGTACGGCAACCGTTACCATTACCGAGCGTAATTTTGAGACTTCGAGGATCAGGGTGACGATGACGGCGTCGGATGACGGCACACCCATTCCGGTGCCCGTAGTGAGCGCGTGGACGAATTATGGTGAAAGACACGTTGCGCTTATTGCGTTCGCCGATGACGCACGTTATTCGCTTGACGTTGATTATGCGGACAAGGCAGGCAATGAGTCGGAAAACATGGAGGCTCAGGTATTTTACGTTGACCTGACCGCGCCGGTGTTGAGGATTGATAACATACTGGACGAGTCTGCAAACGGAGGAGACGGAGACGTCGGCTTTGTGATGACGGCCACGGACGTGAACCTTGAGAGCTTTGTTCCCAAGCTTACGGCTACCGTAAGGGAAGGCGACGGATTCACGACGAAGGTGCTTCAGATCGGAACGACGGAGGACATAAAGAACGGAAAGGTCTTCACCGTGAGCAACTTAGAAGACGACGGAATTTATCATGTGGAGTGTACGCTTGTCGACAAGGCGGGGAACGCCTATGAGCAGGTTATTTTGGTCGACAAGAACGGCAAGGATTATGTAGCACGTCGGAGTGCCGGGGACAAATTGGTTTCCTTCTCCGTGAACAGGCTTGGTTCGACCTACGAGCTTGATGACGCGACGAGGGCCATTGTTGAAAAGTACTATCTGAGAAACCTCGAGCATGACCTTACGCTGATCGAGATCAACGCGGATCCTTTGAAGAACAGGAGCGTTACCGTCAACGGACGCGAACTGACTGAGGGGACTGACTATACCGTTAAGGAGAGCGGCGGAAAGGGTAAGTGGTACAGATATGAGTACGTCATCCGGAAGGAGCTGTTTGAGCCGGAAGGGGAATATGTGGTCGTATGTTCCTCCAAGGATAAGGCAGACAATGACGCGTTCAATGACGTAAAGGGCGTGAACGCCCGGTTCGTCATTGACAGGACGCCGCCGGTTGTTGCGGTTACGGGACTTTCCGAAAAAGGAAGATACCAGACGGAGAACCAAGTCGTGACCATCGTGCCCACGGATGACGGAGGCGCGCTGAAGTCACTTGTGGTAAGCCTTGTTGAGAAGAATGGCGAGGTTGTCGGCGAGCTGCTGGCCCTGGAAGACGACAAGTTGGAGCAGGCCCTGGAGGAGAACGGGGGCGCGCTGACCTTCACGGTACCCGAAGGTCTGTATCAGAACGTCAAGATCGTGGCGAAGGACCAGGCAGGAAGTGACGAGGAAGAGCCAAACACCTTTGCACAGACTATTACGAATGTTTCGGTAACGCCGAGCGGATTCCTGATCTTCTGGGCTAATAAACCCGCAAGATTTGGCGCCATGGGCGGTATCGCGGCGGCTGTTGCGCTGGTGGCTTTGTTGCTGTTCTGGAAGAAAAAAAGAGGGTACAGAAGATAAGAAATGCAAGATGATCGAAAACTAGTTTGGAAACGCGAAAATCCTTGCACTTTGTAGAATTTTGTATTATAATAAACTTTGTAAAAGGGCAAACATTCAGTGATGGGTGGGCGCAAAGCATGAATTCATAAGCTTTTATGAAGGTTCGGCTGCACAAATTACGACACTTGTAATTTGTGCGGCCTTTTTTTGGGAAGAAACTAGGAACGGGATGGATGAAACATGTATAACATTCCCATAGAGCAGATCATCGGAAATCAAATAACGGTGCAGGATTACTTCGATCTCATGCTCCAATTGCTTGAAGATCTTGAGGAAACAAGGAACGAAGGCGTGCAGATTGTTCTGGCAACGTCGCGGATGCGCGTGAGGGACGGAAAGCTTCAGCGTGAAGTGGATCCGGATGCGCAGGTTCGCGAGATGGCAGACATCAAGGAGTTCATGAGGAACATGACGTTTGACTGTGTTTTTCATCCCGATGAGAACTGCGCGGCAGTAACAAAGTTTTTGCAGACGATCGACTCCGTGTCGGAGATCAACTTCTTCAACGTGATGATCCAGTTCTGCAAGGAGCAGCTCGGACTTGTGACACCGATGAGGAGTCCTTCCGGAAGACTGGTTTCGGGACGGACGGCACCGGCACCTGCTCCCGCGCCCGCACCTTACCAGGGTAGCAATGACGGAGAGACGGGCGTACTCAGTGATGACTTCTGGCAGAAGTTCGGACAGCAGACACAGGCTCAGCCGCAGACTCAGTATCAACAGCAACCGCAGTATCAGCAACCGCAATATCAGCAGACCCAGTACCAACAGCAGTATCAGCAACCTGAAAATTCCTACGGGAATGGTTATGCAAATTCCTACGGAAATCAGGGCGGTTATTCGGGTTACGAGGCGATGGGCGGTGCCGGTGGTGAGACGGGCGTGCTCGATCCCAATTTCTGGCAGCAGATCCAGGGCGGCGCATCGCAGGGTGCGCAAGGCGTGCAGAGACGCAATTCGGGCAGACTTGTTCATGCAAAGACCGGCAACGTGACCGTGATCAATAAAGAGAACTTCTGGATCGGCAAGGGGGACGTAGACCTGAAGATCGACAAGGACACCGTGAGCAGAAAGCATGCGCAGATCCTTGTGCGCCAGAATCATTATTTCATCACGGACAATGGTTCGACAAACAAGACTTATCTGGAGGGGAAGGAGCTTCCTCCCAATGCCTCGGTTGAGCTTTACAACGGAATGCACGTAAAGTTCGCGAATGAGGAATATATTTTTCAACTATAACTCGCATTGAGGTTGGCATGGAAACTGAAACTTTATTGTTGATCATCGTTATATTAGGCCTCGTGATCGTCGTGCAGCTGGCCATTCTGATTGGCATCTCGCTGAAGATCCTTCACCGGAAACCGCAGGTGGTGAAATCCGTGGAAGTGGCAAGGGAAGCGGCCACCGTACCGAAGGAGAAAAAGAGCGAATCCGGCAGGCTAAGGCGCCGCACCGAAGCAACGCCGAGAATCCCGGGCATTCGCATTTGCCCAAGGTGCTACAGCCCGATCCCGAACGAATCAGAAGAATGCCCTGCATGTAAAAACCCGCTGAGGTAATGACATGAAAGATTATTACAAGATCCTCGAAGTCAGTCCGGATGCAACGGATGACGCGATCAAAAAATCATTCCGTAAGCTTGCGAAGAAGTTTCACCCCGACACGAACGGCGGTGATCCCAAGGCTGTCGCAAGGTTCCAGGAGATCAACGAAGCGTATTCCGTCTTAGGCGAGGCGGACAAGCGCAAAGCATATGATGACGAGCGCGCGGGCAAGAAAGCTGGCCAAGGTTTTGGCGGTGCGCAGCAGCAAGGAAAGTCTGGCACGGGCTCGAAGGCTCCGAGAGGTACGTTTACGGGCTTTAACGCATCGAACTTCAAGATGAATTTCGACGACATGATGTTTGGCGAATTGAACAAAGAGAAAGAAAAAAAGGCTAAGGCGGAGGGAAATCCCGCTGACGTAAGCAGTCAGTTCGCCAGCTTTTTCGGCTTCAAGCCGAGGTAGAGGGGTAGGAATGAAACGAATAACCGCATTCATCGCGGCATGTCTTCTGTGTATCCTCCTTTGCCCCGTCGTTGCATTTGCCGGGGAGGATGATACCCCAAACGACCGCTGCGTGATCTCAGTGGCAGTGGACGTGAGCGGTTCCATGAGAAGGACGGATTCGCGCAGGGACATTCCCGAGACCATTAAGATGATCATGGACGCATGCGATGACAATGATCTTTTCAGTGTCGTTGCATACAATGATCAGATCGCATATGAAAGCGGCCTGATCAACCTTGGGGATGCGAAAGCGAAGGAAGCCCTGAAGCAGGATCTTGACAATCTGAAATATGATGGCAACACGGATAACGGTCTTGGCCTGATGCGTGCATTAAACAAGATTGTGGAGGATGTCGGCGAGCGCGACAAGGCGCTGGTGATCCTGATCTCCGACGGTAATACGGACCTCGTGGGGAGCACAACCGGAAGAAACGCGGACGACTCCAAACGGGACATCGAAAAGAGCACGGAGATCGCTAAGCAAGAAGATATACCGATCTATGTGATCGAGTACACTGACAATTTCACGACGGACACCAGCCTGATGTCGATGGCTGCCTCTGCAACGGGCGGCGGCGTGACGATGGTTGACGATCCACAAAAGTTCGTAAAGGTCATGCTGAACTCCTTCTTTGCGGGATACAACAACGGCAAAACCTTTTATGACACGCAGAACTCAGAGGAAAAGATCGCACGCGCGAAGTTCGACAGCGTAGCGAGTGAAAATGAGACGGAGCTCTTTTTCCTGTATGCATGGGAGCCCATCGCGGACCTTGAAGTTTTGAATAAGGATTTCGTGATCACGCCCGAGGCGCCCGGAAGGTATTTCCTTCTCGAATCGAAGGATGGGACGCCGGCCTCCGTTGAGGTTTTGTACGGCCTTGAAAAGAAGGGGACGGTCATGCTCGGAACGGTGAAGGCCGCAAAGCCTGAAAAGACCGAGCCGGAAGTGATCGTCAAAGAGATCGAGGTTGAGGTAAAGCCCGAGAGCGCGGTTCCGATGGCGAGCGACATCACTTTGGAAATGTATTCCGAAAAGGCTCCGTTCCGCTACGGCGTAAGCATTCTGTTTACGGATGACGACATCGTATCCTACGAGCTTCTTGGAACGGATGAGCGGGTGGTGCTTGAAGAAGGGGTCCTCACCTTTGACGTTTCCAAGGAAGGCGAGATCACGACGGCAGTCGTGGCAAAGGATGCGGCAGGCAACACGGCAACTTCCACCATCGTGGTGAAGGTGACGGCGGCCTGGAGGCAATATCAAAAGTGGCTTGTACTGGGCATCATCTTTTTCATCGTGCTCGTCACCGCAGTGATATGCTTCGTGATCATCCGAAGACTTTTGTTCCACAATGAAAAAAAAACAAAACCCTTGACAGGTGAGCTGATCGCGAACTTCGTGGACATCAAGAGCAAGAACGACATTGATCAGGTTCGCTGGAAGTTAAAGGATTATCCCCGGGACGGCGTGAGCCTGGAAGAACTCTTCCACGCAAAGGGCATTCGCGAGGAACTTAAGGACATTGACAAGGTTTGCTTTTATCCCTGCGACGAGGATCACGCGATCGCGCTTCTCCACAACATTGAGGGAGGCGTTTTCGTGGGAGATCACCACGTAAAGAGCAATGTTCCGACGATCGTTCGGAGCGGCAGCAAGATCTACGTATCGATCGCAGAGAATGCATCTGAGATAGAACTTATGTATTTAGACGAATAAAAAACTGGGAAGGGTCTGCAGATGAGCGTTGAGGTAAGCGACATAGCGCTTCCTGAGAATACGATATTGCATAACAAATATCGTGTTGAAGAAGTACATTATCTGGGCCAAACCGGAATTGTGTATTTTGGGGTCGATCTTGATGACAGGGCAGAAGTCGTGATCAAGGAATTCATGCCATACAAGATAGCGAACAGGGACATGAACGGGAAAGACGTGATCTGCAAGAGCAGAGGATGTCAGAAGCAATTCGTTAAGGCCCGGGAAGCCTTCGATCAGGAATGCGCATATGTTTACAAACTTAGAAAACTGAAAAAGCCCTACGAAGCCTGCGTACTCAAGTACCGCGACGTGTTCGAGGAAAACCAGACGGTGTACTTCGTCACGGAGAAGATCAAGGGCCGAAGCCTTCAGGACTACCTGGAGAACGGTATCGATTTTTCCGTCAGAGACACCATGAACATGCTGGTTGACATTGTGGACCAGGTTCACAAAAAGGGCATCATCCATTGCGACATCAAGCCCTCCAACGTCATCATCCAGGACGACGGCAAGATCGTCCTCATCGACTTTGGGTCCGCGTGCTACAAGAAGAAAAAGGGCGATGAGATGATGTTCGCGAGCAGAGGATATTCCGCACCGGAGCTTTATCACGGCGGCAAGATCGATGAGAAAACGGACATCTACAGCATCGGAGCGATCCTTTACTACATGCTGACGGACTGCCAGATCCCGGCACCGGACGACTATGATGAGTCGGAGGAGATCCCCTCCATTGCGGAGCTGATCGAGATTCCAAAGCCCCTCGAGGACGTGATCATGAAATCGCTTCAGAGGGATCGGGACAAACGACTGGGAAGCCTTTCCATCATGCGAAAAGTGCTGAACCAGTAAGCATTAGGTCATTCTTGAATTAAAATAAATAATCAAAACAAGAAAGGATGAGAACATGGACGTAATCACTCAAACAAACAGAACAATGCTCTTCGAGGAAATCAACCCTGAAAAGTTGAATATCCTGACCTTGATCGGCGACACGAAGGACCTCGAGAGCCTTGACGACGCAAAGATCAAGGAGATTCACGAAAACTTGCTTGTAAGAAACTTTGATGAGTTTCTTGAGAAGTTTGAGCCAGTGGTATATTCCTTCTTCAATGCGGCAACCCAGAACGTTTCTTACACGCTCGAGAAGCCCGAAAACATCCCCGAGGAGTACATTTCCGAGATCCCTCTGAACAAGCAGAATGACTTCCTGAACATGCTGTTTACGCTGATGGATTCCAAGCGTGCACAGGGCATCATCAACGTGGATTTCAAGTTTGAGAAGATCCTTGACATGATCTCCCCGAAGAAGATCATGCGCGACATCAAGCAGGTCCGCAAGGAGATCCATTACCTCTATGGCGAATATGAAAAGCTCGATGACGAGGATCCTAAGAAGCTCGACATCGGCGACAAGCTGAACTACAAATTCGAAGAAGCAAGCCAGAACTACAACAACGTCATGGCAATGCTTCCTCTGGCAATCGAGGACATTAAGACCAGACTTTTGCTCACGCAGAATTCTTCCAAGAAGACGGAAGGCCAGCTTCAGCTCGGTATGCTCTCCATGGGTGAGAACGGTGAACTGAAGGTGCTCGAGATCCCTCAGAAGGAAAAGAATGAGCTGCTTGCCATCTCCGCAACTGACACCAACACCGGTCTTGCAGTTGCCTTCAAGGAAGACTATGAAGCAGTCAACGAGGATCCTTCCGAGTATGTAAAGAGCCTGGTAGTCAGAACCTTCTGCCCCATGACCGCAGTGGTTGACAGTGACGTGGACGTTGAGCAGGAAGTGACCAACTACAATACCTACCTCGAGTTCTACAAGAATGCAAAGGACGACTTTATCAAGACCGTTAAGCCTCTGGTTGAAAAGCTCCTTGGCGTAAAGGTGTTCTTTGAGCAGTACAACACGAAGGAGAGAGGCATGATGCCGACCCTTCTTGTATGCAACACCAGCCTTGACATGCTTGTGAACAGCGCAAACATCGATCGCATCAAGACTTACTTCAACACCGTGAACAACAAGAACGATTACGCGAACACCGTATGGCTTGGCATCGTTCCCAACGTTGAGCTTGAGCAGAGCAAGACGAAGAAGGTTGCAAGACAGAGATTCCGCGGTAACGTGGTTGTTGAGAAGACTGACGGCAACAGCATGGAGTCCCTTACCACTTTGATGGAAGTGGCTAAGGATTACAAGATCCAGATGTTCTTCAGCTTTGAGACTGGCGAGCAGACGACCTTCAATGCAGTTGCAACCTCTGGCGTTGAGAAGTTTGTTGAGAAGTCAAGACCCCTTGTGAAGAAGGACTTTTCCGAGTACGTTTCCTGCTGTCTCCCGAACTTCACCATCGTTCCCAAGGAGAAATCCGAGGTTGTTCTCGACAATCGTATGCTCCTGAACGAGCAGGGCGGCGTAGAGCTTTCCAAGGCTCGCGAGGACGTAATGAAGCTCTGGATCGAAGGCGTTTACGTTGGCGCAGCATATGCAGCAGCCGGCATCGTGGCAGCTTGCCAGTGCCCTGACTACTTAAGAGAGCGCTTCAGCAACGTTTCGAACAAATATCCCGGCGTTCGTTACGACATCGAGGCAGGCGAGAATGCACTCCACACCGTGACCACCATGGGCAAGGAGATCACCGGTTTCACCAACACCATCAAGAACGTGATCAACAGCAAGGGATTTGGCTTCGTGTTCGCATCCGAGAGCAGCCAGGTACAGGGTAAGGAGATCAAGAACATCACCGTTTACAAGGCAAGAACCATGGCAATGGTAGATGACGTTTATGATTCTCTTTACAAGACGATGGTCAGCACCTACGTTGAGAGAATGCTTCGCTTCCTCAGCAACGACTTCAAGCAGGAGAACGTTACGAAGTTCTTCAGCAACAACCCGAGAAGCCAGAAGTCACTTTGGGAAGCAGACAAGGCTTACGTCAATGCGATCATTCAGGATGGCGACGAGCTCGGTTGCGAGATCGATGACACCACGAACGAGTGCAACATCAAGCTTGGCTTCAACGGCGACGTAAAGAACCTGAAGGTAAGCGTAACCAAGAGTACAGTAAAACAAGGTTAATCGAAAGGGATTCTCTTTCTTTTAATACAAAAAACTATTTTATAGGAGGTTTGAAATGGGATTCAAGGTAAAAATCGAAGCAAACGAAACAATCACATTGGGTTCTGAAACCGTAACGACCGTAAAGTTCGTAACGGATACTCCCAATGACAGCAACGCACGTTCCACCGATCTGGGTCTGGAACTTGTGATTTCCGGTAAGATCAGAGCAAACGTTGCTGGAGTGGCTGATGAGACTGTTAAGCTGCCTATCTGGGCGCTTATCCCCGCTTCTCAGTCACAGTGCTACGGCAAGGTAACGGTTGACGTTATCTCCGCTGGCAAAGAAGTACGTCAGATCATCATGGACACCGCTTACGTGGTATCCTACAAGGAATCCTTCTCGGACGAGACCGGCGTTGGCACGTTCACTCTTCAGGTAAGACAGAAGAAGGACATGAACAACAAGGTTCAGTACCTTGGCGGATTTGATTTCTAGGAAAGAAGGAGGGTTAAAAAATGAGTTTTGTTGTAACTGTTGGCAATAATATTACGTTAGGCGCTGAAACAGTAAAGACCGTTGAATTTATCGCAGAAACTCCTCAGGATTCCAACGCAAGGACGACTGATCTTGGTGTTACCATGAAGATCACCGGTAAGATCCTTACCGTTCTGGACGAGGGTAGCGAGAACACCGTTGACCTTGCTATTTGGGCTATGGTTCCCGTTGAGCAGGCTGACTGCTACAGAAGCGTGACTGTTAAGTCCGTTGCTGCTGGCCAGGTTGTTAGACAGTACATTCTTCCCACCGCATTCGTTGTTGACTATACCGAGACCTATGGCGACACCGAAGGCGTTGGTACCTTCGAGCTGATCATCAAGCAGAAGAAGGATAAGGTTCAGAAGACTGCTATTACCGGCGGCTACGCTGATTGATCTATTTGAAATTTTCGGATAAGCAGCCATGAACCTTATGGCTGCTTATCTTATAAAGGGAAGGCATAGTTTAGGACATGGAAATTTTAAAAAGCGCGGTGTACACATTTATAGGATTTTTATTTGGGGCCGTCATATTTTCATCGCTTGACTTTGCGCTGAAGCTGGTTTTCTTCTTCGCGCTGGTTTGTGTTTTGGGCACGGTGTTCTTCGGCTTTATGGTATTTGGAAAACCGAAGCAGTCGACGGCCACTGCGAAGCAGCCGATCAGAAGCAGCAGCGGGACCAGCGTGAACGAGCGGCCCGTCATGAGCGATCAGGGCGCAAGGATCAGCCGAAACGCACAGGTGATGCAGGAGAACGTTTCACGCTCCATGATGCAGGAGCAGCAGATGAACCCCCTGGATCGCAAACCCAGAAGCGTTGAAAAAAGAGAACAATATGAAAAGACCAGGCAGCCCGCCTCTAAGGTGGTCCTGCTGAATGAAGAAGGAACGCCCCTGATGGAGTGGAGCCTTCAGAGTCAGACCTCGTTGATCATCGGAAAGAGCACTGACAAAGAGCCCGTGGACATTGATCTTTCAGGTTCCGCAGTGGCGCAGATGATCTCGAAGCAGCACGCCGTTCTGAATTACACCGACAAGGGGTGGTTCATCGACGACATCGACTCGAAGAATGGTACGAGAGTGAAAAAAGCATCCCAGAACGCGATCATGGACGTGAAGCTCGTAGGAGCGATCGAAGTGGAGCGAGGGGATATCATATATATCGCAAGTACAATGCTACAGATACAATAAGGAGATAAAAAATCATGGGATTGAATCGGTGTAAAAACGGACATATGTTCAGCGCAAGAAAGTACGGAGATACCTGCCCCTACTGCAATACGGAGCTCGAAAAGGTAAACATGTATTCCAATAATCGCAGAATGATGATCGACGATCCAGACAAGACCATGCCCGTGTCCGGCGCGGAAGAGAACGTGGATCCCGTTACCGGATGGCTCGTATGCATTGAGGGACCTCAGTACGGCAAGGATTACAAGATCCACGCAGGAAAGAACTTTATCGGACGTGCAGACAACATGCACATCCAGATCCTCGGCGACAATGCGATCTCCAGGATCAACCATGCAGCAATCATTTACGATTCCAAGAACAGGTCCACCTATCTTCTTCCCGGAGATTCCTCAGGACTGGCATATCATAATGGCGAAGCAGTTTATACGCCCGTTGAGATGAAGGCTTTTTCCGTTGTTGAGATCGGACAGAGCAAATTCATCTTCATCCCCCTGTGCGGCGAACATTTTGAGTGGAACAATGGCGGAGAAATGGGAGAATAAGCATGCAGGACATCTTTACAGACAGCAGAGTGTTAATAGCGCTTGCAATCGCGCTCGGCATCATTTTCGTGGTGCTGATCGCGTGCATTCTGATCAGACTCTCAAGAAATCATAAGGGATATGGCTTCGGCGGCAAGTTCACGGTGGACGTGGGCAACGCGCAGACCATCGGAACCCGCGAAAAGCAGGATGACTCTTTTGCCACAAGCATTACGGAATATGGCATCCTCGGCATCGTGGCGGACGGCATCGGAGGGTACTTAAACGGTAACCTCGCAAGCCGCATTACAGTTGACACCTTCTTGGACGAGTTTGAAAAGCGCGACGTAACTGAAAACTTGAATTATTATTTCCAGAAATCAGCCATGCTCTCCAACGAGCGCATCCGCGACGAATTTGGCGAGGCAAAGGGTGGCACCACTGCAGTGGCAGTGGTCCTGAAGGCCGACAAGATGTTCTGGACCAGCGTTGGCGACAGCAACATTTCCGTATTCCGTGAGGGACGCATCATCGCAGTCAACCGCAAGGAAAACGTCAAGAACTGGCTGGAGGATCAGTATTACGCAGGGTCCGTCCGCAGGGAGGACGTGCTCAGCAGCAAAGCTGACACCAGACTTGTCAATTATCTGGGATATGACGGCTTCAAGAAGGCGGACGAGTCCGATCGCCCGATCTTCCTGAAAAAGAAGGACAAGATCCTCCTTTACTCCGACGGAGTGGAGGTTCTCGGACAGATCGAACTCGAAACCATCCTCTCGAAGAAGATGAGTGCTCAAAAGACTGCGGACGAGATCATCAATGCCGTGAACCTAAAGAAGAAGAACAAGAAGGATAACGCGACGATCGTCATTTTCTCGATCAAGTAAGCGTGGGACCAACATGCGTAAGGAAAACTCTGATTTTAATACAAAGTTTATATCGGAGGCAGGAAGCTATCTCGTAAACGCGGACTACTTCGCATTCGTAGAACTGAAGGATTATGCGTGCTATGTCATCGCTGACGGCATTGATCCCGATGAAAAGAAGGAGAGCGCAAAGCTTGCCGTGACCACGGTGATCACGGAGTTTTCTGATGCCCCGGGAATGTCGGCGGGCAAGCTTCGTCACTACCTGAAGGCGGCGCACGAAGCACTCCTTCGCGAATCCGACGAGATCCGCCTCGAAGCAAGCATATTAATCCTCCTGACCGATTACAAGAAGGCCATGTGGGGCCACGCCGGCAACTCAAGGCTTTGCTGGATCAAGAACGGTGAGATCAAGCTGTCCACCAAGGACACCTCCCTGACCCAAAGAATGGCGGACCAGGAAGAGGTTGCCCTCGATCAGATCTCCGCGCACGAAGAGCGCAACAACCTTTATACCTACTTGGGACAACCGGGACATTTCACCCCGGTTATTTCTGCGAAACACAAACTTGAGGACGGCGACATTTTCATCCTCATGACCCGCGGCGTCTGGGAGAACGTGGGCAACGCCGAGATCATCGACGCCGTTGACGGCGTCTCCAAAGCCGAAGACGTGTGCACCGGTCTGGAAGATGTGATCCTGAGCCAGAGACTGGACATCATCGAGAACTACACGATCGCGTCCGTGTTTATCAACAAGATCTACCAGAATCCCAAGGCGGGAAGGAATAAGAAGATCCTGAGGATTGTGTTTGCAGTCTGCATGGCATTGGGAATGCTGACGCTTTCCTTGACGATCACGAAGTATTCGAAAAACAAGAGCAACTTGAATAAGATGCTCAATTATAAAAAACAAGGCATTGAACAGTTGATGAACCTAAACCTGGAAAATGCCACAAAGCATGTTTCGGAAGCATATGCGACCTCACAAAACATCACGGCCACCAAGAAATCAAAGACCGGAAAGCAGGTTGAGATCGTCGTTCTGTACAACTCCATGCTGGAGTACATGAACACGGGTGAAATCGCTTTAGGAGAAACGAATTTCAAAAAGGCAAACACGCAGTTTGGACATGCCGTGTCAAAACTGAATGAAATGAAGGACTTGGGTGAGGACGTTTCTGCTTTTGAGAAGGGCGTTTTGGCATATCAGACCTTTGCAGAGAATATGCAAAAGGGCGTGAAAGAAGCTGACGAAAACGACCTTGACGAAGCACAGAAGGCCTTTGAACAGGCAAGAGACGTCATGGAAGAAGTTGATGGCATAAAGTACCGCGATGCCGCTCAGGTCATGGTGAATGCATGCATGGCCCAGAAGTACGTGAACACTGGTAAAGAGTACGAAAGGCAGGGCGACGCAAACGCAAGGGATTATGACATCGCAAAGGCTGATTACGTAACTGCCAAGGATTACTACGACAGAGCGGCTGCGCTTGACAAGAGCAGTACTGCGGCAACATATTCCGAAGAAGTTCTCATCAAGATCCGAAACATTGAAAGCAAGATTGAAAGCATGACGGATGAGCAGTGGCTCAAAAAGGCGGAGACATACATTGCCGACGGAGACAAGGCAGCCCGCGAAGGCGATAAAGAAGCCGCTCTCGCCGCATACAATAAGGCAATTGAGCTCTATGCAAACGTAAGGGATCAGGCTACTACAAACGTGGCACAGTTGAAGGCGAACGTGAACGAAAAGATCGGCAATCTGGATTCTGATCCGTCGCAGGAGCTTTTAAGCGCAATTGACTGCCTTTCCAGAGAGGATTATAGCTCTGCCATTGACGCGCTCAACCGTGCGAAGGACTTATATAACATGCGCGGTGACAAGGCTAGTGCACAGATGATACAGGGTTACATCAACAATGTGAAGGGCTTGGCAAGTCAGCAACAATAATATGGGGGGAATGAGCATGTCTTTCATGGATGAAGAGATTCTGAAAGAAGCCAGAAAAATTGCAGAAGCACGAGAAAAAATGGAATCTCAAAAGAATATGGAGTTGGAATCCGAGGGCTCCATATATGATGAGAAAGTAATGATCATGGGGAAACCGGTTCGGTTCGAAAGAAGGAAGATCGATGAGATTGGAATAAGCATCATGATGCCGACTGATTTTGACCGGATCTCCCCTGAACTGACAAGGATGATCTTCCCTGCGGGAAATCCACCGACACATTATTACGGGTGTGGTGACATTCAGTTTCAGATCATGATGAATCATACCAACCATAAAGTGAAAAATGAACAGATCCCGGAATTTTTAAAGCTGTCGGAAAAGATGATCACGACAGTTGGACCGAGAGTGACGATTGTAGACAGAAAGAATGCTGAAAAGGAGGATCTCAAAATCGGTATTCTTTCTTTTGTTTCAAGGGCATTGGACACTACGGCATTCAATTATCATTTCTATTTTTCCATCGATGATACCTTGATCATGGGAAACATAATGTTCCCTAGCAAGTATAAGAAACGCTTTATGAAACTGGTCGAAGAAGTTGTCATGAGTATTGAGAGGGAGGAAGAAAATGAAGGCGATAACCTATCTTAATACCGAAGTCGTTGGAATCGATCTTCGTAAGATCACCGGGTTGGAAATCACGCATCATATCAATGAGCATGCCGTTGCCATTGTGACTGGTGAAGCAGAGCCGGACTATGCGCTCGACCTGGTAAAACGTGCGGATGAAACGCAGGAAGTTGAGATCAGGACAACTGCGGAGGGACAGCCGAATGTTTTGTTCCATGGCGTTTTGTCAAATGTCAACGTGGATCTGACGGGTGATTACGCAAACATCACCATAACGGTAAAATCCTTCAGTGCATGGGTGGATCACCAGAGGAACAATAAGAGCTTTCAGAATACGGGCGAGTCGCATGAAAGTGTGATCAATAAGACTCTCGGCGGTAGCATTTATCTTGACATGCAGGTCTCTGACAGAGCCATTGGACATATTATCGTGCAATGCAATGAGACTGCGTGGGAATTCGCAATGCGAATGGCAGCAGATCTCGGAGCCCCGGTGGTGGCCTCTGCGTTCAAGAAGCTGATCACGGTCGGAATTCCTCACGAAGAGCATGCATATTCCCTTTCAGACTATACTCTCAGTTCTTCTTCAGGCATGGACGATCCCAATGCGGTGCCGGGCGCTTCGGCATGCATTGGCGTAAAGACGATGCAATATGCCTATCTGGGCGACGCAATCGACGTGAATGGAACCCAGCGCGTTAAGGCGGTGAGGGCATCCATGGCAACGGGCGTTTTGGAGACGACGCTGAGCTTGTCCGATGCATCCGGTTTCCGCCAAAAGCCCATCATGAACGTTCAGATTTCAGGTAAGATGTATCTTGGCGAGGTGATGGCTGTTTCGAAGGACAAGGTTCAGGTACATCTCCTCGACATCGATGGTAGTTATGATGATGGCGGCAACGTGTGGTTGCCTTATTCTACTGCATATTCTTCTTCGGATGGCAGTGGTTTTTACTGCATGCCCGCTGAAGGAGACAAGGTTAGAGTCTTTTTCCCCGGCGGCAACGAGGGCGAAGCCTTTGCAGCCAGCAGTGTGTGTGCAAGCCCTGGCGCAAACGTAACGGACAAGCAGTGGACCGGACCGAAGGGAAAGCAGATCCTTTTGTGCGACGAAGGCATTTACATTACCACAAATGCCGGAACGAACAAGATTTTCATCAATCTTACGGATGAACATGGCATTTCCATCAGCAGTGATAAGGACATCAATATCTGCGCGAAGAAGAACCTTTCCCTGATCTCCAATGACAGCATTTACATTGGCGCTCAGAATGATATATTGATCAGTTCCGGTGAAGCCTACATTGACATTAATCCCGGCGGAATTGAAATGGCTGCTGAAAACGTTGTGATCAAATAGTTAGGGTGAAATATGGAAATCTCAATCGACGAGTTCAAAGAACAGTATTTTCCTGCTCTGCAAAGTAAATTCCATCAGGATACGACCGATTTCATCGTAAAAAACATGGATCAGATCAAGAAGAGTCTGCGCGGACAAATGGACATGTTTGTAAATCTGGTTGTCAGGCTTCAGCAAGAGCTTCCGGTGGAAATCGGAATGATCCAGGTAGCGCTACTTAATACGTCCTTGTATTTGGGGAGGCCGCAGATCGCTTACACCGCGTACAATCGAGATGGTTACTTTGGACAGGAATTGTTGACGGTAAAGCGGGATGCAGGCTGGCTCTTTGAGGCGTGGGATGATTACAAGGCGTCCATCGAAAACAAGGTGGCAGAGCTCCACGCCGAAAACTGCATTCGTTCTGAAGCAGTGAGACAACTGGCTTGGGAGAGCTTTCCTTTCCTGCAGACATGTCTTTACGTGACTTCAAAATACATCTTTCGGGACATAGAGCAGTTTCCGGAATTTGGAAACATGATTTTGAACCCCAATTTCTGTATGCGCATCGGAGCGTATATGGACTGGGGAAAAGTAGTATATGTCCGGAGAAATGAGGCTGACATTTTTTTTGACGTTCACAAGAAGGATTTCAGTTTTTACAGGTTCCACAAGGTCGTTTACAGTCACAAGGTATTTCAGTATCTGGACCTGAGCAGTACCGTGTTTACGGAATGCGAGTTTGTTTACTGTAAGTTCGAGAACGTAATCCTCAATGATGCATGGTTTAGAAAGTGCCGGATTTATTACTGCACCTTCGAGAACGTGAAGCTATTAGGTCTTACGCTGGAACAGACGACCATGAAGAAAACGACGTTTCAGAATTGCACCACCTCCATCGATGGTACTTCCTTACCACCGAAGGACATGGATGACATTTACAGGCCGATTATGACGATCGATTGCACCATTGACGAAGAAAGCAAGATAAGGGGCGAGGCATAGATGGAGTATTTCCTTTTGACGCAAAGTAAATCTGTCGTTAATCCGATTGAGCTTTTGGTAATGACTCCAGAGATGTTTACTCCGCAGATGGAGCATAAAGATTTCGCAAAGCTTAAGAAGGTAACCATTTCGTATTTTTATTATACACCAGAGAATGAGATGCCAGATGTTTTGAAATATCCAACCTACATGATCTCGGATCCGCTCAGGAAGGTTCTTGCATTGTATGACAAAAATCTCACCTTTCGGGCAGTGCAGGCATTTCCCATTGATTCAAAGGATATGGATCGGGTCAAGAGACTGGCAAAGCTTTATTGGATCTATGATTGCATTCACGTGGATTGTCTAAGCAAGGATACGGTTTTCTACCCGAATGGTGAGGCGGAGGAGATCATTTTGGATCGTAAGAAGATCCGACCCTATCCGATCTTTCGGCCCAAGGGATTATTGGAAAACCGCATGATCGTATCATTGCCCGTGGCGGAAAGCATTATGCGCAGAAACGGGTATGGGGTTGGAGTTCAACCGGTTCAGGTGAGATAAAGGGGGAAAGAGCATGATCTCACAAAAGAAATCATATGTTTATCGATTGATGAAGGTGACTTGTTCCTGCGGTGGAATGGTCGGCGATGGCTTTTTGGGAAGTGCATTGTTTGCGAAGAATAAAAGGGCTTTTGAACAGAATCTGAACGCTGTGCACGATCATGGCGTTTATCTTCATGATTTCGAATCACCGCTGCTGAATGCAAATGATCATCTAAAGGACGAAAACATCAGCACATTTGGAAGGTGTATGTCTAATGATAATCCAAGGGGATATATCGCTACAATGCTTTTGATTTCTCCGCTAATGGGTCCTTTTATAAGGCAAGCGATTGGATGCGTCTGTGATCCAGTTACCCTGGTACCATGGGTATATGTGGATGATGATTACTTCATTGACGGTGCACCTGCATTGACGATCGAGAGCGAATTGCCATGTTTATGGGGTGGGAGCATTAAAATTGTCGCAAAGCTTGAAGATGCTGATTCTGCCCAGGCAACTGCGGAAAGTGAAGCAAGTAGCAGTGATAGCGCAAGCAGCGCTGAAGGCGGTGAAGGAGGAGAAGGCGGCGGAGCAGCAGCGCCGGCGGACATTGACCGCAGAGACTTACTGCCGAGTGAGGTTCAGGAAAAAATCGATTCTTTCTGTGATTCGGAGATGAGCAATCCGACCTCCAGAGCAGACGAGGAGCTCGCTAACGAAGCGCAAGGTTTGTATAGCAAAATTGAAAATAGTTGCAATGATTGCATCTCGACAAGCGGACAAGAGCTAACTGGGGGCTTCGAAATAGATTTTACGCTTCCTTGGGGTAATGGTATGAGTGTGCGTGGCGTAGAACACGACGGAAACAGGCATCATATGCCTGGAAGACCAGGAGATCCCGATTTTTCATGGGAGAGTATACGATGAGACCATTCAGGTGGAGTAGGCTGTCCGATAGTGCGAGATTCTGCTTTCTCATAGCGTTTGCACTCACCATGTTGGTTGCAGTCATTCCGAATTATGAAGCGTTTTTCTATGCAAAAACAGAGCCTGTCAATGGCACGAGCGGTTATCTGGGATATCCCGCCGGAGACATTGTGGAAGTCCTTCGCTCTGCTGAAGGCATGGAAAAGGAAGTGCATGTCTTCACGGTTGAAGTCGATGCCCAAAACCTCAAGTCGTTAGGAGTTTATCACGGCCTTGGAGCATTTACTAAGGTTACGGATCATGGTATTTTCCATTTCGTTAGTCGTTTTAATACGGACCAAACCTATGGTCAGTTTTATCTTGTGGAACTGGAAAACGGTGATCAAGTGGTCATTCTGTTGGATGATATTGTGCTAAAGCTTCCGAAGACTGGGAAAGTGAGGCTGCCTCGGGGAAAGGTCGAAAAGCTGGGGGAGACTTCGAAGAAATATCTTTCGGAAAAACTGGGAGTACCGCAGGAATCTTTGAAATATTATGTCGATGCGGCAAGAAACTGGAGAAGCCATGAGGGCAAGAAAAGCGAACAGGTAAGAGCGATTCTTTCAATGGTTTGCTTAGTGGGTGGCTTCCTTTTGGGATATCTGTTGCTTGTTCTGCTTCGTAAGAAGTACGCATCGACGCAGGAGGCAAATCCGATTGCTGAGGCGGGTGCGGAAGAGAATCAGCCGAACTTCGAACGCTCCTGGTTCAAACTGGAAGAGATTAAAGAAGACGGCTACAAGCCGACTGCCAGGGAGAGAGCGGAGATCGCCAGAGACAATATGTCAAAGGGCATGCCTTACCAATATGATTGGAGAAAAGATACCAAAAGGAGCTGGTCTCGGATTGGAGACTTCGTTTTCTTTTGGGGCATTGCGCTTGTGATTTTGACGATTCTGTTCTTGATTTTTGTTTTCAAAGGTATGGATGTTTTTGCCATCGGCATACCCGTCGGGATTCTTTTAGCCTTTGTGGGTGCAAAGATTTCCAAGTGGGATCAACCTGAAAAACTCTGCCTGTCAAGGATTGACTCGAATCTTGTGTATCAATTTACATTGGCATTGCAGGGAAGGGAAGAAAGCATACAAGATTTTGAAAAGGTCGAAGAGGCATACCATGGTTTTGTTGAAGACCATGAGGCATTCACGCTTACAATCGTTCCGCCGATCGGAGGGTTATCCGAATGGGAATGCCATTACGACGAAAAATATGGATATGTAACCGACATCATTCTGAGCAAGGAGCGAAAGGTTCAGAAATGGAGAAAGTCCTCGGGCAAACCGTGCCCTAGGGATTGTGACAACTTGAGGAAGATCATGACGCTAAAGGAAATAGTGACACTGTAAACTGCCAATCACCAAAACGCCGTGGAGAGAGAGCCTATGTACGATAATACGCTTGCTTCTTTAATTCTATCTTGTCCGATTAAGGATTCAAAGATTCTCGACATGTTTATCGAGAACTGCGTTGATGAAATCAGCTATCTTCGACTCAAGCTTGAGTTGCCCGAAGAGTGCTCTAACGCAGAAATAGCAAGTTTGCCTGACAGCGATTTTGTTCTTTCTTTAAGTGACGGAACACAGCTGTTCTGCGGTTATTGTGATAAAGTGGCAGTCAATAAAGAGGGGGATTATCGCAGCATAGAGGTCCTTGTGTCCTCTTACATAAAAAGAGCGGATATTACCCCTTATGAAGTGACCTATCAGGATCCCGGAAAGTCTTTGGAGCAGATTGCACACATCGTATTTCAGAAGTATGGCGCATGCATTACTTCGTCGTATGCCCACGTCATCCCGTTTATTGTATCCCAGCAAAAGGAAACGGACTGGGATTTTGTGCGTAGACTGACCAACCAACAAGGCTTATCCCTTTATACGAATATTAAAACTCAGGGAATGTATTTTTCCATTGGGCCGAGCGGCAAACATCATTCTGAAGAGATTTTGACCAGACTCATCGGCTTTGGTAAGAGCATAGATGAATTGCTTAATGTTAAGACAAATATTTCAGAAGACACAGCAAGCTACCAATACTTGGTCGAGAAATATGATTGTTCGGAATTAGCTTCCGTTGCTGGAGATTTCGTTGGAGATTACTTGATCTACAGAAATCAAGTGTTTAATGACGGCGGTCTCGTTAAGAACCATGTTTATGTTCAGAGACAGTCCGATGTAAGACCTAGGTGCGACTACGAGCTGAAGAATGTCTATGTAAGTACGGTTTTAACTGGTACGGTGCAAAGCGTTGAAGGCAACACCGTAAAGGTTAAATTAGATAATGGTGCAGAGGGACTTGGAGGTGCGTGTGTGGACGTGCCTTATGAGTCTGCGCTCAGCAATTCCTTCTATTGCATGCCTGACGTGGGAGATCAGGTCTTTTTGTATTACCAAAATAGCGGAAACATTGTCTGCTTAGGCAGCAAGAGATCAAGCACGGATGGCCCCGATTTTAATACTCCTAATGAGAAGGTGCTCAACAATAAGGATCAAATGTTGCGCTTTACTGACAAGGCTGTCACAATCACGAACACCCGAAAGAAACACGATGAAGGAGATACCACAGAGATCACCATTCTGATGGATGACGAAGAAGGTATCACAATTACTTCCGGGAATGAAGTGAAGATTGAAGCAACAGGTGATAAAGATATTGTGCTTGCAACTGCTACGGAAGAGGAAGCCATTTCCAAGATGATGGCAGACGCAAAAACAGGCAAAAACAAGTATAAGACTAGAGCCCGCAAAGGTCGCGATAAATATATAGAGGATGGCGGCCTTTCTGAAGACGAACAGTTTTGGAACGGTGCCTTTCAACAGGACTGGGCCAGGGTTGTGAAATCCTTTACTGACATGAGGGATCAGCTTAAGCTTAAGCCGTTTTTTGATTTTTGCGGCGCGGTAGTAGCGGCAAACGAGGTACCTGCTCAGCAAGATGCTCCAGAGCCATATGAGGACTTGGTGATCACAATCTATGGACTTAACAGCGTCATGTTGAAAGCTGGCGACAGTGTCATTGTGATTGATTGCGATATTTATATTGGCGCCAACAGCATTGGCTGGCTCGGTTATGATAACACAAAAGAGCATGCCGTAGTCGTTGAAGAATTCCCTGATTTAATAGAACTTGGTCTGGACATTGTCCAGGTGGTATTGGACTTTGCAGGCATTGCCTGCCCATGGTGTGATCTGGCAAACGCAGTAATATCTTTAGCAAGAGGCAAAGTTGCAGACGCGGTTGTGTCGGTGTTCTTTGCTATTCCGTACATAGGAGATGCTTGCGGTTTGGTTCGTGCAGGTTCTAAGGCTGCCAAAGTAATGAGGGTGATAAAGTTCGGGGGCCTTGTCTATGGAACGATGGGTTTATTTAACTCAACCCCTGAGGTGGTTGAAGCGGCCAAATACTTCTGGAATAAAGGCTCTCTAGATTTGGGCAATTACGAAGATTGGCAACATTTACTGACCCTTGCCGGATTAGTGGCTGATATTTGGGGTTTGGCAGATGACACAAATGACTTTGTAAAAGATGTCCGCAGCAGTAATAATAACAGCAGCAGTGACAGCAGTAACAGTAACAGCAACAACGGAGGCGGCAACGGCGGCGGAGAACCCAACGGCGGCCAGGGCAACGGAAATGGGCAAGGCGATGGAAACGGCCAGGGCAACGGCGGCGGAGAGCCCAATGGCGGAGAGCCCAACGGCGGCCAGGGCAACGGAAATGGGCAAGGCGATGGAAACGGCCAGGGCAACGGCGGCGGAGAGCCCAACGGAGGGAAGCCCAATGGCGGAGAGCCCAACGGCGGAGAACCCAACGGCGGCCAGGGCAACGGAAATGGGCAAGGCGATGGAAACGGCCAGGGCAACGGCGGTGAGCCCAACGGCGGTGAGCCAAACGGCGGAGAGCCCAACGGCGGTGAGCCAAACGGCGGAGAGCCCAACGGAAGCGAACCCAACGGAAGTGAACCCACTGGCAGCGAACCCAACGGAAGTGAACCCACTGGAAGTGACCCCACTGGCAGTGAGCCCAACGGTGGGGAACCTAACGGAAGCGAGCCCAACGGAAGCGAACCTAACGGAAGCGAGCCCAACGGAAGCGAACCCAACGGAAGTGAACCCGCTGGCAGTGAGCCCAACGGAAGCGAGCCTAACGGAAGTGAGCCCAACGGAAGTGAGCCCAACGGAAGCGAACCCAACGGCGGTGAGCCAAACGGCGGAGAGCCCAACGGCGGTGAGCCAAACGGAGGCGAGCCTAACGGAAGCGAACCCAACGGAAGTGAGCCCAACGGAAGCGAACCCAACGGAAGTGAACCCACTGGAAGCGAGCCCAGCGGCGGTGAGCCCAACGGAAGCGAACCTAACGGAAGTGAGCCCAACGGAAGCGAGCCTAACGGCGCTGAGCCCAACGGTCCTGAGCCTAACGGAAGCGAACCCAACGGCAGTGAGCCCAGCGTAAGCGAGCCCAACGGAAGCGAGCCCAATGGAAGTGAACCCAACGGCGGTGAACCCAATGGAAGCGAACCCAATGGAAGCGAACCCAACGGAGGAGAGCCTAACGGAAGCGAACCCAGCGGAAGCGAGCCCAACGGCAGTGAGCCCAACGGCGGTGAGCCAAACGGAGGCGAGCCTAACGGAAGCGAACCCAACGGAAGTGAACCCAACGGCGGTGAACCCAATGGAAGCGATCCTAACGGCGCTGAACCCAATGGAAGCGAACCTAACGGAACCGAGCCTAATGGCGCTGAACCCAATGGAAGCGAACCTAACGGAACCGAGCCTAATGGCGCTGAGCCCAACGGTCCTGAACCCAACGGAAGCGAGCCTAACGGCGCTGAACCTAACGGAAGCGAACCCAACGGAAGCGAGCCTAATGGCAGCGAGCCTAACGGAAGCGAGCCCAACGGCACTGAACCTAACGGCAGCGAGCCTAACGGCGCTGAGCCCAACGGTCCTGAACCCAACGGAAGTGAGCCCAACGGAAGCGAGCCAAATGGCAGCGAGCCTAACGGCGCTGAGCCCAATGGAAGCGAACCTAACGGAACCGAGCCCAACGGCGCTGAACCCAACGGAAGCGAGCCTAACGGAAGCGAGCCCAATGGAAGCGAACCCAACGGAAGCGAGCCCAATGGAAGCGAACCCAACGGAAGCGAGCCAAATGGCAGCGAGCCTAACGGCGCTGAGCCCAATGGAAGCGAACCTAACGGAACCGAGCCCAGCGGAAGCGAGCCCAACGGCGCTGAACCTAACGGAAGCGAGCCTAACGGCGCTGAGCCCAACGGTCCTGAGCCTAACGGAAGCGAACCCAACGGCAGTGAGCCCAGCGGAAGCGAGCCCAACGGAAGCGAGCCCAATGGAAGTGAACCCAACGGCAGTGAGCCCAGCGGAAGCGAGCCCAACGGAAGCGAGCCCAATGGAAGTGAACCCAACGGCGGTGAACCCAATGGAAGCGATCCTAACGGCGCTGAACCCAATGGAAGCGATCCTAACGGCGCTGAACCCAATGGAAGCGATCCTAACGGAAGCGAGCCTAACGGCGGGGAGCCCAACGGAAGCGAGCCTAACGGCGCTGAGCCCAACGGTCCTGAACCCAACGGCGCTGAACCTAACGGAAGCGAGCCCAACGGCAGTGAGCCCAGCGGAAGCGAACCCAACGGCAGTGAGCCCAGCGGAAGCGAGCCCAACGGAGACAATCCGACCAGCACTGATAACGGCGCTGAACCTAACGGAAGCGAGCCAAATGGAAGCGAGCCCAACGGAGACAATCCGACCAGCACTGATAACGGCGCTGAACCTAACGGAACCGAGCCCAGCGGAAGCGAACCCAACGGAAGCGAACCCAACGGAAGCGAACCCAACGGAAGCGAGCCTAATGGCAGCGAGCCTAATGGCAGCGAGCCTAACGGAAGTGAGCCTAACGGCGCTGAACCTAACGGAAGCGAGCCCAACGGAAGCGAGCCAAATGGCAGCGAGCCTAACGGCGCTGAACCCAATGGAAGTGAGCCTAACGGAAGTGAGCCCAACGGCGCTGAACCCAATGGAAGCGAACCTAACGGAACCGAGCCTAACGGCGCTGAGCCCAATGGTCCTGAACCCAACGGAAGCGAGCCCAACGGTCCTGAACCCAACGGAAGCGAGCCTAATGGCAACGAGCCCAATGGAAGCGAACCTAACGGAAGCGAGCCCAGCGGAAGCGAACCCAACGGCGGAGATCCTAACGGAAGCGAGCCCAACGGCGCTGAGCCCAATGGCAGTGAGCCTAACGGAAGCGAACCCAACGGAAGCGAGCCCAATGGAAGCGAGCCCAATGGAAGTGAGCCTAACGGAAGTGAGCCCAACGGCGCTGAACCCAATGGAAGCGAACCTAACGGAACCGAGCCTAATGGCGCTGAGCCCAACGGTCCTGAACCCAACGGAAGCGAGCCTAACGGAAGCGAGCCCAACGGCGCTGAACCCAATGGAAGCGAACCTAACGGAACCGAGCCTAATGGCAGCGAGCCTAACGGAAGCGAGCCTAACGGCGCTGAACCCAACGGCGGTGAGCCTAACGGCACTGAACCCAACGGAAGCGAGCCCAATGGAAGCGATCCCACCGGTGGCGATCCAGGAGCTGTTGCAAAGGCAGACAATGCAATCGCGAATGGCGGAGAAGGTGGAGCTGAGGGCGGAGGAGAGACTCCTTCCGGCACGGAAAACGGTACGACAACGCCTGAAGGCGGCGCCGATCCAGTGGCAGAGACACCCAAGACGAACGAGGGCGGTTCTGCAGATCCTAGCAGTGCAACGACTGCCGGCGACCCGATCAACATGGCAACGGGTAGCTTGACGGCAGAGCAGGTAGATCTGTCCTTCGAAGACGTGCTCGGCACCTATACGTTACGGAGATACTATGAGTCCGTATACGACAACCGCGGCGGCTTCTTAGGAAATAAGTGGAGATTCGAAATTGAGAGTACCATTAAGGTTGATGGAAACACGGCCACGGTACAGATGCCGGATCTGCATCTTGAGCATTTTGAGAAGATTGACGGCGAATGGAAGAATCAGAGGACAGGAGACAAGAAGCTTGTCCTTACGGAGCTTGAGGAAGGTTATCGCCTGAAGCTTAATGAGAGTGCGACCGTATATGAATATGATCGCAATGGTAATCTTGTGGCCATCTTTGACGTGCATGGCAACAAGACGACCATGGAATATGTGGGCAACAGGTTGGCCAAGATCACTCTTGCCAGCGGTATTTGGGTACGCTTCGTTTACACGGGCCTGCACATTTCCAGACTGGAGGATTCCCTTGGCAGATCCGTGCTTTACGAGTTCAAGGGTGATTTGCTGACTTCCGTGAAGGTGCCGAATGGCGGGCAGATGCACTACGAGTACACGCCTGAGGGTTATCTGACCTTGATGACGGACTTCAACGGCAAATGGCTGTCCAGGAACTACTACGACCACAAGGGTCGTGTCATTCGTCAGGAGCTTGCCGGAGGCGAGGAATTTGTTGCATTCTACGATGAGCGCAATAAGCAGAACACGTTCCTTACCACCTCTACTGGCGAAAATGTCATCTACCAGTATAACGACGATAACTTGATCACGAAGGCAATCTACCCTGATCGCACTTCGGAAATCAAGGAATATGACACCGCGCATCATCTGATCCACCTGCGCGATCGGTTGGGACGCGAGCGGTTCGCGAAGTACAACGAGGACGGCTTAAAGGTTTACCAGAAAGAGCCGGAAGGACTTGAAATCTGGTTTGAATACAATGAATTACACCTTCCTACTCGCATCTGGAACAGTGCCGGACAGGATTGGACTCAGGAATATGACGAAGCCGGCAATATGCTGGTGGAGCGTCACCGCATCAACGAAAAAGAGTGGAACGAGACCAGATATACTTACGACGAAAAGGGCCGCGTTCTGACGAAGACCGATCCAAACGGTCATACGCATACCTACAAATACGACACTGCTTTTAGCGGTCCGTCCGAGTACATTAGGCCTGACGGAACGATTGTTTGCTATACCTATAATGACGCCGGTCAGATGATCGAGCAGCGCGATGCATACGGCGTAAAGACCTTTGAATATAATGACATGGGCCATCGTACGAGCTTTACGGACGCAGAAGGCAACGTGACAAAGTATGAGTACGACAAGATGGCGAACATTGCACGCGTCACGCTTCCGATGGCAAGCTTGAGTGACGGCAAGGATGGCGCAAGCACCAAATACGAGTACGACGAGTGGGCTCATCTTTCCAAGATGGTTACCGCGGAGTCTGGCGTATGGCTGTATGAATACGATTATCTTGGTAACATCAAGAGTGTGAAGAACCCGAATGAATCCGGCAATTCGAAGGCGCTCGGAACGAGATATGAGTACGACGAGAATCATCACAGAACCAAGACGACCTTCTCGGATGGAAGCATCATGATCGAGAAGAGAGACATCGCCGGAAACCTGATCTCCAGAACGCTTCCGGAGCTGGTTGAAAACGGACAGGATGGCTATCATTATGAATACGACGGCGAGAACCGCCTGAAGGAAATCCGTAATCCTTTGGGAGAGGTTGAAAAGCGCTTCGTATACGATCAGCTTGGCAATCTTGTGAAGGAAATCTCTGCGAAGGGATATCTTACCGCTTCCGATGATGAGGCAAGAATTGGTACGCTGCGTGAGTATGATCTGATGGGCAGACTGCTGAAGGTGAGAACGCCAATTGAGATCACGGAAGACGGCGAGGTTCGTTATGCCTTGAAGGCGTATGAATATGATGCCGTTGGCAACCGCATCAGAGAAAAGATCTTCCTGGATTACCAGACGAAGGTGAGCGAGCGCGGTCGCGTGAACATCATTTACTATCGCTATGACGCCATGAATCGTCCTGTCAGCGTTACGGATTCCACCGGCGCTAACATGGAATATGCTTACGACGAGCGTGGCCAAAAGACCCTCGAGAAGCGCCTGATCGCAGATGGCGTATGGCAGGAGAAGCGCTACGAATATTCTGCAAGCGGCAGACTGACCAGCATGACGCAGAGCGCGGATAAGGCAGGAGGCGGAAAGGATTACGCATCGACCCTTTATTCGTACGATAAGAACGGCAATCTGACGAAGATCACAATGCCTATGGGTGACGTAATCCTCAGAGAATATGACGTCATGAACCGTCTCGTTGCGGAAACTCGCCGAGATCGTTCGGCAAGCATTGACAGTCGCACGGAATACAAGTATGATCTGTGCGGCAACCAGACGGAAGTCCTTTATCCGGATGGATATAAGAAGACCTATCGATATGACGCTCTGAACCGTATAATCCGGAGTGAAGACAGCATTGGTGCCATTGAAAAGTTCTCGTATGACCGAAACGGTGAGCTCAAGTCCAACATTCGCGCGACTGAGTACGCATTGTTGGGCGAGAACGCGAAGGGATGGTGCTTTACGCGTGATGCCCTCGGAAGAGAGGTTGCAGCCTATGCGCCTGATGGCAGCAAGTGGCATGAGATTCAGTACACTTCAACTGGTGAAAAGGCATATGACGGCAGCGCAAACGGTGGCGTTCACTTTGCGTACAATTTCAGCGGCAGAAAGATAGCCATCAGCACGAACGAAGGAAGAAGTCAGGAATTCCGTTATGACGCCGCAGGAAACATGATCGGCGTGAAGGATGGTAACGGAGCGGCGACGGAATATGCTACCGATCTTTGGGGCCGCGTGACGCAGATTAACCGTGCTGACGGCGGAATCGAGAAGTTTGCTTACGATCACGCCGGACACCTGATCTCGGCAATCGACGGTCTGAACCATGAGGTGACGTATCGTTACAATGCAATGGGCCTTATGGCAAGCCGTAAGGACACGGCCGGCGCGGAGGAGTTCTTCGCATATGATGAAGCCGGGCATATGGTATCGCACGTGGATCGTGAGAACAAGGCGGAAGCATGGCAGTACAACATGTTTGGTTCCGTGACGCTTCATCGGACCGCAGACGGCAAGATTTCCGAGAGCTATCAGTACGACAAGTACGGAAGACTTACGAGCGCCATTGGCGGCGGCATGCGGTACGATTATCGTTATCTGCTTGGCGGCAAGCTGAAGGAGAAGCTCGCCAGCGGCAGAACGCTACTTAGCTACGCATATGACTTAGACGGAAGGATCGTCCGCAGAAGTGACGTAAGCGGCAAAGAGACGGAGTACAAGTACGATCTTACAGGCAGACTCGCCGAAGTATCAGAAGGCGGAAGGGTTCTTGCAGCATATGATTACGACGGCGCACGCGTCAAGAAGGTAACGCTTGTCGGCGGAAAGCTTACGTCGGAATATACATACGACAAGGACGGCCTGGTTGTAGGACTTAAGAATGCTACGCTCGGAGACGAGAAGGTCCTGATCCAAAACACCTGGCAGTACGACGGGAACGGTAATCCGATCTCGAAGCAGACCTTGGATGGTCAGACGACATATGCTTACGATCCATGCCGCAGACTGGTGCGCGTTGAGTATCCTCACGGCGTGGAATCCCTCACGTACGACCTTGCCGGCAACAGAACCGCAAGGACGATGGGCGACGCGAGCGAACAGTATCGCTACGACAACTGCAACCGTCTGATGGAAATGATCAAGACGGAGGGTGAGCAGCAGACCGTTCACCAGTACGAATATGACAAACAGGGTAATTTGATCTCAGAGCTTTCGAAGCAGATGGATATGACTGGAAACCTGCAAAAGAGCGAAGAGAGCAGGTTTGATTATGATGCCTTTAACCGCTTAGAGAGCGTGTCCAAGGACGGTCAGGAAATCCAGAGAAACCACTATGATGCAGAAGGCCTGCGCCATGAGATGGAGGAGAATGGACAGCTCGTCAAGTTCATCTACAACGAAAGTAGAGAGATTTGCGTGGAAGAGAACGCGGAGGGTGCGCTTCTTCGCTACATCCGCGGCCTCGGCATCATATGCTCCGACAGTGAGGAGGCAAAGAGCTACTATCACTACGTATCCGATGAGTTGGGCAGCACCTCGTTCATTTTGGATGATGATTGCAACGTTCTGAATCAATATGAATACGATGCGTTTGGTAACGTAACACAGAGCACGGAGCAGATCAGCAACCGCTTCCTCTTCAACGGAGAAGCGTTCGATGCTGCTACGGGCCAGTATTACCTGCGCGCAAGATTCTACAATCCCGTGATCGCAAGGTTCACGCAGGAGGACACCTACTACGGCTCCGGCCTGAACCTGTACGAGTATTGTAAGAACAATCCGTTAGCGTACATTGATCCTACGGGACATGATGCACAGAGGGTTCAAGACGTATACGAAGACATCATGCGTAAGAACCCCGACATGGATCCCAACAAAGCTGAGGCGCTTGCTGAAAGAACGGTTGCCATGCAGAAAGATATGGCTGATGGCAAGGGATGGGAGTACAAAATTGACCCGGAAACGGGAAAGTGGTACAGGACGGATGGAAAGGATTTCATGAACAGGAAGAACGAGCTTTTGATGAATACTTCAAATGCTTTTGACGGACCGACGGAAATTGATGGTTTTAAACCGTCAGTTGGAGGAGATCTCGTCACGACTCCTGGAAAGACGACGACTCTTATTGGCAATAACTCCACTGATACAGGACCATTGTTGAATGATTATAGCCCCAATAACAAGAATATAGATTTTGGCCCTAAGGAGAATGGTTTTAATGTTCTTAATGTTCCAGATTCGTTAAATGGTGATACACAATTCTTTGATAAACATAATGTTCCATTCCTGGATGAAGGCATTGATAGGGGTGACATTTTCAGGTGTCTCTCCGATCCTAAGAATCCAAGCAGATTATGGAAAGGAGATCCTTTTAAATCAGATTTAAGGGGATTTGGACAAGAGATTCAACACCTCGAGGATGCCGGATACCGCTATAACGAAAACACTTACACCATGGACTATGGCTATGATGCACCTCGACTAACACCACCAAGGGAGAAATGACATGAGTGAAATTCTAGAACAAATAAATGATGAGGTTCCCAAATACATGGAACGGATTTGCCAGAAATATGACATGAAATGTCAGAAGCTTACCAGATGGGAAACTGCCATGTATAACAAGAAGTGTTGCCTGGACATTCTCGTCGATCGTGGTTATATTGGCGTGAGAGTGATCAGGCGCGAGAATGGCGAGAAGAAGGAATATGATTGCGGAAACTATCTGGCCAGGAAGTATGACGATGCAGACAAGGTGGACATGGTCGAGGTCGTTAATTATCTTGCTGATGACACAAGAAATGTCTTGTCTGTCACGGCGAGGGGACTTGACAGCAAATGGAGCAATCTATTGAAGGGTGACATGAGCTGGATGGAGGATTATAGGCAATCCAACCTGTTTTATGTGTGCAAAAGCTTCGATGAAAAAAGGAATGCCATCGTGAACTCCATCCTGGACTCCATGGAGGAAACTTCCCCGACGAAATAATCGTCGGGGAAAGAGAAGTAAAGCGATTTAAAACCTTGCGTTATCGCGTGTTTTATAGTATAATCGTAGCGTAAAGGGCAAACACTTAGTGATGGGTGGACGCAAAGCATGAATTCATAAGGGGGAATGATTTCAGCTCGTCTTTGTGAAGGTTCGGCTGCACAAATTACAGTACTTGTAGTTTGTGTGGCCTTTTTTATGTATAATTTACTTTTTCGATGCCGGAGAAAGAATCATGACGCTAGATGAGTTAAGAATTTTGACAGATCGATTGGAAAACGACGAAGAGAAAAGACTTGTAAAGCTTCTGATGGAAAAAACATTTCCGGAGATGGTCAGTTATTTTGAAGGGAAAGTAGATGAATTAAAGCAGGAATTACTGGCTGAGAAAAGGTTTGAGATCAATGAACGGGAGATCGTCATTGGTATCTGTAAAAAGAATCAAATAGGTGTCATGCCCGAGGGATTATTCCCGATGCGATGGAAAGATTTAGAGCAAGGTGTGACAATTAGCGAAGAAGGCACATTGTTATTTCCGGTGTTTGTCAAGGCGGATGAGAAAGACATTGCAGCAAATTGTGGAAAACAGTTTAAGGGAACCGTTTTCTCTGCAGGGAAGCAATATGAAGTTAAGGTCGGTTTGAAAAAAGATGATTCGTACCAAGAGATTGTTAAGGCACTAAGAGAATCTTTTTCTTTGAGCGGGTATTGTTGGAGACCTTTAAACGATGCATTTCTTGAGAAGTTTTATTACTTTGTTGTTCAAATGCCAGACGATGCAGATATTCCCACGGATGAAGACATCACGATTGAAGTGAAGGATTTCAAATTGGAAATTCGTGAGAAAATGATACCAATTTGGAATATTGCCCATGTAACAATGCAGGCCACGGATTTTCCGGTAATTCAAGTGGACAAGCTGAAATATCGTTATGAGTTTCACGCTGAAGAATGGGAAGAACTAATACCGGACCACAGAACGGAAATGTTTGGAGAGTTCATAAGAAGAGGGGAATCCTTTATTGGTATGCTGGATGGAAATGACAGAAAAGAGTTTCCCTTTTGGAAGCTTTATAAATATGACTGGGACGAGTATGCAGGGGAAAGACTTCTGTCAAATGGACTAAAAAAATCGACGGCCGTTTTGAATTCAGCGGGCAATAGAGTTCACTCACCGTTTGAGTTAGACAGGGTAGTGCGGCAGTTAAGCGTTAGTCTCCTGCTAATCTTTAGAGGCTATAAAGTAAGACCGTGCGATTATTATGCACATTGTTCAGAAGCATTTGAATTGGTTGAGCCCAGAAAAAACGATTACTTGATCGAGCAAGATGAAAACAGGGCTTATTTGGAGATTTCATTCGAGAATTTGGGCGTTCCGCAGTATCTTTTCAGGAATGTCATACGATTTGTTGCAGAAGTTGTTCAACTGGAATTTCGGGAGTATCAAGTGGTTGCCATTCCGATAGTTAAGTAGGTAATGCGAAAGGTTTTCTCATGATACATAGTGCAGGCGAATATTTGCTATATGCCGAACAAAACAATATCTCAGCCACCAGTTTTAGCTTTGTACCAGCAAAATCATTTTCACCATATGTTGAGTGTGTGCCGACTACACTCAATCGCATTTCTCTAGGTGGAACTGAGGTGGAAGTAAATCCATATTTCAAATACGAAAGGATATTTGCTCCGCTTATTAAACTCGATGAAAATGAGTCATTCGAAGGGGTTATTAAATTCATCTTCAATTTTTGGATCAGAGAAGTGTTTGGCTATGAAAGATTGACTGGTATGACGAAACAGTCTTTTGCCCGTGACGAAATGATGCAAGAATTAATCTCGGGTGAATTCGGAGATGAATGGAGAGAGCTTCTGAAGGCGTTAAGCGAAAGCGAGCGAGGCATCTTCGCTGATTGTATAAGTAAGCTGTATTCCGGAGGGGATGCGGTAATTCTGTTTACTAAAGCGATAAAAGGTTTTTTCCCTGATTCAATGATTTATGTCATGGAACAAAGCAACATCATAATTTATGTTGGCCAAAAAGAGACTTACCAATTAAAGCAGAAAGTAAAGCTGCTTCAATCATTCTTTCTTCCAATAGAATCAAAGGTTGACATGTTTTGGGAAGGGCATTTTGGCGTGTTTGGAATTGATGAAGTTATGCTCTTGGATGATGTTGTTTTAGTCTGACGAAAGATATGGAGATTGAAAATGTTCCAGGCTGTAGAAGCTGTATATGAAAGACATGACGTGCTTAAAGCGAATGCATTTAATGAACTGGTGAATTCAAGTATTTCCATCGTTGAGCAGACTTATGCATCTTATGGCGATGGAATATTAAAGGATTTTGTCATTGAGCAGCAAGAAGGTTTTATTGTTGTTAAGAATGGCTTGTTGAAATTCCAAAACAAAGTATACTGCAACGAAGAAGACATAAAACTGAGGTTGCGAGCTGATAACGAACTGGAGTTCTTGAAGGTTGTGTTTCAAGAGCCTACGGAGATTGGTGGAGTAAAAAAATGGTCCACCGATCTAGTGCTGAACAATCAAGCACCAGAGCGTAACAACGAATTCGAGATATGCAGATTCCAGTATCAAGAGGGGGCAACGCTTCGCAACATATATACTTCATTTAAGGACTGTGCCTCTTCTTATAACGTGGTGAACCTTCTGTATGCGAAATACGCTTCTCCGGATGGAGAGGGCTTGTCACCTAAGATCACCGCGCAATTTGCGCGTGAGATGCAAAGAAAAGAATTGAACGATCCAATTGATTTTTTGTTCATGATGGAATGTGCCAGAGGCGACATATTGAGTCGGGGCGTGCTTTTATCTTATTTGAAACATAAAACTGGTTTTCAAAAGGAGAATGCGTCAAATCAAGAACTGTTCCGTGAACTGGACAAGATATTGGAAGGCCAAGCAAAAACACAAAGTACAAGATCTCGCGACCAAAGAATGATCATTATATAGCGGAGGACAACATGGCATATTTAGACGAAGAAATTGCAAAGCGATTTAAGCAGCAAAGAATGAAAAAGATAGAGGAAGAAAAGAAGCTTCGAGAGAAAGAACTGGACGAGAAGGTGGATTTTGAGGAAATAAAAAAGGGCATTGTGGAGGGCGAGTGTGAAGTTCATGACAGAGTCTTCCAATTCCAAAGATATGAGATATGCGATGGAAGATTTGGCATTAATATACCGTACATAAAAACCATTGTTCAAAACGATCTGCCGCAACTGTTTAAGGTGGCAGACAATGAGCTGGGATTCTCTTGTACAGTGTCATCGTCCGATGAAAAGCAGGAGTTTTTTGAACTAGGGTTTTACAAGAAGATGATTGAAAAGAACTTAAAGAAAGTGACCTATAAATGGCTCGAAGAAGGAGTGGAGCTGGTAAACGGATACAAGATTTCTTATTTGGATTTTATCACTATGACGGGCATGGGAAGCATACATCAAAACATGTGGTTTGTAATGGGACCGCACGGACAGACACAAGTGGTTGTGAACTATGATCATTCAGAGCATAAGTACTGGAAGCATTTGATCAAGGGGATCAGAGAAACATTTGAAGTCATCGGATGATATGGGGAATGAGGCTGGAAAGGAGATATACATGAGAAAAGAATTTGAAAAAGACACGCTGATGGTGGATGAAATAACGCTGGAGACATCGACTGAGGATAGCATTGGCATACTAAACGAAAAAACGACACATGTCTTCAAAAACAATGCCATAGATTTACAGGAGATGGATCATGTTTATTCGCCTGCAGCGAAAAGCATTATGCCCGATATGCAGAGTTCTATTGAAATCATGGATCGTGATCTCGATGCCCAGGTAGTTTTTACGGATGAAATTGACCGTACAGTGCGCTTGGATGGAAGAGTAAACGGTGAGGATAAAACAGAGCGTTTACAGGCTGAAATGTGGCGAAACGGAGCGAGAAACAGGGCTTCTGCGTTAAGCGAATACAGCGAGAGGATGGGGGGCAAAAAGTCATTCGGCGAGTTTATGTTTTCGCCTGCGCTATTCCCTGAGATGACCAGTGCGAGCAATGCTGATCGCATTGTAGATGAGATGGGCGAGCCCGTGATTTATAACAATTTGGAGATTCTGGATTTTCCGAATCTTGAGATTGAATCATTCCATATCAACAGCAAAGTGAACGAGCATTCCAAGCTTGTCTTTACTGCATATGTTGACGAGAAGGATAAAAACGCGCTGAAAAACGTTATGGTATGTACGCCGATCGATGTTGTGTATTACTCCAACAAAAAAAGTGAGATTCCTTTTTTCAGTGGCATGATAACCAATGTGAAGGTTTATGTGGAGGATGGACATCAGGTTGTGCAGGTCACTGCATTGAGCAATAGCAGCGCAATGGACTCCGTAAAGATTTCCGCTTCGTGCCAAAACACAGGAACCACATATAAGGCCTTAATGGGGACGGTCAGTGGAAAATCTGGTGCTTCATGCATGTATGGGATCGGTGGAGAGGCGTTTTCGTCGGCGCTTGGAGCGATCAGCGTTCAGTACAAAGAAACGGATTGGGAATATGTGCGCAGATTGGCTTCTCAGAAGAACCAGGGACTTTTTGTGGATATGACAAAGGATTCTCCTGTTTTTTCGGTTGGTGCACTGGGAAAACTGAGGAAGGATTTTTCGGCGATTTCATACGAGATATCTAAAGACGTCCGGACTTACGAAATCGATCGTGCGAATTATATTGATAACATAAATGATAAGGACTATGTCATTTATGTAGCTGAGTCTTATAATATCTTGCACATAGGTGATAAAGTTGTGCTTGAAGGAAAAGAACTGTTTGTTCGTGAAGCAAAATATGAGATGAAAAATGCCATTGTAGTAGGTACTTACGTACTCTGCTCTGACAGGGGATTACAGCAAAGGAGAATTAAGAATACTAAGATTCAAGGATTATCACTGAATGGTACGACGATGGGCGTAGAAAGGGATAAGATCCGAGTTCAGCTGGACATTGATTCAGAGTCTAATGCAGAGTATCTATTTCCGTATTCGACGATGGCGGCATCTCCTGACGGAAGCGGATGGTATTGTATGCCACAGGAGGGCGACCTTGTCAGAGTGTATTTCCCTGATGACAACGAAGCCAATGCGTTTGCAATCAGTTCTGCCAGCAGTTATACTCCTGAAGCGGGTGATGCCAATGACAGGATGTCCGATCCGAGTGTTGTTTATCTGAGGACACCTGACAATAATGTAATTCAGTTGTCTCCTGATGGCGTGATGATCAGTGCGAATGAGGGAGAATCAATTATCGTAATGGATACTGCCGGAAACATAACAATCTCCGGGGCGAACAGCCTCAGTATTACTGCCACAAATGACGTGAACATCGTCGCAGGAAACAACATGGCAATTTACGCGTCGGAGAACTTAAAACTCAGCGGACAAAGCGGTAGTATCGAAATGGATGCATCCGGCAATACGAGAGTAACGGGCCAGTATGTTTTGGAGAACTAAGCAAAGCGGAGAATGTCATGACAAGAGAAGAAGCGTTAGAAAAATTCAGAACGATTGAAGCCTCGGAAATATTCAAAGAGACGAATCATAAATGCCGTAAGGAGTTGCTGGAAAAGAGAGATTTGATCGCAGACAGGATGCGAGGCGCTTTCTGGAGCGCTTTGGAGCAACTTACAGATCATCCTGAATTTAATGTCCAAGAAGTACAGTTTTCGTATCTTCAAGTCCATGTAATGGATGGAACCTACAAGTGGCTTGTAGAGTTGCATGATGAAAATGGAGATTTTGTGGAACAGGATATTTCCGAGACGGTGGAAATGAAAGAATTCTTCACCGCTTATGAGTCATGCAGGAATGAGTTGTATCAAAAAGCCGCTCAATATGTAAATGCATTAACCCCGGCAGACTGCGATGGCATAATGGTAGAGAATTTTGTGAATGTGGTTCCTTATCTGTATTTGATAGGTGTATATGCGTTTCGAGGCATTAGTGAAGAGCCCAGATTCCAAGAGATCCCCGTTCATAAGATTTTTCGTGTTTTGGTGGGCGGACGCAGAGACAAGGCTTTTTTGGTTTATTACAAACTTGAGAATCCGGAAGACGGAAACACTACATTGGCCAAGCTGCTTGAGGAACCAAAAGAGAAGGATTATTTAAACGATGAGTTTATGCTGTTTGATCTTTCGAATCAGGATTTCCAAGAGTGCAGTCTGACTTTTCGCAATTTTAATCTTACGATCTTTCGCCATGCTTCTTTTCGGAGAGTCGAGATGTTTGTCAGCAAATGCATGCTGGGGGACTGGAATGACGTAACGATCAGCGATTGCGTAATGGAAGGTGATTGTTTTAACGGGGTAGATTTTTCGAGCTCTCGCATCCGAAACGTAAGCTTTGTGCAGTCCAGATTTGACATAAATCCCGAAATGGATGATATGCCCATGAACCCTACGATGTTGCCGACAAAATTCTGTGATGCGGAATTAAAGAATGTAGATTTTCGGGGTTGTTGGTTAGGGGGATGTGATTTCCGAGGAGCGACATTGGAAGAGATACTGTTTGATGAAGCAGACTTAACTAACACAATCATAGCTTCGAAATATCGGGATGTTTTGAAATTGTCAGAAGCGCAAAAGAAAGTGGTTTGCTGGGTTGACGAATGAAGTTAAGCAAAGAGGGTTATGCTAAATGGAATACTATATCATGGAGATGGACAAACGGATCCAAAACAAATTTGTAATTCAAAAATTCCCGGGAAACGGAATGATGGAGTACGACACTTCATATGCAACTAAGTTTAAGGATCACACGGGACTCTTAACTGTAGAGTCGGATAAGAGTTCCTATCCCGAAGTGTTAGAAACGCCTTTGTATATGGTATCCGAGACAATTCGTAGAGTGTTAGAGTTACATGATGATCATATAGTTTGCAAAGAAGTAACCATGGCTAATTTACCAAAGCAGACGATAAAGCATTATGCGGTATTGCTGACGGACAGGATTGAATGCTTGCATGATTCGACGGAGTTATATCCAGATGGTAGCGTTAAGAAATTGGTTTTGGATCGAAGCAAGATCGGAGACCGAAGAGTGTTTAGGGTTAAGGGAATTAGCGCGCCATATATTATCGTCAGTTTAGACATAGCAGAATCAGTTTTACGAAGGAATTGCTTTGGAGTCAAGTTTTCGCATGTTGATTGCGCATAGGAGGAATGCAAAATGGGAGAAGAGATAGAAGTTCAGGCAACCGTTGAGTCTTCTGCGGAGGATATGTCTCAAAAATATAGTTATGTTGTTCATGGGGCGCAGGCATATTGCCCTATGGGAAGCAGACCGGGTCGCCTCACGGTTCCGTACTGTCATGGAACCTATATGCACGATATGCCGATCATGACCGTTAGTGATGCCGTTAAGCAAACGAACGTGAAGTGTTTTGGCTTCTGCAATAGCATTTATAATCCAGACAGATTGGAAGTCGTTAAAAATGTCATGGACGACGTGGAAAAAGCAAAAGGCATTTTGAATCACATTATGGATGGTATCTCCTTTCTAGGTAATGCGATTGCCAGTGCTTTTGGTTTTAGCGACGAGCCGGATCCGAACGATCCCTACCATGGTTACAGTGAAGATGTCTATAAAAGCGTGATGGTTCAATGTAATCCTAAGCTTGCAGTATTGGAAAACTGGGCAGAGGGTAATGACCGACTTAAGATCAATGGAGAGAATGCATTGAATTCCAGGTGTACGTTGGTGTGCCTGAATGATTGTGATCAAGGGCTGATTCAGATAATGGATGACGGCCAGGAAAATGCTGCCAATGAGCAAAGCGGCGCAGCAGACATGGATAGTTGGAAGCCGGGAGATCCATATCCTCAGGCAACACAGGGAAACCTGGAAGCGTTGGATGCGAGTATTGCAAATTTGGATCAGCAGATGCTTTCAGCGTCACCCGAGGAGTACCAGAGACTCAAAGAAGAGCGTGACGCAAAAGCGAAGATGAGAGACGAAATGAAAGATACTCTTGACATGGTCGGTGAAATGCAATTACAAGCGCAAGTAGCGCTTGCCAATAGGGCATATTATGATCAACTGGCGCAGCAGAATGGTACCTTGACGGAAGAAGAAGCAAAGGAAAGTGCAAAATATGAATCGGAGTATTTGCAACTTGCAGAAGACATTCAAACCGCAAAAACGGCTTTTGAGAATGGAACGCCATGTGTAAAGGTGGATGATGAACAGTTTAATAAGGATTTGAATGGTACTTACAAAATACTGACAGATGATGGAAATGCGAACGATTACTTTGCTCAGAATCCTCAAAGCGTGCCGTATGATTCTTTCAACGGGACGCCAGTAACGGAGAGCAATGCAAACGATGTTGGATATTTGTATTGCAATGGAAGATTGATGAGTCAATCTGAATATCAACAATACACGATAGATACTGCAAACAGTATGATCCCGACCGAGAAGGTTAGTTGGTTGACGGGTCAAGTGATCAGTGATGAACCAAGAGAAGAAACGACTGCCGAAAAAGTTTGGAGCTTTATCCTGCCTGGAGTGAAGGAACTGTCTGAGATTCCGAAGAATTAAACTGATTTACTGTTGATGCAAGTCGTAGCCCAACTTGAGAGAGGAAGACGCAATGAATTATCAGGATTTACGGATTGATTTTTTATGCGAGATAGAGCAAATTAGTGAATTGTCATTTACTAACGGTTATGGGGATCATCCTACGGCGTTAGTTAAGGGAACTGTTGACGAAAAAAAGCACGCGGAAATCCTGCGTGGTGTTAATGCGGAGACACCACTTGTCATCAGAGGAAAGGACGACAAGGTTCTTTTTTCTGGATTCGTATCTGATATAAAATTCGCCAAAGTTCATGATTTATATTCCTTTCAAATGACAGCCAAAGGTGCGACTGCAAAGATGGATGTCACAAAGCGTAGTCGGACGTTTTTCAAAAAAGGGATTACTTACCAACAGATCGTCGATGGGATTTTGAGATCCTATCCTGGCGCGACCATGATTTCGAATGTTGATCTGGCGCAGTCTACATCCATTCCTATCATTCAGTATAAAGAAACAGATTGGGAGTTTATTGGTCGATTAGCATCAATGTTTGGAGCGACTCTTTTGCCGGCGGCCGACTCTTTGGCTCCTCGTTTTACGATCGGGTGTTCTCAAAGGAATGTTGAAGCAGACATAACAATTTCAGAAAATGAAATTGAGAGGGATTTGCTTCAGTGTCTTAATGATTATTATGAACAGCTGACGACCTTTGCCGTGCAGGCAGGGTCGGAAGAGGAGTTACTCGAGACCATTGGTTATCCCAAAGTTGCCAATTATACTGTCAAAGCTTTTACTCTGCGAGAGTACTATCCCGTAGGAACAACCCTGAGAATTAATGGAGCTGAGCTTGTTGTTTCATATGTGGAAGGGTATTTGGACAAGGGAGAATTATGCTTTGACTATGTGGCTCGTTTGGCAGAAGGCATTTGTACTGTTTATCGAGACAATCCGGAACTGGCAGGAGCCAGCCTGGTTGGTACGGTAAAGAAGCGAGTGGGAAATACGGTTTCATTGACTTTAGAGATCGATCAGGATGATGGGATCGCTGGGGACGGTGAAGACTATTTCTTTGCGTATGCACTGGAAACGAAGGGGTATTATTGCATGCCTGTTGAAGGCGCAAGAGTACACCTATATTTCCCGTCCAGCAAAGAATGGGAGGCCATAGCCGTTCATTCTATTCGTAGTGGCGAGGGTAGTGAAACTACTTCTAATCCTTCCAATCGTAGTCTTAGCAATACCACGGGCGCAGCAATTAAGTTGACGCCAGATGGTATCAGTATGATGCCGGATTCAAGTCAAACCGTAAACATTAAACTTGGAGCCGATGGTAATGTTGAGATTAAGGCAACGGACATCGTGCTTCTGGGTCAAGATGTTACCATTGGTCAAGGAGAAGGCGGCACGGCTTCCAACGTTAGTTTATCTGCTGCCGACACTTTGTTTTTGGGAATGCTTGGCGGGGGAGAGGAATGTGCTCCCAAGGAGGATCATTTTATTGCCCTTCAAGGTGTTGCGCAACTATACGCGAGCAGCCATATTTATCATGTGACAAGTGGTGCACCCAAGCCGGTTATGCCCACATACGATGATGCGGAACTGCTTGAGGCAGAAGCCCAACAGGCCGCGGACAATAATAAAAAGGTCACAGACACTCTTATAGAGAGGAATAAGAATGCTGCTGCAAAATTTGGCATGGGCCTACTAATGGCTGCATTAGGTACGGCGTTGATTGTTGTTACGGGTGGAGCAGGAGCAGTTATTGTTGGTGCGGCACTTTGTGTTTTCGCGGCGGCTGAAATGGCGGAAGCAACTCATAGCCAGGAACTTGCAATGAAAGGAGACTGGTCTACACCTGCAGAAAATCTGCTGAAACATGCCATACCAGAGCCGTATTATTCCTTAGTTAAGAATGGACTGATCATTGCCGGAAGTATTATGTTTACTGCCGGATTGGCCAGCAGCATGGGAACGGCAGGCGCCATAAAAGCCGGTGCAGATGCTACATCAACAATTGCTATTGAAGCCGGTAAACAGGCGGCTACGAAGGCTGTCACCAGATTACTAGTGTCAACTGCAATTAATACTGCCGGTGACTTGGCATGTGATCTAATCCCTGATGGAAAAATCGATCGTAGCTTCATGGATTACTTGAATTCAGCTTCTACGTCGATGATGATCACTTCACTTACGACGCCTTGTCAATTCTTGGCAAATGGCACAGGCAAGTGGCAGACATTTAAGGTGTTATTTGCCAGCGGGGTTATGTCCAGTACATTGGGTGATATTGCCAGTGGTGAATTGAGCGGGAAAAAACTTCTCCAAAACTTGGGCAGAGAAGCGTTTTCGGCCTTGGTTGGATCACATGTTTCCGCACTTACTAATGGCATGAGCTGTTGGAAGGCGGCTATAGCAGATACGATTTCTGATACAGTCGTTGATACCACAATTCAATGTGCGGAGATAGCGTTAGACAAAGACAAGACATTTCCGAAAGACTTTAGCATGCAAAGGCTTGTCAGGACATTGGCTACCAGTGCGGCCAATAATCTTTTCCACTGTTTGGATCCCGTTAACGTTGCAAGGGGTAATCTGCTTGTGACAAAGATGGATTTGATCTTCGCAGGCCTTTATGGAATGGAAGAATGGGTTCGAAGGTATGATTCTGTCCTAGATTATGACGGCGCCTTTGGAATGGGATGGTTTCATAGCTTTGAGAGCCGTGTTATAGCGATACCGCTTCACATGTCGGTGGACGGAAACTTGGAGATACCGACGAAGGAATTGGCTGATTACCGAATTGTTGTTGCACTCCCTGATGCCCACAGAGAATACTTTGTTTATCAGAACAATGCGTTTGTGCCTGAGAAAGAAGGCGCGCCATATCATTTTGAGATTAAAGAAGACGGGACATTTTTACTCGAAGAGTGGCAAGAAGAGAAATATAAGGCATTTTATTATGATCGTCATGGTCGCCTTATTGCGCTTAAGGCGGGAAGGAATTCTCTGCCGACGAAGATTTTCTATGTTGAAAATGGTGATGACGTAAAAATGTTTGCCAGAGGCACCATTGATCATGTGGAGTTCCCTGGTGGACAAAACCTTAAGTTTACCTATAAAAATGGACATATTGTTGCCGTAAGTGACCATGTGGGAAGAACGGTTAAGTATCAATATGAAAATGGTCGCCTAACGAACATCCTTTATCCCACTGGAGGAGAAGAGTCCTATTTATATGACGAGAACGGTCACCTTTCTGTCATGAAGGGAGAAGACGGCCGTGATTTCATGACGAATGTCTTTGATAAGAAAGGCAGAGTCGTTTGCCAGAGATATCCCGATGGAAATGAATGTCGGATTCAGTATTTTGATCAGGAACGCAAGACGATATTTACTTATAACGATTCCGGAAGGATTGAAGTCAACTACTACAACGACAAGGAAGAAGTGGTACGCCGTGAATATGGCGACGGAATCTTTGAGACCATGGAATATGACGACTATGGTAACAAGATTGCCGAGACGGACAAGAACGGAAATACCACGAAGTATCGTTATGATCAGAATGGTCACCTCTTCGAAAAAGCGCTTCCTGAAGGGCTTGTGATTTCTTATGTCTACGACGAAGCAGGCAGGTTGATCAAAGAGAGCGACAACACTGGTGCTTGTACGGTATCAGAGTACGACAAGGAAGGTAACCTGATCTGCACGCGTGTCAAGATTGATGAGCACTCCGTTCAAAAGACGACATATGAGCGCGATCAATATGGCCGCATGACTTCCATGAAGGATGCCCTTGGAAACACGACCAAGTACTTCTATGAGGAAGATATTGACAAACCGACTGAGATCAACACCGCTGAAGGCTATGTCATTCGCTACAGATATGACAAGGCTGGCCGCCGCACGGGCATTATTACGGATTACGGCGAGAAGGAGATCGCATACTCAGAGACCGATGAAATCAGCCGAGAGACGGATGCGCTTGGGAACACGACGAGATACCTGCGCGATTCCGTAGGAAACCTTTTAAAGCTGATCCGTCCCAATGATTATGATCCGTATGCGGACAACGGCCAGGGAATGAGTTATGAGTATGATTACCTGGATCGTCTGGTTGCCACAAAGTATCCAGACGGTAGTATCAAGAAATATAAGGTTAACATGGATGGTATTGTCCTTGCTGAGAATCTTTTGCCTGTGCTTCCCGAAGAGGCAGACGCAAAGGCTACCGTTTACCAGTATGATGGTCGTCAATACCGCACGAGTAAAAAGGCTCCGGATGGCGGTGTGACGATGTATGTGCGCGATCGGAATGGTAATCTGGCTAAGCAGATCCGCCCTGAAGAATATGCAAAGGACGGTAAGGCTGGAGCGGGTCTCTCCTACAGCTATGACAAGCAAGGAAGGCTGACTGCCATTCTTGATGATCAGGGCAACATCTACCGCGCATATCGCTACGATTTAAAGGGACGAATGATCGAGTCCATTATTGGCGATGCTGGGTACGGAACCAAGTATACTTATGACCTGGCAGGGCAGATGATCGAAAAGCGCGTGCCCGTCAGAAAGGATGAAGAGGGCAGCGTTCTGTGGAACGTTACGCTTTACGAGTATGATGTTGTCGGGAACAGAGTGTTAGAGCGCAGAAGCGGAGATGAGGTAAAAGAAGGAGAAATTCCTCAGCACTTCGTTGACATCCGCATGAGCTACGACAAGCAGAATCGTCTTATCAAAGTGGAAGATAGCCTTGGAGCAGCTGCGGAATATACCTATGATTGCTTGAACAAGAGATTAACGGAGAAGTACCGCATCAATGAAGAGAAGGCTCGCTTGATCTGTTACTCATATGACGCAGCAGGCAGACTTGTGGAACGAATGGAATCGGTGGATCTTACTGACATGGGAGAAGATTTCCATGCCTACAGGAAGAAGGAATTCCTCAGAAAGAAGTTCGAGCGCGACAAGAACGGAAATATTGTTAAGATCAGTTTGCCTAACGGTGGCATGATCTACAGGACCTATGATTGCATGGATCGAGTTCTCACCGAGAAAGTGACTGATGTCGTAAGCGGCTTGAACCGTACGACGGAGTATGTTTATGACGCATCCGGCAAGATCATTTCCAGAAAAGTTCATGGCGAGGATTCGAAGGATACATTAGAAACGACTTATCGCTATGATGCATGTGGTCACATGATTGCGGAAACCAATGCGGAGAACGGAACGACTAGATACTTTGTGAATAAGAATGGTGAAGTGGTTAAGACTGTCAGCCCTGACCAGTATGATGAGAAGACGGATGATGGTGATGGTTACTGCTTCGCTTATGATGTCTTCGGACGCCTCACTACGGTTACTGACGCGTATGGTAACATTGTGGAACAGAATGCCTATGATGTAGCCGGACGCATTCTTTCCAAGCGCGATGAGGCTGGATTGCTTTATCGAGCAGAATATGATCTTGGCGGAAGAAGAACGAGCATCTTCGCGGATGAAGAGAAGCCCGTTCAAACCTTTGAATATGACAGCCTTGGTAACATCATTGGCGTCACCGACGGAGAAAAGAATTACACAAACTTTACACTGGACGCATGGGGACGCATTACTGAGATCAAGAAGCCTGACGGAAGCGTTGAAGCGTATGCATATGATCATGTCGGGAACATTGTTTCCACCACGGACGGAAATGGTAGTGTTATCCGTTACGACATGAACTCCCTCGGCAAGATCAAGAAAATCACGGATCAAGCAGGCAATGCCGACATGTTTAGTTATGATCGAGAGGGCAATATCGCAAAGCATAAAGACCGCAACGGCAAGACCGTTACGAACACCTATGGTTCCTTTGGATACCTGTTGTCTGAACGCGGAGAAGACGGAACCTTTAGGTCTAGAAAATACAACGCCCTTGGACAACTGACGGAAAGTGCAAGCAATCACGTAGTTTACCGTTATGACTACGACAGGAATGGACGCGTGAAGACCAAGTATATTGGTGGAAAGGCTGCCCTGTCCTATTCGTACACGAAGGGAGGAAGGATCGCATCCATTACGGATGTCAGCGGCAAGACCACGAAGTACGCCTATGACAAGAATGGTAAGCTGATCAAGGTCAGTGAGGCGGCAAATTGTGTGAGCATTCCCGAAGTAGAGCGGGACAAGGTGATCGTTGATTACACTTATGACGGCATCGGACGTCTTAGCGGCGTGCGGTTTGCAAACGGCGTGCGCACATGTTATACTTATGACGGTGAGAGAAACCTTGCGACACTGAAGACCGTGGGAGCGAATGAAAGCGTGCTGATGTCCTATTCCTACCGCTACGACCGCAACGGCAACCGCACGGAGAAGGCGGACGGAAAGGGCAATGCAATTAAGTATGCCTACGACTCCCTGCAACGCCTCTGCGAGGCTTCCTACCCGAAAGGCGGGACGGAGAGGTTTTCCTTTGACGCGGCGGGCAATCGCGTGTGCAAAACGACGGATTCTTATGTGGAGCGGTACACTTACGATGAGCGCAACCGCATGACACAGTCTGAAAGGACTGCGGTCGGCGAAGATACTTCTGAGGTCGTTCGCTATCTGTACGATGCGCAGGGTAGTCTTCTTTCTGAAGAGGGAACATCCGTATGCAAGAAATACCTTTACAATGACTTCCATCAGTGCGTGAGTGCAGAAGTAATTCATTCTCTTGGTGACTCTTCGGATGCCAAGGGAGCTGACCGTCAGGAGAATGTCTATGACGGCGAGGGCCTTCGCTTTGCACTGATCGAAAACGGGGAGCGCACGGAGTTTGTGACTGACGGTTGGGAGAATCTTGCGGAGCTTGAAGAGAGCGGCAAGGTTGTAAAGCGCGTCATCCGCGGCATGGGGATTGCGGCTAGAGAGGAAGACGGCGCATACCACTATTACCATGGAAACGAACGAAGCGACGTGGAACTTATCACGGACGGAGCTGGCAACATCGCAAACCGCTACTTCTACGATGCGTTCGGAGCAGTGACGGATTCTGAGGAGAAGATTACAAACCGATACAGATCTGGAGGAGAATCCTTTGATCAGGTTGTGGGACAGTACTATCTGAGGAAGAGATATTATAATCCTGCAAGCTGTAGATTCACTCAGGAAGATGAGTATCGTGGAGATGGATTGAATCTCTATGTATACTGTGCAAATAATCCGGTAAAGTACATGGATCCAACTGGATACGAAGGTGAACCAACACCGCCAGTTCCTGGAGACTGGAATTTTGTTGGACCAACTACCAACTCGGAGTTGCAGGACTACTATAGTAATGTGCGCGCATATCAAGGTGAAGCGGATATCACCAAGATTCCGCCTCTGTACAGAGTGGATCCCAACAGTATTATTCAAATGGATTACAAAGGTAGGGGATATAGCGGAACTAATTCCAGCGGTTGGGTAAGGGATAACAATCTCTATTTTAGAGAATACGCTGAGATTCATCCGGAGTATTTTAGCCCTGATAATCTTTTTAGAATAAATAATAACCAGACTCCAATAGTTGATGAGCAATATATAGAGCATTTTCCGCAGTATTCTGATTACATGGGCCAAGATCTTATACATCACCATGTTGGCGGCGGAGGACAGGTGGCCGCTGTTCCCAAAGGATTGCATCCTGGCTCTGGAGGAATCCATAACTATGAGAAAGCAGCAGGGGTAACGAACAATGATCCGTTGAGTGAGGTTGGTGAAGCTTTTGTGCCTGCAAAAGAAAAAAAGAAGAGAGGAAAAGGTTGTAGTTAACCAGAAAGGATAAGATATGTATACGAAAGAGAAAAAAGACAAATTATGTCAAAAAGAGAAAACAATTCTTTATGAAACAATCCATTTCAAATATCTCAGCGCAAGGGATAAGAAAATCCTTCAAGAGATAGGAATCCCTGGTTCTGCCGCGCCTTACCTTTCTTTTTGTGAGGAAGGAGAGTTTGGCGGATTCTCTTTAAGGGATAGGATATGCAACTATGAAAATGTGCCTTTGAGTGATGTCATCTTTGATAGCGCTACTTTGGATCATGCCTGTGTGTTGGGGCAATGTGGGATAGGATATATAGTTATCAATAAACGCGGAGAGTTATGGGTGCTTGACCATGAATCTGCTGATGAATACTACGCCAATCAATCTTTAGACGATTTTTTGGATTGCGTTTACGAGTATCGGTCATATGTTGACTGGATTCATGAGAAATATGGTCAAAACACATTTATCGGGGATCTTATGACCGAAGAAGACATGAAGTTGTTCGAACAAAAGTTGCTTTCCATTGATCCAGAGGTTTTGGATGAAGACACGTTTTGGTATGAGGAGATTCAGAATATGTACGCGGATATGGGGTTATGATTGAAGAACTTTTGCAGAAATTAGATGTTTATAGAAAAGCAAATTATAAAGGGAGTATCCATAGAAGAAATCGAAAGGAAACAAAAAGAGCTCGGCGTTGTGTTTCCTGTTGGAATGAAAGCCTTTTATTCGAGATTTGCAAATGATGAAGAAATCATGAATGCGTATTATAGGATTTACCCGTTATCTGACATTAGGATAGAGGATGGGGCATTGGTTTATGGTGAAGATCATCAGGGCGTGACTCAATTTGGGATCACGCTTAAGCATCTAAATAGTCCATATCAAAGTGTTTCTTACTATGATTTTAAGGCAAGAAAATGGTATTCAAACGGGTTTATGTTTCCGGAGAGTTTCTTCTTTAATGTCGCATGTTGGCAATTAGTAAATTCAATGGAGTCCATCGCAAAGGTGTATGTTTCGTTTGATGAATTACAAAGGATGATGGGTGACAAGCTTAGCTTCTTTACGGACGATCCTCACTATCTACGCTCGAGTCGCTTTCTTTCTGTATGTGGCGAAAATGTGTTGGGAAGCTATTTTATGGAAGATGAGGAATTGTACTTGGCTACTAGATGTGGAGATGAAGTGTTAAATAATCTGGAAGAGGAACTGAAGATAGATTTAGATTGGCTTTAGCACTTTCATTGGCCCCTAAGCAATGAGGCTTAATATGCAAGAAACCTAACGGCAATGTGGCTAGTAATAAGAAGACTAATAGTATATGATATTCTTGTTAGCATTCACAAACACTTTCACACAAAACTAATCAAAGGAGGAACAATCACATGCCCCAACCATTACTTAGTATCATTGTCATTGTTGCATTTGTTGCGTTTGTCGTGTTTCTGGTAAGCCTTGATAAGAAGGCGAACAAGAAATTCGTGGCGAAGTTTGAGAATGAGCATCATGTGAAGGAATCTTATGGAGACTGTTTCATCTCCGAGGAGGGCGAGTTCGTTGTAAATCTGCCGTCTGGAAGTCTTGCAGGGTATAAGGTTTGGAAGCTTTCGGATATTGCTTATGTTGCGACCTACAAGAACAGCTTTTCCGTTCTTGATGCTGATCAGAAGGCTATGAAGGGCGAGTACTTAACGCCGTCCAAGAAGCCGCTGAAGGAGAAGGCATATAAGGAGTTCTCCGTAAGGAGTGGGCAGAGCGTTGACGCAGTGGCGGATATGATCCAGAAGAACGCCAGTCATGTGCAGAGAATGCAGGGCGGTAAGTTGGTATAGCTTTTGCCAGAGACAACAAAAACAGGGTAACCAAAGTTCTTGAGGGTTTGCCAAAGTTTTTGAGGGTCAGTCGTGAGGGGCTGGCCCTTCTAAATGCCAACTTGTTGAGGGTTTGGCATGAGGGTCTGGTTTGAGGGGCTTTCGTGAGGGT
>JAEEGK010000402.1_pt1 | contig 108111 bp, 89 predicted proteins | sample 8958771 | NCBI WGS metagenome assembly JAEEGK01 (sample SAMN16246547, study PRJNA631951) | gut metagenome | biome: gut microbiome; feature: rumen; material: SC-attached | host: Bos | place: Iran: Karaj | collected 2018-10 | reverse complement strand
ACAAAGGTGTGATGGCCTGTTTCGCCGACCCTGTGATCATGTTGTTCATCGGTGGATTCGTGCTGGCCATCGCTGCCACGAAGACGGGTCTCGACGCCCAGCTCGCCAAGGTGCTGCTGAAGCCCTTCGGTACGAAGAGCGAGATGGTGTTGCTGGGATTCCTGTTGGTAACGGGTCTGTTCTCTATGTTCGTATCTAACACGGCTACTGCAGCCATGATGCTGACGTTCCTCACTCCCGTGTTCCGTCAGTTGCCGCCTGAGGGTAAGGGCCGTATCGCCCTGGCCATGTCGATTCCCGTCGCTGCCAACCTCGGTGGTATGGGTACGCCAATCGGTACACCGCCAAACAATATCGCCCTGAAGTATCTGAACGATCCTGAAGGTCTGAACATGGGTCTTGGCTTCGGTCAGTGGATGATGTTCATGTTCCCGCTGGTGGTACTGCTGCTGTTCATCAGCTGGCGCATCCTGCTGAAGTTCTTCCCCTTCTCACAGAAGACGGTGGAACTGAAGATTGACGGTGGTATGCAGAAAGGCATCCAGTCTAAGATTGTCATCTTCACCTTCATCCTCACCGTGGCTCTCTGGCTCTCTGACCGTTTCACCGGCATCAACGCCAACACGGTGGCAATGGTTCCGTTCTGTATCTTCGCCCTGACGGGTGTCATCAACAAGCGCGACCTTGAGCAGATCAACTGGAGTGTGATCTGGATGGTAGCCGGTGGTTTCGCCCTCGGTTATGGTCTGAATGCCTCTGGTCTGGCTGCCAATGCCGTAGAGAGCATTCCCTTCGCCGAGTTCTCACCATTGCTCATTCTGATACTGGGTGGTGCCATCTGCTATGTGTTGTCGAACTTTATTTCGAACTCCGCTACCGCTGCGCTGCTGATGCCTATTCTGGCTGTTGTCTGTGGTGCTATGGGCGACAAGCTCGCTCCTATCGGTGGCACAGGAACTGTATTGATTGGTGTGGCCATTGCCGCTTCGTCGGCTATGATCCTGCCTATCTCCACGCCGCCGAATGCCCTGGCCTTTGCCACGGGATATGTCCAGCAGAAGGACATGTCGAAGATCGGTATCATCATGGGTATCCTCTCGATGGTATTAGGCTTCGGACTTGTCTACCTGATGGGAACGTTACACCTGATCTAAATAAAGAAGCCCGCCAGTTGGCGGGCTTCTTTATTTATCAGCTATCTTTCGGAAGCTCTGCAGTTTCTCACCATAGCAGAGGTCGCCGCAGTCGCCGAAACCTGGCACGATATACTTATGTTCGTTCATGCCCTGGTCGATGGCTGCACACCAGATCGTGGATCCCTCCGGGAGAGCCTCCTTCACAACCTCGATGCCTTCGGGGGCTGCAATCACACAACAGAGGTGGATCTTCTTGGGCTTGCCTGTCTGAAGCAATGACTCGATGGCTGCTGCCAGACTACCGCCAGTGGCCAGCATCGGGTCGACAATCACCAAGGTCTTGTTCTTCACACTCTGCGTGGCGATATATTCCGTATGCACCCCCACCTCAGTATGTTCACGGTTGATATACATGCGGAAAGCGGAGACAAAGCCATTGTCGGCCTTGTCGAACACATTGAGGAAGCCCTCATGGAACGGCAGTCCTGCGCGCAGCACAGTGGCAATGACCATATCATCCTTCGGCAGGGGGATATCGAGTGTGCCGAGGGGTGTAGTCACCGTCTTCGGCTTATACTCCAGGGTTTTCGACAGTTCGTAAGCCATGATCTCACCGATGCGCTTGATGTTGTGACGGAAGAGAAGACGGTTACGCTGGTAGTTCTTGTCACGCAACTCCGACATATACTGATTGAGAATGGAGTTGCTCTTGCTGAAATCAATAATTTCCATAAGCTTGAATTTTCAGATTGTTCACGCAATGCCACGGAGCTGCTGACGCACGGATTTCCTGGCAGTTCCCAGACGATGCTCCACACTCTTGTAGCCCTCTCCCAGACGCTCAGAGATCTCAGCCACCTTCATACCGCCATAGATATGCAGGCGATAGACTTCGCGGCAGTTCTCCGGCACGCGGGCCAGACCACGCTCCAACTGCTCCGTGATGTCGCGGATGCTCAGGATAGACTCGGCAGAGTCGTCGATGGAATCGGTGTTTTTCAGATAATGCTCGTACGCCTCATGATGAGAACGACGGCGATAGTAGTCGTTGATAAGGTTACGGGTAATGGTATAGACCAAGGCAGGCAAGGTGACGTCGGTAATCATCTTGTCGGAGGTCAGGAGGCGGAGGAACACGTTCTGCACGATATCCTCCGCTTCGACCGAATGCCCGAGACGGCTGCTGACGTATGCCAGCAGCTCATCACGGTGAGTAATGTAATAATTGGTTAAAGTTAGATAATTATTCATTGATGACCTTCTGAATCGTACCATCCTCATTATAGAACAGACGCTGCACCTTGAGAGAGCGCAGATGAGTGATATCGTTAGAAGGAACACAGTCGTGATAGAACAGGAACCACTCGCCCTTATACTGCACGATGCTGTGGTGCGTGGTCCAACCTACGACGGGGTCGAGGAGAACACCCTGATAGGTGAAGGGACCGTAAGGATTGTCACCGATGGCATAGCAGAGGAAGTGGCTGTCGCCTGTGGAGTAACTGAAATAATACTTGCCATTATATTTGTGCATCCATGAAGCCTCGAAGAAACGGTGGGGATCACCGGCCTTCAGAGGCTGGCCGTCCTTGTCGAGGACCACTACCGAGCGGGGAGCCTCAGCAAACTGGAGCACATCGTCGCTCATCTTCACCACGAAGCTCGACAGAGCGGGAATGTCGGCAGGAGCAAAGAGCTGGGTCTTCTTGTCGGCAGCAGGACCGAGATCGACGCCCTCCTTTACCAGTTTCTGAGGAGCCTGGTACCACTGGAGCTGTCCACCCCAGAGACCACCGAAATAGCAGTATATCTGTCCGTCGTCATCCTTAAAGACACTGGGGTCGATGGAGAAAGAGCCACGGATGGGATGCTCCTGGGGAACGAACGGACCCTCGGGCTTATCGGCGATGGCAACGCCCAGGTGGAACACACCGTTGTAATCCTTAGCAGAGAAGATGAGGTAATACTTACCGTCCTTCTCGACAACATCGTTATCCCACATCTGCTTCTCAGCCCAGGGTACCTGGTCCACGTGGAGAATCATGCCGTAATCGGTCACCTCACCATTTTCCACGTCCTCCATAGAGATGACATGATAGTCCTTCATCTGGAAATGACCGCCATCGTCGTCGAAGGCAGCACCTGCCTCCCAGTCGTGGGAAGGATAGACAAACAACTTTCCGTTAAACACATTGGCAGAAGGATCTGCATAATAATCACTGGGATAAAGATAACGCGGTTTCATTTGCTTTGGATTTTAAATTATTAATACTATAATTTATCTTCTTGCTCGGCATGTTTGCGGCGTGCAGCCAGCTCTGCCTGCATATTCTCATTATATTCCTTGGTGATCGGGTAGAGATAGAGAGCGGCGATACCCACGCAGAACAACAGGGCAGGCACGATGCTCGACACAAGACGGATACCCTCCATCGCACTCTCGTTCTGGATGGACACGCTGCCGGGCTGATAGCCGAAAGCAGAGATGATCACACCTGCCACAGCGCCACCAAGACCCATGCCGACCTTCAGGGCCATCGAAATGCCCGAGAAACAGAAACCCGTGGCACGACGATAGTTCTCGTATTCCACATGATCAGCCACATCGGCAATCATCGCCCACAACAGAGGAATAGTGGGTGCATAGCTCAACGACTTCATGATGTTCAGCACAAACAACAGACCTACATCCGTGGGTGAGGGCAGATAGAACAGGAAGGTAAAGAAGGCTGTCAGGGTGAGACAGACGATGAACACCTTCTTCTTACCATATTTATTGGCCAGATAGCGCGACAACGTGATCACGCCGATAAACTGCACAATGGCAGCAACGATATTAAACAAGGAGAATCCGACGGCATAGGAATCCTCGATGGAATCGACTAATTTGAAGATACGGAGGAAATCGTAGAGCGACTTCTGGTCGACATTGTACTGGAAATAGAAGCTCATGGCCGAACTCCACATTGCCAGTGTGATGAACAGGGCGAATGTCAACAGAAACATCGCCGACCAGGGAATGTCGGAGATGGTGCACTTAATATCCTCCTTGATGCTCACCTCCTGACGGGGAGGCGGCTGGATGCGCTCACGGCTGACGAAGAACGTGATGACAAAGAACACGAGGGCGATGCACGCAAAGATAGCGATGGTGCAGACCCAGCCATGCTGGGGATTGTCGTGTCCGAAGTGGTTTACCATCGGGAGCGTCAGACCCTGCACCACAAACTGGGCGATGGTCACTACGATGAAACGGATGGTCGTAATGCTCGTGCGTTCCCTGATATCGCTCGTCATCACACCGCCCAAAGAAGTATAAGGTATGTTGTTCGACGAATAGACCGTCATTAACAGCATATAAGAGATTGTAGCATAGACAGCCACCGCACCCTTTTCTTCGATGCCAGGATTATAGAAGGCGAGGATATAGAACAGGCAGAAAGGAACGGCCGTCCAGAGAAGCCAGGGACGGAACTTACCCCAGCGCGACTTCGTACGGTCAGCCAGAAGTCCCATGGCTGGGTCAACCACAACAGATGAAACGCTGGCAATCAACAGAATGCTGCCTGCCACGGTTCCGTCGAGTCCAAAAACATCGGTGTAGAACTTCAACTGGAACATCACCATCATTTGGAACACGAGGTTGGCGGCTGCGTCTCCAAGGGAGTAGCCGACTTTCTCTCCAAATGATACTTTTTGGTTGAGGTTTCGTTTCATGCTGCAAAGATACTTACTATTATGAAAATAGACATTTTGAAATGTCACAGATGCTTTAGACTGTGTTTCATTTGATAAGAAAAGAAGAAAAAATACCGAAGAAATCGATTATTTTTTATATTTTTGCAGCATGATTATAAAGAAACTATCAATCGTACTACTTGCCATCATCTGCGTTTCATTGTCGGCAAACGCAGAGGTCAGGCTGCCCCAGTTGTTTCAATCGGGCATGGTCATGCAACGCGGCAAACCCATACCCGTATGGGGTTGGGCCGACAAGGGAGAACAGGTCACCATCACCTTCCAGAAGAAGACTTATACCACAACAGCCGACGACCAAGGCTGCTGGCGCATCGACTTGCCGAAACAGAAAGCAGGAGGCCCCTATACTTTAGAAGTGAAAAGTGATGGAGTGAAAAGCGAGAAGTTGACTATCGACAATATTCTCATCGGCGACGTTTGGCTGCTCTCCGGACAATCGAACATCGATGTGACCATAGAGCGCGTCTATCCGCAATATGTCAATGAGATCGACCAGTTCAACAACGACCAGATACGTCTGTTCCGCGTACAGAACGAGACATCCACGCATGGTGTGAAAGATGATATCCGTGCCACGAATATCAACTGGAAACCGCTCACCAAGCAGAACGCATGGCTTTTCTCTGCCGTGGGTTCCTTCCTGGGCAAGCGGATGTTTGAGAAGAACAAGGTACCGCAGGGTATCATCGTCAACAGCTGGGGCGGCACTCCCATCGAGGCATGGATATCGAAAGACTCGCTGCAGAAGGACTATCCCATGCTCGTGAAGCGCATGGCCATCTATGAGAGCGACAATTATGTAAGGGCTCAGGTGCAGGCCAATGGTGCTGCGAGCAGGCAATGGAACGAAATACTTGAAAAAGCTGATGCCGTAGAAGACTATATCCAACCTGCATTTAATGATGCTGACTGGAAGACCATCAACCAGAACGACTGGAGCTGGCGGGGAACAGGTTCCGTATGGCTCCGCCAACATATTAATATAGATAAGGTACACGCGGGAAAGCCTGCCCGGTTGTTGCTAGGCACGCTCTACGATCAGGATGTCACTTATCTGAACGGCAGGCAGATAGGAAGCACCGGCTATCAGTATCCCCCACGCCGATATGATATCCCAGAGGGACTGCTCAAGGAAGGCGATAATGTGATTACCATCCGCTTTATCAACAAGAATGGAGCCGTTCACTTTATTCCACAGAAACCTTATATGCTGTGCTTTGGCGAGGACCGCTTCTCGCAGAACCCCTTGCCAAAGGATGTGATTCCTCTCGGCAAGGAGTGGAAGTTCCACCTCGGTGCAGAGATGCCGCCCTGTCCCGGTGGCGATGTATCACTGCAGAACCTGCCTACGACACTCTATAATGCCGTGCTCTATCCCCTCGCTCCTTACGCTATAAGCGGCGTGGTTTGGTATCAGGGTGAGTCGAACACGGGCAGCCCTGCCCCCTATGCCGACTATCTGAAAAAGCTGATGGGTTGCTGGCGTGACCGTTGGCAGGATCAGCAGATGCCTTTCTGTATTGTACAGCTGGCCAATTATGACGGTCGTCAGCAGACTGGTTTCCCAAGACCCATTGTCTATCCTGCAGAGCCTGTGAACAGTGGTTGGGCACAGTTGCGTGAAGCCCAGCGTACGGCTGCCAAGGCAGACCCCTATGCAGAACTGGCTGTGATCAACGACCTGGGCGAGACCGTCGATATCCATCCTCTTCGCAAGAAGGAGGTGGCTGAGCGTATCGGACTCTGTTTCGACCGTCTGGTGTTCAACGACAAGAAAGTTACTCTCTCGCCTGAGGTCATCTCTGCCGAAGTGAAGGACGGCAAAATCATCCTCACCCTCGACCAACCCATCCAGTCCGGCACGCTACAGGAGTTCGAAATTGCCGATGAAATGGGGAAATTTGTGAATGCCGAAGCCACCGCTTCCGGTAATCAGATTGAAGTGAGAGCGGTAGCAAACAAAGTCCGCTATGCCTGGAAAGATGACCCCAAGTCCACTGTCCGCTCACTCACAGGCCTCCCGATGTCATCGTTTGAATTAAAAATCAACAATAAACAATAAATTAAAAGTATTATGTCAACAACCAACGAAACCAAAGGCTTTTACAAGCTATCGTGGCTCCAGCGCATCGGATTCGGTTCCGGTGACCTGGCGCAGAACCTGATCTTCCAGGTAATCTGTACTTACCTGCTGTTTTTCTACACCGACATCTACGGACTGACACCATCGGCTGTGGCCGTCATGTTCCTGGTAGGTAATGTGGCTAACGTGATTTGGGACCCCATCGTGGGTGCCTTGATCGACAAGAGCAATCCGCGTTACGGAAAATACCGCTCTTACCTGCTGTATGTGGGTATTCCCCTTTCTGGCTTCGCCATCCTCTGCTTCTACAATGGCTTTGCCCCGTCGCTGATCTACGCGTATGTCACCTACATCTCCATGCAGCTGCTCTACACGTTCATCAACGTGCCCTACGGTGCATTGAACTCATCACTGACCCGCGACACCGACGAAATCACCGTGCTCACCTCCGTCCGTATGTTCATGGCCAACCTCGGTGGTCTGGCCGTCAACTCCGGTCTGCCGCTGTTCATCGCCCTGATTGCAGGCGCACCGTCCGACAGTCTGCCGAAAGACCCATCGGCCTGGTTCACCACGATGACCATCTACGCCATCGTCGGCTTCTGCCTGCTTGTGTTCTGCTTCACACAGTGTAAGGAGCGCGTGGTAATGGATGCCTCCGCAACAGAAGACGTAAAGGTCAGCGACCTATGGATGGAGTTCCTGCGCAACCGTCCCCTGCGTGTGCTTGCCTTCTTCTTCATCACCGCTTTTGCCATGATGTCTGTGGGTAATGCCGCCGGCGCCTATTTCATGAACAGCAACCTGCACGGTTCGGCTGAGCAGTTGTCCATCTTCATGGCCCTAGGTTCTATCCCCGCCTTCATCTTCATGCCGCTCGTGCCGTGGTTCAAGCGCATGGTGGGTAAGAAGAATATGTTCTATCTCTTCCTCGGTGCCGCCATCATCGGTATGGCTATGCTCTATTTCATCTCGAAGATGGAGAGCCCCAGCATGACGATGATTTATATCGCTCAGTTCATCAAGTCTACAGGTGTGATTGTGGCTACCGGTTATATGTGGGCCTTGGTGCCTGAGGTCATCTCCTATGGTGAGTACACCACAGGCCGTCGCATCTCCGGTATCGTAAATGCCCTGACAGGACTGTTCTTCAAGGCCGGTATGACCTTCGGAAGCATCGTCGGCCCAGCCGTCCTGGCATACGTGGAATACGACAGCAAGGTGATCGAGCAGACACCTCTGGCCGAGGAGGGTATCCTCTGGCTGGTCTGCGTCATCCCCGCTATCCTGCTCGGCCTCGCCATCTTCATCATTTCGAGATACGAACTCACCGATGAGAAGATCGATGCCATCAACAAGGAGATTGAGGAGCGTAGCAAGAACAATGAATAGAGTTTATTAAACAACTCTCTGATCTGAAGATTTTAAGCCGAAAGTTTCATGCTTTCGGCTTTTTTTCGTATCTTTGTCGCCAAATTAAAAGCTTAAGACCATGGTACAGATCCGCTGCAAGAACAACAACGTGACGAAGAGCTTCCCCGAAGGAACATCTTTGCTGGATATCTATCAGGAGTTTGCCGAGGAGATACAACTCCCCTATCCCGTCGTCTCGGCGAAAGTGAATAACGTGTCACAGGGACTGAAGTTCCGCGTGTTCCAGAACCGCGACGTGGAGTTCCTCGATGCCCGCGAGGGCAGCGGCCACCGTGTGTATGTGCGCTCACTCAGCTTCGTGCTCTACAAGGCGACGCAGGACGTGTTCCCCGGCTCGAAACTCTTTATCGAGCACTCGCTATGCCGCGGCTATTACTGTAACTTTAAGAAACGTGGGGGCGAGTCGCTTTCCGACAATGATGTCAGCAGCATCCGCAAGAGGATGCAGGAGATCATCGACCTCGATATGCCTTTCCGCCGTACGGAGGCTACCAACGAGGAGTCGATCCGTGTATTTACAGAGCGTGGATTCACCGACAAGGTGAAGCTCTTGGAGACCAGCGGACAGATCTATAGCGACTATTATATGTTGGGCGATACCGTTGACTATTATTACGGGCCGTTGGTGCCCAGTGCCGGCTATCTGAAGGTATGGGGGCTGGAACGCTATGAGGAGGGTATGCTGCTGCGTGTGCCTGACTGGAACAACCCGCTGCAACTGGCAGAGAAGGTAGACCAGCCCAAAACTTTCGGGATGTTTGCAGAGAAGACCCGCTGGGACATCATCATGCGTCTCTCGAATGCGGGCGATGTGAACAAGGCCATCAAACGGGGCTATGCTTCAGAGCTGATACAGGTATCGGAAGCCCTGCAGGAGAAGAAGATCGTGCAGATAGCCGAGGAGATAGAACGCCGGTTCCACAGCGAAGAGAATCCCATCCGGATCGTGCTTATCACCGGACCTTCCAGTTCAGGCAAGACCACCTTCTGTAAACGCCTGTCGGTCCAGCTACTGGCTTGCGGTCTGAGGCCCGTGTCGTTCTCTACCGACGACTATTTCGTCAATCGCGTGGACACCCCGAAGCTGCCCAACGGTGACTACGATTTCGACAACATCGAGACGGTGGAATATTCCCTGCTCGAGGATCATCTGCTGCGGCTGATGCAAGGCGAGAAAGTGGAAATACCCGAATATAATTTCGTGACAGGCAAACGCGAGTATAACGGCAAGAAACTCAAGTTGTCGGGCGATACGGTGCTGATTATCGAGGGCATCCATGCCCTGAACCCGTTGTTGACGAAAAAGGTTCCCGACGACGTGAAGTACAAGATCTATATCTCGGCCCTCACCAGCATCTCGCTCGATGACCACAACTGGATTCCCACGCGCGACAACCGACTGCTGCGCCGTATCATCCGCGACTATAACAAAGGCGCCTATACTGCCCAGCAGACCATTTCGCAGTGGAAGAACGTCTGCCTGGCCGAGGACCAGTGGATATTCCCCTATCAGGAAACTGCCGACGTGATGTTCAACTCGGCCCTCAACATTGAGTTTGCCGTACTGCGCACCCATGCAGAGATCATCCTCTCCTCTGTGCCCCGCAACTGTCCGGAATACTCAGAGGCCCACCGCCTGCTGAAGTTCATCCACTATTTCCTCCCCATCAGCGACAAAGAAATACCGCCCACGAGCATCATGAGAGAGTTCGTAGGCGGCAGCAGTTTCAAGGATTCTAACTTCTAAAAGACAACCAACATGAAACTAAAAGACATCAAGACCAGCATCATGGTCATCGCCATGGCCTCAGCCACTACCGCACTGGCACAAAGCAGCCTTCTGCGACATGAGAATCAGATTGACGCCATCATTCAGGACATGACCCTTGAAGAGAAGATCGCCATGCTCCATGGCAAGAACATGTTCTCTTCTGAAGGTATCCCCCGGCTGGGGATAGCGGATGTGGAATATGCCGACGGTCCCTTCGGCATCCGTGAGGAGATGGAGCCCCACTCGTGGAACTCCGCCCATCTGACCACCGACTCTGCCACCTTCTTCCCTACTGGTTCTGCGCTGGCAGCCACCTGGAGCACGGAATGGGCCTACGCCTATGGAAAGGGCATGAGCCGTGAGGCACGGTTACGCGGCAAGGACATGATCCTGGGACCTGCCATCAATATCCAGCGTATCCCTACAGGCGGAAGAACCTACGAATACCTGAGTGAAGACCCGCTGCTCAGCGGTGCCCTCGCCGTGTACTACACCCGTGGCGCCCAGGACGATGGTACGGCAGTCTGTCTGAAACACTATGCACTGAACAACCAGGAGGATTATCGCGGATTCGTGGATGTGCGGATCTCCGACCGTGCCATGCACGAGATCTACCTCCGTCCGTTTGAGATGGCTGTCCGCGATGGCGATGCCTGGGGCGTGATGGCGGCCTATAATAAGGTCAACGGGCGATGGTGCTCAGAGAACAGGCATCTGCTGACCACTGTGCTCCGTGAGCAATGGGGGTTCCCTGGTATGGTGATCAGCGACTGGGGTGGTGTCCATTCCACTGTCGACGCCGTCACATCAGGTATGAATGTCGAGATGCCCGGCAGCCGGTTTATGGGGCAGGCACTCCTCGACTCCGTGAGGGCTGGTAAGGTGAGTGAGGAGGTCATCAACCAACGAGTAAGGGAGATCCTCAGGGTCAGACTGACGGTGACACCCATCGCCAGGGAGGAGGCCAACCGCCAGCCTGTAGGCAATGCCGAGGAGATGACCATTGCCCTCGAGATTGCCCGTCGGTCTATCGTCCTGATGAAGAATGAGAAACTGCTCCCCATTGATACCAGACGGGTGCGCACTATCGCCGTGATTGGCGAGAATGCCGTCACGAAGATGGCTTTGGGCGGTGTGGGAGCCGGGGTGAAGACCCGACAGGAGATAACGCCTCTCGAAGGTCTGCGGAAGATTCTTGGCAATGATGTGAAACTCCAGTATGTGAGGGGGTATAAGAGTTACGACCGTGACAGCCGTAACAAACGTCAGGACCCCATTCAGAAGGCAGACCCTGAACTGCTGGACGAAGCCGTGAAGGCTGCCAGAGGTGCCGATCTCGTGCTGTTCTTCGCCGGTGACAACCGTGAGGTGGAAACGGAAGGCAGCGACCGCAAGTCGATCACCCTGCCCTCAGGTCAAGATGAGCTGGCGGAAGCTCTGGCCAAGGCTAATAAGAAACTGATTACCGTGATTGTGTCTGGCGGCCCTGTCGATGTGAGTACGGTCAGTAAGGTGTCTGGTGCACTCGTCGCCTCATGGTTCAACGGCTCCATGGGTGGACAGGCGCTGGCAGAGGTTCTCACCGGCAAGATCTCTCCCTCAGGTAAGCTACCTATGACCTGGCCCAGGAAACTGGAAGATGTGCCTGCCTATGCCACAGGCACCTATCCTCAGAACATGGAGAACAACAACCAGGGGGATATCTTCGTCGACCTCACGCGCAACCGCAGTAATGACCGTCGTCAGCAACTCATTGCCAACTATGCAGAGGAAGACCTCGTGGGCTATCGCTGGTATGACCGCAAGAAAGTGGCTGTGGCCTATCCTTTCGGGCATGGTCTTTCGTATGCCAGATTCCAATACAGCGACCTTCAGGTGAAGGCGGTTGGCGACGACCTGGAGGTGAGCTTCATCATTGCTAACCGCTCTGCCATCGATGCAGAGGAAGTGGCACAGGTGTATGTATCGCGCGTAAAGAGTGTCATCAGCCATCCCGTCAAGGAACTGAAGGGTTTCCATCGTGTGGCTCTCAAGGGCGGTGAGCGTCAACGTGTCACTATCCCGTTGCGCCGTGCTGACCTGTGTGACTGGGATGAAGCTTCGCAAAACTGGAAACTGGAACCTGGTAAAATCAGAATACAGGTTGGCGGATCGTCCACCAACCTGCACTTGAAACGTGAAGTAAACCTCTGACTTCTAATTCTTTAGGAGTCTCACTTCGTAGATCTCGCCAATCTGCTTATGCGGTTTGGCCACGAACTTCACACGGACCTGCGTCTTGCCCTTGAGCAGTTCCTCAGGAACGGGATAGGTCTCGTATTTGAATTCTGAGACGCGGTATTTGCCGGTGTTGTTGACCTCCTTCACCAAGACATCGTCGACGAGGATATCAAACTCGTGGCTTTTCCATTCGCCTACGCCCCAGTACTTCAGACGCAGGCTGAGAGCTGTCTGACCGCCCGTCTGCATCAGATAGCTGAAGTAATGGCCGTTGCTGGCATCACGGAAGAAGACATCGTTGGTATTGCCCACTTGCGAACGGTCGGTCTCCATAAAGTGGTCTGCCTCGGGCTGCTGCTCTCCCGGCTGTACCTTGTCGACAGTGCGGGCCTCCAGGGCCTGACGCTCCTGCTCCTGCTTGGCCAGATCGTCGAGATAGCTCTTGTAGCTGTCTTCCGAAAGGGCGAGCCAGTACATCATATAACGGGCGTCGTGAATTTCGAAAAAGGGTTGGATCTCACTGCGGATGGCGTTCTCCATCTTGGTGCTGAGGGTGAAGTGAAGGGGTTTACCGGCAATGGGTTGCAACTGACCGGCGATATCCTCCAGATTATTATTCACGAGGATGGGAGCCTCATTGATGGGCAGTTTCCTACCGCTGGCATACTGTCCGAAGCGGCTGTCATCGGCGATGAGGTGAGCCAGATCTTCCGTCCCGGTCTTGGCAGCAAGCATGACAGGACCATGCATCATCGCAATGTATTGCGGATTATTAGGCAGATATCTGATACTGTTATGCATCGGGAAGGTGATATCCACCTCGTCGCCCTTCTTCCACTGACGGCTGATGGCTACATAGGATGACGGACCAGTGACAATGCTGACGGGCTGGCCGTTCACCTTCACTGCGAACTGTCCGGGCTTTACCCAACCGGGATAGCGCACCTGCAGGGTGAAGTGTCCCTTACCTTGAGTGATGGTGATGCGGCTGGTCTCGGCATAGGGGAACTGGGTCTCCTGGCGGATCTGAATATTCTGATTTCTCCAGTTGAGCTCTGAAGCTACGAAGAGATTGACAAAGAGATTGTCGCCCTTTCTGGTGTAGATGAACTGGCCGTATTTACCGTGATTCTCCATACCTGTACCCACACAGCACCACATGGCCTCGTTGGGAGCCGAGTAGTTGCGATAGTGACGGGGACGGGCTGGGGTGAAATAGACATAACCTCCGTGCTCAGGATGCTGAGAGGAGAGGATGTGGTTGAAGGTGGCCAGCTCGTAATAATCGGCAAAGCGGGCTTCCGGATTCCTCCGGTGCAGTTCCTCTGTCAGTTTCAGCATGTTATTGGTGTTACAGGTCTCCGGACCGTCGATGTCGTTGATGAAGTCCATGCAGGCATCCTTGCTGGGGAAATGTTCACGACGGCTGTTACCACCGAAGGCCAACGAGCGTTCACCCGTTACGATCTCCCAGAAATAAATACTGGCATTGTGATAGGTCTCATCGCCTGAGAGTTCAGCGATGCGCTCAAAGCCCACCACCTTGGGCACCTGGGTATTGGCGTGCATATTGTCGAGACAGTCCTGTCGCTGCGACAGTGGGTTCAGCAACCGGCGATGTGAGAACCGTCTGGCCACATCAAGGTATTTCTTGTCGCCGGTGATGGCATAGGCATCGGCCAACACCTCGTTCATGCCGCCGTGCTCTGTATGGAGCGTGCGTTCCACCTGATCATCAGTGAGGCCGGCCGTCAGACTGATGGCCCAGTCGCAGAAGCCCAGGAAGAGCTGCTTGGCCTGTTCGTTGCCGCAATACACCCAGGCATCGCGCAGACCGGCATACATCTTATGGATGTTATAAAAAGGCACCCATGCACCACTATAGGCGCCGAAGTCACCCTTTTTGTAGGCCGACCAGATACGGTCGCTGCCAGGAACGCCGCCCACATAGCCCTTTCCCCACCCGGGATGGTTGCTGGCATTGGCATCGGCACAAGCCTGCAGCTGGCCGATGAAATATTCCATCCGCTCCTTGCAGGCCTTATCACCCATAGCCGCATTGATGGCCATCGCCGTGAGATAATGGCCGCCCACATGTCCGTCGAGACCATCCCAGTTGGGATAGCTCTTCGCCTTCGGGGTCAGACCAGCCTCCTTGAGATAGGGAGCCAGCAAGCGGTCGCAGTCGTACTGCAACAAGGTCTTGATGTTCAGGTCGCGGGCCTTTTTCAGCGGACCGTCGAGCAGGGTGACATCGCCAAGTGAAAACTCATCGGCATAGAGCCGATCCTGTGCCTGGATGCTGCTTGCAAGGAAGAGCATCAGCATCGGGAGAAAAAGTCGAATTCGTTTCATAATCCTGTTGTTACTTATCATTTTGATGCAAAATTACATAAATTTTTCACTTTTCGCTTTTCACTTCTCACTTTTTTTTCGTACTTTTGCCACCAGCAATCAAAAAGAAAACAATATGAAACGAATCTTATCTATCGTCTGCCTTGCAGCATGTATTTCAGCTACTGCCTTTGCCCAGAGCGGGTATCCTTATACCCAAGTGCCGTTCACTGCCGTTAAGATCACCCCCAACACCTTCTGGGGCGATCGTATCCAAGCGGCCCGGGAGGTGACCATCCCTCTGGCTTTCTCGAAATGCGAGAGTGAGCACCGCTATAAGAATTTCGAGATGGCGGCCTATACGCTGCAACATCCTGGCCATCCCGGTCTGCAGACGCCCGAATGGGACGTCGCCAAGTTCATGGGTTTCTCGTTTGATGATACCGACGTCTATAAGACCATCGAGGGAGCAAGTTATGTACTTCAGACCTATCCAGACGCCAGACTGAAAGCCTATATCGACTCTGTGCTCGATGTGGTGGCTGCTGCCCAGGAGCCCGACGGCTATCTCTACACCGCCCGCACCATCAATCCCCAGCATCCCCATGGCTGGGCTTCCAATAAGCGATGGGCAGCAGAGGAGCATGCGAGCCACGAGCTCTATAACCTCGGGCACATGGTGGATGCCGCCTGTGCCCATTATCAGGCTACAGGCTCCACGAAGTTCCTCGACATCGCCAGACGCTATGCTGACTGCGTGGTCAGAGAGGTTGGCCCCAACGCCGGTCAGGCTTGTGTGGTGCCTGGTCACCAGATTGCTGAGATGGCCCTCGCAAGACTCTATGTGCTTACGGGTGAGAAGAAATATCTGGACGAGGCCAAGTTCCTGCTCGACTATCGTGGTAAGACACCGCATAAGGATGTCTATTCACAGAGCGACAAGCCTGTGGTGGATCAGACAGAGGCGTGGGGACATGCCGTACGTGCCGGCTATATGTATGCAGGTATGGCCGATGTCGCTGCCTTGCTAGGCGACTCCAGCTATATCAAGGCCATTGACACCATCTGTGAGAACATCGTCTCGCGCAAATACTATCTCACAGGGGGTGTGGGTGCCCGTCATGGAGGTGAGGCCTTCGGTGCCGACTACGAGCTGCCTAACCTGACAGCCTACAACGAGACCTGTGCCGCCATCGCAATGGTATATCTCTTCGAACGTATGTTCCTATTGCATGGCGATGCGAAATACATCGACTGTCTCGAGCGTACCTTATATAATGGAGTCATCAGTGGTATGAGCGTCGACGGTGGAAAGTTCTTCTACCCCAACCCGTTGTCGAGCGACGGACGTTACCGTTTCAATGCAGACGGTACGATGACGCGCCAGCCCTGGTTCGGTTGTGCCTGCTGTCCTTCAAACCTCTGTCGTTTCATCCCTTCGATGCCGGGTTATATCTATGGTGTGCGTAACAATAATCTCTACGTGAACCTCTTTGCTGCTAATACAGCCACCCTTGCCCTTGGAGGCAAGAACGTGACTATCCAGCAGGAGACCAACTACCCTTGGGACGGTGATATCAGCATCAAAGTATTACAGAACAAGGCCAAGGCCTTCTCGATGATGATCCGCATTCCAGGATGGGTACAGAGCCGGGTAGTGCCCAGCGACCTCTATGCCTACAACGACGATATCTTCAGTACCTACGAGATTTCAGTCAATGGCCAGAAGGTGGATGGTGAACTGGAAAACGGCTATATGGTCATCAATCGTAATTGGAAGAAAGGCGATGTTGTCCGCATCCATTTCGACATGCCTGTGCGTACGGTCGTGGCCAGTCCTCGTGTAACGGATGATCGCGGACGCATCGCTGTAGAGCGTGGACCACTGGTCTATTGTGCAGAGTGGGCCGACAACGAGGGTATCGATCCCCATCACCTGCTGCTCTCACGCAAGCCTCAGTTTGATGTGCAGCCAGCCTATTGCATTCATAATACCGAAAGGCAACGGGTAGGCGCGTCAGCGGGAATGGGCAACGGTCAGACCTTCAACGTCACTGCTATTAAGGCGCAGGCTCAGGAAGCCTCTATCACTGACGATGGCAAACTGGCAACCAAGGATGTCGCCATCAGACTCATCCCCTATTACGCCTGGAACCACCGTGGTGCCGGCAAGATGGATGTCTGGCTGGCCCGCAGCCTCAGCGGCCTTGAGGATTAGCTCAAATTGTCAGATGGTGTTGCTCAATATACTCTGAAGGTGAAACACCGAACTGTTTACGAAACACGGTAGAGAAATGTGCCACGTTGCTGAAACCAACGGTATAGGCCACTTGCGTGACATTGATTTTTTGTTCCTTCAATAGTCTCACAGCCTGTTCGAGACGGATGTTCCGGATGAATTCGCTCACGGGCAGCCCCGTCAGTTCCTTCATCTTCCGATGGAGCTGGGCACGGCTGATACCTACCTCGCGGGTGAGCATATCGACATTGAAATCACTGTCCGACAGGTGGGTGTTCACTGCCTTCATGATGCGTTCCATCAACAACTCATCATTGCCCTTCACCTCCTTGGCTACCACCTTCTCCTTCTGCTGCTGGGCACCGGAGAACTTTCCCTTCAGGTGGAGTGACTTGCTTATGAGATTGTTGATCACCACATGCAACTCGTCCATGTCGAAGGGTTTGGCCAGATAGGCGTCAGCACCCTTCTCGAGACCTTCAAGACGATTGGCGACATCGGCCTTCGAGGTAAGCATCACCACAGGTATGTGACTGATATTCATATTGGTCTTCACCATCCGGAGAAAGGTGAAGCCGTCCATTTCGGGCATCATTACGTCGCTCACTACGAGGTCGAACTGCTGTTGGGTATTAGGTGTTGGGTGTTGGGTGACAGCGCCCAACAGACAACGCAGAGCCTCGCGGGCTCCTGTCACAGCGGTGATATGGTAATAGGCACCCAACTCCTGCGAGATATACCTGCCAATCTCCTCGTCATCATCCACAACAAGTATCCGGTAGTTCGTCTGCGGCTTTGTACCTTTCACTGTAGACTTCTCACTTTTCACTTCTTCCAGCTCTTCCTTTGTAAAGTGACTGTTGCCCAAGGGCAGGCTCACAGTGAAGATGCTTCCCGAAGAGTCAGTACGGTTTTCAGCGGTGATTGTGCCATGGTGCATCGACATAATCATCTTACAAAGATTCAGGCCGATACCCGTGCCCTCGATATGCAGTGAGCGCGAGGTGCTGCCCTGATAGAAACGGTCGAAGATCTTGTTCACATCGCCCTTGATGCCCATGCCATTATCGATGACCTTCAGCTCTGCCGTATAGTGATCAGTCTGATCGATGCGCACCTCAATGGCACCACCGTCATAAGTATACTTGAACGCGTTCGACATCAGGTTGTCTATCACCTTGTCAAACTGGTTACGGTCCAGCCATACGTCCAGACGATCGACAGCGGGGGCAAAGGTCAGTGAGAGCCCGCGCTCATTGGCAGTATACTCATACGATTTGAGGATATTGCCCACATACTGCACGATATCAGTCTCCTGACAGTGTATCTTCATCTGCTGCTTGTCGATCTTGCGGATGTCGAGTATCTGGTTCACGAGGTTCTGGATACGACTGGCGTTGTGCTCGATGGTTTTCAATTCTTCCTTGACATCCGGCCCCAGGTCCTTCCTCAACAGCTTGTGCAGCGGACTCATGATGAGTGTCAACGGTGAGCGGATATCGTGGGTGGCATTGATGAGGAACTTCATCTTGTCCTCGTCCAACTGCTGGCTGCGCTTACGCAGATAGAGCCACACGATAAAGCCGATAATGGCGGCCGCTAACGCGCAATATAATAGGTACGCCCACGAGGACTGGTACCACGGTGCCCTGACGATGATATGATACACCTGCGGATCGGTATAGACACCATTGTCGTAAGCGCGCACTTCCATGGCATAGGAACCTGGCTGCAGATGATGGAAGGATACTACATTGTCGCCCACAGGGGTTCGTGTCCACTCCTTGGCACCGTTCAGACGGTATTCATAGATCACGTTCTCCGCATTCGAGTAGTTCAGCAGCGAGAATTCCATGGTGAAGGTATTGTCGATATAGGAGAGTTCAAAACGATTGCTGCCCATCACGGGTGTATCGCCCACGTAGAGTCCCGTCAGCTGCACCTTCTCACTGCTAGGCCGGTAGTGGTCAATGTCTTCTGGCACAAACGAGGTAAGACCATCGCTGAATCCGAACCAGATACGGTTGTTGGCTGTCTGCATGGCCACACCGTTCACATATTCACGACTGGCCAGACCATTGCCATGCAGATAGCCCACGAACTGTTTGTTGTCGCGCTTATACTGCCAGATACCCATCGTGGTGCTGCACCAGATATCGCCAGAGCGGTCCTCGACGATGGCACCCACCACCTTGTTGCTGAGCACCTCTGCTCCCTCAAAGGGTACAGCCGCTTTCTTTTTGGCGTCGTAGATATAAAGTCCGGTAATGGTGCCTATCAGGAACCGGTGGTCTCGGGTCTCACACACCGCCTGTACAGCATTATAGTCAAGCAGCACATCCCAGCCATAGGGATGGAAATGGTCTCCCACAGGGTCATAACAGTTGATGCCCGAAGCGGTACAGATCCAGATGATCCCACGGCTGTCGGTAAAAAGGTTCGACACCCAGTCATTATGCAGTCGTCCGCGTGGCGAATCCTCGGCCCGCATGGAGTATTTCTTGATGTCACCCGTAGCACTGTCATAGACGCAGATGCCCTCGCCGAAGAGCGAGAAAATGAGATGGCCCTTGCCATCGTCAGTCATCGTATTGATGAAACCATTGCTGAACGAGGCCTTCTTCTGTGCTGAACCCGCATGGGGGTGATAGGCATAGAGGGCGCCATTGGTGCCCAGCCAGTAGTTGCCCGTCTTGTCCCTGTAAATAAGATAGGTACCTTCCGGGGATGCAGGATGAACCACTACCCTTCCCTTCTCGTCCATGCCGTAGATACCATTGTTCTGCACGGCACACCAGATGATGCCGTTTTCTCCGGCACAGACAGAGGTGAGTGTGCCGCCAGTGGCCATGTGCAGGTCAGAGAATTTCCAGCTGCGGAAGAGCGGTTCCTGCTGTGGCAGCATGAGCAGGCCACGGTTCTGACAACCCACCCAGAGGTTGTTCTGGTTATCCTCGAACAGTGCCCACACATTCGATGTACTCAAGTCGAACGTTGCGCTCTGATAGTCATATTTCCTCAGCTTGTGCTCGCCACGTGGCATCCAACAGAGTCCGCTGCCAATCGTTCCCACAAACAGGTTGTCATGGCGGTCGGTGATGGCGATTCGGAAGAACTGCTCGTTGCCGCCGATCTCCGACAGGTCGAAATAGTGGTCGTACATCTGCCCGTCACGGTAATAAAGCAGTCCGTGGATACAGGCCATCAGCACACCGCCCTCGTACTCCGCAAAGCCCGTGACCGTGCCATACGGCGATTCAAACGACTGTATCTTCCCCGTGGCCACCCTACGGTCGATGCTGCTGCCATGACCTGATTTCCAGAAGGCACCCTCACTGTCAATGAAGATATGGCTGTAATAGTCCTTATCAACCTGGGCATAACCTTCCAGCTTCTCTGTCTTCAGCGTCTTGATATCAAGACGGTATAGACCATAGCCTGCTGTTCCCACCAACAGGTGGCCCTCGTCTTCCTGCACGATATCGTTGATGCGCGGCAAGGCCTTGGCACCCTCCAGCTTGACATGCTCAAACTGGTCGTTGTCCCGACTGTAAAGATCCAATCCCTGATGCGTACCTACCCAGAGGTTGTCATCTGCATCGGAGAAGAGGAACGAGATGATATTGCTGCTGATGGAATAAGGGTTGGTATCCTCATGCAGATAGTTGGTAAAACGGTAACCGTCATACTTGTTCAGGCCATATTCCGTACCCACCCAGATATAGCCGGTCTTGTCCTGGCAAATGGTCAGCACACGGTTGCTCGACAGCTTATCCGAGGTAAAGAACTGTTGCGTCTGCCCCAACACGATGAGACACGACATGAAACAGAGGGTCAGCAATATGGATTTCTTCATTGTTGTCAGCGATTTAGTCGGCTGCAAAGGTAGGAAGTTTTAACGAAATCGATTATCGGTCTCGTTCTAATAGTTTTTCAATTTGTTTCATCTGATGTCTCAGAGATAGAAAATCCCTTCCGGACCCATGTTAAACAACAGATCCAACACCGAAAGATTCGCCAGGAAGCCATGCTTCTGCTGATACACCTGATAATAAGGTTTTGCCTCGAAATCCGGGTCCTCCAACGGGTGCTTCGGCTGTATCCCCTCGCGGAAATCGTGAATCATTTGATTCTCGAAAGCCTCGCTATACCTGACCTTAGCCCGAATATCCAACAACTCGCACATCTTTTCGCGAATCGCCTCGTTGAAATCCAGCAAAAACTCCCATCTTTCCTTAAAGAACGGCCTGATATCATCCTGATAATACTCAAAGAACGGTGATTCCCCATACGCGCTCACCAGCGCATTCCAATGCAGATGCCGCCAGTTACCATGATCACTGATCCGAACATCCTTAATTGTCCCGACTGTACACCTTTCCACAGGCACTGTCAGTGCCTGAATGCCCTGTGTCGTTGCAATCAGACACCGGTTCCGATATGTCTGTTTCTGGAAACTCTCCCATTGCTCTATCTCCACCTCCTCATAGCGATACAATTTCTGATACCACTGAACAGGTCCGAAATACGTCGTGCTGAGCAGTGCCTTCATCACGGTAACAGTAAAATGCGGTCTTTCATATATCCCCGCCAGAAGGCGGTCTCAGGGGCGTGGTTATAGAGTATCAGACAAGCGCGACCGATAATCCTCTCCTCAGGGATGAATCCCAGCTGACGACTGTCGGTAGCATTGTTCTTTCCCAGCGATTCCATCCAGTAATAGTCCTGATCGGCACAGTTCACCACCCCGGGAACGATATTTTTCTCTATGGTATCCCCCGGCAATCCCGCACAACGACAGATCAGCACCGCTCCCAATGAGTCCTCAAACGCGATGAAATCGCCCTTTTTCACTTCCTGCTTGCAGATCCGGCCATAGTCAAAGAGGCTTCCCTTCTCTCCCGTGCGCAGGCCATAGCTCCAACGGTTCACCACCACACGGTCGCCTGCCTGGAACACAGGCTCCAGTCCTCTGCCCTCCACGGTACAGACGGTCATCACAAGGCTCCTGAACGCCAGCATCACCACCAGCGCCACCACTATCGCCCCTATGAACTTCACCGTCCCCTTCACTTCTTGTCTCCAGACATTTGTCCCTTTAACTCCCCTTTAACTACTCTTTAACTTCCCTTTTACTACTTAATATTATCTACAAACCGGAAGATCCTACTCCACCTGATTCCCCCGAATCCACTCCTGTCCGGATCACTGCTCCACCAGATAAAGATCGGCTTTCCCACGATATGATCCTCGGGCACGAAACCCCAGTAGCGCGAATCCAGCGAGTTATGGCGGTTATCACCCATCATCCAGTAGTAGTCCATCTTAAACGTATACTTCGTGGCCACCTCACCGTTGATGAAGATCTTACCGTCCTTTACCATCAGGTCGTTGCCCTCGTAGGTACGGATGGGACGCTCATAAATGGCGATATTGTCGAGCGTGAGGTTGAGCGTTTCGCCCTTTTTCGGTATCCACACCGGCCCGTAGTTGTCGCGTGTCCAGTGCATATTGCCGTTCAGCGGATAGATATCCCACTCCTCGGCCTCCGTGTTCAGTTCGATACTCTCGGCATAGCCCTGCTGCTTCAATGCGCTTACCGCCTGTTTCGTCAGCGGCATATAGCCGAGGGTGTTCAGACTCATCACATCCTCCATCGTGATGCCCAGCTCCTTCATCAACTCATCCGTCAGTCTTTGCTTTAGTTTCACGTGGTAGGTATACTGCACGTTGTCGGGCTCCTTGTTCGCCTTGCCGTCCAGATAGACGATGTGGTTCTTGATCTGCAGCGTCTGTCCGGGCAGACCCACACAACGCTTCACATAGTTCTCCCTGCGGTCAGCCGGACGGGTGATGATATCGCCGAACTCCCCGAAGTTCTCGCTGATATACTGCCGTCCACCCTGATAGATGGTCTCAAAATATTTCCTCTGCATCTCGCGGTCGAGCGAATCGGGGTTCGGGCGCTGTGGATACAGCTTATAGCCGATCTCATAGCTCAGGCGATAGAAGTCCAGTGCCTGATACTGCGGAGCAGAGCAGAGCGTATCACCGGCAGGATAGTTGAACACCACAATATCGTTCAGCTGCACCTGTCCCAGACCAGCCACGCGGCGGTAGTCCCACTGCGGCCACGCGATATAGCTCTTCGTCTCTATCACGGGCAGGGTATGCTGTGTCAGCGGCATCGTCAGCGGTGTCTGCGGGATACGGGGACCATAGCTCACCTTCGACACAAACAGGTAGTCGCCCGTCAGTAGACTCTTCTCCAGCGAGCTCGATGGAATCACGTAGTTCTGGAAGAAGAACTGGTTGATGAAATACACGGCCACAAGGGCGAACACCAAGGCATCCACCCACGACATGATCCATTTCGTGGGACCCTCCGACTCCTTCCACCACTGCCATTTGATCTTCTTGGTGATATAGATGTCATAGATAAACGGGATGACCAGCAGTCCCCACCATGACTTCACCCAATACAAGAACAACAGATACAGCACCAGCACGACAATGAACTTCGCCCACTGCACCTTCATATTCAGTTTTTTCTTTTTCTCCATCCTTCTCTAAAATTTGGTTTCACATGCCTTATTGACGCATCGTGTCCTGCGGGAAGTTGCGTCTCTCATGCCGATTTAATCTCTCTTAAAGCCTTTTTCAGAATTTAAACATGTCTGAGATGGTGAGCAGTCCCTGATGCTCCTTCGTATACTCCGCCGCCAGCACAGCGCCGAGGGCAAAGCCCTTGCGAGAGTGAGCATCGTGCGTGATCGTGATCAGGTCCGCATCACTGTCATAGCGGATGGTATGGATGCCCGGCACCTCACCTCTGCGGATATGGTCCACACGCAGATACTTCTTGTCCGTGGTATCTTCCTTCCAGGCCTCCTTACGGTCGATGTTCTCCACAATCTCCTCAGCCAGCGTAATAGCCGTGCCCGAGGGATGGTCCAACTTATGCACATGGTGCGTCTCTTCCATCTCCACGTCATATTGTGGGAACTGGTTCATAATCTTCGCCAGATAGCGGTTCACGGCCGAGAAAATGGCGACACCTATCGAGAAGTTCGAGGCCCAGAAGAGTGTCTTACCGCTGGCACAGGCCTGACGCACATCGTTGCCATGCTCCGTCATCCAACCCGTGGAGCCGCTCACTACCTTCACGCCCTTTGCCCAGCACTTCAGATAGTTGCCGTAGGCCGCCTGCGGAGCCGTAAACTCAATGGCGACATCCGCCGATGCAAACTCAGGGCTATCGAAGTCCTGCTGGTTATCAATGTCTATGACACTCACGATTTCATGACCACGGTCGAGGGCAATCTGCTCAATCATCTTGCCCATCTTTCCGTAGCCGATTAAAGCTATCTTCATATTTCAATTCGAATTAAAACGCTGCAAAGTTACGGAAAAAATCACAAACCTTCGAAAAAACTTAAATAAAATTTTGTTTTTTAATTGATTTACATTATCTTTGCAGCGTGAAACCAATAAATAGAATGCTATGGAGCAATTACTTCATTATGTGTGGAAGCACAAACTGTTCCCTTTGAGGGAACTGGAGACAACCGACGGCAAGCACGTCGAAGTGATAGACCCTGGCCTGCACAATCACAACGCGGGACCTGACTTCTTTAATGCGAAAGTGACCATCGACCGTACCCTATGGGTTGGCAACATCGAGATTCACGACAAAGCGAGCGACTGGTATCTGCACCATCATGACCGCGACCCACGGTATAATAATGTGGTACTCCACGTGGTGGGCGAGGCGGATACCGATGTGCAGAATGCACAGGGAGAGTATCTTCCGCAGATGCAGCTTGATGTGCCTCAACACGTCTGCGAACATTACGAGGAACTGATCAAGACCGACAGCTATCCCCCATGTTACAAGGTGATACCAGAATTGACACGGCTGAAGGTGCATGCCTGGATGGCGGCCCTGCAGACGGAACGGTTGGAGCAGAAAACAGAAGCCATCCGGCATCGTGTCGAACTATGTGGCGGCTCGTGGGAAGATGCTTACTTCGTGACCCTTGCCCGTAACTACGGTTTTGGCATCAACAGCGACGTGTTTGAGCAGTGGGCCAGGGGCGTTCCGCTCAGTGCCGTGGGACATCACCGCGACGACCTCTTCCAGATTGAGGCCATCTTCATGGGACAGGCGGGACTGCTGGAACTGGAGGCGGTACCAGACTATTACCAACAGACGGCCCTTAACGAGGGTTACTTCGCAAAACTCCGCAACGAGTACCTCTATCTGGCTCATAAATTCTCGATGAAACCGATGGATTTTAAACTTTGGCGGTTTCTCAGACTGCGGCCTCAGAACTTCCCCCATATCCGTATCTCACAGTTGGCGAGTCTCTATTATCAGCAGAAGGCAGGACTGAGTCAGTTGTTGGAATGTGAGACCATCGACCAGTTGAAGACGCTCTTCAGTTCGCATGTCACACCGTATTGGGAAACACACTACACCTTCGGCTCCACCAGTTCGAAGAATGAGAAGCATCTCTCTTACGGTTCGCTTAACCTCTTGATGATCAACACGGCGGTACCGATGCTCTTTGCCGTAGGACGCCATCAAGGCAAGGAGGTGCTTTGCGACAGGGCCTTCGACTTCTTAGAACAATTGAAGGCAGAAAACAACTATATCATCCGTCTGTGGCAGCAGGTGGGTTTACCCGTGGAGACAGCAGGTGACTCACAAGCGCTCATCCAGCTGAAGAAGGAATATTGCGACAAGAAGGAGTGTCTCCGTTGTCGCTTTGGATATGAATACCTGAAGAGAAGTGAATAGTGAAAAGTGAATAATGAAAAGTGAAAAGTTATGAACGATGAGATATTTTATGCGATGGCGTTGACGCGCCTGACGAATTTTAACTTCCAGCAGGCACTGGAACTGTATAAAGCTGTGGGCAGTGCACAGCAGATTTATGAACATCGGAATGAGATTGGCGATGTGGTGAAGGATGCGTCGCCGAGGCTGATGGAGGCCTTGAAAGACTGGAGCGAAGCGATGAAACGGACAGAATTTGAACTGACATTCATGCAAGAGCATCAGATCCGCGCCTTGACACCGATGGATGACGACTACCCTCAGCGCCTTTGTGAGTGTTCCGATGCGCCCCTCGTCATCTATTTCCGAGGCAATGCGGATCTGAACCAGTCGAGAATCGTAAGCGTCGTGGGCACCCGTCAGTGTACGCAATACGGCAAAGACCTGATCCGTCGGTTGATGACCGATCTCCGACAGATGTGTCCACAGGTACTCGTGGTCAGCGGTCTGGCCTATGGTGTGGATATCTGTGCACACCGAGAGGCACTGAGCAATGGCTACGAGACAGTGGCTGTGCTGGCGCATGGTCTTGACCAGATCTATCCTTACCGCCATCGGGATACGGCTATACAAATGCTCGGACATGGGGGCTTGCTGACAGAGTTTATGAGTCAGACCAATGCCGACAAACAGAACTTCGTGCGTCGCAACCGGATTGTGGCCGGTATGTCAGACGCCTGTGTCGTTGTGGAAAGTGCAGCTAAAGGCGGTGGGCTTATCACGGCGGATATTGCCATGAGTTACGACCGGGCCGTCTTTGCCTTCCCAGGAGCCGTAGGCATGACCTATAGCGAGGGATGCAACCACCTGATCCGCGACAACGGGGCAGGACTCATCACCTCAGCCGAGGACTTTGTCAAGGCAATGGGATGGCCGATTGAGACGTTACGACAGCAAGCCCATGCTGAAGGCATCGAGCGGAACCTATTCGTCGACCTCTCAGCAGAAGAAACGACGATTGTCAATCTGCTTCAGCAGACCAACGATCTGCAACTGAACATCCTCAGTGTGAAGACCGGCATCCCCATCGGACAACTAACCGCCCTGCTCTTTCAATTAGAGATGAAAGGTGTCATCAAGCCCCTTGCTGGTGGCATGTACCATCTGCTGATGTGAAACTTTTCACTTCTCACCTCTCTCTTTTCATTTCTTTTTCGTATCTTTGCAGCCGATTATGAAGGAAAAGTACATTTATGAAACGCGTATGCAGGTGCGCGACTATGAGTGTGACATAGAGGGCATCGTAAACAATGCCAACTACCTGCACTATTGTGAGCATACGCGCCATCTGTTTTTGCAGCAGTGCGGACTGAGCTTCGCTGAGATGCATGAGAAGGGTGTGGACGCCGTGCTCGCACGGATGACCATGCAGTTTAAGATACCCCTGAGGCCCGATGATGAGTTTTTATCACGGCTCAGACTGACGAAAGAAGGCATCAAATACGTCTTCCACCACGATATCTTCCGCGCCTCTGACGAGAAGCTGTGTTTCAGGGCGCAGGCAGAACTGGTATGCATCGTGAACGGCAGGCTCTCGGGCAGCGAGGACTACGACCGTGCCTTCGCTCCTTTCCTGGAAACATAAAAACCCCTCGCAATCACTGCGAGGGAATTCTTCAATTATGATATCCAAATGAACCTGAATTAATTAATCAAATACAGGTGTTTCGGGATCGGCATCGGTTACCTTACCGTCTACGGGGATAAATTTGTTAAAGTCGTGGTTGATTAATTTAATTTTCGACTGCAAAGGTATAGAGGAAATGCACAAAGAGGTGTAAAAAATAGAATAATGGTGTGTAAAATCACGCAATCAGGTGTGGATTTTGCGATATTTTTCACACGTTTCTTGGGTTTTTCCAGGATTTTTCCTATTTTTGCAGCATCAATAGTCAAATATAAGAGAGAAGAGGGATGAAGGTAGAACTCATGCAATTCTCAGCCGTTCTGCTGATGGCTACGTTGACACTCAAGCTGATATTACAGCCTCGGAGGGTCACCTGCAGTCCGATAGTCAACCGCTCGCGCTGGCTGTTGGCAGGAGGTACCACTCTTCTGGGCATTCAGTTTCTTCTGCAACTCCTGTTGGGCTTGCGGGCGCAGGGCGTTTACGCGGCCGTCATGCTCAACATCGCCTTCTTCATCCCTTGTACGGTACTCTTCTGCCTAGCCATCATCAATCTGCAGCGTCAGGGAATCCTCAGCCGCTGGGAGAAATTCATCGGTATTCCTGTCTGGTTGCTGGCCCTAGCTCTCATTTTCTTCGGCATAAAGACAGGCGACCCCTCAAACATGGGCGGGTCGTCATTACTGCGCTGGACGGAAATCGGAGCCAGCACCATCTTTGCTGCCTTGATATTCTACTATTTTATCCATCAGATACGCTATATGAAGATAATACGTCGTGCAGTAGCCAACTTTTACGATAGCGACCTGAGAGATTTGTTGAGTTGGATGCAATGGAGCATCTATCTCCTGGCAATGATGGCTATCCTGGCGCCACTCATGATCTTTACACAAGGGGCGCTGCTGGCCATATTTGCCATCATGATACTGTTAAGCATCTTCTATCTGATTGACTGCTTCTGCCTCTATATCGTCAGCAATGCCCCGGAGAAGGTGGTGGAGGCGCAACAGAATGAAGAGGACGTGCGGAGCGAGGAAGTGAGCGATCTGCAGCAGAAGAGTGAGGACCGCATCTCGGAGAGCTCCCTCCACCGCGTGGAGCTGGCAGTAGCTGCCTGGATTGACAAGCGCGGCCATCTACAGACCGGCCTCAACCTGCCCAATGCAGCCGAGGAGATTGGCGTACCTCGTTACCTTCTCTCCGCCTGGCTCAAACAGAGGGGCTTGCACTATAGCGACTGGTTGACGGCACTGCGCATCGACGAGGCTAAACAGGTGATGCGTGCCCATCCGGACTGGTCGAACGAGAGCATCGCACAACACTGCGGCTTCAGCGACCGCACCTATTTCCAGCGTAAGTTCAAGGATCTCACCGGCCTCACCCCCAACGATTACCTGACTCAATAAAGGTTACACTTATCTCCGGAAAGATAATAATATGAAAGACGAAACACTCTGGCGCAGACTATCAGGCATCTATGACACAGACGAGGCAAAGGCCATTGTCCGCTGGATGCTGGACGAAAAGTTCGGGCTCTCGCTGACAGATATTGTCTGCGGGAAACTGGACGACCTGACGGAAGAGGAATGCATAGAGCTGGAAAAAACGATGCTGCGATTGGAACAGGGTGAGCCCGTACAATATGTATTAGGTGTAGCGGAGTTCTGCGGAAGGCGGTTTCATGTGGAACCTGGGGTACTGATTCCGAGGCCGGAGACAGGGGAGTTGTGTCGGTGGATATCACAAAAGAACCGTCCCTCTGTTACATCACAGATACTCGATGTGGGAACGGGAAGCGGGTGTATCGCGATTACGCTGGCGTTGGAGATACCCGAGGCAAAGGTGACGGCATGGGATATATCTGAGGAGGCGTTGAGAATCGCCCAAAAGAATGCAGAAGCACTGGGGGCGGAGGTGGCCTTCGAAAAGCGGGATGCCCTCGACTCTTCGCTATGCACTATTCACTATTCACTCCCCTTGTGGGATGTGATTGTGAGCAATCCGCCGTATGTGTGCCACAAGGAGGCTGCTGGGATGGAACGGCATGTGCTGGAGCATGAGCCACATCTGGCTCTGTTTGTGCCTGACGACGACCCGCTGAGATTCTATCGCGCCATCGCAGAATATGCACTCAAGACCTTGAACCCCAATGGGTTGCTCTATTTCGAACTGAACCCGTTGTATGCCCATGAGACGGAAGCGATGGTACGTAGGATTGGGTTTGCAGAGACAGAGATCAAACAAGATATGTTTGGTAAACAACGATTCCTTAAAGCTAAAAAGACATGAAAAAAGAAATGACCGAACAAGAGGCTTTCCTTCAACTGGCCTCAATGTGTGCCAACGCGGAACACTGTCAGTATGAAATGCTGGAGAAAATGCGGAAATGGGAACTGTCGGAAACGATACAGGCCCGTGTGATGGCCCGGCTTGTGAAGGAGCGCTATGTGGACGACGAGCGCTATGCCCGTGCATTTGTGAAGGACAAGATCCGCTACAACAAATGGGGGCGCAGGAAGGTGCAGCAGGGGCTCTGGATGAAACATATTGATGATGATATCCAGCAGACGGTGCTTGACGAGATTGACGATAAAGAGTATCTGAGCGTGCTGCGTCCGCTGCTGAAACAGAAGAGCAAGAGCATCCGGGCCCAGAGCGATTACGAACGCAACCAGAAGCTCGTACGCTTCGCCCTCGGACGCGGTTTTACCTTCGACATCATCCGACTGTGCCTGGACACCAGCGAAATCAACGAAGACGAGTTTGAGCAAGATGAAGATTAGTTTCTGGGCTCGTCTGCTCGATCTGATTTCACCGCGGCTGTGTGTGGTCTGTGGTAACAGGCTGGCAGTGACAGAAGAGACGCTGTGCAGCAAGTGTTACCTGCATCTGCCGCGCACCGACTTTGGCCACGACCTCTATGAAAATGTGATGGCGAAGCTGTTCTGGGGACAGATGGCCATCGAGAAGGCCACCGCCCTGTTTTATTATGAGCCGCATGCCGAAACCGCCCAGATCCTCTACGAGATGAAATACAAGAACCACCCCGAGATAGGTGTGGTGATGGGACGGATGATGGCCAAAGAACTGATGCGCAGCGGACTGTTTGACGGCATCGATGCCATCGTACCCGTGCCGTTGGCGAGGAAACGCGAACGCCAGCGAGGGTATAACCAGAGTCTGGAACTGGCCAAGGGCGTGAGCGAGGTGACGGGACTGCCCATCGCCAACGAGGTGGTGAGGCGCACAAAATTTGTGGGCAGTCAAACGCAGCGAGGCCGTTGGGAACGCAACGAGAACGTGGAAAATGTGTTCGAACTCGTCAATAGCGATAGCATCAGCGGGAAGCATCTGCTGCTGATCGACGATGTGGTGACCACAGGTGCCACCATCATCGCCTGTGCCCAGGAAATGCGGAAGGCGAGCAACGTGAAATTCAGCGTGCTCGCCCTCGGCTATTCGAAATCGTAGGAAACTGCTTCCCTCTTTCTTCTTAAATCTTACTTCTTTAGCTCCTCCGCGATGATCTGCGCCAGGCGACGGGCACCCTTGTCGTCAGGATGGATTCCGTCAGCCAACATCTTGTCGCCATCGTTGGCATAGAGAGTATGGAGGTCAATGATCTTCAGACCGTACTTCGCAGCCACCTCCTTCTGGATGGGGATGATGCCATTGACAATCACAGAATCATTGATGTTCCATGTGGACTTGAAGGCGGGTATGGGTGTGCAGAGATAGATCTGCGGCTTCACAGGCTCTGCGACCTGACCCTTTTTAGCCTTCTTTCCCTTCTTCGCAGGCTGGGCGAGAGTGGGACAAAGCGTGGTAATCATCTGCTCGAGGTCCTGACGGAACTCAGCATTATACTTCCAGTTCTCGGGTTTCGAATCGTTGGTGCCGAGTTTGATAATCACGATATCGGGCTTGAAGGCAAGGGCATCACGCCACGCCTGCTCGTTCATATAAGGATAGTCACCCTTGTTGAGCATGGTACGGGCGCTTACACCAAAGTTCTTCACGCAATAATCATTGCCCAGCATGCGCTGCAGCTGTGCGGGATAGCCGTTACGCGGAGCAAGGTCGATGCCGTGACCATCGGTAATGCTATTACCAATGCAAGCCACGCGGATGGCATCCTGCTTGGGAGCCTTCAGCTGGTCGAGCCATTTACCTAATGTAGCGAGCATCTCATTATGATAGGCGAACCATTGTCCGAAACCGTAGCCGTGACCTCCCGTGGGATAGAGCAACAGCATACAGTCATTACCGGCATTACGCATGGCGGTATAGTAAGTCAGACCGTTGGTGAGCGGTGGCACCAAGTTGTCGTCACCCGACATAATGATACAGGCAGGCGGAGTAATATGACGCTGAACGGCATTATTGGTAGAGAACTCACGCACAATCTTCGGATCTTTCTGATCCTCGCCGAGGAAATTACGGCACGACCATACATGCGACACCTTCTCATCCATCGAGATGACGGGATAGAAGAGGATGGTGAAGTCAGGACGTACGTCATACTCGGAGTGTGTGGAGATGACCGATGCCAGATGTCCGCCAGCTGAGAAACCCATGATACCTACATCGCGGGGGTTGATGCCCCAGACGGCTGCGGAGTCGCGAACGATGCGGAATCCCTGCCACACATCGCTCATCGGAATCATACGGTTACCTTCCGGCAGACGATAGTTCACCACGAAATAGGCGATACCCTTCTGGTTGAGCCAGTCGGCAGCCATCGTACCTTCATGGGTGTTTGACAATACGGAGTAGCCACCGCCAGGAATACCCACAATGGCCTTGCCCGAGGGTTTCGTGGGGAGGAAACACACCATTTGTGCCTTACCATCTTCCGTCAGATCAAGTGTAAACTTCCGCGCGGTCTGGTCGGTCTTTCCGGGTTCCGCCATCCGCATCATTTGCGGTCTCTGCGCCTGCATCGTAAGGGCTGCGCAAAACAAAGTAGTCAAAAATAAAATCCTTTTCATATTAGCAATTTTGAGTTATGAGTTGATAATCTGGGTGCAAAGATACAAAATATTCACTATTCACTATCCACTATTCACTATTTTTTTGTACCTTTGCACGCAAATTATACATTATATTATGGATATCAAGCATCAATTAGCCAAGAAACTGATGGATATCAAGGCCATCAAGTTGCAGCCGAACGACCCGTTTACATGGGCCTCTGGCTGGAAGTCACCCATCTATACCGACAACCGCAAGACGCTGTCGTACAGCGATGTGCGTTCGTTTGTGAAACTCGAGCTTTGTCACGCCATCCAGGAAAATTTTCCTGAGACCGAGGCGGTGGCTGGCGTCGCCACTGGTGCCATCGCACAGGGAGCACTCGTCGCCGACCAATTGGGATTGCCGTTCAGTTATGTCCGTCCGAAGCCAAAGGATCACGGTATGGGCAATCAGATAGAGGGCGAGATTGAGAAAGGTGCAAAGGTGGTCGTCGTTGAAGACCTGATCTCTACGGGCGGTTCATCATTGAAGGCCGTCGCTGCGCTGCGTGAGTACGGTGTAGAGGTAGTCGGTATGGTGGCATCGTTCACCTACGGTTTCCCTGTGGCAGAGAAAGCGTTTGAGGAGGCTGGTGTGAAACTCATCACGCTGAGCAACTATGAGGCTGTGGTTGAAGAGGCCGCGAAGACCGGTTATATCAAGGAAGAAGACAAGGCTGTGCTCGCCGAATGGCGCAAGAGCCCGGAAACCTGGATGAAGACAGAGTAACAATTTAAAGACAAAATAACAGACTAACAGATTTATAATAACAAATAATTTGTTTGTATGTTAATATGTCTAATTTGTTAGTCTGTTATTATGTCTAAAAAATATGGTAATATGTCAATATTCGGAAGTGAAAGCAAATTCGAGAGTAGTGTCAAGCAGATTCCCTACTCTCAGCAGGCAGTGTACAACAATATCAGCGACCTGCGCAACCTTGAGAAAGTACAGGACCGTGTGCCTGAGGATAAAGTCAATGACTTCAAGTATGACGAGGATACGGTAAGCCTCAACGTTGCCCCCGTGGGTGAACTGAAACTGCGCATCTGCGACCGTGAGGAGCCGAAGTGTGTGAAGTTTGAGACCGTACAGTCGCCTGTGCCCTTCAATCTCTGGATTCAGGTGCTGCCCGTTGATGAACAGAACTCTAAGATGAAGCTGACGCTGAAGGCGGAGCTTAATCCCTTCATCAAGGCGATGGTAGAGAAGCCTCTGCAAGACGGCATCGAGAAAATCGCCGACGCCCTGGCCCAGGTACACTATGTTTAGTGAATAGTTAATAGTGAACAGTGAATCATGAAACTTTGGGAGAAGAACTTTGAGATCAATAAAGAGATAGAGCGATTCACAGTGGGAAGAGACCGTGAAATGGACCTCTATCTGGCCAAATACGACGTGCTGGGCTCGATGGCCCACATCACCATGTTGGAGAGCATCGGACTGTTGGAAAAAGACGAACTGACGGCGCTGTTGGCAGAATTGCGGAATATCTATCGTCTGGCCGAGCGTGGTGAGTTTATAATTGAGGACGATGTGGAGGATGTGCACTCTCAGGTGGAGATGTTGCTCACCCGCAAACTCGGTGATATGGGCAAGAAGATTCACTCCGGTCGTTCGCGCAATGATCAAGTACTCGTAGACCTCAAGCTCTTTACCCGTCATGAACTGAAAGAGATTGCCGATGAGGTGAAGATTCTCTTCGATGAACTGATTCAGAAGAGCAATCAGTATAAGGATGTGCTGATGCCCGGCTATACCCATCTGCAGATTGCAATGCCCTCTTCGTTCGGGCTCTGGTTCGGTGCCTATGCAGAAAGCCTCACCGACGATATGCTCTTTCTGCAGGCTGCCTATAAGATGACCAATCGCAATCCCTTGGGTTCGGCAGCAGGCTATGGAAGCAGCTTCCCCCTGAACCGTACGATGACGACAGAGTTGCTGGGCTTCGACTCGATGGACTACAATGTGGTCTATGCCCAGATGGGTAGAGGAAAAATGGAGCGCAATGTGGGTTTCGCCATCGCCACCATCGCAGGTACGATTGCCAAGATGGCCTTCGACGCCTGTCTGTTCAACTCACAGAACTTCTCGTTTGTGAAGCTGCCGAAGGAGTGTACCACAGGCTCTTCGATCATGCCACATAAGAAGAATCCCGACGTGTTCGAGCTGATCCGTGCAAAATGCAATAAACTGCAGAGCCTGCCTCAGCAGGTGATGCTCATCATGAACAACCTGCCCGTGGGCTATTTCCGCGATTTGCAGATTATCAAGGAAGTCTTTTTACCTGCCTTTGGCGAATTGAAGGACTGCTTGCAGATGGCTGCATACATTATTAATAAGATAGAGGTGAACGAACATATCCTCGACAATCCGATGTACGATCCGATGTTCTCGGTAGAGGAGGTGAATCGTCTGGCTGCCAACGGTATGCCCTTCCGCGATGCCTATAAGAAGGTGGGTCTCGACATCGAGGCCGGTACTTTCAAGGCCAGCCACGATATCCACCACACCCACGAAGGTTCTATCGGCAACCTCTGTAACGACCAGATACAAGCCCTGATGCAGCAGACGCTCGATGGCTTTAACTTCGAGCGAATGACGGCAGCAGAGCAAGCTTTGCTAAAGTAAAAGTGAACAGTGAAAAGTGAACAATTTGCTACCGCACATGAAAACTAGAAGTTTACATTCTATCCTTTTATTTTTGATAGCGGTAGCAAATTTTTCACTTCTCACTTTTCCTTTTTCCCTTTTAATCTCCTGTGAGGCAGAGGCACCGATAAGCCGCAAATACGTCTGTCACTTCGTCTTCAGCTACAGAGACCACGCTACCAGCCTGCTCTTTGCTGCGGCACAGAATCCTGGAACCTATGTCTATGTGACCACCAAAGGTGACGGTAAGACCAGTGTCCGCCACGTCTATGTGAACAGCAACGACGACAAGACCCCTCAGGAAGACAATATCATCAGCACAGACCTTGAGAACTATTCCAGCTATGTGCTTGGTGCCAGCAACAGCATCGGACTCTTTATCGGCACTACCAACTTCAACGGCCTCTGGGCCTATGACCGTGCCTGTCCCAATTGCAGCAACCTGCAGGCGATGAACTTTACGGGCAACCGCCAACAAGTAATCTGTCCCCGTTGCCAGCGTACCTATGAACTGGAAACAGGAGCGATTATCAACGGCGATGAGGGCTCATCGCTGATGCGCTATTATTGTTCGTTCGATGGTTCCATCCTCCGCGCCTGGAACTAAGTTGATTCCCTAAAGTTTTTTGTAATAACGGAGCGGGGCAAGATTATCCAGCTCAGGGTGGAGGATGCGGATAAAATCATTGAGCAACCAGTCAGGACGGAAGGGCGTCTCCTCGTAAAAAGGACTCAACTCCACATTGCAGCCATAAACCTGCTGATTGCGGAAAGCTTTGAACTGGTTGTAGCCATGATGCTCAGCACGCAGTTCATCATAGGTGATATCGTGGTCGCTGCTATATCGGAAGAGCCATACATCAGCCTCACCGGCCCTCTCCAAGACACTCTCGAAAGGCAATGACACAGAACCGCTGTGCTCATCATTTGCCCAAGGGTAATTACCACCAGCATCCTGAATCATCTGTCCGATAGTACTCTTGCCACCAGGAACATACCACACGCTGCCCGTCACCTTGTCGAGCAACACAGAAGGACGGTTCTTTTGTGTTACCAAAGTCTTCAGGTCGTTATAGTTTTTGTCGATGGCATCGAAGAGACTATCGGCTTTCTCTTCGCAGCCGAAAAGAATCCCATAGAAACGCAGCCATTCCGCACGACCCAACGGGGTCGTTTCCATATATTCCGCACACTCCACGATGGGAATGTCGATATCCTCAAGTTTGCCATAGCCACCGCTGTTCTCGAAAGGTGAGAGAAACAAGGCGTCAGGCCGCTGGTCAATAATCTTCTCTATGACAGGACTCAGGCCATCGCCCACATCTGAAATCCTGCCTTGCTTGACTTGTTGTTGAATCCAGGGAATCTTGATGTATTTCAAATCAGCCACACCCGCGATACAATCCTGTTTACCGAAATCCATCAGCATGGCGCAGTGGACGGTTGAGAAAATCATCGAACGACTCAATGGTGTACGGATAACGGTGGCGTTCGGAAGTGAAGAGTGGAGAGTGGAGAGTGGAGAGTTTGCTACCGCTGAACCAGCTGGGACTAAAACATATTGATGCAAGGTAACACCCTCTTTCCAGGGATTCTTCAGCGTGACAACAGTATAGCCATCATAGCGCACCACTGTGAGTTGCGTGGCGTACTTGAAAGCAACGGTATCGCCCACCACCTGGACAGAGGAGGTCTGACCTCCCCTGCAGGCAGCGAGCAATGCCACTATTATCGTTAGAAACAGAAATCTGACTGTCTTCATCGATGACTACTCGATGACCATGTCGTCGATACAGATGTAGGTAGGTGTGGTTATACCCCAGTCGTTCTTCTTTGTGCCGTCGAAAGAGAACGAGAGGCTCTTGATGTTCTTGAAGGCATCGACATTGCTGAGGTCGCAGTATTTCCACTCCTTCACATAGTCACCATCCTTGGCGAGGTCGATTTCAAAGCGGGCACCACCAACACCCTCAGCAGGCGTGGGAGAGATAATGCACTTGAACCAGTCCTCGGCCTCAAACTTACCAGGGCTCATATTATCACCATTAAGGATGGCATCCACCACCCATGCAGAGTTGGTATACCAGAAGCCTTTCAGCGTAACAGCCTTACCGAAGTCGATGGTCTCACCATAGGGCTGAACCACGAGGAAATTCTTACCAGAGACTGCTTTTCCTGTGCAGTTGTTGTACTGGTCTGGAGTCATCGTAGCAGAATTGTAAGTGGTGGCTGTGCGGTTAGAGACAGCAAAGCCTGACCAGCTGCCCCATGCCGGAATGTAATTCACAGGGAAGGTAACACCAGCCTCAGTGTAAGAACAGGCGTATGCATCTGATCCATAACTCTCGTACTTTGTGCCGTTTTCGTCACCACACCAGTAACCGTCTGCATTGAGTTTAGCATTCTCAAAAGAGATGGTGGTAACTGGCTTGACATAGATAGGATAGTCGTTGTTTGTACATGAGACCAACGACATCACGAAGCCACATGCGATGGCTCCCATCAAAAAAAACTTGTTTGTTTTCATAATGCTTTTTGTTTTAAAATGAAACATGTTTATTGAATGATTATTTTCTTTCCGTTCTTTATATACAGACCCTTTCTTATAGGCGAGACCTTACGCCCCTGGAGATCATATACGGTAGCAAATTGTTCACTTTTCACTTTTCCCTTTTCACTTATCCCTGTGGCCTGCTGGATGGCTTCCAACGAGGCTTCCAGATGAATATCCTCTGCTGCTTGTATTTCCGTGGACGTCTCACCCCACCAATTGGGAGCGGGACATTTCTGGTTAAGACCTGTGTACACACGCACAAAGTCAATAAAATCTAGATTGACAGGCTGACGGTTCTCATCCACAGCCCAGGAGATATCTATCCCACACCCCTCATAGTTCCATGAATTGGCATCGCTTTTGTCTGTCCAATTAAAATAGTTGTCGGCATAGCCATAGCGGAAACCGATAAGTACATAATAATACTTACTGAAACTCTTCTCAACCATATCCGAAAGGTTCCACATATTATCTGGCAGACGGGTACCACGGAAGGTAAGACCATCCGGAAGCCATTCCGGATAATATTCCTGATCGTGATTATATCCATAGATCCGCTCTATCGTACCACTATTACCTCTGTTGTCCGTCCAGGGAATGTCTCCCATGGGATTTTTATAATAGGTAATCTCGTAGTTGTAATCCACCTTTCCTGTGCTGTCCACATCACAGCTGCCACTGATCTCATACCACGGGTCATCAGGCTTACCATTACCGTTGACATCCTTTGAGACCATCACGATACCCGCTTCGTTCATACCTCCAAAAACAAGGTTTTTCATCTCCTGATAGGCATTTCCCCAAATAGCGAAATCACGCTCCCCAGGGATGTTGGCGATGGAGTGGTCGAAATGAAACGTCACATATCCTCCCCATCCTCCAAGCGATATCAGATGGGTGTCGTTGTAATTGCCTGCAATGCGTTCCGTACATTTCTGAGCCATGATCTCTGGGGTGTCACCGTCTTCATACATGGGGATATCGTTGACAAACTGTCCTGGTGCCGGACAGTATTCATCGACTGCCTGGATGTATTTCGAGTGCTCTGCCACATTGTCTATCCGCTGGGCGGATGCAGTGAATAGTGAACAGTGAATAGTGAATAGTATCACCATCCATTTCACTTTCACCTCATTATACTTTCTATCCATTTCTACTATTCATTATTCACTATTCACTTTTATACACGAACGCTGCGTGGGCGGGGATATCGCCCGTCTTCACCTTCCAGTCGAAGGTGCCATCAGACAGGAAATGCAGCAGTTCACCACTGGAGACATAGTTCTTGGCATCCATCAGATAGAAGTCACGATGAATGGGATTCACGATGATACCGTATGGCATACGGATCTTGCTGATCTCTGGCGCTTGAGAGAGCTGGGTGCTGACGATCTCGTGGGTCCGCACATTGATAATGCCATAGGTAACGGTGTTCTTCATCGTCACCTCACTCCACTGACTACCATAGAAATAGAGGGAATCGCCCACGATGCAGAGATCGCTGACGGATTGGTCCAGATGACCACCTACCGTCATCCTGCCCTTCGCATCCTTCACCAGCCAATAGATTTCCGGAGCCTCATCCATGTAGTTTCCCCTGGATGTTACCCACAACTGATCATACCGGTCTGCCCTGAGGCGATGCAGATTAGGAGCGACAACAATCTTATCCGTCTCCTGCATGGTGTTCAGATCTACCACACTCACCGTACTCTCATAACCCTGACCCGTCATTCCTTGATAGCCTCCGCTGTTCGCCACAAAGAGCTGATTGCCAATAATGGCCACTTCCTCTGGCTGATAACCCACAGCACAGGAGTCTGTCTTCTGCAGCGTGAGGGTATCCACCTTGTAGACACTGCCCAACGGACTCGAACCCGTATCAGCCACAGAACCCACATAGGAGGACACATAGGCATAACCATCCTTGAATGTCACATAACGACAATTGGGGATGTCCACCTTTCCTATCCTCACAGCATCTTCCGCACGAGCCACCTCCACCTTGTTCGAGCAGTTGATGACCAGCCAGAGACGGGAACCATAGATCTGACAATCGTTGCCCACATCACCCAGCATCATCACCGTTGTGGGATTGCGCTCAGAGTAGATATTCCGCAGGTAATGGACGGTAGAGTCGCTGGCAGAGAGGTCGAGATAGTCGAGGGTAGACTTGTTCGAACCCATATTCCCCTCGTTCAACAGATACATACCTACGATCTCGCTTTTGACGGTCTTGCCTCCCGTATTGATATCCTCCATCGGCACCACCATCACATCGTTGCGACAGGCGGTGAGCATCAGTAGGGGCCATATGTAGAACAAGAGTCGTTTCATATCTCAACACTTAAAGTAAAGGCATAGTTACGGCCTGGCATGGGGTAGTTCACGATGACCTCATAGTCCTGGTCCAACACATTATTGATATCCGCCTGAACTATGAACTTTGAACTATGAACTATGAACTGATATCTCAGCGAGAGGTCGCTGGTGTACCAGGGTTCCATGTGGTTATAGAGGATATTCTCCTGTTCGTCGTAACGTTCTCCGGCATAGATGAACGAATAGTTCAGATCCCAGCTCTTATAGTTCAGGCCAAGGATAGCCGAGCCGGAATGCCAGGGGATATAGGGTATCTGGTGCTCGTAAAAGGAATCGCCTGGGTCTGTTACGTCGCGGGCGTCCTGGTAGGTATATTGGGCGCGGAAGGTTGCGGTAACACCGCAACCTACTGAACAGTCGGCCTCGGCCTCCACATCAATACCTTTGATGTGCACCTTGCCCAGATTGAGCATCGTCCATCTGAACTGCTGACCCTTGGGATAGGCCACTATCTTATCATGTACCGTATTGTAATAGGCATCGAAATGCATCTCCGCATGACGGACGAAGCCATGTTCGAAATGCTTGTTCAGCGCAAAACCGGCATCGTATTGCAGCGCACTCTCAGGCACAAGGTTGGCATTACCATGATCGGTATAATAAAGATCGTTGAAGGTCGGCATACGGAAACTCTTCTTCACATATGCCCTCAACGAGAAGAACGTGCCCTTAAAAGGATAGATATTGACGAAGAGGGCTGGGGTCAGTTTTGTGAGGGAGTTGTTGGTATCCATACCTGCGAACTCACCTCGACGATGGGTCCTGTCATTGATAAAGGTAGCCAGGATGGAGCCTTGCGCCTTCAGATGCTTGTAATCGACGGCTGTGGCGAGACTCACAAGATTCGAGATACGCGTTGGGAAGGCGAAATTGTAGGTATCGGCATTGAGTTTGTTCCATTTAAAGTCATAACTTAATGAGGCACTCCAATTGGGGAGCAGTTCGAGCACATTGGCCGTCGAGAGATAGACCTCCTGCTGCTTATAGCGATTATCTACCGGCAACTGAGTGGTGTCTTTGTTCACATAATGGGTGTTGTAGTAGGCGTACTTCGCCAGCCATCGTGTACTGAACCCATCACCAATGCTCTTATCATATGCAGCCTGCACAAAGGTGTTCAGGTCCTGCTGCCGCTCACCTCGTCGCCACACATTATTGACAATGGCACCAGGGATGCCTCTGGCAGAGTTATAGAGATAACCCTTCACCTGCCAGCTACCCTGATAGAGCCGTCCAAAGAGATTAGCCTCGATACGTTCTGCGTGGATATCACCATTCTGACGGACGGCTGTGGTATCCCAGGCTGTCTCGCCATTGGGATAGCGACGCTCGTAACGGAACTTGTATTTCCCGCTCGCAGTCAGAAAGCCAGCACTCACCGAGGAACTCACCGTCTCAGACAATTTCTGTTCCCAAAGTGTCGAGAATCGGAACATGTCGCTGCTCCCATATTGTGTCTTGAACTTTAAGTGGGTATTCTCCTGACTCCTGGCTCCTGACTCCTGACTCCTCATAAACTCCGGCTCCTTCGTGCGGATATAGATCGCCCCTGCATGACCAAAGTCGGAAGCAGGTTGGAAGATAGCACTCTTCTGACCGTTGTACAGAGTGATCTCCTCAACATTATCGAGCGAGAACTGTCCGAGGTCTATCTGGCCGTTCTGGGCATTACCCAATTGGATGCCATCGTAGCTGATGCCCAGATGATGCGTTCCCATCGAACGGATATTGACGGTCTTGATACCTCCCACACCACCATAATCCTTCAGCTGAATACCTGAGAAATAGCGCAGGGCATCGGCCACAGAGTGCGTGTTTAGTTTCTCCAGCATCTCACCATTGAGTTTCTGGCTGGGCACCACCTCCCGCATGGCAGGTTTCGACACCACCACAATCTCACGAACATGCTGCAGGGAATCCAATTTGCTTTGTGCGAAAGTAGTGAAAAATGAAAAGTGAAAAGTTAGAAGTAGCAGTAGCATAATCCACCACCGCTTCACGCAGATACTAATCCTATACTTTTCACTTTTCACTTCTCAACTTTTCATTTCTCCCGTTTTCTCCTAGTCCCAGAGGCAGACAAACGATGACAGCACATCGGCAGGTATTCTGACTTGTCGTCTGGTAACAAACGTCTTCCCGATAATCTCAGTGACTCTGTGTTTGCTCCGTAAAGGACGACTTACAGCAGCGGGTCTGTCCAGGATTCTCACCTGGTTCCCTCTTTCCTCACCTAAGGGTGAACCGATTGCGGGTGCAAAGGTAGTAATTTATTCTCAATTCTTAAAAGAATTGCGAGTTTTTTTCAAAAAAGGTGAGTGATTAGGATCTTCACACCTATCAGGATAAGGATCACGCCTCCCAAGAGTTCAGGCTTGATCCGACGGGTGATGGCCTTTCCGAAACGACGGCCCAGGTGATAACCCACAATGCTGAAAAGAAACGACACAATACCAATGATCAGCAAAGGCATGGTGAGTTGCGAAAGTTCCGTAAAACCTGTGCAGGCGAAAGAGATGCCTATCGCCAAAGCATCAATGCTCGTGGCAATGGCCAAGAGCAATTGGGTACGCAACTTACTTGGATTGAAATGCTGATCTTCTTCATCTCCAAAGCTCTCCCATACCATTTTACCACCGATAAAACCCAACAATCCGAAGGCGATCCAATGGTCGTAAGCCTCCATATATGCCTGAAAATGACTGATACCCAGCCAACCCAACAACGGCATCATCGCCTGGAAGAAACCAAAGAGGAACGCCATACGGATGATACAGGGGGACGGTTCTTTTGTTACATCGGCTGGTGTAACAAAAGAACCGTCCCCCTGTATCATAATAACCCCACTGACGATGGAAACCGTGAAGCAATCCATCGCCAAGGCTACGGCTAAGAGAATGATATCCAGGAGGTTCATATCGTATTTATTTGCCCTTTTCTTGTATTTTGCCCGCAAAATTACAAAATAATATGCATTATGAATTATGAATTATGAATTATTTTCATATCTTTGCACCAAGAAACTAAAACTACTCTATATGAAGAAAGCAATGATTCTCGGAATGCTGCTGGCAGTATCGATGTCGATGCAAGCCAAGCAAGTGACCATTCAGACCAAGAACACCACGATGGTGCTCGAAGTGGAAAGCGGCAAACAGCCACAGTATGTCTATTTTGGCGCAAAACTCAGCGACTACGACCTCCAGCATTTACAGCTGCCTAGCAATGGCCGGATGGATGCCTATCCCGCCTATGGTATGAACTGTCCTGCTGAGGCAGCCCTCGCCATGAAGCATGCCGATGGCAATCTGTCGACAGCACTCTATGTCACAAGTATGGAAACGCAGGGTGATATCACTCGGATAACTCTGAGTGATCCGGTTTATCCGACGTCTGTCGTTCTCTGCTACAAGGCTTATCAGGATGAGGATATGATCGAGACCTGGACGGAGATCCAGAACGGCGAGGCCAAGCCCGTCACCCTCACACAGTTTGCCTCCATCGCCCTGCCCATCCGCAGAGGCAATGTGTGGCTCTCGCATTTCTATGGTTCCTGGGCCAACGAGGCCCGTCTGGTGGAAGAACCCATCTTGCCAGGCGAAAAGGTCATCAAGAATAAAGACGGTACGCGCAACTCGCATACCGACCATGCAGAGGTGATGTTCTCGCTCGATGGAAAGGGTCAGGAGAACACTGGTCAGGTGATTGGCGCTGCCCTCTGCTACTCAGGCAATTTCCAGCTGAAGATCGATACCGACGATACGGAATACCACTATTTCTTCGCAGGCATCAACCCCGACAACTCTGAATATCACCTGAAGAAAGGCGAGACCTTCGTCACACCTAAGGTCGCTCTCAGCTTCTCGCAATCCGGCCTCTCTGGTATCTCCCGTAATTTCCATAAGTGGGGCCGCAAATACATGCTCATGCATGGCGATAAGGAGCGCAAGATCCTGCTCAACTCGTGGGAGGGCGTCTATTTCGACATCAACCAGCAGGGTATGGACCAGATGATGGGTGATATTGCCTCGATGGGCGGAGAGCTCTTCGTGATGGACGACGGCTGGTTTGGCGACAAATACCCCCGCAAGACTGACAATTCCTCTCTTGGCGACTGGGTGGTCGACAAGAAAAAGCTGCCTGAGGGCATCGAGGGATTATTGAGAGACGCCAAGAAGCACGGCATCAAGTTCGGTATCTGGATAGAGCCTGAGATGACCAACTCTGTCTCCGAACTCTACGAGGCTCACCCCGATTGGATTGTGAAGGCCCCCAAGCGTGAACCCGTTCAGGGACGAGGCGGCACCCAGCTGGTGCTCGACATGAGCAATCCCAAGGTGCAGGACTTCGTGTTCAGCATCGTCGACAACCTCATGACCAAATACCCTGAGATCGACTATATCAAGTGGGATGCCAACATGCCGATTCTGAATCATGGTTCGCAGTATCTCACGATAAACGACCAGAGCCATCTCTACATCGAGTACCATCGTGGCTTGGAGAAGACCTGCCAGCGGATACGTGAGAAATATCCCGACCTCACCATTCAGGCCTGTGCCTCTGGTGGCGGACGCGCCAACTGGGGTGTGCTCCCCTATTTCGATGAGTTCTGGGTTTCAGACAATACCGATGCTCTCCAACGCATCTATATGCAATGGGGCACCAGCTACTTCTTCCCAGCCATCGCAATGGCAAGCCACATTTCTGCGACTCCCAACCACACCGTCTTCCGCACCACCGCCATGAAGTATCGCATCGATGTGGCTATGAGCGGACGACTTGGTATGGAGATCCAGCCCAAGAATATGACGGACGATGAGAAGTCCCTTTGTCGTAAGGCGATTGCTGAATATAAGCAGATTCGTCCCATCGTGCAGTTTGGCGACCTTTATCGTCTCGTCTCACCATATGATAAGGTTGGTCTCGCCTCGCTCATGTATGTCAACGAGCAGAAGTCGAAGTCGGTCTTCTTCTGGTGGAAGACGGAGTCGTTCCAGAACGAGCACCTGCCACGAGTCAAGATGGCAGGTCTCGATGCCAACAAGCGCTATAAGATCCACGAGCTCAACCGCATCGACCTCAAGCCGCTCGACATCGAAGGCAAGACCTTCAGCGGTGCCTACCTGATGAATCACGGCCTGGAAATGCCTTACCGCAACGAGCCCGAATGGTCGAAGAAAAACGACTGGTCCAGTCGCGTCCTCCTGCTCGAAGCAGAGTAATATTTATGTAAGATGATGAAGTTCCTTGTTTCTTTAATCTGTCTGCTGGCCGTTTCGACGACGGGACTGGCGAAAGGTGAAAACGGGCTGAAGCCCCGCCTCGTGGTATGTACGGACATTGCACCTGCAGATGTGGAACCCGACGATATGGAGTCGATGGTGAGGCTGATGGCCTACGCCGACTGCTTTGAGATAGAGGCACTGATCACATCGGTGGGTTGGAACTGCGACCCCTATCCGTTGGAGTGGCAGCAGTATCTGTTTCGCGTGATTACTGCTTATGCCAAAGATGTGCCGAACCTGATGAAGCGCTCCGGACAGAAGAAACACCTTTCACTCAAGAAGGAGAACGGCAGCCAGGAATTAGGCTACTGGCCGAGTGCGGAGTACATCACGAGTCGTGCCGTCATAGGCAGCATGTATGGTGGCATACGATCCATCGGTGAGCGCAACGACTCTCCTGGCAGCGATTTGCTCATCCGTCTGGCTGATGAAGACGATTCGCGACCTATCTATGTGGCGGCTTGGGGTGGTGCCAACACTTTGGCACAGGCCATCTGGCGAGTGAAGCAGACACGTTCGGCTGAGGAACTGAAGCGATTCGTACGCAAGTTCCGCATCTACACCATTACCGATCAGGATATGCAGTACAACATGCGTATGGACCGTGCCTATAGTTCCCATATGTGGCTGCGACGCGAGTTCAAAGACGACCTTCAGTTCATCTGGGACGAAGGCACGTGGCAGGAGCAATGCGAACTGGGCAAGCGTCACTGGCAGCAGCACAAGGAGAATATTCAGGGCAAAGGGGCATTAGGCAAGGAATATCCCACATATAAATGGGGTGTGGAGGGCGATACGCCTAGTTTCCTCTATGTGATGCCCAATGGACTGAACGACCCCGAAGATCCGCATCAAGCAGGCTGGGCAGGTTATCATGAACGAGGAATGTGCGCAGACTCGCTGACCACCGCCTGGACCTCTTGGCGGGAGCCGCTCCGCAGTATATCCGTGGGCTATAAACAGCGTTTCTATCCTGATGAACTCAACGACTTCATGGCCCGTATGCAGTGGGCTAACGAGGGCCGAGGTAATCTTAATCCATATATTGTATTATCTCAGCAGGTGGAATTCGTTCACCCGCTTACTCTTGAAGGGGCCTCGATAGCCGTATCCAATGACACGATTACCATAACCGTCCCTCCTGGTGTCGAAAAGGATGACGTCTTCACCATTCGTATGGACGCCTCGAAATCCTTTGACCCCGATGGTGATGGGCTTGTGTTCCATTGGTGGCAACAGCCTGAGATCGGCACCTCCAAGGTCATCATCACTCAGGCGGATCAGCCCAAAGCCAACATTCAGATTCCTGCCAATGCAGACAAAGGTGAACTGCACCTCATCTGTGAGGTTCACGACAACGGCCCATTCCGTCTGCCCGCCTATCGCCGCATCATCATCAGCATTGAATAACTAGTGTGTCACATAACGAGATGGCTCACACCGTCTTCACAAATTCACAATTCACAGTTTTATTTCAAGGGGGTACCCCGCGTAGAGATAGATATCTATCTATATCTATATACATATTTATATATATTTAAATATATATTAACATTCGCCGTGCAAGTTGAGCGGCAGGGGGCTCGAAAAATAAACTGTGAATTGTGAATCTGTGAATGCAGCCCCCTGTCTTGCTGTCTGCCTAGGGAATTTTTGCGCCCTGCCTGGGTAACAAGTTTTCCCTGCCTAAGCAGATTGCCCGTCGTAGCCAACCAAAAGGGGCACAAAAGTTACTAGAACCTTTGCACCCCTTTCTCAATATAACAATACATTCGCAGAGCATGTTCATCCAGATGTCAGCAGGTATGTCAAGTACTATCTATCAATACTTTCGGACTAATCTGCGGCCATGCCGGAATTCAGCCTTCTATAATAGAAAGAGGTGTCAGCTAAAAGGTAGAGAGAGCCGGGCTCAAAGATAGAAAGGTACGGAGTAAAGTTAAAACGCTGCCAGCGTTTATTAAAACAAAGACATTGTTTGTTAAAACTGAGACAGCGTTTGATATAACAAAGGCATTGTTATATCCTTTTCTGATGAATACTACGAGAACATACAAACCGTCACATCTACTGGTAACGGGGGAAACACGAATTGTAAGCTAAATACATTTTCTCCACTATCATCAAATGTTCTTGGTTCGTCTGTTTGGATACCATAATCAGAGCTGATATGACGGAGTCTGTCCGCAGACGTGCGAGCATATTAGTAATTAACGCACAATCAGTCTTTGAATTCGAGTTCGAGTTGGATCCAGCGGGGTTGTGGCTGATCAGTGGCGCCTTTCTGATTGGAAACGCCAAGACCGATGAGGCGGATGGGATGGGAATGGTATTCCACGCTGTGCATCAGTTGTTTGGCAAGGGGAAGGATGTCGTCCTTGGTACGAAGGATGTGATCGACGGTGATGCTGCGCGTGATTTGTTGGAAATCTAAGAATTTCACTTTCAGCGTCAGGGTGCGGCCCTCGAAGTCGTTTTTTTCTAAACGGCGGACAAGTTCGAGCACGGTGTGATAGAGGTGGATGGTAACATCGGCATTCTGGTTAATGTCCTTTTCGAAGGTCTGCTCACAACTGACCGACTTGCGCTCCCACTCGGAAATAACGGGCCGATTGTCGATACCTCGGGCGAAGTCGTAGAACACCTGCCCCATCTTGCCAAACTCCTGTTGCAGTCGGTTGAGCGACATCTGACGGAGGTCGGCTCCAGTAAAGATACCCATGTGGTGCATCTTATCAGCCGTCTTCTGACCTACGCCCCAGATCTTCTCCACCCTCAACTGCGCAATGAAGTCGAGCGCCTTGTCAGGATGAATCACCGTCAGGCCGTCGGGCTTGCGCCAGTCGGAGGCAATCTTCGCCAGGAACTTGCAATAACTGACGCCCGCTGATGCCGTCAGATTGGTGGTTTCCCTGATGCGCTGCTTAATCTCACGGGCGATGTCGACACCCAGTTCGATACCCCGTTTGTTGTCTGTCACATCCAGGAAAGCCTCATCGAGCGAGATGGGTTCTATCAGGTCGGTATAGTCGTGGAATATGTCATGCAATTGCGCCGACACCTCTTTATATCTGTGGAAATGCGGTTCGATGATGATGAGTTGCGGACACAGACGCTTGGCCACCTGAATAGACTGGGCCGAATGGACTCCAAAGCGACGGGCCTCGTAGCTGGCCGTCGACACTACACCCCGCTCCGCATCGTGGCCAACGGCGATGGGCAAGCCTTTCAGTTCAGGGTGGTCGAGCAGTTCCACAGCAGCGAAGAACTGATCCATGTCGACATGAATAATCTTCTTCATTGCTGCAAATTTACGAATTTCTGACGAAACTAATGCCGCAAAATATAACTTTTTACTTTCTTATGGTATTTGTACTGCCCTGCAGCCTGACATTTGGAAAGCGTTCCTTGATGTAGGCTTTCTCAGGGTCGGTCATATTCCCCTCGATGGTGAGTCTGTCGATCGTCAGTTTGTCCATCCAATCCGGTAGCATGACTCTCCCTGTGAACACAAGGTGCAACGATTTGATGCGACCTAGTTCTGACAGCATGATGGGCACTTCCTGAACACGCAGGTGAATCCACCCGTTTTCGTTGTCTTTCTTGAGTTGATTCAACATGTCTTTTTCGTCCTGTGATATGCGGACGAGCCAGCCTATCTTGGGCGTCACCATGTGGCTTTTCTTATCGACCTGGGCGCCGATGAACCCGGCCCAGAGTTCCATCGCGGTCTCGCTGATGGGATGATTGTCGGACGGATCGATGACACGATATTTGAAACCGACGCGCACATATTCCGTCGGCATATCCTTGGTGTACTCAACCTTATCGGGTGTATGTCCGTACTCATCGGGGAATAACTTCAGTATCCAGCCGTCGAGTTTCGTTGGTGCACCTCCCATACAACCGCCACCTTCGAGTTTATTGATGCCCACCTTCTTCACAATGCTGCTCCAGAATGCCCGTTTCGGGTGACCGTCGGCTGTTTGTATGAATTCCTTGAGGATCGGTTCTAGTTCGCTGATCCACGGCTCAAGACCGTATTGTTTCAGTTGTCTTGTCTTCTTCAGCACTTTCTGCCAGTCCTCGACCGTTCCCGTTAGTGTGACGCTGGGTATGCCGCAGACGATATAATCGACGATATACTCGAAATAGGACTTCACGCTCTCCATCAGCGTTATCTGCGACGCCACTCGCTCTGCTGTGCCTGTAGTTGTGAAGTCGGAGGTGATGGTTTGGGCAATGTTCCCCTTGGTGTGTTGGTTGATCTTTGAGGCGAACCGGCTGATAAGCGGCGGCCAATTGTAGCCTTCGACCAGCAGGTCCCTATTAGTCACAATGACCAAGTCCTTCTTGCCCTTGTGGCTTACCAGTTTGGGGCGCAGTTCCTCGGCATGGGCATTCACGTATCTTGCGAAGCCCTGACTGATGGCGAGCCAGATCATATCGGGCGAGAGCGTGACGGACAGATGATTGGCGTAAGCCTCGACGATGCTCCTGTAGAAAGCGTCCTTACCCAGAGCCTTGAGGTTGTTCTCTTTGGAGAAGCTCGTTGCAATGATATGCTGTACATCCTTTGGTATCTGCTCTTCCGCAAGCCAGTACTCGGCAACGCTCTTGCCTGTGTACAGATAGTCAAAAAACTCGTCTATGGGGGTAATATGCTCATCAACAATGAAAGAGATGCTTCCCTTTTCGCGGGCAAGGATCTTAACAGGGAATTCTTCTGATGCCGCTGTTGTGGCGAGAGCAGGCAGGGTGTCGGTACTGTCAGCCGACTGTAGTGCTTCTGTCACGGCCTTGGTGCTGACTTTGGTTTCGGTGCTATCCATCGACTCTGCCGCATCTGCTGCCGCCTTTTGTGCTGAAGGACGGCAGGCGGCAAATGCGAGGAGGGCAATCAGGGTGGTGATGATGTTTTGCTTGCTCATTGTTCTGTATCAATCAATCGGTTCATATTGTCTGGTTTGGGTAAAGCGATGGCCAGAGGTGTTGTCCCTTGCTTGTTTAGGCGTCAGGTTCTTCATCCTTTTCTTGTCATATACCACCTTGCCGTTGTTCCAACTCTTCAAGATGAGCCATTCCATAGGTACCATCATGTCGCCTGTGCCCTCGAGGAAGACGATGTTGTACTCCTCCTGATTGCCTATACAATGGAGATAGATGTGGTAGAAACCCATCACTCTGCGGTAGTCGAGATTTTCGAACAGTTCATTCATGGTTCTCACGCCATAGCCTGTATAGGGATTGAAATGAAAGCTGATGCCCGGATTATCCTCCAGGAACTTCCATGTGGTCTGTATCATCTCTTCTAGCACCGAATCGGCCATCGCCTTGCTTCGGATGGTGTAGACGGTACCCCTCGTCTCGCTCTTCGGCTGCACGGGAGTTATAGTCTTCTCTTGCATGATGAATTCGTCGCCATCGTTCCATTTCATTTCCTTAAGACTGTAGGTGCTGTCACAGTTGACGATGAATTGCCGGCAGATGATTCCCTTCTGTTTCAGGATGGGCTGGAGCAAGGCCGTGTATGCCGTTTTATTGAATGGCACCAGGTCCTTCATCTGCCTCCAGATGCTGTCGGGCGTGTACTCATAGCGGAATTGTCCGAAGCCCTTCGACATCCACGGACTTCCGTCGTTGTTGGCTAAAGGGTCGTATCGGAAAGTGATGATCTCGGGTGCACCGTAATATTGGACTTCCCTTTGGCGCTGCCAAGTCTGCATGGTGTCGCCGCTCTGGTATTCTCCTAAGGCAATGGCATAGCGCACACTGTCCACTCCATTGCGATGGTATTCCCATGTGTAGCTTTCCTTGGCATCGTCGGTAAGTGCCTTGCAGGTGTTGCGAACGATATTAAATATCCGGTTCCCCTGCTCGCAGCGCTCTTTTCTGACGCTGTCCATCTTCTGGTTCCGCGCATCTCTCTGGGGATCGCCCGTTGGGGGAGTGGGCTCAAAGTCGTTCATCAGGGAGCAGAAGATGCTGACGGTCTTGTGGAGTTTCCCGTCATAATAATAGGAGACTTGTCCGCTTCCTCCCAGCGCTGCCACCTTGCTCACAAGGCTGTCAATCTTCGGATTGCCTTTCAGGCGCTCCTGAAGCGTCCCCTGAGCCATCGTGCTGAGGGAGATGAGTATGGTACAAAGTGCAAATGTGATTCGTTTCATATCTTGTTCGTCATTTAGTTGCTGATTAATATTTATCGTCATTGACGGCCATTTCCACTTGCCGGTTCATGCGCTCGCCACGTTGGCGGATTTCTCTTGTCATCTCCTGGTAGTCGGCTTGTAGGTTGCCGTTCATCCGTGACATCATCTCCATTGCAAAGCGTCGTTCTTCCTCTGCAATGGCTTGTTCCGCGAGGTCTGCCGCGTCGATGACTTCAGGCTCTGCATGACTTTCAGCCTTTGTCTTCTGTCTTGCCATGTAGTGTCTTGGTGGTTTGGCCATTTGAAGCATCTCCTTCAGCTTTTTCACCGTGTCAGCCATCTCCTTGTTTCCTTTTTCCTCCAACAGACGCTCCTCGGCTTTCTTGGTATCTGTTTGTGGAGTTACTCTCGTGCTGTCAGTCTGGGCTACAATACTGGGCTCTTCACCGTCTTGGTGGCTGAGAGCAACACTCAGAGAGAATAGCAAAGCGATGGCGGCAGCAATTCCGATGGCAGGGTATAGCCACAAGCGGCGCTTGGGCTGTTCGGAACTCACGGTATCTGTTTCCGTGAGTGCTTGCATCACTTTGTCGCAGAAGTCTTCCGACACTTGTGGTTTCAGCCGCTTGGCTTCATGTCGGCGAAGCGCTTCGCGCAGGTCTTTATCGTTTAGTTTGTTCATCTTCCTTTTGTTTTATCATCCTTAATAGTTTCTTTCTGATTCTGTGGAGCCTTACGCCTAAGGCATTCGACTCCGCATCCATAATAAAGGCGATTTCTCGCAACGGTCGGTCCTCATAATAATAGAGGTGTATCAGCATCCGTTCGTCGGGTGGCAGGTCGTTGAGGGCCTCTTCCATCAACGCGATCCGCTCTTCGCGGCCTGAGGTAAGTTCCTCCTCTTCAATGTCATCCTGCGACAAAGGCAACTCGTCGATACTTGTCCAGTAGAGCCGCTTGCGCTTCAGGTGATTCAGCGATTCGTGATAGGCGATGCGGCATACCCACGTAAGGAACGATGACTGGCCCGCAAAGGAGTCGAGACTCCGGAAGGCCTTGACAAAGGCATCCTGTGCCACTTCCTCAGCATCGGCGATATCGGACACCATATGCGAGGTGAAGTCGAGCACCTTCTGCGAGTACTGTCTTACAAAGTAGGCATATTCCGCCGCTGAGACTTTGCCCTCTCCAGCCTGCCTGCAGTCGATGATCCGCCTGATGCGCTGTTGTTCACTGATGTCTATTGTTTGACTCATTCTACTTAATAGACAACAAAACTACTAAAATATTACGTAAAATGAGACATTTTCTCAGAAAAACAGACGTAAATTACTTTTTTTACCTTTTTACCTTCATATTTCTTACTTTTTTATTACCTTTGTGCCCAAATTATAAATAGGTACGCAAGATATGATACAATCAATGACAGGCTACGGCAATGCTGTCGTGAGCTACAAGGACAAGAAAATTCATGTGGAAATCAAGTCGCTGAACTCCAAACAGCTCGACTTGCAGACCCGTATCGCACCCCTCTATCGTGAGAAAGAGATGGAGTGCAGAGCGATGGTGGCAGAGGCCCTGATCCGCGGAAAGGTAGACATGAGCGTGTGGATAGAGAAGGAAAGCACGGTGGATGCGACACCTGTGAACGCAGCGCTCGTAGAGAACTACTACCACCAGCTGAAAGATGTGGCCCAGAAGGTGGGCATCCCTGAGCCTACGGACTGGATTTACACGCTGACACGTATGCCCGACGTACTGACGAAGACGGACGTGGAGACACTCGAAGACGAAGAGTGGGCAATCGTGAAAGGGGCTGTGGCAGATGCACTGAAAAGTCTGGTGGACTTCCGCAAGCAGGAGGGTGCTGCCCTCCAAAAGAAATTCACGGAGAAGATCGACAATATCGCCCAGTTGTTGGCAGACATCGAACCTTACGAAAAGGGACGTGTGGAGAAGATCAAGACGAGGATCGAGGGCGGTCTAAAACAGATTCCCGATGTGGAATACGACAAGAACCGTCTGGAACAGGAGCTTATCTACTACATCGAGAAACTTGACATCAGCGAGGAGAAGCAGCGTCTGGCCAACCATCTGAAGTATTTCCGTGAGACGATGGAGGAGCCTGCCGGACAGGGTAAGAAACTGGGCTTCATCGCACAGGAGATGGGACGTGAGATCAATACGACCGGCTCGAAGAGTAATCAGGCCGAGATGCAGAACATCGTGGTGAAGATGAAGGACGAGCTGGAACAGATTAAGGAACAAGTGCTGAATGCACTTTAAAGGAAAAGTGAACAGTGAAAAGTGAAAAATTTGCTACCGCTATATGAGTAGAGGGAAACTGATTATTATATCGGCACCGAGCGGAACGGGAAAGTCGACAATTATCGGATGGCTGATGAAGGAGCATCCGGAGTTGAATCTGGCGTTTTCAATCTCGTGCACGTCGAGGCCGCCAAGAGGAACGGAACAGAATGGTGTGGAATATTTCTTCCTGTCGCCTGAGGAGTTCCGCCAGAGGATAGATAACGATGAATTTCTGGAGTATGAGGAGGTCTACGAAGGCCGATTCTATGGCACGTTGAAGGCTCAGGTGGAGCGTCAGCTGGAGGCTGGGCAAAACGTGGTGTTCGACGTCGACGTGAAAGGCGGTGTGAACATCAAGAATTATTATGGCGACGAGGCGATGAGTGTGTTTATCCAACCACCATCGATTGCTGAACTTCGCAAGCGCCTCGAAGGTCGTGGTACGGATGCGCCAGAGGTAATCGACCAGCGCATCGCAAGGGCGGAGTTCGAGCTGACCTTCGCTGATAAGTTCGATAAGATCGTGGTGAACGACGATCTTGCCCAGGCCGAAGCAGATGCATTATCGCTCGTAAATGAATTCCTGCTTGCAGAGTAATCATAACTCCTATCTCTTAATTCCTAATTAAAATATGATCCGGACTGGTATTTTTGGGGGATCGTTTAATCCCATTCACAAGGGACATATTGCATTGGCACAGGAGCTGAGGAAGCGGGCTGGGCTCGATGAGGTGTGGTTGATGGTATCACCCCAGAATCCTCTGAAGCAATCGGCTGATCTGCTCGACGATACCCTCCGCATGAAGATGGCCCGTCTGGCACTTCAAGGTGTGGAAGGCATCCTGGCCTGCGACTACGAGATGCATCTGCCCAAGCCTTCCTATACATGGAATACGCTTCAGGCTTTGTCGAAAGACTATCCCGACCGTGAGTTCGTGCTACTGATGGGTGGTGACAATTGGGCACTCTTCAATCGTTGGTATCACGCTGAGGATATCCTGGCCAATTATCAGATTGTCGTCTATCCGAGAAAGGACACGGAAGTGCCTGACCCCTTTGTGTCCTCAGTACGCATTATTGAGGCGGAACTGTTGGATATCAGCAGTACGGAAATACGGCAGAGGATAAAGGGTGGTAAGGGTATCCGCAGGCTGGTGCCTAAGGCTGTGGCGGACTTTATCCAAGCAAATAAACTCTATGCGAAAAAAGCGTAAGATCAATCCCTTGAAATGGATAGGATATCTGTTTAGTCCTATTCAGAAGAACGGCGCATTCTTTGTGTTTATGTTTGCGCTGGGATGGATCTGTACGCAGTATGAGATCATGCCCTATTATCTGAGGAACAGGGGTGCTGAGCCTTACGAGCTGGCTGTGCCTGAGCTGTTCCTTGATATCTATGTGGTCTGCGCCCTGCTTACTCTTATACGCCCTTCGAGCGGCAGCAAATTTTTCACTTTTCACTCTTCACTTTTCACTTCCATCAAGGCTGTGCTCTATGTCTTCTTCTATGGTTTGGCACTGGTGGATATGTTCTGCTACGAGCGTTTCGAGTCGACCCTCACACCCACCATGCTGATGTTGGCGATGGAGACCACAGGTCAGGAGGCGAGGGAATTCCTTTCGGGCTATCTCTCTTGGGACACCGTCAAGACAAACGTGGGCTGGATTCTATTGCTGATGGCTGTTCATGTCGTTTGGACTTTTGTCAGGCTTCTCGCAAAAAAAATGAGCAGACGGATACTTCTACCCAAGCTTCACGAGTCAGTCTATATTATTCCGAAACTGCTGATTGGACTGCTCACAGCCTGGTGCCTCTATAGCGCAATCTCTCAGACGTGGGACAACAAGATGGCTATACGTCGGCTCTTCGCGTGTGAAACCATTGGACAAGTGGAACACGAGCTGAACAAGAAGGACAAAGCAAATCTCTATATCCCCGTCTATCGTCTGGCCTTCGGCCTTTATGCCAATGGGTTGGCCGATACTCAGATAGATCAGTTGGAGGTGACGAGCGACAAGATCCAGATAGACAGCTGCTGCTATCGTGTGCCGACTATCGTATTGGTGATTGGCGAGAGCTATAACAAGCACCATAGCCAGCTTTATGGCTACGACAAGGCAACGACACCTCGACAGATGGCGCTCGAAGCAGAGGGCAGTCTGGTGAAATATACGGATGTGGTATCGACGTGGAACCTGACGAGTTTTGTGTTCAAGCACCTGTTCTCGCTCTATGCTGTAGGCGACTCAGGCGAGTGGTGCGACCAACCGCTCTTCCCAGAGGTATTCCGAAAGGCAGGCTATCATGTAACCTTCGTCACCAACCAGTTTGAGCCTAAGGCAAAGGATGCTGTGTATGACTTCAGTGGCGGATTCTTCTTGAACGACCCAGAACTGAGTCAGCGACAGTTTGACAGCCATAACACGAAAACACATCGTTTCGATGACGGTGTAATCAAGGAATATGATGCCCTGAAGGATTCAACCATCAAGCACAATCTCGTGATTCTGCATCTGATGGGCTCGCATGTGGACTATCGCGCCCGTTATCCGCAAAAGACAAATACCGTATTTACACCTCAGATGTACAACCGTCCTGAACTCTCAGACCAGCAGAAACAGATATTGGCGCATTATGACAACTCGCTGCGCTATAATGACTCCATTGTGGCTGTTGTCACACAACGGTTCATCGACAAGGATGCTGTGGTAATCTATATGCCCGATCATGGTGAGGAGATCTTCGACGACAGTCCATATATGTATGGTCGCATGCATAGTGCCAACATCGACTACCGTCTGGCTCGCAATGAGATGGAGATACCTTTCTGGATATGGGGCTCACCACAGTATCGTGAAAATCACCCTTATGGTTGGCTAGCGATACAAAATGCCAAGAATCGTCCGTTGATGATCGATGCATTGCCCCATTTGCTGATGTATCTAGGTGGCATCTCTACCCCACTCTATCGTGAGGAACTGAATGTGATCAGTCCTAAGTACGACGAGAAGCGCCCGAGAATCCTGAAAGGCGAGACTGACTATAACACACTCAAGAAATGAAGGAACTGCTGACCAGGAATGAATGTACGGCGATGAGGGGAATAGCCATTCTCGCCATCGTTCTACACAACTACTGCCACTTTATCAGCAAGATTGTGCAAGAGAACGAATATCAGTTCTTTGTTTCGCACAATGAGCAATTGTGGCAGGTTATCAGCCATCCTGATGAGTTGCTGCCCATACATTTGTTATCGTTCTTTGGACATTATGGCGTGCCTGTCTTCCTGTTTCTGAGCGGCTATGGACTCGTCAGGAAATACGAGACCTCAGACGACTCCTGTCCTCCTATGAGATTTGTGCGCTATAGCTATCTCAAACTGTTGAGGATGCTGATTGTGGGTTTCTCGCTGTTTATCTGTGTGGATATGGTGACACCAGGACGCTTCCAATTCCATTGGGACAACGTCATTGCCCAGCTGCTGATGTACATCAACGTACTGCCTGAGCCAGAAAAGACCATCTGGCCTGGCATCTACTGGTTCTTCGGACTGATGATGGAGCTTTATATCGTCTATCGCCTGCTGTTCTATCGTCGCAGTTCGTGGATTGCCGTTGCTTTGATAGTAGTATGCTGGCTATTGCAGGCTTTCTGCGATCCTGAAGGCGAGACACTCAACAGATTGCGCTACAACTGTATCGGCGGCCTGCTTCCCTTCGGATTAGGTATAATCGCTGCAAGAGTACGAACCCTTCGGACTGGCAGTACGACCCCTACGGACTCAGCGTACGCTCCTTACGGACCAATCCTTTGGCTACTGGTATTCATTCTCTCTGTGGCGCTTGTCTTCGCCATGAGTTTCAACTTCTATACTTGGTTACTCTGGATACCAGTCTTTATCATCCTTGGCACCATCGCTTTGGTGAAGGCGATGCCAAAGTGGATGCTCAGCATCGTCACTTGGTTCGGAAGCATCTCTGCTGCTATGTTCGTGGCCCATCCGATAGCCAGAAAACTCTTTATCACCGTTGCCTGGAAACAGGATGTCTACGACGGACTGATGCTTTACATCATCGCTGTGATTGCTATTTCGTGGGCTGTCAAGCAACTGATTGACCGTATTCCCCAACCCAAGCTATGAAGATCAAGGATATAGAGCTGGCCAACATAAGTCGCTATCGCAGCGAACTGATGGGAGCTGCTATGCTGTTCATCATACTTTTCCACGTGCCTCTGGATCGCAGTAATGAGTTCTTTGGGTTGAGGCGATGTGGAAATGTGGGCGTCGACATGTTTCTTTTCCTGAGCGGCATCGGCCTTTGGTTCTCATGGGTAAAAAAACCGTCTGTCTGGCAATTCTATAAGCGGAGGCTTCTGCGCATCTGTCCTGCCTGGCTGGTGATGGCGGCACTTTACTATCTGCCACGATTCAATTGGCAACAGGGTGACTATATCGACTTGATTGGCGACATCAGCATCAACTGGGACTTCTGGTTGAACGACGAACTGACTTTCTGGTATATTCCTGCCATTATGATGCTCTATCTCTGGGCGCCACCTTATATGCGTCTGATTCAGAAACATCCTTTCTACCGATGGCTGCCTGTGCTGATGATCCTGTGGTGTATCTGGGTGCAATGGATTGCACCGCTGCATCAGGCAGTGGGACATATCGAGATATTCTGGAGTCGCGTACCGATCTTCTTTATAGGCATCAACTGTGGCGAATTGGTCAGACGGGAAACAAAAATCGACGGAGCAGGCATCTGGCTCGTCCTGATGCTTTTTCTGGCCACTTTCAGTTCGTGTATCTATCTTGAGCAGATGACTCACGGACGATTCCCACTGTTTGTGGAGCGGATGATTTATATCCCGTTTACGATGACGCTCATCCTGATGCTGAATCGCGTGTTCCGTCGCACTCCAAAATGGTTCAATCGCTTCTGCGCTTTCTTCGGAGCACTTAGTCTGGAGGCCTATCTGATACACTATCACTTTGTGATGACGTATATCGTGCCCTATCATTTGGGGTATTGGCTCACGGCTCTGCTTACTATCGTGATAACGATCCCTTTGGCCTGGCTGTTGCAGAAGGCATTAAAACTTGTGGTAAGAATATGAAAAAGATCTACGCCTTCGACTTCGACGGAACGCTCACCACCAAGGATACTTTGCTGGTGTTTATCCGCTATGCCTGTGGATTCTGGCTCTTTGCTTTGGGATTTCTGCGCTACTCGCCTTTGCTGGTGCTGATGAAGCTGGGACTTTATCCTAATTGGAAGGTCAAGCAGAAGGTCTTTTCATTTTTCTTCAAGGGCATGACGATAGAGGCCTTCGATGACCTCTGCCAGCGATTTGCGCAAGACCATCTGCATCTGCTCCGTTCGCAAGGCATCAAGACGCTGATGCAGGCTCAGGACGATGGGGCTGAAGTTGTGATCGTGAGTGCATCCATCGACAATTGGGTACAGCCGTTCTTTGCAAACGTAACCGTTCTCGGCACGCAGATTGAGGTAAAAGACGGTGTCCTGACAGGTCGCTTCCTGACTAAGAACTGTTATGGTCAGGAGAAAGTGAACCGAATCATGGCCCTCTATCCACATCGTGAGAATTATCATCTGACGGCCTATGGTGACAGCCGGGGCGATAAAGAACTGTTGGCTTTTGCCGATGAGTCGCATTATAAACCCTTTAGAGCATGAAATCACCGCTGAAGATTTTCAGGATCAAGCCTGAAGAGCGCATTCAGGCAGCTGTGGCACTGATTATCATCGTGGTTCTCAATGCTCTGTTTATATGGCGCCTGCACGATCTGTTCATGCAACCAGGGTTCGGACCCTATTGGAAGACTTTCGAACACGAATATCATCTCTCGGGCTATGACCCGCTGACCTATCTGGGTGTGACCGATTGGGATGTGGTGTATCAAGTGTATCGTCATCCGCTGTTGGCGTTTATGATCTGGCCCCTGTATCAGCTGAATGATTGGCTCTCCTCTCTTCTTGGCATCAACTGCGTGCAGTATCTGGTGGCATTGCCAGTAATCTTCTGCTCTTTGTATTCCTATATCTTCCTCTATCGCATTCATCGTGAGGTGATAGAGTTAGGGCGATGGGACGCCACTTTGCTCACAGCCTACTATTTCTCCTTCGCCTATATCCTCTTGTCGCTGATTGTACCAGACCACTTTACGATATCAATGTTCCTCCTGCTGATCACCCTCTATATCTCAGGAGTATGTATCAAAAAGGGCAGGGAGTTCAAGTGGTGGCAATCGGCTCTGTTCTTCTATATCACAGCAGGCATTACACTGAGCAATGGCATCAAAGTGTTCCTGTCTGGTTTCTTTGTGAATCTCAGGGATTTCTTCCGTCCTAAGTATCTGTTGCTGGCTGTCATTCTGCCTGCAGCACTCTTGTGGGGAACGGCAACCTGGGAGTACAACCAGTTTGTGATTCCCAAGGAGAAGATCCGTGCGGAGCAGAAGGCGCAAATGGCCAAGCAACAGGCAGAGCGTGTGGCCATGATGACACCTGATGAAAAGCGACGGTTCGAGGCCAAGAAGGCACAGCGTGAGGCCAGACTCCGTCGTCAGGCAGAGAAATCTGGCACACCGATGGAGGACCATGGGTTCCTGAAATGGACGGACATCACCACCTCTCGTTGGCAGTCGGCCTATGAGAACCTGTTTGGGGAATCGTTGCAGTTCCATGAAGAGTTTTTCCTGGAAGACACACTCGTACATCGGCCTGTGTTCGTGGATTATCGTTGGACACACAGTTATATCATCGAGGGCGTACTGCTACTGCTCTTTGCCATCGGCATCTGGTGTGGTCGCAAGAGCCGTTTCCTATGGCTCTGCCTGTCGTGTTTCGTCTTCGATATGTTCATCCATCTGATTCTTGGCTTTGGTATCAACGAGGTGTTTATCATGGCACCGCATTTCATGTTCGTGCTACCCATCGCCACAGCCTATCTGTTGAAGACAGTTCAAACCAGATGGCTTCGTGTCGGCATCCTGCTGCTGACGCTATACCTATTTATATATAATGGTTATCTGCTGACGACCTTCCTGCTGTCACCAATCCATGTGGTACTTTAGACGTGTTTGTCTGTGCCCAACCATTTGCGGAGACGACGAGTGAACGACTTTCTAATATGTGAGAATCGGCCATAGCGCAGGTTCAAAAAGAGTTCTTCGATGGAATTCTGCACTTTGATCCAAGGGTGATTCCAGGCGTTTATAATATAAAGGCGTTCAAGATAATCGCGGTTTTCTTCTATTTTTGAGGGATGTACAAGGGGAAAGTCCAACTCGTGACGTGCCATCGTAAACATCTTTCTGATGCGATGAGGTGTGGTCTTCAGTTCTGCAGAGAAATGAGTGGAATCGGCCATTAGTCCGACGTTGTTAATCTGATTCTTCGAAGGCATAATGGCCAAACCATCATGCAGCAACATATCACTCCAATAAATGGTCTCGAAATATTCTTTTCCACTTTGACTGTGGTCACGGAACATCTGGAGCATGTCTTTCCTCAGGTTTCTTTCCTTGACAATGGTCTCCAGTTTCTTCATCGCCTGCGGATCGCGGATAAAACTGTAGGTGGGATCCCATCGTTCGGCAACCCTTCGCCACGAAGCCCAGCCCCAGATGCTGAAAGCTGTGGTGAAGAAATAGCTGTCGCTGCAGTCAGGCGATACCTCGTCGATGTTAAAGCCGACTATCATCGTGATACGTTCGTCATGCTCATATTTGTCAAGCATCTCCTTGCAGAAAGGGAAGAACGACTGTGAAGGCACCACATCATCCTCTAGTACGATGACCTTATCCGCCAACGAGAAAGCCCATTGGTGGGAGAGATAGCCAGAAGGGTCGCAACCTTGATTTTTGGTCAGGTAGTTACGATGCACCTCGCATTCCCAGTCGATGTTTTCATCTGCTACCACTTGTCGACAAACCTCGATACCTGCCATATCGCGCTCTCCACGAGGGCCGTCCTGATAGAGAAACAATTTGGACGGTCGCGCCTTACGTACTTCCTCAAACACTTGTCGGAAGGTGTCTGCGCGGTTGAAGAACAGCAACAATACAGCGATATCGGTCTTGAACGGATGTTTCATGCTGCAAAGATACAAAAAAATATGAATCATGTATTATGAATTACGAATTATTTCGTATCTTTGCAGCGATGAATCACAATTCCCTTCGCCAACGTTTTAATCCTGACGGCTCGCTATTGCGTCGCCAGCAGATGCGGATGCTGGAAATTCTGCTGGAGGTGGATAAGATCTGCAAGAAACATGATATATCCTATTGGCTCAGTAGCGGTACGTTGATTGGTGCCATGCGTCATGATGGCTTTATCCCCTGGGACGACGACCTCGATATCGAGATGATGCGCTCTGACTATCTGCGACTGATGAAGGTGTTGTCCTCAGAACTGCCAGAGTGGCTGGCACTTCAGAATGACGAAACAGACCCCAATTACTTCTATTTCTACGCCAAAGTGCGCGACAGGCATTCGAAGATGCTGGAGCAGAATGGCTATGACCGTCTGTGGAAAGAGCAGGGCATCTATATTGATATCTTCCCTATGGAGCAGCACCCCATTTGGATGCAGAAACTGGCGGAGAAGACCGTAGGCCACATGTATAAAATCTGGCGCACAAGCACTGATGACGCGAAGGCCATCAAGAAAGTGCGTCGTATCTTCAATATCAATAATCGCATCATCTTCCCCTGTTTCCGATCCCTCTTACATCTTACATCTTCCATCTTCCATCTGGAAGTCATTACCAGTGGCATGGGTATCCCCTTCCACAATCCCCGTTTTGCCAAAGAGATCTTTCCTTTGACGACACATGTGTTCGAGGGTTATCAGTTGCCTGTGCCTCACGATGCAGATGCCCATCTGCGTCATATCTTTGGCGACTACATGCAATTGCCAGACCTTCAGAAACTGGCACCGCATGTAGGAGAACTCGATTTTTTCGAATAAGTGATTATTACCCTTTTACTATTTTACCTTTAACAAAGGCGAGGCATTCCTTCAGGATGACTGCGCCAGAGATACGCATCACGCCATAATAGAGTATGGCAGCTATGACAACACGGCTTGCCAGCAGCATCCATAGATTTTCGATGGTTTGCGTGACAAAGCCCGTTAGCACCATTACTCCCGCAGCAGCAAGGGCAAAGGGCAGGATATCCTTTAAGAACGACAACAATCGGTATCCCATCAGGCGACGCACAAAGAAATGCCACACAAACACCCATAGTATATTTAATAAGGTATAGGCCAATACCATCGCATAGATGCCTTCTCGCCACAATCCCACCAGCAGTACTATCTGCAGGATGCCTAATACCATCGTGCTCCAAAGATAGATGTCGCTGCGATGCTGACTGATGATGGCATCGGTGAGCAATAACGACAACGGCATAAAAGCGCCACACAGACAGAGATAGGGTAAGAGCGATGCCGAGAAAGTCCACTTCTCGCCTATCGCCAGAATGATAAACTCATGCGATATCAATCCGAGACCGAAGAGCATCGGAAAAGTGATGAAGGCCGTAAATCGAACCATCTTGCGGAGTACCATCAGTTGACGTTCCCTCTCGTCATGAAGTCCTACAAGCACCGTCTGATCCACCTGTCGCATCATATTGCCAACAAACAGATGACACTTCGAGCTCCATAGGTAGGCCTGGTTGTAATGACCCGTATTCGTCTCACCATAATAGTGACCCAATAACAGATTCATAATATAATTGTTCACTTGTGTGAAGATGGCCGACACCATAATCTTAAAACTGAAGGTGAACAATCGACGGATAGGCTCAAAAGTGACCTTCATCGTAGGTCGCCATTCACTAAAGTACCACAATAACAGCGTATTAATAGCTATATACGCAAGATATTGCGTGGCGAGTGCCCAATAGCCGAAATCCAAAGCTGCGAGTATCACACTGATAATGCTCGACGTCAATGTAGCAATCATACCACATTTTGCAATCTGCTTTATCTGCATCTGCTTCGTCATATAGGCCGATTGTGCTATGCCAAAGCTAGAGAACACGAAACCAAGGAACACGTATCGACTCAGTGGGATAAGTTTGGGCTGATGACAATAGTCAGCTATCAGAGGGGCACAGAAGAAGAGCATCAGATAAATAACGGCACCTGCTATAATGTTAAACCAGAATACAGCATTAAAGTCTTTGTGCGTAGGGGCCTTCAGATTGATCAATCCCGTTTTGAACCCACTCGACTGCAACTCATTGGCGATGACAGAGAAGATGGCAAGCATCGCCGTCATACCATAGTCTGATGCATCGAGCAAACGAGCAAGAATGATGCCAAAGGCCAAGCCAAGCAATTGCTGCACGCCATTGTTCATTCCGCCCCAGAAGAGACCTTTTGCCGTTTTATCCTTCAATGTTTCCATATTCTGCTGCAAAGATACTTATTTTTTTAGACATAAGAAGAAAAGAAAGATAAAAACAGTAACAAGTTTCGCGGATTTTGTTTATCTTTGCACACGAAAACCTCTAAAAATATTGTACGATGAACCAGAATGAATATGAATCGAAAATTGCAGAGCTGCAGCAAAAGGTTAATACGTTACAGAAGGCCAACCTCGATCTGGTAAGCCACAACTTGCTGTTAAGTCAGCAGATCAATGCCTACTACGACGTGCGCCGTCGCATACAGATGCTCAAGGAACTCGTGATCCGTCACAAGGAAATGATACGTCATGCTGATTTGCGCGACGATGCAGAACTGATGGCACTCATTGAGACTAAGCTGGAGGAGGAACTGCCACACGAGAATCCTGACTTTGGACTGAAAGAACTGGCAGAATTTATCGGTACCACACAGACGCGTCTCATCGATCTGTTCCGTCATTCACCCATCCACAAGACCGTTGACGACTATCTCGACTATTTGCGGCTTCTGCGCTCGATGTATTACATTCAGAGTGAGCCCGCATGGGGCATTGCTGCCTGTGCCCAACAGGCAGGTTTTTCCGTCATCCGTACTTTCAACCGCAAATTCCAGGATGCCCTTGGCATGACGCCTCATGAATTCCGCCAGCTCCTTGAGGCTGGCCGCGACAATATCAAGAGCTAAGAATAAAGAAAGGCCCTCCTCGTGGAGAGCCTTTCTTTATCCTACCTGACAACCTGGCTTCACGTCTTTCGTGGTAGTGACCACACTGAGACTCTCGTCAGCATCGACGGCAGAGAGAATCATACCCTGACTCTCGATTCCCATCATCTGTCGAGGGGCAAAGTTGGCAACGAAGAGGATACGCTTGCCGATGAGCTCCTCAGGATTCTCGTAGAAGGCTGCGATACCTGAACAGATAGTACGGTCAGTACCAGAGCCGTCATCGATGGTAAACTGTAGGAGTTTCTTCGATTTCTTCACCTTCTGACAATCCTTCACCAGACCTACGCGGATATCAAGCTTTTCAAATTCCTCGAAGCTCACGGTATCCTTGATAGGAGCGGCTTTATAGTTAGCTGCCTCGTTGGCTTTCTTGGTAGCTTCGAGTTTGTCGAGCTGTTTCTGGATTACCTCATCCTCAATCTTCTCGAAGAGCAATGCAGGCTCACCCAACTGATGACCAGCTTTCAGAAGGTCTGTAGAGCCCAACTGCTCCCATTCGAAAGAATCGATATTCAACATCTCACGAAGCTTCTTACTGCTGAACGGCAGGAACGGCTCGAAAGCAATAGCGAGATTAGCCGTCAGCTGCAGACAGATATTCAGAATCGTCTCGCAGCGCTTGGGGTCAGTCTTCCAAACCTTCCAAGGTTCGCACTCCGTAATGTAGCGATTACCGATACGGGCAAGGTTCATTGCCTCGAACTGGGCATCGCGGAACTTAAACTGCTCAAGCAGAGCCTCCACCTTCTCCTTCACGTCCTTGAACTCAGCCAAAGCCTGCTTATCAACGTCAAGCAGTTCGCCACAAGCAGGAACCACTCCATTCCAGTATTTCTTGGTGAGCTGGAGAGCACGATTCACGAAATTGCCATAAACGGCAACCAGCTCGTTGTTATTGCGATCCTGAAAATCCTTCCAAGTGAAGTTGTTGTCCTTGGTCTCAGGGGCATTCGCTGTGAGCACATAGCGCAATACATCCTGCTTACCTGGCATATCCACCAGATACTCGTGGAGCCATACTGCCCAGTTGCGTGAGGTAGAAATCTTATCGTTCTCAAGGTTCAGAAACTCGTTGGCAGGTACGTTATCAGGCATGATATACTTGCCGTGCGCCTTCATCATCACAGGGAAGATGATGCAATGGAACACGATATTATCCTTACCGATGAAATGCACAAGACGTGTATCTTCATCCTGCCACCACTTCTCCCAGTTGCCCCATTTCTCTGGCTCCTGCTGACACAACTCGACCGTATTCGATACATAACCGATAGGTGCATCAAACCACACATAGAGCACCTTGCCCTCTGCATCCTTTACAGGCACGGGGATACCCCAGTCCAAGTCGCGTGTCATCGCACGAGGCTGCAGGTCCATATCGAGCCAGCTCTTACACTGACCATAAACGTTCGGACGCCATTCCTTGTGCTCCTCCAAGATCCACTGCTTCAGCCAGTCCTGATACTCATTCAAAGGCAGATACCAATTTTTGGTTTTCTTCAATACAGGTGTAGAACCCGAGATGGTTGACTTCGGATTGATTAACTCTGTGGGCGAAAGATCACGTCCACATTTCTCACATTGGTCACCATAGGCTCCTTCATTATGGCAATGGGGACACTCGCCCGTCACATAACGGTCTGCCAAGAACTGCTTAGCCTCTTCATCATAGAGCTGCTCAGTGGTCTCTTCTGTCAGTTTGCCCTCGTCGTAGAGTTTCTTAAACCACTCGGCTGCAAACTTATGATGCGTCTCTGAGGTGGTGCGGCTGTAGATATCAAATGAGATACCAAATTCCTCGAAAGAGTCTTTGATCATCTTGTGATAGCGGTCTACTACATCCTGCGGTGTGATGCCCTCCTTGCGGGCACGCACAGTTATGGGTACACCATGCTCGTCTGAACCACCGATAAACAGCACCTCGCGCTTCTTCAGACGAAGATAACGCACGTAGATATCAGCGGGCACATACACACCGGCCAGATGTCCGATATGCACGCCGCCATTAGCATAAGGCAGCGCCGACGTCACCGTCGTACGCTTAAAAGTCTTGTTCTCCATTCCTTAAATACGTATTTATTTTTTCGGGTGCAAAGGTACAAATAAGTGAGCGAAAAACCAAATAAAATTGAGTTTTTCGCTCACATGAGTATCTATAGGAAACTTATTTATTCCACCGTTTCTTGCCGTTCTGGATGATAATGCCCTTATAATTGGCATTCACCTTCTGGCCAGACAGATTATAAATGGTATTATCAGATGAATCGTCATCAATAGTTACACCATCGATTCCCGTTGAAGTGCACTTCAGCTCTATCTTGTCGATATTACAGTAAGCACCAGAGATAACGATACGGAAAATCTGCGGACCTGCTTCGAGCTTCTTTGTAAGCTTGCCTGTAATAGTCTTATAGGTATCCCAACTACCTGTATTCGGAACATTTACCTTGCAGAGCTGAGTCACCTTTCCGTCATTTACAAGATTCAATGTAAAGCCTGTGTTGCTGTTGCCTGAAGAGGCTGTAGCAATATATTCGTAGTCACCGGCTTCTTTGACATCAACACTATATTCGAGCCATTCATCATTAGAAGAGGTGTATCCAATGGCATAACCGCCATTACCTCTTACGATGTCTACGCCCTCATTGTCAGAACGGTAATTCACACCACCCTCGTCATTTGAATCTGAATCGTGGAAGCTTAGCCCCTCACCACCCTTGTCGAAGTTTTCTGCCTCGATGATGCCAGGAATGCTGATGACACCTTTATATGCAGAACGTTTGTTGTTGACCTTCAACGAGAATGCTTCGAGATTCGAACTCTTGCCCTGTGCATCTATGGCTTCTACTGTGTAGTTGAAAGTACCTTTCTGCGTGGGCTTATAGGTATATTCGAACGGAGATGCCTTTAAAGTTGTTTTCAGAACATTGTCGAGATAGATCCTGACTTCCTTGATGTCACCATTGGGTGAGGTCGCATCAACCTTGATCGTTGCATTCTCATTGACGGTAGCAGGAGATGGGTCAGAAGTGGCAGTTACCTTAATATTCTTGTCTACATCAATGCGGTTGAAAATAATCTTATCGATATTACAACTACTGCCAGTGATGTTGATACGAAGGATCTGCTTACCTGCTTCCAGAGGAACGGAAAGACGACCATGCAAGGCTACGTATTTGCCCCAATCGTTATTTCCTGTTTGAGGCACAACGAGAGAAGGAGTCAGATCCGTTGTCTCGCCATTGTTGATGAGTGAGACACTAAAGGAAGAGTTCGTCGTTCCAGATGATACCCAAGCATCATACTCATAAACGCCAGCCTCCTTCACATTAACTGTATATTCCATCCACTCACCACTGTTCGTATAGCCGATAACATAGCCACCATTACCTTTCACAACATCTATACCACCATCTGAACGGTATGAGGCACCATCGCCCTCTTTATCGCTATTAGAGTCGTGGTAGGCAATGCCATCAGCTCCTGTGTCGAAATTCTCTGCCTGAAGTGTTCCGGGCAACTCCGCAATTTGATCTTTATAAGTTCCGCGTGGCTCATACGCAGTGATGCTTGAAAGACGCTCGAATTCCGTTCCATCAGTAGCTACCACCACAGCTTTCAAGTTATACTTTTTCTTTTCAGTTGGTGTATACTCTACTTTGTAGGGCTCATCAGCAGTAAACGTCTTGTATAATACATTATCAATGTAGAAATCAATATGATCGATGGTCTTTGTCCTCAGTCTGGCACGAATGTTAATGGGTACAACATCATTCTGTGTCACCTTGATAGAAGCGGGTTTCACATATACGGAAGCCTCTTTCTTCATACCAGGGAAAGGGCTCTTGGCGCTCTTGGCTTTGTCACTGGCCATATATTCGCGCAACCAAGTCATTGCAGGGCGATCCTTACCGTTCTTGATGATACCAGAGTTTCCGTCGGTAGTCCATGTAGAACCATATATATATCCCCAAAGGGTAATGCCTGCACAGTAATCCTGTTCCCACATATAAGGAATCTGCTCACTGTAGGCTTTCAACTGGATATCATCATTGGTAGTACCTACGTCATACTCTGTGCTATACATCGGCATCATCAATGCATTGTGCAATTTGTCCATACTAGCCTTAAATGAACTTAACGACAAAACCGATCCGTCTTGGTTCAGCATATCATGCGACTGACAACCGTATGCATCAATAGGAGCACCAGCATCGCGGATAGTTCTGACCAGATCGATGAATTGATCAGTATTCCACTGGAATGTGTTATAGTCATTATAAATAAGTATGGCATCTGGCCAAAGTTCATGTGCCATTTCAAAAGCTTTGATAATCCAGTCATAGCCAGTTATACCATCACCACCCAAAGCTGCTTTGTAAGGAGCCGGGTTATGTCCAGATATAGCCTCATTGACTACATCAATCAACTCAAGGTTGGGATAATGATTGTGCACTGATTTAAAATATTCCTCAATGGCCTTCGTCTGTTCACTGGTGGAAAGGCTGTTCATCCAACTTGGATATTGGCCACCCCAAATAAGGGTATGATATTTGAAAGGAAAACCGTGTTGTTTGGCATAATTTGCCGCCCTGTCGGAATTGCCAAAAGTAAAGTTCCCTCTTTGGGGTTCGATGGCATCCCATTTTGACTCGTTCTCACAAGTAATCTGGTTCCAAAGTTTATAGAAGTCTTCCACTCCATTACCAACATCGACTCTATAGCCCGTTGTAATGTTACCTAAGAACTTGTCAGTATTAGTTGACAACTGTGCGCTGGCAGTTATTGTGAAAAGACTGGCAGCACTTACTAAAATCGTTTTTTTCAGCAATTTGGTCATGGTCGTATTTTAAGTTTTGATTTTACGCTGCAAAGGTAGCTAATAATCGTCAATCTAGTTTTGTACTATGTTTCAAATAGCTTAGGAAATGTGTCAGCCATAGCCCCAGAAAGGTGAACAGGCCATTAAGCATCAGCAATTCGTAGCCGAAACGATAACCCCAAACGTATTGTGTCACTGTATCGAGAGCATAGCAGACCAGTGGTGAGGCGATGCAGATATAGGGTACCAATCGGTCATCAGGCTGCTTCTTGGTAAAGAGTCCGAAGGCAAAGAGTCCGAGTAGCGGGCCATAGGTATAAGAAGCAAGGACATAGACAGCATCAATGAGCGACGTGGAGTTGACGGCCCTGAACAATAGGATAAACATTACGAAGATGAAACACATGACCACATGCATGCGCTTTCGCAACAATTCATTATCTGGCTCACGACGGATATCAACACAATAACAGGTGGTGAGCGAGGTCAGCGCGGAGTCGGCACTGGAGAAAGAGGCGGCTACAATGCCCAGAACAAACAGGTAAATGGCATTGGTGTCTTGAACAAAGGTGGGAAGCAGTTTGTCACCTTTGAATTCTGTACCTAAGGCCATCGTCAGCAGCACACCTAATGAAAGAAAGAGCAGGTTGGCAGGCACGAAGGCAACACCGTATGTACACATATCTTTCTGAGCATCCTTCAACGTCTTGCAGGTCAGGTTCTTCTGCATCATATCCTGATCGAGCCCTGTCATCACAATGGCGATAAAGGCACCACTGAGAAACTGTTTCCAGAAATTATGTGGTGATACCCAGTCGTCAAACACGAAAATTCGGCTCATATCACTGTCTGCAATCGTATTGACTGCCCCGCTAACTGAAAGGTTCAGATGTCCGATGACTTCCAGGATGATCATTACCAATGCCGTAAACAGACATATTGTCTGGAAGGTATCCGTGAAGACCAGTGTCCCTATGCCGCCTCTGCGGGTGTAAAGCCAGATCAGCAACACCATACCCACCACATTAACTATAAATGGAATACCTGCCGGCTCGAACACAAACTGCTGGAGGATAATGCAGACCACGTAGAATCTGACTGAAGCGCCCACCATCTTCGAAAGCAGGAAGAACCAAGCACCGGTCTGATAGGAACGGTTACCCAATCGTTGTCCCAAATAGGTATAGATGCTCGTTAGTTGTAACCGATAATAGAGCGGCAACAGCACAAAGGCGATAATAAGGTAACCCACGATAAAGCCGAAACACATCTGGAGATAGGTCATCTGCGAGGCCAGCACCATACCTGGCACCGATACGAAGGTAACACCAGAGATCGAGGCGCCTATCATGCCAAAGGCCACCATATACCAAGGTGCCTTACGGTTGGCACGATAGAACATATCGTTATTGGCCTTATGGCTCGTCAGGTGACTGATACCGAAAAGCACAACGAAATAGCCTATCACTATGAGGAGTATCGTCATAACTGGCTGCAAAGTTAAACAAATTTTTGGCACGCGCCAAAAAAATGCTTAACTTTGCAACCGATATGAATCAAAGAGACCGTCAGATATTGCAGATAGCCCTGCCCTCGATTGTGTCGAACATCACTGTGCCGTTGCTTGGGATGATCGACGTTGCTATCGTGGGCCACATGGGCAGTCCCGTCTATATCGGAGCTGTGGCAGTAGGGTCGATGATCTTCAATCTCGTCTACTGGCTCTTCGGCTTCCTCCGTATGGGCAGCAGCGGTCTGACGGCTCAGGCTTTAGGGCGCAGAGATCTTGCAGAAGTCACAAGATTATTGGTACGTTCGGTGTCTATCGCCTTAGGTATCGCTCTGTTGCTGATCACGTTCCAAATACCACTTAAATGGCTGATGTTCTGGCTGATAGGACCAACACCAGATGTCGAGCCCTTCGCCTCCACCTATTTCAATATCGTCATTTGGGGAGCCCCTGCCTCCCTTGCCCTCTTCAGTCTGATGGGCTGGTTCATTGGCATGCAGAATACACGCTTTCCGATGGTAATCAGCATCATGCAGAACATAGTAAACATCCTGGCCTCACTGACATTGGTCTATGGCTTTGGGATGAAGATAGAGGGTGTGGCCTTCGGTACGGTGATTGCGCAGTATGCCGGATTGCTGATGGCTATAGAATTACTGGTGCATCATTACGGACGACTGCGGAGATATCTTGTCATCAAAGGCACCTTTGTCCGCAAGGCCATGGGACGATTCTTCAATGTCAATCGCGACATCTTCCTTCGTACGCTCTGTCTGGTGGCCGTCAACCTCTTCTTCACTTCCTCAGGAGCCCATCAAGGTGCGGTCATCCTCTCCGTGAATACTGTGCTAATGCAGCTCTATCTCTTCTTCTCCTATTTTATGGACGGTTTTGCTTACGCCGGTGAAGCTTTAGGCGGCAAGGCCTATGGAGCACATAATGACGTTGCTTTCCGCGATACGTTGCATAGGCTCTGGATGTGGATGCTGATTGTCACTTCGGCCTATACATTATTATATATTGGGGGTGGCCAATGGATCGTCACACTGCTGACGGATGAAACTCAGGTTCTCAAGGCTTCGCACGACTATCTCTGGTGGGCTTGGTTGATACCAGCAGCAGGCTGCGTCGCCTTTATCTGGGACGGCATCTTCATCGGCATGACAGCCACCAGAGGAATGCTCGTCTCGTCATTCCTCTCTGCCCTCGCCTTCTTTGCGGTGTATCTACTGACTGAAAGCACATTAGGGAATCATGGTTTATGGTTAGCCCAGATTGTCTACCTCGCTATGCGTGGCATTATCCAGACAGTCTGGTTCCGATTAAGATTAAGTTCCTTGCAAGCGATGGAGATGACAAAGTAGAAGTTTGCCTTTGCCGTCGCGAAGATGCATGCCGTTTCCCTGACAATAGCGGAAGTACTTGCACTTAGCACATTCGTCCTTCTTCATCCATTCGCGGTTGCGATAGGGATGATAGCGGTTCTCCCACACCTCCATGAAGTCATCCTCGTAGATGTTCCCTTGGTTATAGTCTGCACGGATGCTGGCACAGGCTGCTATAGAACCGTCGGCCATCACAGAACCCACCGTCACACCGGCCTGACATGAGAACAGGCGGCTACGCACTTCCCCCTCGTAATTGCCAAGAAAACCCTCACAGCCATAATCAGCCCGGATGCGACCCTCTTGACGAACTCGTTTGAGATAATCGAAGACTCCACGAAACTCTTCATCGGTCAGTCGCATATCAGGATCGAGGGCAGCACGCCCTACAGGGAAGACAGTAAAGAGTCGCCATCGTTTCACGCCCTTCGAGATTAAAAATTCCTTGATTTCATCGAGCTTCGGATAGTTACGACGATTGACACAGGTGACGATGTCGAAGACAAAGCCCTCTGTAGCGACCAACATGTCTATTGCCTGACTCACCATCTGGAAACTCTGGTCATTGCCCCGCATCCAGTTATGGTCTGACTCTAAACCGTCGAGACTGATGGCCATCGAGTGGATGCCTGCTCGCAAAAGGCCTTGCCAACGTTGGGGAGTGAGATGCAGCGCATTGGTCACCATACCCCAAGGAAATCCCTTTTCGTAGATAGCCCGTCCACATTCCTCTAGATCACGTCGCATCAGAGGCTCGCCGCCTGAAACGACGACGAACACCTTATGGGGATCTGTCTTCGCAGCGATTCCGTCAAGCACACGCAAGAAATCCGTCTTGGGCATGTCGTTGCTCTCAGACTTCATTTTACAATCGCTGCCACAGTGACGACATTTCAGGTCACAGCGCAAGGTGCATTCCCAAAACAACTGTTTCAGAGGATGCTCCTCACGGACGAGTTTCTCCTTCTGTCGCCAAAGTTCAAGGGCAAGTTTCTTCTTGAGGGTCAGGGGAGTAGGCTTCATTGTTTCTTCTTCAGTCTGACATCTGTGGTCACTTCGTATTTGCCAACATACCAATGGTGGTCTCCTTCTTCAACTTCCACAGCCTTGCCATAGTCAATATCGAGCGTGTCATTTAGGAATTCACCGCCATTGGCCTCTCCGTCAATGTCTTCAACAACCAGTTTTACCCTTTTATCATAAGGCATTCCACTGTTTTTCAACTGGTAATTACCCGATTCGTTCGTCTGTATCGAGTCTATACCGAAGACATAAGTCCCTGTATCATTCTTAGAGATTTCTTTCAAAGAGGTCTTGATGCCTTTTATAGGTGTGCCCGCCTCATCTGTCACCGTACCTTTCAGGATATAGTCGGCATGAGGAGTTCCATACTCTACAGGCGTCGAACCATATTCATCCGGCTCATCGAGTGAGCAACTAAAACCTAACATCGACAGCAAGGCCGTCAAAACAGCGTTGTACCAACGATTAAATCTTACTTTCATCTTTCAAATTATTAATGAGTCTTTTCCCTTATAACTGAAAAGGGTTGGAAATCCTACACAAATAAAGAAAGAGTTAACAATTATTAGCTATTTCCCGCTGCCCACTATTTTCGAGATATCCATAATCATACCACCGTTGCCACTCATGATCTGAGGCATCTTACCGTCCCATTTCTCTATCATATCCTCCTGAACGATCATCGGTGAGAGCGAAGCAGCAATGGTGCGATTATAGTAAGCCTCAGCATCAGCCTTGATCTTCATCGCCTTCGCATTTCCTTCGGCCTTGGCAACGGCAATTTTAGCGTTAGCCTCAGCCTCTTTCACCTCGTTCTCTGCCTTTAAGGCACTCTGGATGGCCGTGTTCTTGGCATCGATCATCGACAACAACGACGATGGAGGCGTGATCTTTGAAGTGAACTCCTCCACAAGGAATCCCTCAGACATCAGCGATTTCTCCAGTCGGCTGCGGACGTCACGCTCGAAATTAGCTCGGTTCGACATCAGCGAGTCTGAGGTATACTGGTTGGCACAGGTACGGTATGCCTCATAGATACAAGTGCGGATATAACCTTCTTCCAGGTCCTTCACACCCACACGGTATTTCGTGAAGATATCACAAGCCTTGTCTGGATTGATACGATACGCGATGGTGGGGTCCATCTCAAAGAGCGATGCATCCTTCGCATTCACAGAGAATGTTTCGTATTGCTTGCGCTGTGTAAAGGTAGGATAAGTGAAAACGTTGGTAGTAATAGGATTATAAAAGACCCAACCCTTGCACGTGCCTTCTACACCGCCATAGTCCTGCTCATTAAGCGACCATTTGTGGAAGCGGATACCCACTTCTCCAGAATCAACGACCGTACAACAAGTAGCAAACAAAATCAAAATCAAGGCCAAGCTCCCTCCGGCATAAGCCAAAATGCGATAATACTGTTTCATCTTTCTATCCTTTTAATGGTTATTTTGTGCAAAGATACGAATAATATTCGTAATCCATCATGCATAATGCATATTTTATATGGCCAAGCTGCAAATTTTTCACTTTTCACTCTTCACTTTTCACTTTTTTTTGTATCTTTGCCGTCAAATTATCAACTTAATGATGAAAGGGATTGCAAGATGATACGCATGCTCTTACTATTCGTTGCTATGGGGCTTGCCCCAACGGTTTCAGCTCAAGAAACAGAGTCTTTTGACCTCGAAGCACTCTATCAACAGATTGACGACGCCATCCGCCAGTCGCCCCAATATGTAGCAGAGCGGAAACAACAGATCGCCGTCTGTCGCGACAGTTTCTTAATGGAGAAAAGCGCAGAAGGCCGTCTTGTGATGGCCGAGAAACTGTTCTGGCTATACGAACCCTATAGGAACGACTCAGCTCTTCATTATGCAGAGCTCTGCATCAGCTTTGCCGATTCTCTTCACCACACTGGCCTTACCGGGCGTTTCCGTAGCTTGTTGGCATACCAATGCTCCCGGACTGACATGCATACGGAGTCGCTGGAACAGCTTCATCTCGTAAACAAGTCTGCTCTTGATCAAGCAGGGCTCGTCGACTATTATAATGCCTGGATGCATGTTTGCGGAGAGTTAGGATTATATACACAGCGCAAAGACATACGCCAAAGATCTTTCGACCTACAGAATCTATACCGTGATTCGGTGTTAATGGTTATAGAAAAGGGTAGCGATGAATGGTATCATCTGAAGATGGATATCCTAAATGCCCGACGACAGTTTCAGGATGCTCTTGAGCTCAGCGATCAATGGATCAAGAAGGTCACAGACAATACGCACGAGAGCGCCTATGCCGCTTTCTACCGCTCAATGGTCTTTGCCAATCTCAATAATCACGATATGTTGTGCTACTGGTTGGGAAAGTCGGCCCTTGACGACATCCGTTGTGCAGTCATGAATCAGGCCTCGCTACTCTTTCTGGCTGAGCATCTCGCAAATGACGGCGACCTCAGCCGAGCCCACCGATATGCAGAGTTTGCCAAAGAGTGCAATCTGGACTTCTGTCCTCGCATGCGCACCTATCAGGTCAATCCTTTCGTCAATGTGATCGAGAAAAGCAGTCAGGCCACCCAGTCCCGGGCAAACCTGATTCTCTATATCGCCTCCATCGTGATAGTCCTGCTTCTCATAGCCCTGATCATCGCCATCTTGCTTATCAGAAAAGCAAGACGCAAATAAAAAATTCACGAATCCAACTTAATAATTCTTCGACTTCTGCGTATTATAGATGTATGACACGCTCAGAATTCGAACATATCGCTGCGCAGTTGCGCCAAAGAGTGCTGAAAGTCGGACTCGACTTCTTCGGCAACAAAGAGGATGCAGAAGATGCTGCTCAGGAGACGATGGTGCAGCTCTGGCGTTACCTGGAGCACATTGATGCCGGGCGCAATGTGGAAGCTTTGGCCGTCAGAGTGGCGAAGAACTGCTGCGTCAGCATATCCCGCAAGCAGAATAAGTTTAGAACTGAGACTCCAGCGGTAGCAAACTCTAAACTCTCCACTCTAAACTCTCCACTTTCGCCAGAGATGTTGTTGGAGGCGCAGGATACCCAACGATTATTATCTGAGGCAATAGCCCTGCTGAAACCGCGAGAACGTGAACTCTTCGAGATGCGACAAATAGAAGGGCTCTCAACAGATGAGGTCGTAGAACAGACAGGAATCCCCAAACCCTCAGTCATCGCGATGGTCTCAGCAGCACGAAAGAAAGTATTCACTGAACTTAAAAGGAGGATGAAACAATGACAAACAAAGATATACAGCAACTGATAGACAAGTATCTCGCAGGCGAGACCTCGCCAGCAGAAGAGCGACAGCTGGCCCTTGCACTGCAGCAGCGTCAGGATCTGCCTGAAGACTGGCAGGCTGTCAGCATGATGCTCGGCGAACTCACTCTTGGTGAGGCTGAATACGATGCCATCATGGCACAGAGAAAACAAAAGTCCTCTGCCCTCATCATCGCCTTGCGGATCATCTCGTCGGTAGCCGCCATCTATCTGATAGGTCTTTTCTTCTGGCTTCAACAGGAGCCAGTGGCCAAGGTGGAGACTGCATATAATAATAAGGTGGAGAAATCACAGCCTGCTCCGCAGCTTGAATACTGCACGGAGGGAACACCCCGGGAAATTCTGATGTGCTATCTGGAACGCAGGCTGGCACAACCCGATACCTATTCACAATTAAAACGAATGAACAATGAAAGCAAATAAGAATCTGATGGTGGCAGCACTGATTTTGCTGCTCTTGACATCGTGTAAGAAAGACGGTCAGATGTTGACGGTCATCAATGAAGACGGCACCTGTGTGCGGGAGTTGACCAAACACGTCTCTCCTAGAGATTTGATAGACTCTGACATCTATCCTGACAATGGCAAGGAGGCTAAAATGGAAGATTGGGAGCAGACCTGGTCGCTGATGGGCGAAGATACACGTTATCCGATGCCTATGACGCAGGAACAATACGATAGTATTCAGCGCAATTACCACGGAGAATATGTTCCAGAAATGGTACTTAAGCATTATAAACGGGTATTCCCGTCGGTAGAGGATATGAGCAACAACTTACCAATAAATAATTCTATGCTTAAGGTAGAGGGCTCGCTAAAAAAACATTTTAAGTGGTTTTATACGGATATTGAATTCAATGAGACGTATGCTTATAACGATAGCACCTTTTACTTCCCCATACCACTCGACCGCTTCATCAGTGCCGACTCCGCTTCCTATTGGTTTACAGGTCAGCCCGACTTGTCACAGAAGCGCAGCGGTGCAGAGTTGAAGGAACTGCTCGACGAGATAGAGGGAAAAGTCAGCAAGTGGATTAACGCCAACCTGTTTGCCGAGATGTATGATTATGTCTATATTGAGAATTACGATAAGATCAAGAACTCGCCTGTAAGCAAAGAGCGATTCATTGCCCTACGCGACACCTTAGCCATGAGTCCCGCCATCCTCAACCAACAGCCCTATAATAACGGAAAAACTATAATGAAGGTTATCAATGACTATTTCAAGTCCGATGCCATCACATCTGCCATTTGTCTGTATGACAGCATTGACACGCATTATACTAAACACGGGCAAATAATGGAACTATTCTTGGACTACGACCTCGTGATGCCTGGTAAGGTGAGAGATGCAGGTATGGGGCTTTACGACGGTGAGGTCATCCATTACAAACTAACTGGTGATCGGCTGATTCCAGGCTCATACACAATCACAGCCACTTCTCGCGTGACTAATATCTGGGCTTTTGTTGTGACGTTACTCGTCATCGCCATTGCCGTTGGCAGTTTCTTCTATCGCAAGAAGAAGTAATAAAACGCGACTTCAAGTGGTTATTGGATAGAATCCGTCACTTCCGTATTGGGAGCAGCCGCAGAAAGCGAGTCTGCTCCCTCAAGTGTTGTCTGAAGGATGGTGCTGACGCTGTCTGCATAGGCGCCATTCTGATACTCTCTGGGAACAGGTCCGTAGCAAGCTGAGAAAACAAAAGCTGCAGAGCCGAAACCTAAAATGCTCAGCAGTTGACGGAAAGCACGACTATTGAAAAACCTCTTTTTCATCTCTTTTCGATTTTGTGGCAAAGATAAGAAAATTCCCCCATTCAGCCAAAAACAAGCACTTAAAGATACTTAATTCGGTTAAATAATATTAAAATCAAGTCGCTTTCCTCTTTCTTCGTTCCTCTTTCCACTAATTGTTTGTACCTTTGCAGTCCGATTTAGGGGAGAGACTTAGAATCCCCGTGAAATGTTGTGTGAATAGCGGCGTCTTTGGCCGGGCGTAGCGGTTCGTGAATCAGCGTTTCTTACGTTCGTTAGACTTGCAGCCGGGAGTTAGACCTCGGATGTGGGTTTATGCGCGTACATTAATTAATAAGTTAAACTGTTTTTTAGTAGTAAAATTAAAAATGAACACTTTAAGTTACAAGACTATTTCCGTGAACAAGGAAACAGCGAAGAAGGAGTGGGTGGTAATCGATGCCACAGACCAGGTTGTTGGTCGTCTCGCTTCTAAGGTAGCAAAGCTCATTCGCGGAAAGTACAAGCCAACTTTCACCCCGCATGTTGACTGCGGTGACAACGTGATCCTTATCAATGCCGATAAGGTGGTATTTACTGGTAAGAAAGAGACCGATAAGGTCTATACCCGCTACACAGGTTATCCTGGTGGCCAGCGTTTCCAGACTCCTGCCGAGCTGCGCAAGCGCAACGGTGGTGTGGAGAAGTTCCTCCGTCATGCCGTGAAGGGTATGCTGCCAAAGGGTCCCCTCGGACGCAGCCTGCTGAACAACCTCTACATCTATGAGGGTACAGAACATCCGCACGAGGCTCAGAAGCCGAAGGCAATTGATATTAACCAGTATAAATAATAAGGAAAGATGGAAGTAATTAACGCAATAGGTCGTCGTAAGAGCTCTGTAGCCCGCGTATATGTTTCTGAGGGTACAGGTAAGATCACGATCAACAAGAAAGAATTAGAGACTTATTTCCCGTCAGCTATCCTGCAGTATGTGGTGAAGCAGCCGCTGAACCTGCTTGAGGTTGCTGAGAAGTATGACATCAAGGTAAACCTCGACGGTGGTGGTTTCACTGGTCAGAGCCAGGCTCTGCGCCTTGCCATCGCCCGTGCTTTGGTGAAGATCAACGAAGAGGACAAGAAGAAGCTGAAGGATGCCGGTTTCCTGACACGTGACAGCCGTGAGGTAGAGCGTAAGAAGCCAGGTCAGCCCAAGGCTCGTCGTCGCTTCCAGTTCAGTAAGCGTTAATCGATACTGGACACGTTTAGTATCTAAACTCGTTGGATTCTTTTGGACTACCATCGGGCTGATTCTGGACAAGTAATCGCTTTAGCGCTTTTACCAAGCGTAGCGACTAAAAGAATTAAAAAGAAAGTAAACAATTTAAAAAGCAAGAAAACAAAATGGCAAGAACAAATTTTGACCAGTTGCTGCAGGCAGGCTGTCACTTCGGCCACCTGAAGCGTAAGTGGAACCCCTCAATGGCTCCCTACATCTATACCGAGCGTAACGGTATCCATATCATCGACCTGCACAAGACAGCCGCTAAGATTGACGAGGCTGCCGAGGCTCTGAAGCAGATTGCCAAGAGTGGCAAGAAAGTGCTGTTCGTCGCTACTAAAAAACAGACCAAGGAAGTGGTTGCTGAGAAGGCTACAAGCATTAATATGCCTTACGTCATCGAGCGCTGGCCCGGTGGTATGCTCACCAACTTCCCCACGATTCGCAAGGCCGTGAAGAAAATGGCGAACATCGACAAATTGATGAATGATGGTACATTTGGTAACCTGTCAAAGCGCGAGCTGCTGCAGATTACCCGTCAGCGCGCCAAGCTGGAGAAGAACCTCGGTTCTATCGCCGACCTGACCCGTCTGCCCAGCGCTCTGTTCGTTGTAGACGTGCTGAAGGAGCAGATTGCCGTTCGCGAGGCTAACCGTCTGGGTATCCCCGTGTTCGGTATCGTTGATACCAACTCTGACCCCAACAACATCGACTTCGTAATCCCCGCTAACGACGACGCTAAGGACAGTGTTGAGGTGATTCTCAATGCCTGCTGCGCCGCTATGGCTGAGGGTATCGAGGAGCGCAAGGTTGAGAAGGCCGATGAGAAGGCTGCTGACGCTCAGGCTGATTCCGACGAGGAGGAAGTAAAGCCCCGTCGTCAGGCTCGCAAGGCCCGCAAGGAAGAGGCTCCCGTAGCTGAAGCACCCGCAGAGGCTGCTCCTGCGGCTGAGGAAGAGGCTCCCGCCGCTGAGTAATAGTTAAAGGTAAAAAGGTAAAAAAGTAAAAAGGTAAATAAAATGGCAATTTCAATTGACGATATCAAGAAGCTTCGCGCAATGACTGGTGCTGGTCTGGCTGACGTAAAGAAGGCTCTGACCGAGGCTGATGGCGACTTCGATAAGGCCAAGGAACTGCTCCGTGAGCGTGGCCTGGCTATCGCTGCCAAGCGTAGCGACCGTGAGACATCTAATGGTTGTGTACTCGTAAAGAAGGTGGATGGCTTCGCAGCTATGCTCGCCTTGAAGTGTGAGACCGACTTCGTAGCCAATGGTGCTGACTTCATCGCTCTGACTCAGGCTATCCTTGACGCAGCTATCGCTGCTAAGGCTGCTGACCTCGAGGCTGTGAAGGCTCTCGACATCAATGGTCAGAGTGCTCAGGAGGCTGTGACACAGCGCTCAGGTATCACTGGTGAGAAGATGGAGCTCGACGGCTACCTGACTCTCGAGGGTGACAATGTGGAAATTTACGACCACATGGGTAAGCACACGCTGTGCACGATGGTTCAGACCAACAAGGCTGCTGCTGAGCAGGGTCACCTCGTAGCTATGCAGGTAGCTGCCATGAAGCCCGTAGCTCTCGACGCACAGAGCGTTGACCAGAAGATCCTCGACGAGGAGTACAAGACCTCTTTCGAGAAGACCAAGCTGGAGCAGGTGGAGAAGTTCGTGGAGATGAAGCTCAAGAAGGCTGGCATCAACCCCAATCTCGTTGACTCTGAGGATCACATCGAGAGCAACACCGCTAAGGGTTGGCTCACCAAGGAGCAGGCTGACGAGGCCCGTAAGGTCATTGCTGACGCAAAGGTCGAGGGTGAGGCTCAGCTGAAGATGCCTATGATTGAGAACATCGCCAAGGGCCGTGTTCAGAAGTTCCTGAAGGAGAGCTGCCTGGTTGACCAGGAGTTCCAGTTCGGCGACGGCGACAAGGCTACTGTTGCTCAGTGGCTCGCTAAGCAGGACAAGGATCTGAAGATCGTTGCCTTCAAGCGCTTCACACTCGTAGCTGACTAATACTTAGCTTAAGTATAAAAAGAATCGGCACTGCTTTTTGCAATGCCGATTTTTTTGTTTGCTTATTTCCTGCCGAAGTCAGCTGGAACCTCGCCCCATTTGGAGGTTTCCCACTTGATGATGGGATTCCGGAAATTATGCGTATTGAGCCATTGCTCTGCCCGCAAAATGATCTGATAGAGTTGTTCCGTCTGTGGCGTGCGTTCAAGTTTGGTCTTGCACTTACGTTTCTGAACCCAGAGGATGGCGTTGTAGGAGTCGGAATAGATCGCCTTATCGTGAAGCCCCTGATTCCAGCAGAGTGCAAGGGCATGAACGATAGCCAGAAACTCCCCAATATTGTTGGTGCCGTGAATAGGGCCGAAGTGAAACACCCGATAGCCGGTCTGCAAATCGATAGCCTGATATTCCATCGGCCCGGGATTGCCTGAACAGGCAGCATCCACAGCCCATGCGTCTGCCCGTACCTCCATCGGCAGCGGAAGCACTGTATCGTGGCGATAATCCGGAGGGTTCTGCATCACATTCTCTCTGGTACTTCGATGCCAAGCAGGGCCATACCGTTTTTGATGATCTTGGCCACATTCTTTGCCAATACGAGGCGGAAGAGCTTCTTCTGCTCATCAGGCTCGTTAAGGATTGAGTAGTCGTGATAGAACTGGTTGAACACCTTGGTGAGTTCGTAGCAGTAGTTGGCGATGCCTGAGGGCGAATAGTCCTTACCGGCCTGCTCGACAGCAGCGCCGAATTCATTCATCTTCTGGATCAGCTCGACTTCCTTACTAGAAAGACTAGATATGCTAGATAATCTAGAGAAACTAGGAGCCTTACGGAGGATCGAGCGGATACGGGCGTAGGTGTACTGAATGAAGGGCCCCGTGTTACCATTGAAATCAATACTCTCCTCAGGATTGAAGAGCATGTTCTTACGGGCATCGACCTTGAGGATAAAATACTTCAAGGCACCCATACCCACGATACGGGCAATATTGCGACGCTCCTCTTCGGTCATATCATCAAATTTGCCCAATTCCATCGAAGTCTTATAGGCATCATCAACCATCAGTTGTATCAGATCGTCAGCATCAACGACGGTTCCTTCACGGCTCTTCATTTTTCCATTGGGTAACTCCACCATACCATAGGAGAAATGGACGAGCTCTTTACCCCACTTGAAACCTAAACGGTCGAGCAGGATGGAGAGAACCTGGAAGTGGTAGTTCTGTTCGTTGCCAACGACATAAATCATCTTATCAATAGGAAAGTCCTGGAATCGCATCTCGGCAGTACCGATATCCTGGGTCATATAGACAGAGGTGCCATCACTGCGGAGAAGCAATTTCTGGTCGAGACCCTCATTGGTGAGATCTGCCCAGACGGAGTTGTCTTCATGACGTTCGAAGAGACCCTTGGCGAGGCCTTCCTCTACCTTGGCCTTACCCTTGAGGTAGGTCTGCGACTCATAGTAAATCTTATCGAAAGCAACTCCCAGTTTCTTGTAGGTCTCGTCGAAGCCGGCATATACCCAGTTGTTCATCTTCTCCCAGAGCGCACGCACCTCAGGATCGTTCTGCTCCCACTTGACCAGCATCTCGTGAGCCTCCTTGATCAGCGGTGCTTCCTGCTTGGCTTTTTCTTCATCCATGCCTTGGGCAACCAGTTCCTTGATTTCCTCGCGATAGTGCTTATCAAAAGCCACATAATAGTCGCCAATCAGATGGTCGCCTTTCTTACCGGAAGTCTCCGGTGTCTCACCATTGCCATATTTCAGCCAGGCCAACATCGACTTACAGATATGGATACCACGATCGTTGACGATATTGGTCTTCACCACCTTGTTACCGTTGGCCTCCATAATCTGAGCCAATGACCACCCCAGCAGGTTATTGCGCACATGACCCAGGTGCAGAGGCTTATTGGTGTTGGGCGAAGAGTATTCAATCATCACAAGTGGCGAATCGTCTGAGGCCTTCTTCATTCCAAAGTTGTCGTCGGCATCGATGGCACTAAGCAGCTCCACCCATGCACCGTCACCAATGCTCAGGTTGAGGAAACCTTTCACCACATTGAACTTCTCGACAGCAGAGCAGTTCTTTACCAGATATTCACCAATTTCCTGTGCTGTCTGCTCAGGACTCTTTTTGGCTGCCTTAACAAAAGGGAACACCACGAGTGTCAGGTTTCCCTCAAACTCACTTCTTGTCTTCTGCAGCTGCAACATCTTCTCGGATGCTTCCATCTCATAGAGGGCCTTCACGGCCTCACCTGCAGCTTTGCTGATTAACGCTTCTACATTCATACCTTATTCTGATTTTGGGTGCAAAGGTAACAAAAAAATCTTGATGCTCCTAAATAATTGATAAAATATTTGGCGGTTTCGGGAAATAGCCGTACCTTTGCACATTGAAAACGCGCCGCAATGGTGGAATTGGTAGACACGAGGGACTTAAAATCCCTTGACCCGAAACGGTCGTGCGGGTTCGAGTCCCGCTCGCGGCACTTATTTTTTCCTAAAAACAATTCGAATTATTTTTATGCAGAACAAACATCTTTTTCTTTTATCAGCCGCTGCAGTGATGCTCTTTGCATCTTGTTCCAAATTAGGACCGCTGTCGGCAGATAACTTCAACGTGACTCCAAATCCTCTGGAAACACAGGCCGGTACTGTGCCCGCCACTATCAACGGTCACTTCCCAGAGAAATACATGAAGCGCAAGGCTGTGGTAACTGTCATGCCTGAGTTGCGCTATTCCAATGGCACCATCGTGAAGGGCAGCAGTGCTACCTTCCAGGGTGAGAAGGTGATGGGTAACGACCAGACCATCTCTTACCGTCTGGGTGGCAACTACACGATGAAAACCAACTTCAAGTATGCTGACGATAACAAGGCCGATATGTATCTGACCTTCCTGGCAAGTATCGGCAATAAGCAGATGAAGGTGCCCGAGGTGAAGGTAGCAGAAGGTGTCATTGCCACATCTGAACTGTATAAGAAGACCCTGACCTCCGCTCAGGCCGCTATCTCACCCGATGCCTACCAGCGTATCAACAAACAGAAGCAGGAGGCTAACATCAAGTTCCTGATTCAGCAGGCAAACCTCCGCAAGAGCGAGCTGGCAAACAACTCTGTTCAGGAGTTTGTGAAGATGCTGCAGAAGATCAACGCCGACCGTGAGGGTCTGAACCTCGAGAATGTGGAGGTGTCAGCCTATGCCTCACCCGACGGTGGTTTCTCCATCAACGACCGTCTGGCCGCCGAGCGTCAGAAGAACTCTGAGCAATATGTAAACCAGGAACTGAAGCGCATTCAGATGCAGGCTAATGTCGATGCAAAGTATACCGCTCAGGACTGGGAGGGATTCCAGGAACTGGTGAAGGCCAGCGACATTCAGGACAAGGATGTCATTCTCCGCGTACTTTCTATGTATAAGGATCCTGAGGAGCGTGAGCAGCAGATCAAGAACATCAGTTCTGCCTTCCGTGAGCTGGCTGATGGCATCCTGCCCCAGCTGCGCCGTGCCCGTCTGACCATCAACTACGAAACAGTTGGCCGCTCTGACGACCAGATTCTCGCACAGATCAAGAATGATGCCACAAAACTGAGCATCGAGGAATTGCTGTATGGTGCAGCCCTGAAGGATAACATCAACGAGCAGGAAGATATCTACAAGCTTGCTGCAGAGGTATATCCCAACGATGCACGTGCCTATAACAACCTGGCTACCATCCAGTATGCACGCGGCAACTACGATGCTGCCAAGCAATATATACAGAAAGCCCAGAGCCTTTCAGCCAATCTGCCTGAGGCTCAGGCAAACCTCGGTATGCTGGCTCTGAAGGCTGGTGACCTGAGCACAGCTGAGCAATATATCGCTGCCGCTACAGGTGCCAACGGCTTGAACGAGGTGCTCGGCAATCTGCATCTGGCACAGGGCAACTTTGCACAGGCAGAGCAGGATTTCGCAGAGATCTACTCCAACAGTGCTGCCCTCGCACAGATTCTGAACAAGAACTACGCATCAGCAGCTGTCACCCTGAAGTATGTGAAGAATCCCGATTCTACGACAGAATACTTGAAGGCTCTCCTTTACAACCGCATGGGTAACAAGGCTGAATCGAAGGAGGCTCTCAACAAGGCTGTACAGGATGCCTTCTATGCCAGGTATGCAGCCAATGATCTGGAGCTGATAAAGTAGTGAATAGTGATTAACGAATAGTGAATAGTAACATGCAATCTATGAAACACATAGCGACATTTGTGCGGCACAGCTTGCTGTTACTATTCACTATTCACTGTTCACTATTAACCATTTCCTGCGGCCCTGACAGTGACCATTTCGAGATGAGTGGACAGTTCAAGGGCTTCAATCAGGGAGAACTTTACGTTTACACCACCGACGGTCCCTCGCAGAAACTTGATACCATTGCTATTATCAATGGCGGTTTTGAGTATAGTACCGTGTTGGATAATCCACGCACCTTCGTTATCGTCTTCCCCAATTTCTCAGAACTGCCCATCATCGGACAACCGGGCAAGGATGTGACAATAGAGGGTGATGCCTCACACCTGAAAGAGGTGGAGGTGAAAGGCACCGATGAAAATGAGGCGATGACAGCCTTCCGACTGCAAACCAGTCAGATGACACCGCCTGAGGTGGCAAAGGCGGCTGAGGAGTTCGTCAACAATAACCCACAGGCATTGGCCAGCATCTACATCCTTAACAAGATCTTCATCCAAAGTCAGACACCCGACTATGACAAAGCCCTCCAACTGGCAACGGTCATCATGGAGGCATCGCCGGAGAATCACGTCATTGCCAAACTGAAGAAACAGTTGGAAGGCCTTAAGTCTTTCAAGGAGAACAGCCAACTCCCCCGGTTCTCTACGCTTGACATTGACGGCAAGTCTGTTTCGAACAGCGACCTGAATGGCAAGGTGAATGTCATCAGTACATGGGCTTCATGGAACTATGATAGTCAGAATGCCCAGCGCAAACTGAAACGGTTGGAACGTGATCACGGCAGCCAGCTGAAATATGTCAGCATCTGCCTCGATGCCAGCAAAAAAGAGTGTCGCAGGAATATGGACCGTGACTCTATCCGATGGCACAACATCTGCGACGGGAAGATGTGGGAGACGCCGATATTGGGGCAGCTAGGGCTCTATTTCGTGCCTGACAATATCATTACTGACAGCAGGGGCAAGATACTCGCCCACTCGATAACGACGAACGAGTTAGACCGGAAGATAGAAGAACTGCTGAAATAGAGACACAACAATAACCAAATAACTTTAAATTATGCTAGTAAAAACATTCAGCGCAGCCGTTAATGGGCTTGAGGTAACGACAGTCACTGTCGAGGTAAGCATGACCCGAGGGGTGATGTTCCATTTGTCTGGACTGGCAGATACTGCCGTCAAAGAGAGTTATGACCGTATCCGTGCCGCAATGTCGAACATCGGCTTCAAACCGCCTACGGCAGAAATTACCATCAATCTGTCACCTGCTGATATCCGTAAGGAGGGCAGCGGCTACGATCTACCACTGGCCATCGGCATTCTGGCAGCTCACTCAAAGATTGCCGACGATCTGTTATCGCAGTACATGATGATTGGTGAATTGGGACTCGACGGGCAGCTGAAGCCCGTCAACGGTGCCTTGCCAGTAGCCATCCGCGCAAGAAAAGAACAGTTCAAAGGTCTCATCGTACCCAAGGAGAATGCCCGCGAGGCGGCTGTCGTCAACAATCTCGAGATCTATGGCATGGACAATCTCGCCGATGTCATCAGCTTCCTCAACGGCAACGACAATTACGAAACAACCGTTGTCGATACCCGTCGTGAGTTCTACGAGCATCAATACTCCTTCGATCTTGACTTTGCAGAAGTGAAGGGCCAGGAAAGTGTGAAGCGTGCCTTGGAGGTAGCCGCAGCCGGTGGACACAATATGATTATGATAGGTCCGCCAGGCAGCGGAAAGTCAATGATGGCCAAGCGCCTGCCTAGCATCCTGCCTCCCCTGTCGTTGGCCGAGAGCCTGGAAACCACACAGATACACTCCGTTGCAGGCAAATTGCCTAGTGGCACATCGCTCATCTCACAACGCCCCTTCCGCAGTCCGCACCACACCGTGTCGCAAGTGGCGATGACGGGTGGTGGCAATCATGCTTTGCCTGGTGAGGTAAGTATGGCTCATAATGGCGTGCTCTTCTGCGATGAGTTGCCGGAGTTCAACAAGACTACCCTTGAAGTGCTCCGTCAGCCGCTCGAAGACCGCAAGATTACCATCTCCCGTGCAAAATACACAGTGGAATATCCATGTTCGTTTATGTTCGTCGCTTCAATGAACCCTTGCCCTTGTGGCTATTACGGGGACCCCACGCACCATTGTGTCTGTACCCCGGGACAGATACAGCGTTACATGAATAAGATCAGCGGCCCCCTACTCGACCGAATCGACATCCATTGCGAAGTCTTAGTGGTGCCCTTCAAGGAGTTGTCGCAGATGGAGCCCGGCGAACCCAGCAGTGTGATTCGTGAACGGGTGATCAAGGCCCGCCAGATTCAGGAACAGCGCTACAAAGACTATAAAGGCATCCACTGCAATGCCCAGATGTCGGAACGGATGATCCATCTGTTTGCTGAGCCTGACCAGCCAAGTCTCGATATGCTCCGTATGGCCATGGAGCGCCTGTCGCTCTCCGCCCGTGCCTATAGCCGCATCCTGAAGGTGGCCCGTACCATTGCCGACCTGGAAGGTTCAGAGCGCATCCAAAGCCAGCATATCGCCGAGGCCATCGGTTACCGTAACCTCGACCGTGGCGACTGGGCAGAACGCGGCTGCTAAACGTGAAAAAAACTCAAGGCGCAGCAACTTTTCACTTTTCACTATTCACTATTCACTAAAAAGTTGTACCTTTGCATCCGTATGAACGAAGCAAATTGTACACAACTGCTGGAGGAGCACGGCATCAAGCCTACGGCTAACCGTATCGTTGTGTTGCGGGAACTGGCCAAGAGCCTGCGTCCTGTGACCCTTGCAGAGTTGGAGACCAGGATACTGACCATCGACAAGTCAAATATCTTCCGGGCTCTGACGCTCTTCCGTGAGCACCACCTCGTGCACGTCATCGAAGGGGGCAGCGAAGGTGTACGCTACGAACTCTGTCATAGCCACGACCACGACTACGATGAGGATATCCACCCGCATTTCTTCTGTGAGAAGTGTCAGCAGACCTATTGCCTCGATTATACGGAAATACCTGAAATCAGTCTTCCCAAAGGCTTTGAGAAGAAGACTGCCAACCTTATGATTAAAGGAATTTGCCCAAACTGTAAGAAGTGAAAAGTGAATAGTGAAAAGTATAAAGTGATCGCGTTTGATGCGGATGACACGCTGTGGGACTGCCAGTCGCATTTTGAAGAGGTGGAGAAGCACCTCTACAGCTTGATTGCACCCTATTGTGAGAATCCGAAGCTGGAACTTTTTAACACGGAATCCGGCAATATGGCCGACCTCGGCTATGGCTGCAAGGCTTTTACCATCAGCATCCTCGAGACGGCCATGCGTGTGGCTGGCAACGATCTGAGCATCACTCAGCTGTCAGAACTCTTATCTCATTGCAAGTCGCTGCTTCACCTACCTGCCACCCCGTTGCCAGAAGTGGAAGAAACGCTGAGAGAAGTAAGAGGGAAGATGGAAGAAGTAAGAGGAAAGATGGTGGTGTTTACGAAGGGAGAGCTTCAGGATCAGGAAAACAAGCTCAAACGTTCTGGTCTGCTGAAATACTTCGACGATGTTGAAATCACTTCCGATAAGTCGCAGGCCGAGTTTCTCGCCCTTTGCGAGCACCATCAGATCCATCCCTCGGAATTGCTGATGGTCGGCAACTCCCTGAAGAGTGACATCGCCCCGGCATTGGCTATCGGCGCCTCAGCCATCTATATTCCCTTCCATGTCACCTGGCAGTTGGAGCATGTAGAAGACTTCGACCATGAGCAGATGGTGAAGATAGAGCATTTCAGCGAGATACTCGACTATGTATGATGGATGATGGAAGATATATGATGTATGATGTAAGATGAAAGAAGGAAGAAGGACGATAATCCTCATACTGGTACTGGCGATTGCGGGGCTCTTTGCGCTGAATCTGGTGATGGGATCGGTCAGAATACCCATAGGCGATGTTGTTACTATCCTGATGGGCGACGACAATGCCAAACCCTCCTGGCGTTTCATCATCCTCGAGTCACGATTGCCCCAGGCCATTACCGCCATCCTCTGCGGAGGAGCATTGGCCGTCAGCGGACTGATGCTGCAGACGGCATTCCGCAACCCCTTGGCGGGCCCGAGCATCTTCGGAATCAACAGTGGGGCAGGCCTTGGCGTGGCTTTGGTGATGTTGCTTCTGGGCGGCAGCATCTCTGCCGGTTCTGTCAGTCTCTCAGGCTTCGTGGCCATCCTTGCAGCCGCCTTTGTGGGGGCCATGACGGTCATGGCACTTATCTTCTTCTTCTCCACCCTCGTACGCAACAACGTGATGCTCCTCATCATCGGCATCATGATCGGCTATATCAGCAACTCCGCCATCTCGCTGCTCAATTTCTTTGCCACCGACGAGGGCGTCAAGTCGTATATGGTCTGGGGCATGGGCTCCTTTGGTGGCGTGTCGATGCAGACCATGCCCGTCTTTGCCACCGTCACCGTCGCAGGACTCATCGGGGCATTGTTACTCATCAAGCCGTTGAATGCCCTTATGCTGGGCGATCAGTATGCTGAAAACCTGGGCATCAATATCCTCCGCACCCGCAACTGGCTGCTGATCGTGACAGGTATCCTCACCGCCATCACCACAGCCTTCTGCGGTCCTGTGGCCTTCATCGGACTGGCCGTGCCCCATATCGCCCGACTGTTGCTCAACACTGACAATCATCGTGTACTCCTGCCCGCCACCATTCTCTGTGGCGCCTTGATAGCCCTGGTCTGCAATCTTGTCTGTTTCCTGCCGGGCGAGAACGGGGTCATCCCGCTGAATGCTGTCACACCGATCATGGGTGCACCAGTCATCATCTATGTAATCATGAAAAATAAGCGTTAAATCTTAACGTGTCGTTTTAAACTCTTTGATGGCGTTGATCAGCGCATCGTTCTCCTCAGGCGTCTGTGCAGCCACGCGGAAACAATGTACGTCAAGTCCATGGAAGTTGGAGGCATCGCGTATCAATATGCCATGATGCTCTATCAGCCAGTTTTTCAGTTCCAGCGAAGTGGCCCACTCGATGTTCACCAGCATATAGTGCGTAAAGGTATCCATCACCATCAGTCCCTCGATTTTCTCCAGTTCGCTCTTCAGTCGCTGGGCCTCCGTCAGATACGCACGCATGTCGGGCAGCACCTTCGGATCGTGCTCCACCAGATATTTTCCAGCTTCGATAGCCAGTGTATTCACCGTCCAGGGCTGTCGTATCTGTCGCAATCGGTCGATAATGATGGGCGAGGCCGTGAGATAGCCCAGCCTGAGTCCCGGGATACAGTATTTCTTAGAGAACGAGCGGATGATCATCGCATTATAGCAGTCCACGACCTCCTTAGGCCTGATCATGGCCTGTATCGTATAGTCGGCATACGACTGGTCGAGCACATGCAGATAGCGCGGGTGCTGTTTGATGATCCGCATCAGCAGCGGCTTTAAGATCACGTTGCCCGTGGGGTTGTCAGGATTGCAGAGCCAGTAGAGACGGTCCTGGGGCAGGATCTCCAGTTCGTCGGTGCGTTCATAGGATATCAGATGGCCGTACATCTTACAGGCATCCTCATATTCATGATAGGTAGGCTGAGGGATGACCGATGCCCAGCCATGATAAAGCTGTGCTATCAGATAGATGGCCTCGTTGGCCCCACTGGTCACCATCACCATGTTAGCCGGAATCCCGAGCCTGCTGGCAATCATCCCCTCCAGTTCCTGGGCCACAGGAGCCGGATAATTTCTGATGGCATCGAGATGCTGCGACAAGTATTCCTTCAGTCCCGTGAGATCTGCCTTCTGGTAGATGTTAGAACTGAAGTTCATCTTCACTTGTCCGCCATAGCGATACGTATCGTCACCGTGCCCGAATATCATCTCTTTACAATTACAGTGAGCGTTTCCGCATTAAAACTAATCCCAGGTCGCTCCACATACCTGGCAAGCGCCCCACTCTGAGCCAGTTCCTGAGGGGTGCCCACATGAAGTACCCTCTTTCCACTTTCCTCTTTCCTCTTTCCACTTTCCTCCATGAGCCAAAGTCTGTCGGCCACCTGCAGCGCCAGTTCGAAGTCGTGTGTCGAGAGGAAGATGGTCTTCTGCGCCTCTCTGGCCAGTCTGCGCAGCAATTGCATCATCTCCACCTTGCTGGGGAAGTCAAGGAAGGCCGTAGGCTCGTCGAGAAAGATGACAGGAGTCTGCTGAGCCAGCGCCTTGGCAATCATCACCTTCTGTCGTTCACCGTCACTGAGGGTATGAACCATCCGCTCGCGCAGACTGCTGATCCTTACGGCATCGATGGCCTCATCCACCACCTGCCAGTCCTCATCGTGCAGCGTTCCCCAGAATCCCGTATAGGGCGAGCGTCCCAGGGCCACCAGTTCGCGCACCGTCATGTTCCTGATGTCCGGTTTCTCTGTCAGCACCACACCGATTGTCTGACTCAGTTCCTTGTCAGTATAGGCCTCTATTTCTTTGCCGGCAATCAGTATTTCCCCGTCCAACTTGGGCTGGAAGGCCGAGAGTGTCCGCAACAGCGTCGATTTTCCCACACCGTTGGCTCCCAACAGGCAAGTCAGCTCCCCGCTTCGGATGGCAGCATCAATACCCTCCGCCACCATGCGTACACCGTTTTTCGTACGGTATCCGATGCTCAGCCCCTTCAGTATGATCGTCTCCCTCTCCACTCTTCACTTCTCACTTTTCACTTTTCACTTCTCACTTCTCACTTCTCAACAGCTCATGTCCTAAGTCCTTCTCATGGCACACGGCGACGATTTTCTCAATCACCTCGTCCATCTTAGGCACATTCACGACCACATACGACGGATAGTCCGCACAGAGCACCACCAGGTTCATCTCCTTCACCCTCACGCCATAGTGAGCCTCGAGCATATACCGGTAGAGGTTCTGCTGGAGGCAATAGTGATAGAAAGGCGTATCCGGCAGTGAGATGCCGTTCTTGCTCCGTCTGCCACCATACGCCTCCACGATGGGCTGTCCCAGCACATTCACCAGTTTACCGCTACGCTTCCAGTCGTAGATGGTCAGCTCGTCCTCGCCAGTCTGGCACACCATATCGATGGTACCTGCCACGTTCAGCTCTATGTCATACACGGGCCATTCCTGCCGGTAGGGGTGAATGTCATAGTCTTTCACGAAGCGGAGGAAGTGCTGTCGTTCCTTCTCCACGCTGATCTGCTCGGTCTTTCCGTCAAAGGTAAAGGGACAGACAGCCCCGAAGCTGCCGTCATGGAAATAGTTCTCCGTCTGTTCGTGTACGAAGGTACCCACCTCACAGGCCAGCCTGCCAGCCCTCTCCCATTTCTTCAGCGACTCCTCTATGGGTATGCCATAACGCTCCAACTGTCGCTGGGCCGCAGCCTGCGCATCAAACTGCTCAAAGAAATAGGCAATCAGCGAACTGACAGGCAGTAATTGGGTCTCCTCCTTATAGGTATAAATATGATTTTCGGGTTCAAAGTCGATATACTGGTCCTGGTCATATTTCCCAGCATCAGTAAATCGCGCAATCTTCTCCTTAGTAGTCATTGGTTTCATTGCTTTTTTAAAACCAGGCTATCTGACGCCGCCGCCGAAGCCGCCGCCGGAGAAGCCGCCACCGCCGCCTCCCCATGAGGAATGGCCGCCACGGCCTGAGGCGCGGGCCTCGCGGGCAGCTTTGTTGGCCACGGCACGCGAGGTGCTGTTCAAAAGGGTGGAACGGATCATCGGCAGGGTCATGTTGTCTGCCATCTGATTGGCCACCTGGTCCATATTGAAATATTCGGGATTGATTTTCTTCATGTCCTTGATCACCTGATCGGCAATGCCGAAGAGGGTGGCATAGATCATGTAATCCTTCCACAGGGCCACCTCCTGGACATGACGCTCGTCGAGCAGCGAGAACTCCTTGAGGAACTTCTTCAGGCCGAACACCTGGCGCACCTCTTCGAGGCGGTCCTTGTAATGGGTGATGCCCGTCTTGGTGTGGAGGGTGTTGATGAACGAGTCGGTGACGCTCTCGTTCTTGGTGCTGCGCATAAATGTCTTCAGCTCCTTTGGCTCGAGGATCGTGTCGGAGCCGGCGGCTGTCTTGAAGATATTGTGGATCTTACGTAGCAACAGGGGCTGGGCGGCATAGTTGGGCAGTTCGTGGATGACGAAGTTCTGCTCGCTCTTGCCTTTCTGGTTGAGACGCGACTCGATGGAGATGGCGCCCATGTCGATGAGCTTGAGGACACAGGCAGAGAGCAGGTTGTTGTAGTCGGTGCCGAAATAACGGTAGGCATTCAGCATGTCGTTGGCCTGCTGGAGATTGCCCTGCATGGGGATGTCGCGAAACCAGAGCAGGTCCTTGAACGCCTTCTTACGGGCACGCCAGACATAGACGAAATACCAGATGCCTCCCACGATGGGCAGGACGAACATGCCTACAAAAAAGAGGAGCCCGATGAAAACGTCGAAGTCATCTGACGATGACCCGCCACCGTCGCCATAGCCACCCACATAGTCGCTTCCCTCGAAGGCCTGCTGTTTCTTGGTCTCGAACGAGTCGGCATCCTGGATATCGGGCTCGAAGAGGCCCTTGTCGAAACGGCACATGATATACATGGCGCCGCTGGAGCCGAAGGGCTCGTCGTTGTAGGCCACCATCTTGCCTTTGTCATAGCCGAGCTCGCCGCCGAAACGGAAGCCCCAGATGCCGCTGTTCTCCTCGGTCAGGAGTGAATCGGCCTCGATGGTGAGGTAGGCCTTATCGGGCTTGGGGTTGACATCAGCGTCGAGGAAGACGTGACGGATGGCGTCGGCATCGGGATGGGCGTGCATGATGTTGGTGTAAGTATAGCTGGTGATATAGGTCCGCTCACCGCTGTCGCCAAGACCCCAACAAAGCTCATAGCCACCATGCTTGACAACGATGCCACACTTGCCAGCCTTCCAACTGCGGGAGCGGTCGATGTCCCAACTGCCGACATTCTCGTATTCGAGTCCTGTCTCGTCAGTGACCTGCAAGTCGCGCACCTCACTGCCGGCAAAGACGCCCAAGCCGATGTAGCACTCGGTGCCCTCGGAGTCGATGCTCATCTGACGGGTCTCGGTGATACGGGCGTCACCATTATGGCTCAACACCACGCGGATGTCGAGCCTATTGAGGGAGGGACGGGCTGAGGCCGTGAGGGACAAGAAGAGGAAGGTGGAAAGCGGAAAGAGGAAAGAGAATACTCTGCTGCAGACATTTCTCATTCCACCTTCCACTTTCCTCTTTCCCCTAAATCTACTTTTTAAAAGCTTCATCGAGGTTGGGGTATTGTTTCTTCTCCTCGCTGTCGACCTTGAGGTAATCCTTCTGGTCGAAGTGGAGCATGGAAGCAACGATGCTCGACGGCCACTGACGCACCATACGATTCATCTTCGTAGCGGTGTCGTTGTAGATCATACGCGACATGCGTACGTTCTCCTCGTACTGCTTCATACCCTCCTGCGCCTCACGGTAGAGGTCGCTGGCCTTCAGTTCGGGATAGCGCTCGAAGACGACGTTCAGACGACCCATCATCTGGGTGAGCAGGTCGCTCTGCTGATTGATGCTCTCGGGCGTGGCGGGCAGATTGCCGTTGCCAAGATTGCCACTACGGGCCTGTACGGCCTGGATGATGGTTTCCGACTCGTGCTTGGCATACTGCGCAGCGGTCTTGGCGAGGGCGATGACGGCGTCGAAACGGGAATTGAGCTGCACCTCGATCTGGCTCAGGGCGTTCTTACACAACTCGTCGAGATTGACGAGCGAGCGCTGTGTGGAGATGAAATAACCTCCTACGATCACCACAAGGGCGATAACAACTAATAATACTGCCATAATCTTTATAAATTACTTGCGAACGATCTCGATCTTCTGGATGAAGACATTGGTGCTGGCCTTCGAACGGGCCAGTTTGATGACCTTGCTGCCGGCAGCCTTGTCGTTGACGTCGTAGCTGTTGGTGTTGGGCTGCTGACCCACGTTCTCGTGGATGTTGTTCCACTTCACCTCGCTGCCTTCGTCGATCACCTCACCGGTCTCGAAGAGAATGTAGAGAGTGCCGTTGGCATCGGTGTCCTTCTTGCGGTAACCGGTCATCTTGATGACGTCACCTTCCTTCAGTGCTTCATCGAGGGTGATGGTGATGTTGTCGGTCTCGATGTTGGCCTTCTTACTGCTGACGGTGATCTCCTTGCCTACCTTACCTTCGTCGGCGCCATTGCCCACGACTGTACCACCGGTGAACACACCGTCATAGAACGAGAAGATAACCGTGCCCTCAGAAGGAACCACGCCAGTGCCCTTCACATCGAAAGGCTTTGTGCAGAGGTTCAGGGTGGGATAGCCGGCGTTGGTCATCTTCACGACGGCTCCCTGCTGATCGGTGATGAAGGTGATGACACCGTCCTTCACCGTGTAGTCCTTACCCTCGACGAGGGCAGCGTTGCCGGCGGTGATGCTGAAGACGGTGGCCTGAGGCTCAGCCTCCATACCCTTGGCAGAAGCCTGGGCAGAGAGGTCGACGACAGATCCGTTAGGAGCCACCTCCATATCAGCCTGCGGTGCATAGTGGAACTGCTTCTTCTTCGATGTAGTGTTCATGCTTGCGGGCAGAGCGGGCATCGTGGCAAGGGTCATCTTGTTGTTGTCGAAATAGAATTGCTTGGTGACATCGGGCACCGTGACACCGGTCAGCTCGTTGTCGTTGACATAGACGTTGGTGAGCTTGTCGGAAGCGATATCGAGCGCACCCTTGATTTTGTTGTTTCTGACATCAAACCATTTCACTGCGGGCATGGCAGCAGGGTTGATGGCGGTCAGGGCATTATAGCTGGCATTGAAGGTTCCCAGCTTCTCGTAAGAGTCTGCCAGGGCAATCTCCTCGATCTTATTATATTGTACATAGATACCCTCCAGCTTGGTGTTGTTGGTCAGGTCGAGCTCTGTCAGTGCACCGATGCCATTGGCATTACCCTGCAGCGACAGATAGGTGAGCTCGGGATTGTTGCTGACGTCGATGCTCTCCAGCTGCGGGGCAGCGGTCATGTGGTTGATGGTGAGCGAAGTCAGTGTGGGCACTTTCGATACGTCGACCTTCTTCACAGGACTGTTGTTGAAGCTGAACTGTGTGAGGGCGGGCAGTGCAGGCAGTTCGACAGCCGTTGCGCTGGAACCGGTGATGCTCACCTGTACCACATTCTTCAGCTTGGGCTGGTCGAAAGCCGTGGGGAAGAGGTCGCCGCTGATGGTGAGATACCAGATGTCGCTCTTACCATACACCTTGACGACACCGTCGCCAGCAATGGTGCCCTTGAACTCAGTGGTACGGGTATGGGTCGTGCCGGCCTTGGTCTTACCATCCTCACCCTTGACACCGCCGTTCTCGTTACCCACGCTGTCGGTCTGGATCTCGCCGTCGCCGAAGTCAACGCCGTAGATATCGAAGTTGTCATAGACACCCAGGCCGATGGTGACTTCAGAGCCTACAGCACCCTGAAGGGTAGCCAACAGGTCGGTCTTGTACTTGTAACCGTTTAATGTGATTGTGGTGTAAGGCTCGGAAATGGCCTTGTCATCAGTAGCACAGGAATACGTCATGGTAGCGATTAGCAGCATGCATGCATAAATGGAAAATTTCTTCATTTCTTCTTTCTTTTTAGTTAATATTTAATGTATTTGGGGGCAAAGATACGAAAAAAAGTGAAAAGTGAAAAGTGAAAAGTGAAAAATTTGCTGCCGCTAGTAAAAAAATACGCTTCATACGTTACTAATTACTAAAATTTTTGTACTTTTGTGGCCAAACTAGTAAGATATGGTATATAAAAAGCTACTATCCTGTGTACTTTTCCTATTATCTGTTGTCACTGCCATGGCACAAACAATAGTGAAAGGCACCGTCACAGACTCCAAAGGCGAACCCATGTACGGCGTGACCATCACGGTCAAGAACGGTAACCACCATGCGGTGACCGATCTGAACGGCAACTATTCGATTGTGGCAGAGGAGGGTGCCGTGCTCCAGTTCCGCTTCATCGGCATGGAACCCTATCAGGCTCTGGTGAAGAAAGGGCAGACGACAGTGAATGTGAAGATGAACGAGCAGACCACACAGTTGGCCGAGACCGTCGTCATCTCCACGGGTTATCAGAAACTGAGCCGTGAGCGGTCGACAGCCGCCTTCGGACATGTGGACTCCACGAAGCTGAACCGTGTGATGCACAAGGATGTGCTCTCCGCCCTGGAAGGTCAGGTGGCGGGTCTGAGGATGGAGGTCAATCCCAATACCGGCGAGAACAAGCCCGTGCTGCGAGGCATAGGCACCTTCTCCTCCAGCATCGGCACACAGCCGCTGATCGTGGTCGACGATATGGCCACCAACATGACGCTCGACGAGATCAACCCCTACGACGTGGAGTCGGTGACGGTGCTGAAGGATGCCGCTGCCGCCTCTATCTACGGAGCCCTGGCTGCCAACGGTGTCATCGTGGTCACCACGAAACAGGGCAAGGGCGAGAAGGTGAAGGTGAACGTGAATGCCGACTGGTATATCTCTACGAAGCCCAATTTCGACGGCATGCACCACGCCTCGACCTCCGACATCATCGACTATGAGACGGCCGTCTATCAGGCCCGTGTCAGGAACAGCGGCTCGGTGAAGACCCTTTTCGACACCTATAATGCCAATTACTATTCCCCACTCTACCAGCTCTACCGCGACCAGGCAGAAGGCCGCATCACACAGGCGGAGGTAGACCAGACGCTGAGTCAGTGGCGGAAGAACGACTTCTATGAGCAATACCGCGACAAGGCCTGGCGCACAGCCGTCACACAACGCTATAACATCTCGCTCTCGCAGAGCAGCAAGCAGTCGAGCCACTTCGCCTCGTTCAACTACGAGCACGACAAGAACCGTGCGATGAACGACCAGAGCGACGCCTTCTCACTCTATGTGAAGAGCAGCTTCAAGCTCTCGAAATGGCTCACCGCCAAACTGGGTGTCGACGGCCGCTTCACGAATACCACAAAGCCCGACAACTCGTATGTGAACTATAACATGCAGGAGCGTTATGCCAGCATCGTCGACGAGCAGGGCAACCTGGTCTATACGCCCTATGTGAACGTGAGCGGCTATGCCGGCAGCTCCACCAACCTCACGCAGATCCGTGCCGTGGAGGCCACGGGGTGCGAAGAGCTGATGCCCTTCAGCTTCAATGTCCTGGAGTCGCTCGACGAGAGCCTCGCCAAGAGCCGCAACGTCCGTCTGCGTCCGTTCATAAACCTCGAGGCGAAGTTCCTGAAATTCTTCAAATACACGGTGATGTTCCAATACGAGTGGAGCCAGGCGCGCAGCGAGATCTACGACGATGCCTCGACCTATCAGATGCGCATGACACATAATGCCTTCATCGATCAAAACGGCGAATGCCTGCTGGCTGATGGCGGACGCTACAGGCAGCAGACCAACAACTCGCGGCGCTACACCTTCCGTAACCAGCTGAACTACGAACAGAGTTTCCTCGACTCGAAACATAACGTGAATGCCATCATGGGCTTCGAGCTGCGCGAGAACCGTACCCCGCAGAGCATCGAACAGCTGATGTACGGCTATAACGACCAGGCGCTGACCTCCGTGCGCATGGATTGGAACTCGCTCTACTCCACGGGCTGGGAGAGTCTGGTCTACAACACCACCCAGCGGTTCTCGGGCCTGTCCACGAGCAAGGCGGAGACCTTCCACCGCTATGCGTCGTTCTATGCCAATGTGGGCTATAATTTCCTTTACCGCTATAACCTCACGGGTAGTATCCGCTGGGACGAGGCCGATCTGTTTGGTCTCGATACCAAGAACCAGCACCATCCGCTATGGTCCGTGGGTGCCGGCTGGAACATCACCGAGGAGCAGTGGATGAAGGGCATCTCATGGCTCGACTTCCTGAAACTACGTCTCACCTATGGTGTCAACGGTAATGTAGACCAGAGCTCCACCACCTATTTCGTGGCGCGCTACCGCATTGAAAGCAATGACCCCACGAACACGCAATACCTGCGCTATACCGACGATAACCTGCCCAATCCCAAACTGCGCTGGGAGAAGACATCAACCTTTAACATCGGTCTGGACTACCGCCTGTTTAACAATCTGCTGAACGGTTCGCTGGAGTTCTATAACCGCGTGGGTGATGACCTGTTGGTACGCAAGTATCTCGATTCTACCCTCGGCACCAGCAACCGCGTGATCAACAACGGTAAGATGCGTAACCAAGGTGTGGAGTTTGTGCTGAATGCCAATATCATCCGGGGAAAAGACTGGAACTTCTCCACCAGCTTTAATATTGCCTGGAACAAAAACAAGATGCTGCGTGTGGACCATGCCTCTACCGACATCGCCTCGAGTTTTATCACCGCCCCTGCCAACTATTTCATCGAGGGAACGGGCTACAACACCCTCTGGGCCTATCGTCTGAGCAGGGTGGTAAACGGCTATCCTGTCATCCTCGATGCCGACGGTAATGAGATGGCGAAGTTTGATGCCAACGGTGAGCCTACAGAAGTGACCGTCTCCTCAACGCTGAAAGGCACGGACGCGCTGGTCAACATGGGTAGTCTTATACCTATTTATAACGGCTCGCTCTCGCTGAACCTCCGTTGGAAGGAGCTGGAGCTGAACACGCTGTTCGTCTTCTCAGGCGGCAACAAGCTGCGCCTCGACGCCACCGACATGAACAGCTACCAGATGACCGATGATCACGTGAACGACCATACCGTGAAGCATTTCTACGAGATGTCGACGGAGACACAGCAATATGCCTCGACCTTCTCGGAGTGGTGGCGCTACTGCGACCAGCAGGTGAAACCGGCCGACTATATCAAGATGCGCTCCATCAACCTGGCCTATCACCTGCCGGACAACATCACCAGGAAACTGGGCATCGGACAGACGCGCCTGACACTGCAGGTGAACAACCTCTTCTACTGGTCGGCGGCCGGCCACGACATCGATCCTGAGTCGTATTCGCTCAACTCTGCCTCGCGCACCCTGCTGCAGCCCAAGACCTTCAGCATCGGACTGTCTACGACGCTATAATTAAGAGCTAAGAGCTAAGAATTAAGAGTTAAGAATTAAGAGTTAAGAGTTAAGAGTTATGATTACCCAGATAAACAAAAAGAGCAGAGCATTGTGGATGGCAGGAGTATTCTACTTATTCCTCCTCTCCTTCTCTCCTTCTCTCCTTTCAAGCTGCGACAGCTACATCGACATCACGCCTAAAGGGGCTATCACCGTCGACAGCACCAGCCAGTATTATGAGCTGATCGTCAATCCCATGCGAAGCTATAACCCCGCCCCCTTCTGGCATCTCACCGACGACGCCCTGGCCAAGGAGTCGTTCATCCTCGGCTACGAGAACCTGTCGTTCCACGGCATCAACTACACCTTTAACGAGAAGGCCGACCGTACCATCCTGTCAGACAACAACCTCTATGAGAATATGTATGCCTACATCATGCGCTCGAACCTGGTGATCGACAATATCGACGATACGCAGGGAGCCGCCGACATGAAGGCATTGGCCAAGGCCGAGGCACGCACCTTCCGCGCCTTCGACCATTTCCTCGCGATCAACACCTACGCCAAGGCCTACGACCCCAATACGGCCGCACACGACGGTGGTGTGGCCATCATGGACCACTACACGCTGGAGAAGACACCCGCCAAGTCGACCGTCGCCGAGGTCTACGACTTTATCATCAGGGATCTGGAGGAGTCGGTAGCCCTGTTGCAGGAGAAGCCCGTGAATATCTACCACCCGAACCGTGCCTTCGGTTATGCCCTGCTGGCGAAGGTCTATCTGTTCCACCGTGATTGGGAGAAGGCCAAGGCGGCAGCAGAGACGGCGCTGAAACTGAATCCGACGCTGATCGACTATAATGTCATCAAGAATGCCGGAGGCGTGGCCCGCTATACCGACTACAGCCACGAGAACAACCCCGAGGTGCTCAGCTATCACTGGATGGGCAGCGGTTGGACCACCGAACAGGCAACACTCTATTACTATGGCCTGATCAGTCCGGAACTGAAGGCACTCTTCGAGACGAACGACCTGCGCTACAGCCTCTTCCTGAGAGATACCGGAACGAGCATCACCAGCTGGTTTGACGCCGGCAGCGGCGGTGCCATCTGGACGCCCGCCACGACCACCAACCGCTTCACCTATATGTCCGTAGGACTGCGCACGGCCGAGGTCTATCTGATACTGGCAGAGGCCCATGCCCGCCTGAACAATCTCCAGGAGGCCGCCAATTATGTCAACCAGCTGCGGGCCAAGCGCCTCAGCGGTGATGACACGGCCATCGCCACGCCTGTCTCGCAGACGGAGATGATCAAGACCATCATCAGTGAACGTCGCAAGGAACTGCTCTTCGGCTTCAACCGCTTCTTCGACCTGAAGCGCTTCAACCTGGAGCCGGAATATGCCAAGACCATTACCCGCGACTATCCGGTGACAAACGCCAGCGAGTCGCGCCCCAGGCAGACCTATACCCTGCGGCCCGACTCCCGACTCTACATCATCCCCTTCCCCCACTCCGCAAGGGACAAGAATCCGAATCTAACATTAAATACAGACGAATAATATGAGAAAATTTTACGCTACACTCTGCCTCGCTATGATGGCAATGACGTCGTTCGCCCAGGAGCAGAACGACACCACCTATGTCATGATGGACTTCAACCAGAACCCATGGGGCTACCCCGTCACGGAGGTCACCAAGGGCTGGGCGCCCGACTACACCGATTGGGACTCACCCGGTGCCATCCTTGATAACAAGGACTTCTCGTGGCCCGTCAGCGAGGGTTCCTCAAAGAAAGTGAAGGTTACGCTCTATGCCGTCGACCTCGATGAATATGAGAAGGTGTCCGTCTATGCCAGCTACGAACTTGATGAAGTAGACGTTGCTGCGCTGGGGACTAACGCCCAAAAGACAACGATGCTTTACACCACGAATGGAACCACCATGCGCTTTGAGGCACCTGATGGCTACAAGTTCGGTAAGATGGTGTTTTATAATTTCCGCAATGCCAATTTCCTGGTAGGCGACGAATATGAAGAGGAGTTTGAGTATGTCTATAATAACGAGACCTTCAAACAAAAACTGAAGGTGTGGACGCCCGACTCACCCAAGAAGAATCAGTATGATTACGATATCTGGGAGGGCGATGCCAAGAATATCCTGTTTAACTATCCCTTCTTCAGCGCTGTTTTCGTGAAGATCGACATCCGTCTCGTGTCTGACGGCACTGCTGGCATCACAGAGTTGAAGAAAGACGATAGCGAAGGCCAGGCATTCACCCTCGACGGACGCGCTGTGAGCAAGTCGAATACCCTCCAAAAAGGCCTTTACATCTCCAACGGAAAGAAGTACGTTGTGAAATAGATAATGTAAAGATGATAACAAGAGGGGTGCTCACGACTGAGCATCCCTCTTGTCTAATCACTATTCACTATTCACTGTCGACTAGTCGTTCGTCAGTCCGTCGCCGCCGTCTCCACCGCCGCCGCCATCGCCGCCGTCACCACCTTGGCTCTGGCCGCCCTGGCTCTGACCGCCGCCCTGGCTCTGAGAGCCACCACCGGAAGCCGCGCTGCTGCCGTCCTTGCGGAAGTCCTCCAGGCTCTGGATGTTGGTGGCATACTTCTTCTTGCCGGTAGCGGTCTGGCCTACCTCCACGCGCAGGGCGATGCCCTCCACCACGAAGGTCACGAGGTCCTTGAACTTACGGGAGGTGATCTCCTCACCCTTCTCGTTCTCAGGGATGAAGCGGATGTGCACACCGGCGATCACGTCGCGCACGCTGGCACCAGCCTTGATCTGAGCCTCGGAGTAACCGCCCTTCACACTCTCCACGGTAGGCGTGAACGTGCCGAGACCGTCCCACTTCACAGGCTGACCGGCCTGCAGCAACTCTACCATCACCTTGGTCAGGCGCTGGATCACACCCTCTACGATGTCGCGCGAATAGACCGACTGGTCCATGGCCACGCGCTCAATCAGTCCACGGAGAGTCAGGGTGTCTGGCTTCCATGCATAAGGATAGTACTTACCGTAACCAGAGCTGTCGCTATTCTGGTTCTGCTTGTAAACTATCGGAAATTGAATCTGTCTAACTGCCATATCTCTACATTTTTAGGCGTTATTTCCGGTTTGCTGCCGTTTTTCTTTCCGAAACTTCCCTGGTCTTGCGCACTCCCCTGCCGGCTTTCGCACACTCTGGTGCCGGGACTCGCAGACTCTTTCGGGTGCTCTCGCGTAGAATATCGTCACGCTCACCGGATTCTGATGCAAAGATACGGCAAAATATGAATGATTCCAACAAAACAGACATATTCGAAAGCTAATATCTGTCAGGTTAAGAGACATTAACACAATTTTGGCCATATCGAATTTATTTTATATATTTGTATACATAATAAAAGCAAATACTGACGATATGGAACTGGATTTAAACATCATTCATTCAAAGAGAGAGATTGCCCGGCATTATTTCCCCGGGCACAACGAGAAATATGGCTGGAGCCTGATTGTGATGATCTGCAAGGACTGCCATGAACTGACCGGATTGTTCAGGAGCAAACGGCGGTATGTGCTGCCCCATGAGCTGAAGACCATCGTAAAAGCCTTAAACTCAGATGTTTAGGGGCGGCCACGCGCCTTGAAAACATTACAAATATTACATTATTACATTACAATTTCACGCTTACATGACCGGCAGCCGATCAGGGTAAGCAAGGCGGGTAATCTATATATATAATTAAAATTATATATATAGATTAATATATTTATATAAATAAATTACTCACCCCCTCTTCTTCTGGCCCCCAAGACACCTCCGAACCCAATTTGTAATGTAATAATTGTAATATTTGTAATAAAACGAATGTTAATCCAACTGTATACGAACCTTAAATTTCCTCCCCAACCGTTAAATAGTATTATAGTCTCAGGACGGGGCGGGGAAATAAGGAAAAGTTACGGCGTTAACTTTTCTTTGTTTTTTTTCCTTTGATGTTTGCGGAATGTTTCGTATCTTTGCCGACAGATTAATTATTCATGTCTAATCATTAACTATTCATGCGAATGACAGCAAAGAAAAAGAAGTATGAGAAGCCCTCGATGCAGGTCTTCGAGTTGAGACAGCAGCCGCAGATCCTGGCCGGAAGCGGGCTCGGAGGCCGCGACCCCTATTCCCCGACAGACGACAACCCCTTCGGCGGATAAGACGGCGACGGGCGAGAGGCAAACCACAGTAACAAACCACATCAAAAAGAGAATGACGACAATGACAACGAAGAAGACACTGATACTGGCCTTGACGCTGCTGACGGCAGGCGCACTGGCCACCTCGTGCTCCAACGAGGACAACATCTCCGACGGGCCGCAGCAGCAGCCCGCCAACGGCACCATCACACTGACCGCCACGCTCGCGCCAAAGGGCGAAGCCAAGGCCGACAGCGGCGGGCAGACGCGCTCCGTCGATGAGAGCGGCGCGACGACATGGGTGAGCGGCGAGAAGGTGGCCGTGTATTACCAGAAGACTGACGACACCTACGCGACGGCGACGGCCACCGTAGGCACGCCCAACGCCGACGGCTCGGCTCCCATCACCGCCTCGCTCAGCGACGCCAAGGGCGGCACGGCCAAGTTCGTCTATCCCGCCACGCTCAGCGACGGTGCGGGCGGCATCGACGCCTCGATACTCGGCGGCCAAGACGGTACCATTGCCGGCATCAGCGCCGACTTCGACGCGGCCACGGGCGAGGGCACCATCACCGTCGGCAGCTCGGAGGCATCGGTCAGCGGCACGGTCACGATGACCAACCAGGTGCTCATCGGCAAGTTCACCCCAATGTACGGCGGCGCGGCCATCGACGGCATCACGTCGCTCGTCATCAGCGACGGCACGAATATGTACGCCGTCGCGCCCTCGTCGGGCACGTCGTTCGGCACCACGGGCATCTACGTGGCCATGCTGCCCGTCAGCGGCAAGAAGGTGTCGATCTGGGCATACACCGCCTCGACGACCTACATCTTCAAAAAGAGCGTGACGCTCGAGGCGGGCAAGCTCTACAGGAACCTCGCCATCCCGTGCTATCCCGAGACCGTCAGCCTCAGCAGCGTGACGACGACCTCGGGCGGCGTCACCGACGTGAGTGGCACGCCGACGCTCAGGCTCCAGGACGGGCAGCTGGTCACGGGCTCGCTCGTCCGCAATGGCGACACAGACACCGACCATAGGGTGAAGGTGACGATTGCCGACGGCGCGACGGTGACGCTCAGCGGCGCGACCATCGACGGCAAGGCCGAGAGCGACGACGCCTGGGCGGGCATCACCTGCGAGGGCGACGCCACCATCCTGCTGACGGGCGCAAACACGGTGACGAACTTCGACAGCTGGTATCCCGCCATCTTCGTGCCCGAGGGCAAGACGCTTACCATCGGCGGCTCCGGCACGCTCACCGCCAGTAACACCAGGTATATCGATGGCAACGTCTATACAGGCAGCGGCGCGGCCATCGGCGGCGGCTACAACATGGCCTGCGGCAATATCGCCATCACCGGCGGCACCGTCACGGCCAACGGCGGCAATGGCTGTGCGGCCATCGGCGGCGGATATGGCGCCTCGTGCGGCAGCATCACCATCAGCGGCGCGGCCAGCGTCACGGCCAAGGCCTCCAATAGCGGCGCGGGCATCGGCGGCGGCAACGGCACCTCGTGCGGCAACATCAGCATCAGCGGCGACTGCACCGTCACGGCCACGGGCGGCAATAACGGCGCGGGCATCGGCTCGGGCAGGAAGGCTACGTGCGGCAACATCAGCATCAGCGGCGACTGCACCGTCACGGCCACGGGCGGCAATAACGGCGCGGGCATCGGCACGGGCCATTATGCCACGTGCGGCAGCATCAGCATCACGGGCGGCACCGTCACGGCCCAGGGCAGCGGCAGCGCGGCGGGCATCGGCTGCGGAATGGGCGGCAGCAACAGCAATAAGAGCGTGTGCGGCGCCATCACCATCGAGGGCAGCGGCGACTTCAACATCGTCACCGCCATCAGGGGCCAGGGAGCCCTACGTCCCATCGGCCACAGCACAGACAGCAACCGGAACACCTGCGGCACCATCACCTTCGGCTACAATACGGTATATACCGCAGGAGATGATCTTTACTCTTATTCTACCGATGGCGGCGGCCTGAACTTCGAGGAGACGGAAACCGACCTCGGCGGCGGCGAGAACTACACGGGCAACACGTGGAAGCTCTGGAGGTAGTGTCACATCGCGAAACAAGAAAACGTAAGTGAATACTGGATCATCTCACCAACATCTTTGCTGATAAGGAACTGGATAAGGAAGTGGTAGTTCGGAAATTCCGAACAACCACTCAACATGGGGCTATAGAAGGTAAAACTCAGACTCACGAGGTACAGCATTACAACCTTGATGTCATCATTGCCCTTGGATATAAGGAAATAAAAGAATAAAAGGTATGGAAATAAAGGAAGAATTACTCGATGATATGATAGATAAGGCTAAAGATATGAATGCTATACTCTATACTGTGCCAGTCGCAGAATATAAAGGTTGGAGAGTAAGGGTTTGTATCGAGAGAGACGAAGGACCAAAGATGAAAGGAATAAGATATGAGCAATAATGCTTAATTAAAGCAAAAAACGAGTGCTAACTGTAGATAATACGAATTAATTATATATCTTTGCAAAAAAATATGGAATATGACATATCTGAATCAG